>JAEEGF012133713.1_pt1 | contig 11101 bp, 8 predicted proteins | sample 9134171 | NCBI WGS metagenome assembly JAEEGF01 (sample SAMN16246542, study PRJNA631951) | gut metagenome | biome: gut microbiome; feature: rumen; material: AP-attached | host: Bos | place: Iran: Karaj | collected 2018-10
ATTGTCATATTTTAGATAAACTAACATTTATTGTAAGTCGTTGTGCATCAGCCTCGCTACATTATGCTACGTATTTTTGCTCATTTCTGTGACCGTTGGTAAACCTGTTCAAACATATCCATTTCTCGCTTGGCTATACCCAGGCGTGTGGCTATGGACTTCCATTGCTTCACACCAGCCTTCACTTCTTCGATGATACGCACGGCCTCGTCTTTGCCAGTCATATACTCCTCCGAGGAATCAAGCAACACCTGAAGGTCGGCATGATTCGTGGTGGAGTTGATGAGCAAAGCCTGGTATTCGTTCAGTGTCGGATTCATATCGTATGCCGGTGAAAGCGTCCAGCCACGTGGAGTCAGGAGGAATCCGTGATTGCGGAAATGATCATCGCTATTGCCGATGGCTATATTGAATGCCACTCGACGATAGAGCTGACGCAGGTTCTGCTCCACGTCACAGCAGTTCTGGAGGATGAAGTCCACGATGTCCAGATAGCCGTTACCTGTCTTGGCATCACAGCCATCAGTCAAGCCCAGCAGGGTCAAAGCAGATGCGAAATGCTTTCTTCGTCCTTCGGCTGTCCTGTCGAAACGCCTGGAAAGTAAGGCATGGTATTTCTCACCTGTCTCAATGACATTCGTCTCTGCAGCTATGACTCCAGCCTCTTTCGCCAACAGATGACTGAGGTGTTCCCAAAGACCTACATCATAGTCATCGTTCCTTGAAGGGAACTTGGCTACGCAAAGCCGACCTTCATCATTCATCACTCCTGCCTTAGGACGGGCACCGCCAAGCGAAGTGCCAGGATGGACTAATTGCAAGAGCCATTTCTTCTCTGGCAACTGATTCAGCTCCTCGCTCTTCTCAATTTCCATGCTGGCTGCCACCAAAGCCCTTATGTCGGTCAGAGGGGGAATACGAAGCGAGCTATCACTATTTATGAACTCTGCATCTTTCGACTCCTTGAAACGGAAGCCACCCATGCGAGAGTAGTCATCGATACCCATGAGGTAATCAAACGACGAAAGCTTACGTACCGGGCGTTTCTCTTCCGTGGCAAGGATTTGTTCGCGACGGTTGAGCAACAATCGTCCCCAACGGTCAGGCAAGACATCGCTGAAGCAGCCGAAGATGTCCCTGTCCGGCTGGGTGTATTGCTGACCGGGATAGTTGTTGATGTCGGCACTAAGAAAGAGGCTGCCATACTGACGAAGCCAGTCATTGTCATACTTGAACGAATAAGAATCAGAACCAAGGAGAGATTCATAGCCAAGTTCACCGACCGGCATTGGTTCGTCAAGCCAGTCGAAATCCGCATATACATACAGTGTCTTCATACCATATTATTTTTTAGAGGCACGTTGACGAAGTCCTCGTCCGTCGCGACTCGGCCATTCAAGCGAGCTTGATGGCTCTCGCTGCTTCGTCCGTTCACGATGTTTCAGTGCAAGATCCTGTAAGGCCCTACCCATTTCATCCTTCTTCGCCAACAAAAGGATGTCATCATCCAGCTGGAGGGCATAGAGCACACGGAGATAGATGCCAATCGCTACTGTTGGAGCACCTTTTTCTATCCTCGAAACGGTCAGAGGAGAACAGGTAGCCCGTTCTGCCACCTGCACTACACTAAGATTACGACGCAGACGAGCCAGTTTGATTTGCTCACCTACGGTCTGCATCTTCTGTTCCAGTTTTCGGGGCAACTTATTGCCCATTGTTGTCTTGCTCATATTGATACTCAACTTATATTTACTAGCGCAAAGATACAAAGATTTCTTAATTTTATGATATGTTATAACAATAAATATGGTTATTCAAGGCATTTTTAACAATTTGGGGCCGTCTTTTGGAACAAACAGCATGTACATTATTGATGGAGAAAAATCGTCATACGATGAATGAGACTCGGCTGGCGAAAGTCTATGAAGGCAATCCGGCTCAAATATCAACACTAAACGGTACATATATGAAATAAAAGTTATACCTTTGCAGTACAACAAAAGAAATGACAATGTTTCATAGGAAAAAAATCTCTGCACGCGTCTTCACAAATATGAAGACGATAATCTGCCTGCTTTTGGCCTTAGTTTGGGGCGCAGGACATGTATCAGGTCAAGAAACATGGGCCCCACTGCCTGTCGAAAGGCAGGTTGACATTTGCGTTTATGGCGCCACTTCGGCTGGTATTACTGCGGCCATTGAGGCTCGTCGCCAGGGGCACAGCGTCCTGCTCATCGAGCCAGGGCCACGCATCGGCGGACTTACCGCAGGCGGACTGGGCATGACAGACATCGGCAAGGTGGAAATCATTCAGGGGCTCGCCCTCAGCTTTTATCGCCGTGTGGGGAGGGCCTATGGCTCCTCCGAGCCTGCCTTCCTCTTTGAGCCAAAAGTGGCTCTCGCTGTCTATCGTGATATGCTTCGGGAGGCAGGTGTCGAGGTATACATGCAACGACGCATCCGCAGTGTCAGGAAAAAGGGAAATGACATACAGAGCATCCTCCTCGAGAGAACCTCGAAGCGCATTGAACAGAAGAGGACCCGTGTCCGTGCCAAGGTCTTCATCGACTGCTCTTATGAGGGTGACCTCATGGCCCGCTCTGGAGTGACCTACACTGTGGGACGCGAGGGCGACCGAGCCTATGGAGAAGAGTTCAACGGCCTCCACATACGCGAGTATCATCAGTTCCCTGATGGTGTGGACCCCTATAGGGAGAAGGGTAATCCCCACAGCGGACTCCTCTGGGGCATCCTGCCTGGGGAAATAGGTACTAAGGGACAGGGCGACCGCCGCGTGCAAGCCTACAACTTCCGCTTGACACTGACCGACGACCCCGCCAAACGCATACCCATCACACGTCCCGAACGCTACGACTCCACACACTACGAACTCCTGCTCCGCTGGAAAGAGGTGGAGCCTTGGAAGAAAGGTGTTAATGACTGCTTTATATGGAGCATCATGCCTGGCCGTAAGACCGATGTGAACAATCGTGGTGCGGTCTCCACGGATATGATTGGAGAGAACTGGGACTATCCCGAGGCCGGTTACCGTCAGCGCGAACGCATCTATCAGCGACATGTGGATTACACGCTCGGTTTGCTCTATTTCCTCTCTTATGACCCACGCATACCTGAGAGTGTCCGTCAGGAGATGCAGCGATGGGGATGGCCCCGGGACGAATACGAGGAGAACAACCACATGACGCCGCAGCTTTATGTTCGTGAGTCGCGCCGGATGGTGGGACACTACGTCATGACGCAGGCCAACTGCCAGCGCACGGCGACTGTAGAGGATGTGATAGGCTGGGCAGCCTATACGATGGACTCCCACAACACAGGCCGCTATGTGGTGAACGGCATGGTGAAGAACGAGGGAGACGTGGAGATTGGCATCCCTGGCAAATACCCTATCTCCTACCGCAGCCTGACGCCTCAAGAGTCAGAGGCCCGTAACCTGCTGGTGCCTGTCTGCCTCTCCGCTTCCCACATCGCATACGGCTCCATCCGTATGGAGCCCGTCTTCATGGTGCTTGGCCAGACTGCCGCCCTCGCTGCCTGTCAGGCCATCGACAGCCACGACGGCTGCGTGCAACAGGTTGAAGCCAAGCAGGTCATGGAACGGTTAAGGGAGTGAAAGGAGCAGAGTGTGTCACACTCAAAAAGGGTGAAACCAAGCAGGTGACCATCACTTGTAAACAATAGTATCAAAGTATACCAAATAAGCTTACTCTCTTCTGAATGATTTTCATCGAACTCACGTTAAAATTAATTGGTTAATGATATGGTTCTAATGATGATCGCTTATTTGACGTATGCCCATTTCTTTCCTCTTTTGACATAAATATTACGTTGAAGAGGAAATTCATGGTGTCCAACGACTTGTCCGCTCATGTTATATATTAAAGGATCACTCGTAGTAAGACGGCTTTCATTCAGGGCATTACCCATTCCGTCCGTTCCAACTTTCAACTGGAAGCTGTAGGAGCCTGAACCCATCGAAATGCGAAGGTTGACTGGTTCTTCCTCTACCCCTGTCACGCCCTTCGCTTCTGCCAAACGGGAACCCTTTTCTGTGACATCATATTCCTTGGGAACTATCACGCTGGCCGCAGCGCCAAACGGAATCTCCACATGGAGCTGGATGGCATTCTCATCGCTCTTCTCCCACTCGACAGCCACTTCTCCCCTGATGGTGTGGATGCGGGCTTTCACCCAAGAAAGATCAGGTGCGAAATAAGGGGCGATGGTGATGCTGTCGTAAGCCAATCCTTCATTGCGGATACCAGCCAGATGGCTGTAGAACCATTCGTCGAGATGCCCCATCATGCAATGATTCTGCGATGCCTGCATGTCCCAGAACTCAGGAAGTGAAGTGGCTCCCTGGCGGACGAAATAGCCGTAGCTGGGCATGTCTTCTGCTGTCGCCATCCTGTACACGATGTCGTTATACCCATTCTCAGCCAGGGACATGAAGAGCGGTTTCAGCGCTACCTCTCCTGTCGTGAGATGATAGTTGGCATCCTTGACACACTGGACCAGCGAATTCAGGACCTTCCGCCTGTTTCTCTCATCCACAACGCCATAATACAATGCCATTGCATTGGAAGCCTGCGTGTTGGCATCATAGTAGCCCTGACTATGATAGAATTCCTTGTTGATAGCCCCCTGGATGCGATTTGCCAGAATCCTGTAATAGTTGGCATCGGCAGGCTGTTCTATGATCGCCGCTATCTCAGACATCGCTTTCGCCAAAGCAAAATAGGTGCAGTTGATGGTGAATCTCACAGACGTGCGTTTGTCGTAGGCTCCCCAGTCGCCCAGCGTCCTGATGTCCACGAGATTGCCTGAACTGCGGGTTGAATAGTAAGCCATCTGCTTCTTCATTGTCTGATACTGCTCCCTGAGTGTCTGCACATCGCCATAAGTGTGGTAGGAACGGTAGGGAATCAGGATTGTGCTGGCTCCCCAAGATGGATCGTTGCCCCAGAACTCATCCAGTTGTGGGAAGAACAAGGGAGCCACGTTGTTGACGAAGCCATTATCGTATTGTGAGTCCCTCGTGTCCATAGCTATCTTAGGCATCCAGGCGGCCAGGTCGAAATTGTAGGCGAGCGAGTTGAACAACAGCTGGGGCACCTCCAGCCAACCCAATTTCTCGCGATGGGGGCAATCGGTAAGGGAATTGTAGAGATTGGAGGCGATGCTGCGCACGATGAGCGTGTGGATATCGTTCAGCAGGCCGTTGGAGCAGCTGAATGAGCCTGATTGCTCTGCGCCTAAACGTATGCGCTTTGCCACGAACTGGTCAGCGGTGGGAGCCTTGTCGAGTCCCTTGACCTGCAGATACCTGAAACCATGATAGACGAGCGTGGGGCCCCAGGTCTCGCCTTTGGGTTCGCCGCTGAAGGTGTACTGGTCGTACACAGGCGTACCAATATCATTTTGATTGATGCTGCCCTGAGCATTGAGGAGTTCTGCGGGCCACAGCTTGACCGTCTGTCCCTTTCTTCCTGTCAGGGTAAACTCGTACTGCCCAGCAAAGTTCTGGCCGAAATCCACCAGATATTCCCCATTGCCCACAGAGTTGACACTTACAGGATGCCACGTTTCCACCACTTCCGTAGGCTGATAGAATTGTGCTGTCAGCTTGCCAATGGGCTCCTTGCACACTACCGCATGAGGCCAGGAATCCATCTCCTCCTGAAGCGACTCTTGGGTTGCAAGATTGGCATCATAGTCCTCGCCTCCATACCAGGAGCAGAAGGTGTAGGGAGTCTTGTCGCTGCAGCTCCAGCTTTCGTCAGAGGCAAAGGTTTGTGTGGTGCCGTCCTTATATTCCACTTCCAATTGTCCGATGAAGCGAAGGGGCCCAAAGTTGTTTGTCAGCTTCTGGTATCGATCCATTTTGGGATTGTGGTACTGGGCACCAGCGACAAAGGCAATGACAGCATTGCGTCCCTTTTGAAGAAGATTCGTGACATCGTAGGTGGCATAGAGGACCGTCTTGGGGAAATAGGATTCGCCCGGCTCCAGCATGTGATGCGTCGCGCGCTTGCCGTTGATGCGCAACTCGAAATTCCCTGCTCCAGAGGCATACATCCGTGCCTTGCGGACTGGCTTCTCGAGAATGACTGAGGAGCCAAAGGCTGTAAGAGTAGAATGGATGGAATTACCGAAAAGAGGTGACGAAAAATTCTTTACACTGTATTCAACTTTCCAGGAACTGCCGCCATCGCGTTTGACGGAAATGGAGAACTCCTGAGGGAAATTGGCGCAACGGGCGGCATCGCTTTCGGCTGGCAAGTCGGCACGAGGATAGAGGACAACGGAACTCACACTCTTCTCTTCTCCCAAATCGATTTCCGCATAGCAGGGAACAGAGGGCGTTGGGGATGCTTGAGCAAATGTCGTGGCACCCAGAGAAGAAATGTCATCGACATATCCGTCCGTCAGGTTCTCAGCGCGCCAGGAGGCAGGAAGCGATTCTTCAGGTGAGATGGTCGCCTTCTTGCCAAGTGCCAGATTGTTTCCCTCCGCATCCAGGACCTCAATCTCAGAGAGCTGCAGGCGATACTTCGTTCCCTCAGTCCTGACGGGAAGCCCCAGCTTCTGGGCATCCATACGGATATAGCGCGCAGGGATGGGATGATCGAACGCTATGGCAACCTGGGCGGCCTTCTCCTTTTCACTCATTTCGTCAGCTCTGATCCATTGGGCTTTCCAATCGCTGGGCGACAGCATGGCCGTCTCGAAAGTGTGCCATGCGCTCCATGTGGTGGATTGGTCGTCCTGATCCCATATCCTGACTCTCCAGCGGTAACTGCTTTGGGACATAAGCTCCTTGCCCTCGTATGCTATCTGGTAGGAATCGGACGAGGGGACCTTACCTGAATTCCAGACCTCCCTCCCCTGTTCGTCGAGGACCTCTATCTCGTAGGCTGTCTGCCGCTCCCCACGTTCCTGAGTCTTGGCGACCCAACTGAATCGAGGCATCTGGTCAATCCCAAAAGGAGAATCCAGGTCGTTCACACGCAATCTATTGATGTCGATATCTGCTGAACAGGCGGATAAGCTAATCATGCTGAGCAGGTAGAAAAAGGTGAGAAAGTGTTTCATTTTTATTGACATTTATAAAGGAAGTTAAGAAGTTCTTTTGAAGAAGTTAAGACGATGACGATAACGATGACGATGACTGGTAAATGGTAAATGGGACTCCGAGCTTGCTCGCCTGAGCACCTACTGGAGCGCAAGAAATCGTAAATCGTAAATCGTAAATGGTAAATGGTAAATGATTAGATGATTAAATGATTAGGTGTCATTGTTTTTCTTCTCCTTCAGGAGAAAACCTGAAGCGGACGAGCAGAGGGAAATGGTCAGAAGGTGCGATGCTGCGGCCATAATCTTCCGTGATGATGTGACGAGAGAGGGGAATCATGCGTTTGAAGAACACATAGTCGAACTCAGAGCCCTTGCAGCCAGGATGGGTTGCAGGAAGCCAGTTGGAAGCCGTGTGGGTGATTTCTCCCCTGGGAACACAAGAGGTCTTGGTGCAGAGGGCGGCATCCGTCAGGCAGGAAGCCACACCTCGCCAAGCCTCAGCGTGGTCATTGCGGCGCATGTTGAAGTCCCCCACCAGCACCACAGGCTTCTGCCCAGCAATCTCACTCATGCGTTGCCCAATGAGCTTGCAGCTTTCAATGCCAGACTTCGAGGCCCCATAGTTCGTGTGAACGACGGCAAAGAAGAAGTCCCTGCCAGAAGCTTTGTCGCGCAAATGTGCCCATCCCAGGGCACGCGGGAGTTGTTCCTCAGTCCCCACCCATCCTGGGCCAGGAGTCTCAGGATGCTCGTTCAGATAGAACAGCCCTTTGTCGAGCAGTTCATACTTCTCCCGTTTGAAGAAAATCACATTGTGCTCATACTGCCTTCCTTCGCGCTCCACCGCCCAATCGGCATAGCCAGGAAGCATATCGCGCAAATCCTGCAACTGCGATTTGCCAGACTGTGGGTCGCGATTGTTGCCAAGGACCTCCTCCATGCCCACGATATCGAAATCGTAGTCAGTAACGATGCGTCCCACGAAAGACTTTCTGTTGGCCCACAACCTATCGCCAGCATCGCCGTTGCTGGGGTTGCAGTAGCGTATGTTGAACGTGGCAAAGCGATGTACGCCCTCCTCGCCGCTAACCCTCGATGGGGAGACAAAAAGGGACATCAGACCAAAGGCGACAGCCCAAAGGTAAAACTTAAACTTCTTCTTTTTGCTTTCCATGCCTCTCTATTTCCCTTCCCTTTACAGGGAATTTCTGGGTACAAAGGTATAGGAAATAAATGATTTCTCCAACAAAAGAAAGCAGATTTTTTGAGGAAAATTTGAGCCATTTTCGCCCCTTAGAAGTCCTCTTTCTGATTACACGCTGACTATAAATATATTAGTGCTAAGAAGCACTACGTTTTATGTTTTAGAAAGACAAAACGAGGCGGTTTGAGAGAACTCGAGCCATTGGCATTACGCGCCCTCAATGACCATCATGATTTTCTTCTTGAAAAACTGCTGATTGTTCATAAGTAATTGATACACAGCTTCATTGAGAAGACGAAAACGGCAAAAGGAACAAACTGGGAACAAAAATTTCAGAAACCCCAAAATGAAAACATCTGCTTAGCAAATCTTAACGTAGGAAACAACGGACAGCTGCAATTTTGCGAGTGCAGGAATCTACTTTGCTTGTTCAAAAACGAAAAAAGAGATGAAATATGTTTGTATAGAAGTACAATAATTATTAAATGCGAAATTGCCAGTAAATTATTGCACAATTCAATATTTATTACTACTTTTGCAAACCAATAATAAAAATTATTCTGATTATGAGTTCGCAAAAGAATGTATTGGAAGCGATTCTGAGTAGCTCTCGATCTGTGTTCAACATCCAATCACTAAGAATGTTGATGGAGTGTGAAAATAGTCAGAAACTTACTCAATCACTTCATTATTATATAAAGGAGGGCAAGATAAGTAATCCTCGTCGTGGTATCTATACCAAAGCATCCTACAATGAACAGGAAATGGCCTGTAGCCTCTTTCGTCCTGCCTATATCTCACTGGAGTATGTGCTTCAGCGAGCAGGTGTAGTGTTTCAGTATGACGACGCCATAACATGCGTAAGTTACCTGAATCGTATAGTTGAAATAGACGGCAAGACCTATCGGTTTCGAATCATCAATCCAGAATTATGGATTGGAATGGAGGGTATTGAGCAGCATGAAAACATATTGATAGCAACTCCTGAACGGGCATTCCTCGACATGGTTTATCTAAGCGCAGGAAACTGCTATTTCGACAACCTTCATCCATTGAACAAAACAAAAGTCAAACAATTGCTTCCACTTTATCAGTCGAAGGTGCTGACAGAGAGAGCTGCCGAATTGCTAAATCTAAAATAATCATGGACAAGAATAAGCATAAACTCTATATGGCGCAGATCCTAAGCCTTATTTTTAAAGATAAAGATCTCTGCAATGTCATGGCATTCAAGGGTGGTAGCTCATTGATGTTCTTCCACAACCTCCACCGTTTCTCTACTGACCTGGATTTCAACCTTCTTGAACCAGATAAACTTGACATGGTATATGGCAAGGTGCGCGCCATACTAACTCGTTTTGGTACGATTGACGATGAAGCGAAGAAACTCTATGGTCCTGTGCTTGTACTGAATTATGGGAAGGGAGAAAGAATGTTAAAGGTGGAAATTTCTATCCGTCAATACCCGAACCACTACGAGTTGCGTTCGTTGGCAGGTACAGATATTAGAGTGATGACCATGCCTGATATGTTCGCTCATAAGCTTTGTGCTATGGGTGAACGCCTCTCTCCACGTGATATTTATGATGTGTGGTTCTTCTTACAGAACCATACAGAGATAAATGAAGAGATTGTCATGGAAAGAACAGGGAAGAGCATAAACGAATATGCTGCATGGTGTGCAGAGCATGTGCGTGAGGCCAGCCCTAAACTCCTGATGCAGGGACTTGGCGAGGTGCTGAACGACACGAAGTCGAAGACCTTTGTCAAAAACAAACTCATTAATGAGACATCCTCTGCGCTGGAGTTGTTCTCTGCTTTTCCATTGATTGTCAAATAGCATGATCTTAACAAGGATTATTAAATGGAAAATGGAAGGAAAATCGTATGTTTACAACCAATAAATCGAAATTTATATGAGAATCAACAATAGTAAAACAGATTATTGGGTATTTATTTGGATGCTTGCCCTTTGTGTGATTTCATTTGTGTTAAGCATAAAAGAAACAATTGAGGATAAACCTGATTGGTTTGATATATGTGTTTACTTTTTGCTGTCAATCTTTTTTGTAGTCCAAGTCATTAGGGCTAAGAATAAAATGAAAAACGATTAAGGTAAATTCCAATTTATCTTACACAAAAGCGATGTCATATGGCATCGCTTTTTATTTTTTATGCGTAGCTTTTTGTAAACATTACAAAGATGCATCTTTTCAGGTTTATTCATCTTTTCAAGATTGACAACGAAACGAATAACCCCACTGTTTTTCAGCAGCATGCCGATTGTCAGTGGGGCTCGTTGTTCCCATATTGTTCCTCGTCAGCCCTTACTCCAGGTTCAACTTCTGCCAGGGTTAGGAATGAGGTACCCTAAAAGACATTCAACCTATGGCAGGGGTAAGGTAAAACTATATATGTGTCTTGTACTGAAATAGGTTGACTCCCATAGAGCCTTAGATGTTAAATTTTCAAAGTCATTTAAGAATTATGGGAAGACAAAAATTCAGTCGCTCATTGAAGCGCAGTATTTGCATCGAGTACATGCAAAGTGGTAAATCACGGAAGGAAATAGCCATGAAATACAACCTTCCGAACGTAGGAACACTGTCAGGATGGATACAATCTTGCCTGAGTCCATTGGAAATTCACGAAAAATGTGCATCTTTGCAGCCAGTAACGGTTCAAAAGGACACAGATATGGCAAAGGAAAGACAGGAAGAGCCAATGGACGTCGCTGCCATGTCGTCGCTCATCGAGGCTCAGCGCAAGCAGATTGAGAAGCTGGAGAAGCAGTTGAAG
>JAEEGF010136023.1_pt1 | contig 11100 bp, 9 predicted proteins | sample 9134171 | NCBI WGS metagenome assembly JAEEGF01 (sample SAMN16246542, study PRJNA631951) | gut metagenome | biome: gut microbiome; feature: rumen; material: AP-attached | host: Bos | place: Iran: Karaj | collected 2018-10
GTACTGCTGTGACTTGCCTACCACGGTCATCATGGCGTGTATGGGCTACCGTGAGGCGCACTCGGTCTACAACAAGAAACGCCGCATCGCCACAGTGCTAGGGTGTTCCAACAACCTTGATGTTTTCCTTCTCAGGTACAAGACCTTCAATGATACATAATCAGCTACAAGACAGAACTTAAATATCCTTCTGATTTCCTAGAATGTATAGAAATCTTACTTGGCGCCTTAGCGTGAGGCAAATCGAGCATCGCAAATCGGGTGCGGAGCCTCTCTAAACTCTAAACCCTAAACTCTAAACCGCGAGCAACGCGAGCATAATTTTAATGTGCCAATGGGTCTATTGAGCAAAAAATGTTACCTTTGTGGCTGATTTATGCAATTTGACACTTATACATACGCCCTGTTTCTTCCCCTGGTGTTCTTTATTTACTGGGGGCTGCGCAAGCATCTGCGCTGGCAGAACCTGTTCCTGCTGGTTGCGAGTTATGTGTTCTATGGCTGGTGGGACTGGCGCATGTTGAGCCTGATTCTACTCACGTCGTTGTCCACATGGGGCACGGCGCTGCTGATGAAGGGCAACCGCTCGCGTGGCGACAAATTGCTGGCGGCAGGCAATGTGGTGCTGAACATGGGCATCCTGTGTGTGTTCAAGTACCTGAACTTCCTGCGCGACAGCTTTGTAGACCTGTTGGGCCTGTTCGGTGTGACCCCCGACTGGCCGACAATCAACATCCTGCTGCCGGTGGGTATCTCATTCTACACTTTCCAGGCCATCAGCTACACTATCGACGTGTATCGCGGCGACATCAAGCCGACGCGCAATGTGGTGGCGTTTTGTGTGTTTATTGCGTTTTTCCCGCAGCTGGTTGCCGGCCCCATCGAGCGTGCCACCAACTTGTTGCCGCAGTTCCTGCGGAAGAAGGAGTTTGACTACGATACGGCAGTGGTGGGCATGCGCCAGATACTGTGGGGACTTGCCAAGAAGATTATCATCGCCAACAGTGTGGGCTACTATGTGGACCTGTTGCTCTACAACCCCTACTATTACAGTTCGTGGAGCATGATATGGGCGGGCATCCTGTTCGCCGTGCAGATTTATGCCGACTTCTCGGGTTATAGCGACATCGCTATCGGCTCGGCGCGCTTGCTCAACATCAGGTTGAAGGCCAACTTTAACTATCCTTTCTTCTCGCGCAACATGAAGGAACTGTGGCAGCGCTGGCACATCTCGCTGATGACGTGGTTCCGTCATTATGTCTATTTCCCGTTGGGAGGCTCACGTCGCGGCAAGTTGCGCACCGCGTTGAACATGATGATAGTGTTCTCGCTGTCGGGCCTGTGGCACGGTGCCGACTGGACGTTCGTCATCTGGGGTACCGTCAACGGCCTGCTGTTGCTGCCCTATGTGTTCCTGCCTCGCAAGAAGCTGAGCGACCATGCTACGCTGCGTGACATCCCACGCTGTCTGTTGACGTTCTTCCTGTTCGCCATGGTGTTTATCGCCTTCCGTGCCAACGGAATCGCACACCTGGGCGAAATATGTGACGTGATTGTTAACGGCTCGTGGCGCATGCGCCCCGTCTTCGGGCAGCCTATCTTCTACATCGTGCCCTTCTTCATCATTGAGTGGCTGGGACGCAAGCAGGAATTCCCCATCATGCGACTACCGTTCCCCACGGTGGTGCGTTGGATTATCTATTGGGCTCTGCTCGTGGGCATCTCGATTGCCAGTCTGGACCGCAACATGCAGTTTATCTATTTCCAGTTCTAGTTTTCATCTAGCGCCTAAAGCCTATATACGATGATGCGTCAGGGATTCAAAAAGTTTGTGTGTCGTTCACTGCTGGCATTGCTGCCAGTAGCGGCTTTTGTCGCACTTTATCTGGTGGTGGATCCTTTCAAGGTGGTTCACCGCTATGACGGCATCTCGATTGCTCCCGGCGACACCTTGGAGCGCATGCCCAACAAGCGGTATGTTGCCATCGAGGGCCTGAAGTTCTATAATGCAGAGCATCACTATGACTCATTCATCTTCGGGTCGTCGATTTCATCCAATTTTACTGCTGCAGCGTGGAAAAAGCATCTGCCTGCTGATGCCAGTGTCTATCACTTCACTGCTGGTGCCGAGACCTTGACCGGCATCCGCGACGAGTTGAATTATCTCATCACCCATGGCTATCCTGTCCGCCATGCGCTATTGATTGTCGAGGAAGAAATGTTCACGCGCCCCAATCGCTACGAGGAGATGCCCTTTGTGCCGCACTATGACGTCTCGCCCGAGATTTCGTGGCTGCATTTCCAGCGTGTGCATTTCAATGCCTTTCGTGACCCGGATATGCTGCTCTATCAGTTATGGCCCACCAAGCGCATGGCCGACCAGCTGCTGATGGACAGCAAGATGACCACCATTCCCAGCGGTCGCGACGAGGTGACCAATGAGGACTCCAGCGCGGGGCTGGATTCGGTTCTGTTGCAGGACCCCGACAAGTTTTACAAGGAACTGCGTCCCTGGCTGATTGACATGCAGCCTCTACCCAACGCTTTGCCCTTGCGCATTGATGCCCGTAATGAGTCGCTGCTGCGCGACATTGCAGCCCTGTTGCATGACAACCATGTTGACTATGTGGTGATTGTGCCCCCACGTTTCCGCAGTCAGCCATTGTCGCCAGTGGACCATGCCCTGATGTGTGAAATCATGGGTGATGACAGGGTGAACGATTTCAGCAACGACAGCACTCTGATTCATGACCTGCACAGTTACTATGACGGGGTACATATCCTCACTTACCGCTGCTCCGAGTTGATTGACCGCAGTTACGCTCCCAAGAGTCCATTGAAATTGCGTTGACTCCATCACCTTGAAGATACCAAGAGGGCGCACCGCAATCGTCGGTGCGCCCTCTCATGTTATATCAGGTGTCTTGGTTTTGTCGCTGATTACTCCATGCCAAGCACGAGGTCAATGAGGTCTGCCACATCAGCAATGCTCACCTTGTTGTCGCCATTGACGTCGGCAGCATCCAAGTTGATGGTAACGAATTCTTCGCCCATGGCCAGATAGTCGATGAGATCGGCCACGTCAGTAATGCTGATTTTGCCATCATTGTTCACATCACCGAGCAGGAAGTCAGGACCATCTTCGGCGTTCTCGTCGAGAACAATTTGGAACTGGGTGGCTTCGCTCGTTTTGATATTTGCGGCATAGGCCTCAAAGGCGTTGACTGTACCCGTCGCTGCTTTCACAAAGAAGCTGCCTTCATTGTTGAGGAAGTAAGCATTCTCCACGGTCTTCTGGGCATATTCGCCGTTCACCATGTGGTAGGTGCCGCTGGTGATGGCGCTGGGATTGGGTTTCACGGTCACGTTGCTGGCGCTGAAGACGTAGGTCTTGCCGCGCATGTCGGTGCCGTTGGCGCCATCGTAGGGTGCCACGAAGTAGGGCACGTTGGCCTCGAGGGTGTTGCCCATGTATTCGGCGAGCAGTCGTGCCTCGTCGGCGCTGTCTTCCTCCTTGTCGAAGTTGCAGATCCACAGCCCCTTGGCGTCAGTCTTGCTATGCATCCAGTCGATGGCGTTGCCGTCGGCAGTGACACTGGTGGCAGCAAAGGGCAATACCATCGTGTTCCAGCCGCCCGTTTGTCCGGCGTGGCGGCCGCGGGTGAAGGTGCGCTCATAGCTGATATTGGCTGCCGTGAAACGGTAGGGAGCATAGAAGTCATAGCCGTGCTTGATGACGATGTCGCGTTGTGCCACATGGTTCTGGATGACATTCCTGGCCTCAAGACCAGCGGGAATATATTTCTCAGAGTTGCCAATGTAGTACAGCGTGTTGGGATTCTCGTTGGGAATCAACGAGGTCAGGTCAAGGCCTTCGATGCTGACAGCCGCAGCATTCTCGGGCACGCGGATACCGTTGTAGGGCTTGTAGCCCACGCGGTTGCCGTTACCGTCCCATACGACCATACCACGGTCAATGGTATAATACTTGGACTCACCGGGATTAACAAGGTTGGTAGTCACCTCGTTCTCATTGCGGCCAAAGATGTTGAGCGCATATCGAGAGCCGAAGGCTAGGTTGTCAAACTCGAAGTAGAACGTCTGTGTCTCTCCGGCGGGGATGAGCACGTTGCGGCTCAGGTAAGTAATCATGGTGCCGTGGTTGTTCTCGTCAACGATGAACAGCGGAGCCAGGATGTAACGGTTGTACTCGCCCTCGGTATTGTTGTTGGTGACTTCGACCTTGAACTTGATGTGGCTGTCATAGATGACCATGTTCTCATCGGCGTTCAGGGCATTGATTTCAACGCTCAGGTTCATGGGATATACCGTGGAGCCTGCAATGTTCACCGAACCAGTGCCGGGGATGCCGGAATTCCATGAGCTGTCGAAGGTGGACAGGTGGGCACTCTTGGTGCCGGCATTCTTCGGGGTGAAGTTGAAGGTCACCACCTTGGTGCCGCCGGCGGGTATCTCAGCCTCTACTACAGTGGTGTACTCACCGTACTCGTCAATCTGCTCATTGTCAACATAGAGGAACAGTCGGCCACTGTAGCGGTCGCCGCTGTTGTTCTTGACTGTCACATGGCATTGCTCGGCGAGACCGACTTTCTCGCCACCGGTAAATTCAAAGTTGGTGGCCTCAAGGTTGACAATCGGGTGGTCGGTCATCGTAATCATGTTGCCGTTGATGGTGGCCTGGATGTAGTAGCGGTCACTTTCAATCATCGGTTTCCAGTCGTTGCTGCCCTGCACACTGCTCACGGGAACAATCTTATAGTCACCGTTGGGGAGGTCTTTACCGAAGGGGTAGGTAATCGAGCTCTGGTTTTCGGGCCAGCTGTCGGTGATGGAGATAAAGCTCGTGCCGTAGTAGGTCTGGGCAATCATTTCGATGAAGTTGTCGTTGGCGTCATACAAGGCAATACCGCGCAGGTATTTGGTGCCGTCGTCGATGTGGTCCTCGGCGGTCACCTTGATGTAGCGGCGCTTGTTGAGCTTGAAATAGCCGTCATCGCTGCGCTCAAACGAGCGTGTGCCGGTATAATACATGTTCCATACCGTCAGGCGGTGGTCTACTTCTTCGGGTTGGCCGCTGTAACCGGGCTGAATGCCGATGATGGCGGTCTGGTCAATGTTGTAGCCTTCCAGACTGGTTGTGGCTCCGATGCCGCCGGCATAAGGGTTGAGCACCGAAAGCACGAAGTAGCCGTCACCCAGGCCACCCCAGCCCCAGTTGATGTGGAAATAGTCGCCATAAGCATAGCCGTCGCACACAAACGAGTGTCCGCCACCCGTACCTGCACGGCCATTGTAAATCATGGGACGGCCCTCGACCAACTCGTTGTAAATCATATCTTCCCATTGGGCCTGGTCATAGTCGCTGCGGTAAACCAGCTTTGCGTCATAGTTGAAGTAGTCGTTGAGCGCTGTGGGAATATAGGGGTCGCTGGTGCTCGAGGCATTCAATCCGTACTGCATGTGAGCAGCGCAACCGGCATAGAGCATGAGCCATGCCACGGCATCTTTTTCGGCTTGCGTCTCGGCACCGGTGTAGCGGTCCTTCATGTTGGCCCAATCAAAGTACATGGGTTCCAGCATGTCGGTTTCAAAAACGCCATATTCCTCGTTCATGTAGAAGGTCACAAGATAGGAAGGAATGGGTTGTGAGATGGTCAACGGGAACTTGTAATAGTTCATAATCTGCGCCATCGAGGTCGCTACACAGCCAGTATAAGCCAGTTCGCCCACGGTGTCACCTTCCTCGGTGATGTCCATGAACTCGGGGCAGTGGTCCCAGTAGGGAGCGCCCTGGTCCCAGTGGCTGGTCACCAGCGGGGAGATGCTGTTGCGGGTGGGACGCGGGGTCGAGAAACCGGTGCCGAGCACTCCCAGCTCATCAAGAGCCTGAATCTGCTTGTCATAGTTCTCCAGCCAACCTCTCATGTTGGCAGGTATGTTGTTCGGGTCAAATGAGCCACTGTCAGTGAAGCCCAGGATGCTCGTCGTGCGGTCGTCGCCCGAAACGATGACATAACCCTTGTTGTTTGTGGTGTTGAAAATGTAGTAATTTGGTTGGGTCACTGTTGCGTGCCCGTTCATCTTGCGGGGTGTGCGTGAAACGGGTGTGGACTGTACAATGACGCCAGGACGGCGTTCCTGCATGAACTGCTTGGCTGCCTGTTGGGCCTGGCTCGGTGTCACAGGCGCTGCTGTCGCTGTCGCTAGCGTTGCTAGCAAAACAGACGCAAAAATTAAAAATTTCTTCATTGGTTTATGTTAATGTTGATAAATATTATTATGGTTTTTATGATATATCTTAATCATCCTTGGGGGACGAAAAGTGTGCAAAAATATAATATTTTTTAAAAATATGCAATTTTAGGCACAAAAATGATATCTTGTGCCTAAAATTTTTTAGATTGTTAGCTAAAAAGCCCTCTAAAATGACGCTTTGTATTTTTGCTATTAGTTTTCTGTGTTTTTCTTGTCTTCTGTGGTCTGATGAGTAGAATTGACATTTTTCTTGTTGTGGACGCGCACCTTCAACTCGTCGAAGCCGAAGCCGTAGACACCGTTGACGTTGCTCTGGGTGATGATGGCCTCGCGGTCGGTCTCCTTGATGATGCGGAAGATATTGACGCTCTCATGCTTGCGGCACATCACCATGAGGATTTTGACGGGATCCTTGGTGTACCAGCCGGTGCCGTCGAGGATGGTGCAGCCACGATGTGCTTCTTTAATGACGTTGTCGGCAATCTCTTGCCATTTCTTGCTGATAATCTGGAATTGCACGCTCTGGCGTGTGTTGTTGATGACTCGGTCGGCCGATACTGAATAGATGACCATGAAGATGAGACCGTACACGATTTTGTCAATCGAGTGGAAAAGCAGCCACGACGAGCAGATGATGAGCACGTCACAATACATCATCGTGCGGCCAAACGACACGGTGCTGTACTTGGCCACCATGGCTGCGATGATGTCGGTACCGCCGGTGCTGCCGTTGTGGGTGAACACCACGCCCAAGCCCAGACCGCACAGCACGGCGCCCAGGATGACGTTCATGAACGTCTGCTGCTCAATGATGGGCGTGGGGAACATGGGTTGCAGCACGCCAATCATGATGGTGGCGATTGTAGCCCCCATGACCGTGCGCAGCACGAATTGCTTGCCCACACTGCGGAAGGCGATGGCCAGCAGGATGATATTGATGGCATAGTAGGTGACAGCTACATTCCATCCGAGCCAGAAGTGGATGAGCGATGACAAACCCGTCACACTGCCAATCACGATTTCCTCAGGGAGGATAAACGCCGTGAAACCAAAGGCGTAGCAGAACAGGCCCAAGGTAATCATCACATAATCTTGGGCGGTGTTCAATATTTTTCTTGTGTTTTCTGTCATAGTTTTTGGAATGATTTAGAAATTTCGGCGCAAAATTACTGATTTTTTTCCGTATTTCACTGATTTGCACTGAGAATTCCCGATGTAGTTAAAATAAATGTGTTCTCATGGCGTTATTCTAACAAACAGTGACTCATTATATATTATATAGAGAAATACGATTATGCTTACTAGATTAATTGTTTCGGCGCTGGCAGTTCTCATTGCTGCCTATACCCTTGACGGTGTAACCGTGACCCCATGGTGGTGGGCCTTTGTCATTGCTATCGTGCTCGGTTTCATCAACGCGTTCATCAAGCCTGTTGTCAAGTTGTTGGCGTTGCCCATCAACATGCTCACCTTGGGCCTCTTCACCTTTATCATCAACGGATTGATGGTACTGCTGTGCGCATGGCTGCTGGCACCGCACTTCGACGTCGCCAACCTGGGTTGGGCAATAGGATTCAGCATCGCTCTCACGATAGTTAACTGGATTCTAGACCTTCTTATCCCCTCTAAGAAGTGATGCTCGCGTTGCTCGCAGTTTAGAGAGAAGTCTGCGTCCGACGGGCTCTCACAGTCTTTGGCTGATATAGTAAGTCCTATGTTTCACTCTTGAGAGTGTAAACATAGGACTTATCTTAGCTGAGTTTAATTAAACTTGGCTGTTTTGTGTTTAGCGTGAAGTCGCTTGGATGCTATTCGTCTTCAAACTTGATGGTATTGCGGCTTGTGCTCTCGATGCGGCGGTTGCGCCAGCAACGGCGGCACAATGCCACATACTTGTCGTCACCGCCGATTTCGACCTGGTCACCATCGGTGACAATGTTGCCCTGGGAATCGATGCGGGCATTGATGATGGTCTTGCGGCCACAGGAGCAGGTCGATTTGATTTCCTCGATGGTGTCGGCGAGCTCCATCAGCCGCCTGGAACCCTCGAACAGGTGAGACTGGAAGTCGGTCCTCAGGCCGTAGCACACCACGTTGACGCCATAGTCGTCAACGATGCGAGCGAGCTGGTCGATTTGTGCCGCCGAGAGGAACTGCGACTCGTCGATAAGAATCCAGTCCTTGACGGTGAGCGTTTTTTCAAACATCTCCTTGAGCATCTCATACAGGTCACTCTCGGGGTAAATCCATGAGCACTTGCGCTCGATGCCGATGCGTGAGCGGATGACGTTGTCGTTCTCGCGGTCGTCGATGATGGGCTTCATGCACAGGTATTGCATGCCGCGCTCCTCAAAGTTATAGGCCTGAGTGAGCAGCAATGCGGTCTTGGCCGACCCCATGGTGCCGTATTTGAAATATAATTTACCTACTCCGTTCATGTTAATGCTGGTGTAAAGTGCTAATTTGCAGGTTGAAGTCTTATGAGCAACATTTGCGCAAAGACCGACAACAAAGTTACTGATTTACTTTCACTCCGCCGCAAGTTTCATCCCAAAAAAGTTATTAACACAATTATTTCACTCCTATAGCCAGGGTGGAGTAAACGCAAACGGCAATTGCCACATGGGCAGTTGCCGTTTGCGTTTCTTGTAGTGATGGTTCCCGATGGCTAAGGCTGACTGCGATGTCGGCCTCTGGGCCCGTTCCACTACATCTCCAGGGCTATGGATGCCGTTGGAGTTATTTGTTCTTCGCCTCTTCGGGGGCGATACCTACCAGTTCGGGATCGATAAGGATGCGTCCGCAGTACTCACAGACGATGACCTTCTTGTGCATCTTGATTTCCATCTGGCGCTGGGCGGGGATGCGGTTGAAGCAGCCGCCACACGCGTTGCGCTGTACCACAACGATGCCGAGGCCGTTGCGGGTGTTCTTGCGGATGCGCTTGAACGCGGTCAAGAGGCGTTCCTCAATCTTGTTTTCCTGCTTCTTGGCCTTCTCGCGCAGGGTCTCCTCCTTCTGCTTGTTCTCCGAAACGATCTCGTTGAGCTCGCTCTTCTTCTCCTCGAGGGCGTGCTCGCGGTCGGTACACATTTCCCTGGCTTTCTCGATTTCGCCTTGAAGCGCTTCGGCACGGCGTGCGGCCTCATTCATCTTCTTCTCGGCGAGCTCGATGTTGAGGTGCTGATACTCAATCTCCTTGGTCAGGTAGTCATACTCACGGTTGTTGCGCACGTTGTCCTGGTCGGCGGTGTATTTGTCGATCATGGCTTCGGACTGCTGCTTGATGTCCTTGTTGCGGGCAATTTCTTCTTTCTGGGCTGCTACCTCGTCCTGGAACTTGGCCACGCGGGTGTGCAGACCGGCGATTTCATCTTCGAGGTCCTGCACTTCCTGGGGCAATTCGCCTCTCAGGGTCTTGATAGCGTCAATCTCAGAAAGCTTCTGCTGCAAGTCATAGAGCGCTTTCAGTTTCTCTTCAACGGTGAGTTCTTTCTTCTGTGTTGCCATAATTATTTTAGTTTTCAGTTTTCAGTTTTCAGTTTTCAGTTGCTGCTGAAACCTGTTGACTGACAACTTATTTTATAGATAATTGACTTGATTCAATTCATTTTTTGCAAAAGTGACTGCAAAGGTAGGATTTTTTTTCTGAATTATCTCCAAAAAAATCTCTTTTGTGTAATGTTCACTCTCATAGTGCCCGATATCGGCTACCACAATGCGCTGGCTATTGTCCAGGAAATCATGGTAGCGCATGTCGGCGGTTACATAGAGCTGGGCGCCCATCTCAACCGACTTGTCGAGCAGGAAACCGCCTGCGCCGCCACACAGCGCCACGCGTGAAACGATGGTGTTTCCGTCGCCGCTATAGCGCACGGCGCCCACCTCGAAGGCCTCTTTGACGCGCTTCAGCACCTCGCGGGCGGGCATCGGCTCGATGTCGCCGATGACGCCGCAACCTGCTGTGGTGCTGCCTTGTTCGCCATAGGGCTGCACCGCATTGCTGTCAAGGAACTGCACGTTGGTCATCCCGATTTTGTCGGCCATGCGGAAGGAAACACCTTGCCAGGCGCTGTCCATATTGGTGTGGGCGCTGTAGATGGTGATGTCGTGCTTGATGGCCATCGCCACGGTGCGCTCGACGGGCGTGCGTCCCATGATTTTCTTCAAGCCGCGGAAGATGAGCGGGTGGTGGGAGATGACCAGGTTGAAGCCGCGGTCTATGGCCTCGGCAACGACAACCTCGGTGGCGTCGGTACACAGGAGCACGCCTGTGATTTCGGCGTCGGGGTCGCCCACCTGGATGCCCGCATTGTCCCACTCCTCTTGAAGCCTCAAGGGAGCATATTGCTCGATGGCGTCGGTGATTTCTCTTATCTTCATCTGTAGTTTTTAGTTTCTAGTCCCTAGTTTCTAGTTCTTCGATAGCTGATGCCGGCAAGGGATTAGAAACTAAGGACTAGGGACTATATTCAAATCTTGTCCTCGGCTTTCAGGCGCTCGCGGTCAATGTCGATGTAGAGCTCGTCGAGCTGGCTCTGGTCCACGGGACTGGGAGCATCGAGCATGACGTCGCGGCCGCTGTTGTTCTTGGGGAAGGCGATGCAGTCGCGGATGCTGTCCAGACCTGCCATGATGGAAACAAAGCGGTCGAAACCGAAGGCCAAACCGGCGTGGGGAGGTGCACCGTACTTGAACGCGTTGATTAGGAAGCCGAACTGTGCCATGGCGCGCTCGGGGGTGAAGCCCAGGATGTCAAACATCTTGGCCTGCAGCTTGCCGTCGTGGATACGCAGACTGCCGCCGCCCACCTCGATGCCGTTG
>JAEEGF011301433.1_pt1 | contig 11100 bp, 8 predicted proteins | sample 9134171 | NCBI WGS metagenome assembly JAEEGF01 (sample SAMN16246542, study PRJNA631951) | gut metagenome | biome: gut microbiome; feature: rumen; material: AP-attached | host: Bos | place: Iran: Karaj | collected 2018-10
CTGCCATTCAAGACGCTTCTGATAGTCAAGGATGTGGTGGTTCTGGTCGGTCACGGCCACGAATGCCACTTCCTTGCCCAGGAGCTTGAGCGCCGTGAACAACTGTACGCTCTCGTTGAACGGGACGTTAGTGTCGGCGTCGCCGTGGACCAGCAGCAGGGGAGTGTTGATCTTGTCTGCCCGGTAAAGAGGGCTCTGGTCGACATAGAGTTCCCTGTCGGACCAGGGATAACTGTTGGCCATTGAGACTTCGCTGTAAGAGTATCCCCAGTATCCGAATCCCCAGTAACTCGAGTGGCCGCTGATACCTGCGTGAGAAACTGAGCAGGCGAAGATGTCGGTCACGGTAGGAAGGTATTCTGACATAAATCCGCCGTAGGATGCTCCTATACAGCCGATCTTCTGCTCGTTCACAAACGGATGCTCCTTGCAGAACTGCTCCGTTCCTTCGATGATATCCTGGGCCGGACCGTCTCCGGCTGTATTCACGTGCCTTGCGGACCATTCCTGGCCGAACCCTGTGGCACCGCTGGGACCGGCCACCACATAAACCACATAACCTAGAGAAGCGTATGCATTATGCGGATAGCGGCTCTCGAAGTTTCGGCTGGTGGGACTGCACCCTCCATAGTAATTCACAATCATAGGATACTTCTTCGCAGGGTCGAAGTCGGGCGGAAGGTAGAAGCGGCCGTAGACTGTCTCGCCTTTGGAATTCTTGAAGTTCCACTCGTGGCATTCTCCAAGGTCGACGTCCTTCAGGATGACGGCGCTCAGGTCGTCTCTTAGGATAGTCTTCTTCGACTTGGTGTCGTAGGTATAGAGCCTGTCGGAATTGGATGCACCCTGTCCGTAATATGCAATCAGCGAAGAACCCGCAGCCAGCGCGAAACTGTTGACAAGGTCTTCCCTGGTTTCAATTATATTGATGCGGCCGTTGTTGGGGTTCAGCACATACAAGTCGATGTAATCCCTGTTCTCCGCAGTGAAATAGATCATTCCGTCGGCCTTGCTCCAGCGGGCCGTCGCAACGTTCGGATCGAAGTCTTTGGTGCGGGGTGTGATCTTTCCCGTAGCCAGGTCCAATATGTAAAGCTGCATATCTTCCATACTCGGAGTCTGTCCGGCCTTGACGTTCATTCCGATGCCGCCGAAAGCTTCCGGAGATCCGGACAGCAGCACTTTCTTGCCGTCAGGGGAGAACTGTGCTCCGGCCATAAATCCGTCCTTCTCCACAAGGACCTTGGCGTCCAGCGTTTCAAGGTCAAGCAGGTACAGAGTCCCGAGCGATGTGGGGCGCTGTGTAAGCCTGTCTTCGCTGACCATCATCAGGGCAGTCTTTCCGTCAGGAGAAATATCCATCACCCTTGAGTTGTGGTATCCGTAGCTGAGGCGCTGCATCACGCCAGTCGCAATGTCGTACTTTGAAGAATATGAGCGGGTCCTCCAGCCGGGCTGGCGGTCTTCGGGGGTGAGTATCTGATAGATTTCAGGACGCTCACGCGGACCTTCCTCGTAGAAGCTGTAGATGAGGAAATCCTCTGTCGGAGACATCCTGAAGCTTCCTTCGGGGAGGTCTTCTACAAGCACCTGTTCTTCTCCTGTAGAAGGATCGACAGCTATGAGCTGTGTGGCTTTCGCACCCCTTCTGGTCTTGTAATACTTCGGCGTTACAGGCATCCACGTGAGCCTTTCCTGAGTCTCGAACATAACGCGGCCGCTTGCCGTCTCTATCATCCTGGACACTGAACTGGACCTTCCGCCCTCCATAGTGGTAGAGTAGCCGACGATCATATATTTACCGTCAGAGCTGAGAGAAACTCCCGACAGGCGTGTACCCAGAAGTACATCCGACATACTGTACAGATGTTTTCCGTCGGTGCGGAACGATATCTTTGTGGAATCCGGCGTGTCTATCGAAACTGACGGGGCTGAAGCCTCTCCGCGGGGAGTGAAATATCTGATGCGCACTCTGTGGGTAAAAGGCTGGAGCTTGAGATTCGCTCCGCCATCCTTTCCGTCGACGCTTATCTTGTAGGCCTTCACTCCCTCAACTTTTATCGTGGCGGTAGTGTAGCCGCTGTTCTGGAAATCAAACTCCAGAAGGTGGATTGCGTCAGCATCAGGGCTGACAGGCAGATTGCCGGAACTGAAGTTTCCGGATGCCTTGAGCATATCTGAAGACAGGGGCTTGTCAAGAAGGCTTGCGAAGTCGAATGCTTTGGAATTGACGTTCACGCTGTCCACAATGAAGGGAGTCTTGACAGGAAACGGCCCGGCATAGCGGAATTCGCGTACAGGAATGCTTTCTGCGAAGGTCACAAGGGCCAAGGTAAAGAAAACGGCTGACAGAAGGATTTTTTTCATAGAATGCTGGATTATTGCCGTGTTTCAGGCTTTATTCTGTGCGCTAAGTTAAGAAAAAACATATTATCGCTATCTTTAGATTCTCATGGCCAACCCCGGCCGCGTGATGATCGGCGCCGACTGCACCGTCGGCTCAGTTCCGTTGGAAAACATCTTTGCAGCCAACGCAGCCGCCCACGGAGAGATATAACAGATCTGCCTTCGATTGTTACTTGGAAGAATTCACGAGACCGTACTGCTCGTCGTTGACAGGCTCAAGCCACTCGTTGGACGCTCCTTCGAGAACGTTGACGTGTATGACCAGATGCTGGAACCAGCTGTCGCTGGCTGCACCGTGCCAGTGCTTCACACCTTCCGGAATCTCGATGATGACGCCGGGAGTCATCGGCACCGCGGGCTTTCCCCATTCCTGATACCAGCCTCGGCCGGCGACGCAGATCAGCACCTGGACCTGCTTGTGGTGGATGTGCCAGTTGTTGCGGCAGCCTGGCTCGAAGGTTACGTTCGAAAAGCCTCCGTCCATCGGCGCCAGGAAACTGTGGCCGATGAAGTACTGCTCATAGGCAGTGTTTGGCTCGCCCTTCGGCCAGACGGAGAAGTCGACGGTCTGTATGGTTTGGGCGGCTTTGGCCGGGTTGCTTTGGCCGCTCTTTATAGCTGTTTTGTTCATTGTTGCAGAGACTAACGGGTTTGTGTCAATAAGTTTCAGTTCCTTAGCCATATCGGCCGTACCTTCCTTGTACTTCTTGAAATGGGCCGTCTGGAGGTGGCTCTGGTAGGCCGCGGTGTCGGCATAGATCTCAAGGATGTAGACCATCGCGGGGTTGGACTTGTCCTGCATCGAGAAGAGGCCGATGACGCCGGGCTCAGTGGCCATCGACACGATGCCGACCTCCTTGGCAAAGGCCATATACTCATCCAGCTTGTCGGGATAGACCTCGATCTGGGCCAGGCGGACAATTCGCTCGCCATATTCCCGAGTGGGGATGTCTGCTCCGAAGAGGCGGGCGGCGTTGTCGGTGAAGACGGCCTGCGGGTCAAGACCGTGCGAGGCAAGGCGCGCCTGCAGAGCCTGCTTGGCGTCGATGAGAGCCGGCGCTGCGACATAGGGATAGTCGGAGCCGTAGAGGACGTGCGACGGCTCGGTGATGGTCAGCAGCGCTTCGATGGCGTCGTCGGTGGCGGCACCTGCAAGGTCGTAATAAAGACGGGAGAGGTTTGCGTCAACATCCACTGGCTGCATATAACCCTGCGCGGTCATCACCGGCAACAGGCCTTTGAAACGCGGAAGTGCGTTGGGCAGGAAAGAGCCGCAGTGCGGGACAACCACCTTGAGGTCGGGATAGCGGACCAGGACATTGTGGGCCACCATATTCAGGATGGCACGCGTGGTCTCGGCCAGATATTCGTAGGACGCCAGCGGGACTGCTGCGATGAGCTTGTCGTTGGCGGCCGAAGGCTTGTGGGGATGCGTGATGATGACGGCCTTCCGGCTGTTCAGATAGGCCATCAGCGGCTCGAGTTCCTCGTCGCCGAGATACTGGCCGTAGCTGTTGGATGCCAGTTTGACTCCGTCGGCTCCCAGAACTTCCAGAGCATATTTCGCTTCGGCGATGGCGGCGTCCACGTCGGGGAGCGGGAGAGCGGCGCAGAAAAGGAAACGTCCCGGATGGCGAGCCTTCAGTGCTGCGGCTTCCTCGTTGAACCTGCGGCAGACGGCTGCCGACTCATTGCTGTCGCCGAAGTAGGGCTGGGGCGCCGGCATCGTGAGCACGGAAGTCCTGATCCCGGCTTCGTCCATAAACTTAAGGTGAGCTTCGGAACTCCAGGAAGGGATAGGGAAGCCTTCGTCCATCTCCATTCCGTGCGCCTTGACGGCCTCAAGATAAGAGTCCGTAATCATATGGCTGTGCAGGTCAATCTGCCCTAGAGCCATCGGTGAAGCAAGAGCTGTCATAAGCAATGTCGCGGCAAGTTTTTTCGGAATCATTCCTTTCTGTGTCTAGGTACTTCCGCAAATTTCGAAAAAATGTCGGAAATGATGCCTGCAAAAGGCGTGAAACATTCAGGTTGTTTGCGTAAATTTGAATAATAACCTGCTTGAACTTTCAGAAGATGGATTTTAAAGTTTCAGAAAAGAAAGGAGCGGCGTCGGTGCTTCTGATACCGGGGCTGGGAGTGTCGAATGAGATATTCCTGCCGTTGGAAGGTCTGCTGCAGGACCGGTTCCACATCATCGCAGCAGGGATAGACGGCTTCCTGATAGGGAAGGAGTCCCGTTTCACTTCGGTCGACGACCAGGCCGGGCAGATAATCCGATATGTGCAGCAGAACCTTGGAGGCCACCTAGACGTTGCTTACGGCCTCTCCCTCGGCGGCAAGATCCTGTCCCGCATCCTGGAACGGAATGAGATAACCATCGACCATGCAATAATGGACGCCGCGCCGCTGCTGCCGCTGCCCAGATGGAGCGTCGACCCGCTGCGCTACTACCAGAGCCTCAACGTCTGGACCTGCTACCACTGGACCGGATTCTGGCGGTGGGTGTTCCACTCACACTACTTCGACGTGCTGCTCGACGAATGCCGGAAAGTGTGGCCCTACGGCAAGGGGCAGGCAGTGCGCGATGGCTACAAAGACGTCTACACTCATAAACTCGAAGCCATCCATGGAGCCGACATCCACTACTGGTACGGCACCAAGGAAGCCTTTGTCGCCAAGCCCCAGGCAGAGCACCTTCTCGCCCTAGATCCGGCCGCGCACGTAGAAGTCTTCCCCAAGATGAACCACGGACAACTCCTTGTCGACCACCCAGAAGAAGTAGCCAATAGAATAGAGAATTTGTTATGAAAAAACTTGTCACCCTAGTGTTAGTCTGCCTAGCGCTCAGCCTGCAACTGCCGGCACAGAACCTGACACATTTCAAACGCATAGTCAAAGAACTCAGTTCGGCGAAATATCAGGGCCGAGGCTATGCCCGTGGAGGCGCCAACAAAGCTGGAAAATACCTGGCCCGTGAATTCGAGAAAGCCGGAGTGGACGAGGTGACGCAGCAACCCTTCACCATCGACATCAACACCTTCTGCGGTGCAATGGAAATGCGTGCCGACGGCAAGAAACTTCGCCCAGGCGTTGACTTCTCGATGAGGGAATACTCACCCGGCGTGCACGGCGAGTTCCCGGTCTACCACGTAGATACCATGAACTTCGACGGCGACAGGCTGCTTGCAGAACTGGCCCGGCCAGAGAATGCAGGCTGTATGGTCTGCTGCAACTTCTGGTTCACATACGAGCACCGAGAAGTATTCTCCAAACTCCAGAAGGCAGGAGAGTGCACCAATGCCGGCCTGCTTTACACCTGGGAGGCTCCCATCAAATTCTACAAGGCCTATGGTGAGAAAGTTGTAGATAAGCCCATCGTCTGGGTGACACCTGAGGCCATCGAAGGCGTGCAGAGGGTGAAACTGAATGTAGACAATGAGTTCCTTGAGAACTACGGACTCTTCAACGTGATAGCCAAGGTTGAAGGCTCGCGCCACGACAGCTGCTACGTCTTCACGGCGCACTACGACCATCTGGGCAACCTGGGTCCGAAGGTGTTCTATCCAGGCGCCAACGACAATGCCTCCGGCACCGCCACTATCGTGACCCTGGCCGAGCACTATGCCAAGAACCGTCCGCAGTTCGATATGTATTTCCTTGCCTTCTCCGGCGAGGATGCCAACCTTCGCGGCTCAACCTACTTTGTGGAGCATCCCGTGGTGCCGCTGGAGCAGATCAAGTTCCTTTTCAACATCGATATGATAGGCGACGACAACCCTGCCATCTACTGCGAGCTGAGTGATGCCGGGATGAAGCAGTTCTCAAAGTTTGAAGAAGTCAATGCCGGGCAGCAACTCTTCACCAAGCTGGACCGCGGCGAACTCGCGGCAAACAGCGACCATTATCCTTTTGCAGAACGCGGAGTGCCGTGCATTTTTCTGGAAAACCAGGAGGGAAGTGCCTTCCCGCACTACCATACCCCAGCAGACAATATCAAGACCGTGAAGTTCGACAGCTACGAGCCCGTGTTCAAGCTTGTGACCGGGTTCATTGCTAAATAGAGTCTACGCCCACTCGAAATTCTCTTTGCCGGCGCCGATTTCGAAATGACACTTGACGATGCCGAGGTCGACCTTGGTGTAGCCGATCATCGAAAAGAGCGGCTTCGCCTCGACCTTCGGACGCTTACTGAAGTTGCGGAAGCCGATGAACTCGATGCGGAACTTCTGCTGGTTGACGGCAGTGGGAGCGAGGATGGCCGCTTCGACACCCCTTCTGAACCAACTCGGCGTGATGTCGCTGACATTGCTGACCTCCTCGGCCGTTTTCACCTTGTGGCCGGCGCCCTGAGACTCGCCATAGCCAAGCGCGATGTAGCAGGAAATCTTCTCGCCGTCCAGCAGCTCGTAGGTGCCGGGAATCTTGTTGTAGCTGATGCCAGCCCAGCAGGAATTGAGCCCCAGAGTCTGAGCCAGCAGCACTAACTGCTCGCCATAGTAGCCCACCTTCTCGTCAAGGTCGTCATCCTTCTTGCCGGCCATAACCAGATAGGTCGTCACGCCCGAGAAAAAGCCGTAGGACATCAGGCCGCTGAACGCCTTGGGCTCACCGGTCACCAGCTGTATGTGCAGCCCGGCCCTCTCGTTGATCTCCGAAATCCTGGTCCGCAGGGTAGCGAGTATGTCTTCAGGAACAGGCTCGTCCTTGTACTTTCTCACAGAGTGGCGAGCCTCTATAGCTTCAAGCAGAGTCATACTCTATGGCAGTTTAGCCCAGACGGGCTTCGTTCAACGGATGTTCCCAGTCAACGGTGGCGCCGTGCTCGGCAGCGATGGCGTCGATTTCGCTCCGCAGCGAAGCCATAAACTCCGCCTCGCGCTTCTTGGAACGACGGCCCGCAGCGCTGTAGATCTCCTTCTCGAAATAAGCATCGTAGGAAACGGCGAAGTCCTCCGGATCGCGATGGGGAAAGAAAGAAACGGCAGCCTTGTAGGTGATGTTGCCCGCCTCGGAATCTGAAATCAGCAGGACGTGGGCCCCGCGGCGCTCTACACCCGAAAAGCTAGCCTGCGCCTGGAAATACTGAGAGTATACGTTGATAACCATAATGAAAGTCTTTGACTGGATAATCTATTTCTCAAATTTAGCAAATTTTGCGGTTATCCTGCCAAACGATATTCGTATATTTGATAAGTTAAACACAATAATCCTGATAACTATGAATAAATTGAAGATACTTCTGGCTTGCGGGCTGGGAATCCTTGCCGTGGCCTGCAACAATCCCGGGCAGAAATCAGAGCCGGCTGCGGCAGACTTCAGGGACGGAGTGGCCGAGGCGCTGGCTGCCGGCGGGCAAATCGATTTCGGCAACCTGAAATGGACCCGCGAGCCCCAGGCCTGCGAGGTGAAGGGCAGCACCATCGAAGTGACCACCGCGCCCCACACCGACCTCTGGCAACGCACCTACTACCATTTCCGGAACGACAACGCCCCCGTGCTGCAGATGCAGACCAGGGAGAAGTTCTTCAGCTTCGTGGTCAAGACCGACTTCACCCAGAGCCACCATCGCTTCGACCAGTGCGGCATCGTAATGTATCTCGACAGCGACAACTGGCTGAAAGGCTCGGTAGAGTTCGAGAACGAACAGTTCCAGCATCTGGGCAGCGTGGCCACCAACAATGGTTATTCCGACTGGGCCACTACCGCCATTCCGGCCGACGTGAAGACAATGTGGTACCGCTTCTCCCGCCGCGAAGACGACTTCTGCATAGAGTGCTCGTCCGACGGAGTCGAATTCAGCCAGATGAGAGTCTGCCATATGTATGCGGCCACCGACGCCATCAGCTTCGGCATCTATGCCTGCTCACCCGAAGAATCCTCGTTCACCGCAGTGTTCTCCGATATGAAGATCACCGAGTGTATGTGGAAAGCCCACGACGGCCAGCAGCCGGACGCAGAGTAAGCGTTTAGAAACGCTTAGAAACGTTTGATAACACAAAAAACAAAATATCCCGCACTATGAGAAGAAGTTTGAAATTGATGCTATGTGCCATTCTGGTGCTGGCTGCTGCGATGCCTGCCGCTGCGAAGCACAAGAACTTCAAGGTGTCTGTCTATGTGAGAGCGTTCGAGGTGGAGAAGATGAAAGACGCCGGATGGCTAGATTCGACCTGGACCATCATCTCCAGCCAGCTCGACGTTGACAAAATCTATCTCGAAACCCACCGCGATATGCATCTGGTGGACGACCAGACCCTCGAGCAAGCCAAGGCCTATTTCCGGAAGAAAGGCATCGAGGTCGCCGGCGGCATCACCTATACTATCAGCGAGCCGAACGATTTCGAGACCTTCAGTTACTCCAATCCCGAGGACAGGGCCTGGGTGCAGAAGGTCGCCGAACACACGGCAAAGCATTTCGACGAGTTCCTGCTCGACGACTTTTTCTTCACCAGCAGCAAGAAAGACGTAGAGATCGACGCAAAGGGCAGCCGGAGCTGGACGCAGTACAGGCTCGACCTGATGAACGAGGCAGGCCGCAACCTGGTAGTCGGCCCGGCGAAGAAGGTCAACCCCAAGGTGAAAGTCATCATCAAATATCCCAACTGGTATGACCATTTCCAGGGCCTGGGATTCAACCTCGAGCACGGCCCCAATATCTTCGACGGCGTGTGGACCGGCACCGAGACCAGGAACCCTGCCGGCAACCAGCATCTTCAGAATTACCTCAGCTATAACATTATGAGGTACTTCGAAATTATCTCCGGCGGACGTAACGGCGGTGGCTGGGTGGATTCCGGCGGCATCACGATGAGTATGGACCGCTATGCCGAGCAGCTTTTCCTCACCGCAATCGCCAAGGGCCGCGACGTGATGCTGTTCGCCTACAACCAACTGCTCGACGTGAAGCTCAACCCGCGGTTCCGTGCACCTTGGCAGGATATGGAGACCAGCTGGAACTATGACGAGATGACTGCTCCCTTCAAGAAGGACGGCAAGACCGTGACTCCGACCACAATGGCCCGAATAGCAGACATCGTGCTGCGCAAGACCGACGAACTGACGGGCAAGCTCGGCAACCCTGTGGGCATCCAGTCCTACAAGGTGTTCCACGCTCCGGGCGAGGAGTTCCTCCAGAACTATCTTGGAATGATAGGCCTGCCGATGGATATGTATCCAAACTTCCCGGAGGGCCGCAGGACAGTACTTCTCACCGAACAGGCTGCAACCGATCCTGACCTGACCGCCAAGATAGAGAAGCAGCTGAGAGGTGGCGGCGATGTCGTCATAACCAGCGGACTGCTGAATGCAGTTCCCGAGAAAATCGCCGACATCTGCGAGCTGCAGTGCGACGACCTCAAGGCCATAGTGAACGACTTCGGCCGCTACGGCAAGAGCGAGAAGGACATCCTCATCCCGCAGGTGCGCTACCTTACCAACGACAGCTGGGAGGTCATCAGCGCCGGACGTCCGCTCACTGACGGTGTCTCAGGCTGGCCTATCCTCCACAGGGCGACATACTCCAAGGGAACGCTTTATGTGCTAACCATCCCGGATGACTTCGGCAACCTCTACGATTACCCCGCAGCTGCGTTGAACACCATCCGCCGCACTATGAGCAAGGATCTGGACCTTTATCTTGAAGGCCCTTCGAAAGTAGGCCTGTTCCTTTATGACAACAGGACTGTTATTGTGGAGAATTTCAACGACGAGCCGGTGGATGTCAGGCTGGTGGGTATGAAGCCCGGCGCGCTGCAGCTCACCGACCTCGAAAGCGGCAAGGCCGCCGATCCGTCAATGAAAATAATGCCTCATTCATACAGGGCGTTCAGCTACTAAGTCTCGTGGCTGCTCCTGATTAAACAATAGACTATGAAAAGACTTTATATGCTTATGCTGCTGGCGGCTCTGGTTCCGCTGGCCTGCACCGTCAGGAACTCGGACCCGATGGTCGTGAAAACCGATTCCGGACTTGTGAAGGGCTTCGACCACGAAGGGTCCATCGGCTTCCTCGGCATCCCTTATGCTACCGTAGAACGCTTCATGCCGCCCAGGCCGGCGCCCAAATGGGATACCGTGCGCGTGTGCGACCACTGGGGCCCGCAGGCTATGCAGAATGGCCGCAGGATGCCCGAGGACAAGATGTCCGAGAAGAACTCCTGCGTGCTGAACGTATGGACCACTGACACCAAGGCATCGATGCCTGTGATGGTGTGGCTGCACGGAGGCGGTTTCGACTCTGGCACTTCGGAGTGGGACCCCGGAATGCACCTTGCCCAGAAGGGCGTGGTGGTGGTCAGCGTCAACCACAGGCTGAACATCCTCGGCTTCCTCGACCTGTCGGCAGCGAGTGCTGACTACAAGTATTCCGGCAACGTCGGGATGCTGGATGTCGTGCAGGCCATGCAATGGGTGCAGAATAACATCCGCAACTTCGGCGGCGACCCCGGCAACGTCACGATCTTCGGTGAGTCCGGTGGCGGTGGAAAGGTGGGCACGCTGCTCTGTATGCCTCCCGCAAAGGGTCTTTTCCACAAGGCCATTATTATGAGCGGCACCATCCTGAACGTCAACACGAAGGCTATGAGCGAGGAACTCGGGCTGGCCGTGCTGAAAGAGCTTGGCATCGATGCAGGAAATATAGACAGGATAAAGAATGTGCCGTATGAAGAGCGTTATGCGGCAGGGCAGAGG
>JAEEGF012304934.1_pt1 | contig 11100 bp, 10 predicted proteins | sample 9134171 | NCBI WGS metagenome assembly JAEEGF01 (sample SAMN16246542, study PRJNA631951) | gut metagenome | biome: gut microbiome; feature: rumen; material: AP-attached | host: Bos | place: Iran: Karaj | collected 2018-10
CTATACGGATTTAAGGTGAAAAAAGAGCCTCCATATCCTCTTTTCTCATACCTATTCCCGTGTCTGTGACAGAAAAATGCAAAACGATGCTTTTTTCATCCTTTTTATCAAAAGAGACCTCCATTATCACGGAGCCTTTTTCCGTGTATTTAACAGCATTTGTCAGAAGATTTAAAAGACACTGCCTTATACGGATCTCATCGCCAACAAGAAGATCCGGAACGTGCTCATCAGAAGAAATTTTGAAGACCAGTCCCTTTTTATCGGCCCGTCCCTGTATCATGTTCACCAAGTCATTTATGAGGGAAGAAAGTTCGTACTGCACCGGAATTATCTCCATCTTTCCTTCCTCTACCTTAGACAGATCCAGGATATCACCAATAAGTGCAAGAAGTGCTTTTCCGGCAGCCATTATATCGGTGGCGTAAGACCGGATCGCGCCCTCCCTTGTCTCTCTCAGGATCATCTCATCCATTCCCAGCACAGCGTTGATGGGCGTCCTGATCTCATGGGACATATTTGCAAGGAACTGACTCTTGGCTTCATTTGCCCTGTCGGCCCTGTCCTTTTCTTTTTCAAGTTCCTCCAGATAAACATAATGGTCCGTATCATCGACTATGGCATATACCTTGCCGAAGTTCTTCCCTTTATAGACAAGTTCGCTCTCCTCGGGCGTGTATATCCTTTCATTGATGGTAATGGTTTCACCGGAAGCAATTGCATTCCTGATGTCATTAAGCGCATCATCCGGTTTTTCTGTAATCTGGGGATAAAGGTCTTTTGCAGGCTCATTATAAAACTGCACGATACCGTCATTATCCACCGCTATTATGCCCTCGGATATTCTGTCTATCATGTACTCCCTCGCCAGCTCTCTTGTGCCCAGCAGGTCAAAAGAAAAGATAGCTATCAGCATGATGACTGTTCCCATGAAATAACCGAACATGGTAAAGTCATAAACTTCCGTGTGGCCGGTAAGTCCCACCAGCTGTATCAGGAAGAAAACTCCCTCTACCAGAACAGCCGCGATAATGATACCGATACGGTTGCGGTAGGCGGCTTTCTTTTCCCTGCGAAACGCAATGATCAGCCATGTGAGACCCAAAGCGATGTAGAAGACTTGCAGTCCCATGTGTACGTGATGGAGAATGCCGTTTCCATGATATAGCTTCGGAAAAAGACCTGTCGTATCAAACCGGTACGAGGAATAGTAGAGAGTTGTGCCGGTAATATCCAAAATCACCGCAAAAGTAAAGATGTGGGTTATTGCAAGAACTGTTGTGACTGCTTTGGGGACCTTCCTGCGGCAAAGTCTGGCAACAAAAAGAAACAGAAAGAAAGCGTACCAGATCCTGCCCGCGTAGGAGAGCTTAAGAGCAAGAATATACTTGTCCTCTGAATCGGACATGATTTCCATCAGATAACCAAGATTGGTCGCAAAAGCGCATATACAGCTCAGAAGAAGGAAAAGATGCAGGGAATTCTTGAGCCTTCGGAAAATTATAAGGCTCTCGACAAAAAGACCAATGATGCAGATGTATTGTAACGTCAGTAAGATCTCTCGCACCCGGCGTTTCCTCCAAATCCAGTGTAGAAAAATCGGGTTTCTTCTTACTTTAATATTCCCCGATAATTAATTTTAAGTCCGCAAAAAACATAATTCAAGAAAAGAATGCTCGGTATATCGATTGCGCAACATTTGCCGCAGCACGACCGTTATGGCACCATATCTAGCGGTTGCATTTTAGAACATTTGTTCTTATAATACAATTACAACAAACAAATGTTCGCCAGCGATATGAAAGAGAGGACTTTCATATGATTTTTGCAGTAGATTTTGACGGAACACTCAGCTTTGGAGAGTGGCCCGAAGTGGGGCCTGCCAATCACAGACTTATCAACTATCTCAAGCAGAGACAGTTTTCCGGGGACAAGCTCATCCTCTGGACCTGCAGGGCAGGAGATGCCCTGGACAGAGCAGTAAGCTTCTGCCAGGACAACGGGCTTGAATTTGATGCCATAAATGACAATCTTCCCGAAATAACCCGGAAATATGGCAATAACAGCCGCAAGATCAGTTGCGACGTTTATATCGATGACAGAGCAGTCAATGCCGGTAGTTACCAGAATGACTGCGACTGGCCTGAGCCTTTTGACTATGAAAAAGTTGAGCGGAAACTCATAAGCTTTGCGGATTATATAGCCAAAAACCGTGAGAACGATCTGCCTAAAAATGATACAGGTAGACTCTCGTCTCGTAGGGTCTGAAATATCCGTGCCTGTACTCAAAATCCTCAACTTCTTTCTGTATATGGCCTGTGAAGCCTTCCTTTTCTGCAATCTTGTCCTGAGGATAGTTGGATATGACCAGTTCCCCGTGCTTTCCCCAGAATTTCTCAGGCTTTTTGGGCTTAACCGGCAGGCGTGAAAATGAACAGACGATTAGATAACACTCGTTATCCAAGCATCTCTCATACATGTACATGTTTGGATTCTTCGGAAAATACTCCGTGTACTTCCCATACAGAAGTGTTTTTGAGTTCTTTCTGATGCTGAGACACTTTCTGTAAAAATTCAGAATGCTTGACGGATCTTTCTCCTCAATTTGTACATTGATCTTTTTATAATTGGGATTTACATAAAACCATGGCTTTGCAGTGGAAAACCCGGCATTCTCACTGCCATTCCACTGCATCGGTGTCCTTGAGGAGTCCCTGCTGGACAGATGTATCCTTCTAAGCCTTCTCTCCGGATCCTCCTTGAGATGGTAGGTATGATAATTCGTTATCGAAGAGATATCCACATATTGATCTATAGACATGAGCCTGATATTTGTCATGCCTATTTCCTGTCCCTGATATATGAACGGCGTTCCCTTCTGGAACAGGTAGCTTGCAGCAAGCATTGTCCCACTCTCCCGCCAGAAATGCTCGCTTCCGTACCTGCTGATGATCCTTGGGTGATCATGGTTTTCCAGGTACAGTGCATTCCATCCTTTGCCTTCAAGAGCTTTCTGCCACTTTGTAAATGCTTTTTTCAGCTTTACAAGTGAAAATGGCCTGTGGATATACTCTGTGTATATACAATCCGCCATCATATGGTCAAAAGAAAACATCATATCCAGTGACTTTGTGGGCCCCGTAAGGTATTTTTGTGCCGACTTTACAGTTGTCATCGGCCCTTCTCCCAGCTGGAAGCAGTCGTACTCATCGCATACCTTGCGGAATTCCGCCAGATATTCGTGAATATGGGGACCGTCCTTGTAGTGGGACATGCCCTTGGCCGCCGGCAAAAAAGGCATTCCGTTGGGAAGGCCTTCCTCCTTGGAGATGAAGTTGATCACGTCTTCCCTGAATCCATCAACCCCCATATCAAGCCAGAACCTCATTATTTCTTTGACTTCCTGCCTAACTTTCGGATTGTCCATGTTTAGATCCGGCTGCTTTTTTGCGAAGATGTGGAGATAGTACTGACCCCTTTGTTCATCGAACTCCCATGCCTTTCCCTCAAAGAGGCTGTCCCAGTTATTTGGTTTATCTCTCCAGATGTAATAGTCGCTGTAGGGATTGTCTTTCCCTTTCCTGCTCTCAATAAACCATGGATGTTCATCCGAGGTATGGTTGACCACAAGATCCATGATCACCTTTAACCCCAGTTCATGTGCTCTTTCCAGCACTTTTTTGAACTGAGCAAGGGTTCCGAAATCCGGATGGATATCCCTGTAATCAGAGATATCATAGCCGTAGTCAGCATTGGGCGACGGATAGACAGGCGAAAACCAGATGCCGTCTACTCCGATAGACTTGATGTATTCAAGCCTGTCGTAGACACCATACAGATCCCCTATTCCATCTCCATTGCCATCTGCAAAGCTTCTGACCCAGATCTGGTAGAAGCTCATTTCTTTATACCAGTCTCTTTTTAAACTCCTCAAAGTTCTCTCTCATCCCTTCATAAATCTCTCTTGGCCTGTCAAAGAATGCCTTCTCTGTACCGTCAAGTACCAGTGAAGCTGATTTCATGAGATATTCCAGGCTCTGATGTTTCCTTATGCCAAGTTCCCCTGAAGCCTTCATCTCACAGAGTTCCTTATACCTGTCATAGGCAAGCCTTACACTCCGATCCCAGGAGATATAGATCTCATCCATAGCGTTCTGCCCCGTCCGATGAAGCTCAGTAAGCTTATCATGCAGCTCTTTCAAAAGAGTTGCCATGGATGCTGCATTTTCATCTATAAGATAACTGTTTCTTCCGTCCGTAACACCTTCCGCGGCGCAAGATCCTCTTACCAGGACACTGGCCAGACCACAGGCTGCAGCTTCTCTGACCACAATCCCATTAGTGTCATATGTGGAGGGGAAAAGGAAAAGATCTGCTCTGGTGTTCCATGCTCTGAGCCTCTCACGGTCATGTACCGGTCCGACAAATATGACCTTTCCGGTCATGCCATCCTTTCCATCAGTATGCTGAAGCCCGTCTTCACTATATATATCCATAGCAATACCGGCATTCCTGATCATATCCTGTATTTCAGCTGCATCGGCACCACCGCCCACGAATACCATTCTGTATTCTATATGATCCTTTGAAAGCTCTTTTACTGCGTCAACGATAATTGGAAGGCCTTTATATTTCATCATCCTTCCCACAAAAAGAAAGAGTGGAATCCCCTCCGGCAGATCATAGTCTTTATTCAGCCCATTCACCTGCTCATCTGAAGCTCTTCCTTTTGGAAAATCAACGCCGTTGGGCATTACCCTAAGTTCCCCTTTATAACCCAGAGCCCGCAGGTTCTCGCCTGCGCCTTCAGAAACCACCCACACGTCATCACAGGCTTCAATATTTGTGACCATTGCTCTTATTGTCTCTTTTTTTAAAAAGCCCTCTCCTACAGCTCTTTCAATATCCACATCAAACTTGGTGTGATATGTAAAGACAACCGGAGATCCTGTTTCTCTTCTGAGAATCCTTGCCATCAGCGTTGAAGCTACCGGACAATGTGTATGAATGATATCCGGTTTAAACTCAGCCATCTGGGCTATCTCCCTGACAGAAAGCGGGTTTCCTGCGCGGTAGCCGCTGACCAGCTCTGTTGTATCAAAACTGGGATATGGGATCACCCTGTATGGATATCCGTCATATGTGGCATCGGGATATTTAGGCGTACCTACGACAACCTCAGTATTAAGGTCGTTAGTAAGAACATTGCCATAGTTCATCACCACATTGGCAACGCCATCAATAATAGGTGGGAACGAGTCATTTAAAAGACATATCTTCATCGGCTTTCCTCTCTTTCTGAAACAGTCAAATTAATCATACAACAGAATATGAAAAAGCGCGTGCCATGCTACATTATTCATTTCCCAGAAGATTTTTGTAAAATATACTTGACATTATTCCACGATAGAGTTACTATATGCTCATGAAAGGGAACGGTACCTCCTTTCAGACACAAACAATAAATCAATTATTCATTCACATAATTCAGGAGGAATAGAAATGAATCTCGCAGCATCAGCAGGAGTTACTGTCGGACTTATCGTTGGACTGGTTATAGCATTTGTACTTTTAAAGGTCGCAAACACAAACCACAAGGCTAAAACCGAATATGATGAAAGGCAACAGCTTATCAGAGGAAAAGCCTATATGTACGCTTTCTACACCGCAGCATTTTATCGGATCATTATGACGATACTTTCTATCGGCGGCGTTGAGCTTCCCATGGAAAGATACGCTCAGGATTGCCTCGGCTTATTCTTAGGCTTCATAGTTCTCGCCGTTTACTGTATCTGGAATGATGTGTACTGGGGACTCAATAACAACAAGAAGACCTACATCATAATCTTTATCGTTGCTACTATCTTCAATATCATTCCTGTCGTCGGACCGGCAATGAGCGGAACCCTTGTTGAAAACGGAAAAATAGGACTTCCCATCCTCAACATCATGGCCCTGACTATGATAGCTATCATAGGAATAGAGTTCTTAATAAAGAAAATCGTAAGCGACAAAGCTCCTCAGGAGGATTGATCTATGAAAAATCTAAGACTTAAATCTGCAAGAGCAGCCCTTGATCTGTCTCAGGAAGAGCTCGCCAAGAAATGCGGCGTTTCGAGACAGACCATGAGTGCCATAGAAAAAGGGGACTATAACCCCACGATAAACCTTTGTATCTCTATCTGTAAGGTTCTGAACAAAACATTAGATGAGCTGTTTTGGGAAGATGAGCAATAACCTCATCTCATCACTTCAGATCATACTCCAGACGCACGGTGATAGACGCAGTCTTGAACCGTGCGCTTGTGTCAAACGCACCGTCATAAGAATAGCTGCTGGTTCCGGTGTTCTTTGCTGTTATCTGGAATACACCAAGGCTTGAATTCTTGAGCTTTCCAAGGCTTGCACCGGAATTATTCGCAATGATGTCTATTCTTTCCTTGGCATTGATGGAAGCCTTATCGATGAGGTCGAGCTTTAAAGCATCGAGATCCGAATAGTAGTATTCGGGAGAATCCGAAGTCAGCTCTACTCCCTTGTCCAGCAGGCTGGAAATGTCCCTGGAAATCTTTTCCACCACGTCAAGATTTGATGATGATACTGATACTCCCTGTGTCAGCCTGTATCCATCCTCTACAGAACCTATATAATTGCCGTTCTCATCGTAATTATCACGATAGGTTCTTCTTATATCTACTGATTCAAACACTATTTCACTCTCAGCAACACCATTCCCCGTCAGGTAAGACTTTACGACATCGGCATCCTGCTTAATCTTGTTATAAGCTTCCTGCGAAGTAACTGCGGTCGCTGAGAATGAACCTCTCCAGATGATTATATCGGACTCAAAATCAACGCTGGCGCTTCCTGTAGCTGCTATCACATGTGAACTTTCTGATCTGAAATGAGACAGTCCAAAGGCCAATGCCACACAGCTTACCACAATGCACACTCCTATGATCAGCGCACTTATCCAGTTATTCTTCTTCTGTTCCATAACTTATCTCCTCCAAAAATCTCTTTTTATCCATTATATTACTTCATTTGTGTTCACTCCAGTTCAGAGCGGCACATCATTTACCCTTGTTGAGATCTACCCATATAACCGGCCTTATTGCTCCTCCCGGCTTGTTTACAGGCTTTTCATCCGGAGATATCACTCCGTCCACTGTAACTATTGGTGCCGTTATGCTGTTGATCCCTTTATCACCCCTAAGCCACCACCAGGATGACCTGTAATTTTTCATGTCCCAGTTATTTGCCTTGCTAAGGATGTTTACATTGGTTCCGTTCTTCTCAGCAGCATCCGTTATATCGAGTTCCCGCTCTTCATCTGAAGAAAAGAGCTCCTGAGCCTCCTTAACAGTAAGAAGAGTCAGCATATCACCGTCTTGAGGAAGGATCACTGCAACCTCGTCAGCACTGAACATTTCCGAATATTCGCCTGCAGCAAGCAGTTTCCGAAGGTCAGAACCCTCCCAGGAAATCTCCTCGTGCCTCTGATAGTAATAGCTTCCTCCCAATCCTTTTTCGGATAAAAGACATTTCTTTTCACCCTCATCTTTTACTATGATCCAGGAGACTCTCTCTTTTCCGTATCGAGAAAGATCCGTGTCAAACCTTCCGAAAGCCACAACATCTCCAACTTTTGCAGTCTTAATTAACTCTATCTCCTGTTCAAACTCTTTCCCAAGAATGACAGACCTTCCAATCGTTAGTGCCAAAGTGGTCAACAAGCACAATACCACTGCAACAGCGCCTGTAATCCGAAGAATTTTGTTTCGCCTTTGCCTGAGTTTTTCCCTGTTTTTTGCTTCCAGCGTATCCCCCACAATCCTGATACTTGTAAGCCGCTTCGTTATTTCTTTTACCAAAAAGTCCGTCGGAAGTGCCAAAAGTGCAGCACCTGCAATACCTGAGAGAAGAACAACTCCATATCTGATAAAGTCGCTGATTTCCAGACCTCCAAAAACCCGGTTCGCAAAATAGCCATGGACCAAAAACAGCGGCAACTGTATGCTGCTTATGCGTTTCAATACCGGATTTCCCAGCGTGACCTTCATGTTCAGAAGAACAACAAAATATGTGATCACAATACAGGCAAGCATCTGCACGCCAAGCGTCAATAGCGCATCCCTTCGCCCCCTGACGATCTTGTCATGATAATATCCATAATACTTCACCGTATAATACGAAGCATATACAAGTAACACCGAGGTTATGGCTGACAGCGCAGTTACTGCAGGATAGAACCTTTTGCTAAATCCCACAATCGTGGCACGAAAACGGGCAAAAACAAGACCAAACGCAAATGCAATAGTGGAATTAAACCACCATTCACCCCTAAACCAGTGGGACTGGTTTCCGGATGGATCGTGGCCTCTGCCAAAACCAAACAGTATGATAATGACCGTGCAAAGGCACAGCAAAAACAACGCAATATCCCTATTCCTGATCAGCCAGAAAAGGCTATAGAAGATAAGATACAGGATAACAATCTCAATGATGAACCAGCCGTTTCCATTTATCAGCGTGATGCCGAATATGTTTTTAAGCGAAACTATGAGATTATTTTTTACGCCAAAGAAAAACCTGTCAGAGAGAACAATACACAGATTAATAAACCAGAACGGTATCAGAACTGCAGGGAGTCTCTTTTGAAGAAAGGTCTTTAGATAGTCAGCCTTATTGTCAAGGCTTAATATGAGGCCATAGCCTGAAAAGAAAAAGAATAATCCGGAAAAGATGAACCCTATATAGCTGAATATTGTTACCTGGCCCTTGGGTCTAAACCCATACACGGTAATCTGTTGAGTCACATGGTGAAGGATGATGCCTATACATGCACAGGCCTGTATCATCTTGCTCTGTTCAAGGCAAAGAAAAGAAGAGGCAGTCTCCCCTTTTTTGGAAACCCCTGCCCCATAAAAGATCATCACGATCCACAAAGCCGGATAGATCATCAAAAAAGCCTCTTGCATCCCCAAACCCTCAACACTACTGAACTTTTACATTTTTATAACGCCCGTTATTATTAGTCCAGAATCTTTTCCATCCCCGTCTTCTGTACTCCCATTCCCATAGCATCATAAAAGGCTCTCGCTCCGGGATTACACTCCCAAACATTCAGAGTGATGTTGTGGCAGCCCAGGTTTCTGGCATAATCTTCTACAAACCTGTACAGACTCTGTCCCACATGAGCTCCGCGCTGTGACTCATCGACACAGATATCGTCTATATAAAGCGTTTTGCAATCAGCCAGTAACCTCTCGCCCTTGTGTTCCTGGAGCACACAAAAGGCATGCCCCACAACCTCTCCGTCAGAAATGCAGACAAATACCGGCTCATTATCATGTGAAATGATATCCTCCAGCTCTTTTTCCGAATACTTCGTAGTAGGGCCCTTAAAAAGATCCGGTCTTCCCAGATGATGCACCATGTCAACCTGCACCAGAAGCTTCATTATTCCCCCTATATCGCCTTTTTCCGCCCTTCTTATGTCCATATCTGTCTTTCCCTCCCAAACCGCTAATAAAGCGCCTTAATCGCTTCCAGATCATGCATATACCGGTCCACTGCTTCCTGCGGACTTACTATTTTTACTCCATCGCCCAAAGAAAACACCCATCCCAGAAAATGATCGCTCATAGCAACATCCACATTTGCCTCAGCCCATCCGGGATCATCAGTTTTTCTTACAGTTATGCCTTTTCCAAATCTGTCGATCAACACACCGACAAGTTCATTCTTAAACCGGAGTTTTACCTTTACAACTTCTCCTCCAAACATTCCGAAATTCATTTTTGTATATGACGCTAAATCTAATTTTTCAAACTGTTCCCTGCCTTCAAGTTTTTCATCAAGCAGCTCGATATTGCGCATTTTATCTACCCTGAAGTGCTTTATCCTATCAGCAGCGGCATCATAGGCTATCATATAGTAGTTTTCATCGTCCCACGTAAGAGCCCAGGGACTGACTTCATACTTTTTGTCTCTCTTTTGCACCAGCTCTTTGTTCAAGTCCCACTTAAGATATTCGAACCTTATCTTTTTCTTGTTGCTGATGGCATTGTGAAGCTCATCCACAAGGTAATATATACTCTCATTCATAGTCTTAATGCGCCCCTGAACAACAACCTGGCGCCTCAACTGACTGGCCTCGTACTTACTGACAAAACCGACAAGCTTTTTGATTAGTTCGTTAGACTTTCTTTCTGTAATGAACTTTGACGACTGGATCGCATCCACAAGAAGTTTTAGTTCAGCAATCTCAAATTCCTTTTCACCCATGTGATAATTAAAGCTCCGGCCGTCCTTTTCCCCAATCACATCATATCCCAACAGCCTGAGAGCGTTCAGGTCGTCATAGAGGCTCTTTCTGTCTGCAGTAATGTCATATCGCTCCAGCTCTCTCTGAATCTCTGCCATTGTAAGCACATGATCATCATCCGTCTGATCATGAAGTATCCTGTATAGATAGTACAATTTAAGCTTCTGGTTGGCGTTTTTTGGCATATCCATCCTCCATGTGGTGTTTTCACTATCCCAAGGTTGTTTTAATAAAAAAACAGCAGAAACCGTCAGACACCTTATCGTATGTAGTGGCTGAATATAAGCGGTAACTGCTGCTCTGCATGATTCTTTGTGCTGGTCTCATAAATACTTGGCAAGTGTCAGAATGTTCTTGTTGTCCTTGTACTCATAGGTCATTTCATCCATGCTCTTTTTAACCATGAATATACCAAGACCACCTATTGGTCTATCTTCAGCTGATAATGTTATATCTGGATCTTTTTTAGCAAGTGGGTCATATGGAACACCACTATCTATGAATGTTATTTCGGCAAGTAATGGGTTTTCAGATTTTTTGAACTTTACTATAACATTTCCATTTCCTGGCTTATATGCATAATGTGCAATATTAACGAATAATTCTTCAACTGCTACATCTATGTGCATATGAGTTTTCATTGGACAATCAAGATTGTCAAGTCTAGTATCAATAAACTCAAGTACTTTAGAAAGTTCATCTACATTTGCATCAACTACTAGTTCGTCTTCTTTTTCTCCCGATCCATAAAAATTAAAAGCAAGCATTGT
>JAEEGF010990582.1_pt1 | contig 11099 bp, 9 predicted proteins | sample 9134171 | NCBI WGS metagenome assembly JAEEGF01 (sample SAMN16246542, study PRJNA631951) | gut metagenome | biome: gut microbiome; feature: rumen; material: AP-attached | host: Bos | place: Iran: Karaj | collected 2018-10
AGATAGACGGCATGTATGCTCGCGAGATTATCAGCCTCATCAACAAGAACGTGCAAGGCGACAAGGTGGCTGTGGGGCGCATCGACTTGATGAAGAACTTCTCGTTCATCGAGGTGAAGCAAGACGACCTGAACCGCGTCCTGAAAGGCTTGAAACACGGTGTAACAGTTAAGGGAAGAAGTGTCGTCTGTGATGTTTCGACAGAAGAGCCGCAACAAAAGGAACGTAAACCAGAACGAAAAGTTAAGTCTGCATACCAAGAGAAACCTGCGGCACCAAAACGCGAAAAACATGAAAAGCCTTCTCGCGAAGAACGTGGCTACACGGCACCTCGAGGCAAGAAATATTATAAGAAGGAGGACTGGATGAAGTTCCTCAACCCAGATAAACCCAAGAAAAACGAACTGAAAGGCGAGATTCCTGACTTCAGCGAAGAAGGTTGGGCAAGACGCAAGCCAAAGAAGAAATAACAGATTGTATGAAAAAGATATTCCTTTGCGCAACTTTTTGTGCACTCTCACTCATTTCCAATGCCGATGAAGGCATGTGGATGCTGAACCGTATCGACGAGAAAACAGCTGAGGCAATGAAGAGTCTCGGTCTGCAACTCACGCCCGACCAACTCTACAGCGCCGAACACGCAAGCCTCAAGGACTGCGTAGTCGATTTCGGTGACTTCTGTTCAGGCGTCGTGGTCAGTGCCGACGGTCTTGTCTTCACTAACCACCACTGCGGCTACGGTGCCATCCAGAAACTCGCGACACCCGAGGACGACATCCTGACGAACGGCTTCGTAGCTCGCTCTCGCAAGGAAGAACGTCCTGCCGAAGGGCTGTTCGTGAAGTTTCTCGTACGCACCGAGGAGTGTACTGGTCGCATCATGCGTGCCCTCAACAAGGTTTATGAGGAACATCCTAACGAATCGACTGCAGAACTCGACAAGCAATATACGGACAGTATTATGGCTGCGGTTTGGGAAGAGTTCAAGAAAACCAATCGTAATCTCGATTGTCAGGTAAGAGCATACTATGAGAATAATGCTTTCTATGTAAGCTACTATAAAGTTTATCGCGATATTCGACTCGTCTTTACTGCAACAGAAACGATGGGCAAGTTCGGCGGCGACACAGACAATTGGATGTGGCCACGACAGACGTGCGACTTTAGTGTGTTCCGCATATATGCTGACAAGAACGGAGAACCTGCCGACTACAATCCTAAAAATGTGCCGCTACGACTCAAGAACTACGCTCGCATCGCAATGGATGGCTACCAAAACGGCGACTTCTGCATGACGGTCGGATATCCTGGAAGTACCAGTCGCTACATGAGTTCGTGGGGCATAGACGAGCGCATCAACGCCATCAACGTCAGCACGATACAAGTTCGCGGCAAAAAGCAGGAAGTGTGGAAAAAGTTCATGGATGCGGACAGAACAGTCGGCATCAAATATGCAAGCAAGTGGGCTAGCAGCAGCAACTACTGGAAGAACAGCATAGGCATGAACAAAGCCATTGCCGACCTCGGTGTTATTAAACAGAAACAGCAGCTCGAAGATAAGATACGCGGGTGGTATAATGGGAGGAAAGACCTCAAGAACCGCTTTGAAGACATGTTCGGCAAACTTGAGCAAGCATACGGGAAGCGTCGCAACGATGTCTATGCTGCAGGATTCTTCCGCGAAACCTTTATGCGAGGCATAGAACTCTATCGCGTCGCACACATGCTCAACACGATGCCACAAGATGCCGACAGTACTGAGGCGGATCTCGTTCGCAGTCGTATGGAAGCCTTCTTCAAGGACTATGATGCCAAACTCGACGAAGCTACGATGGCTGCGCTATTAAAAAACTATCGCGAACAAGTGAAAGAACGTCGCTATTGGCCTGACTGCTACAACACCATTGATAGCCTTTATGGGGGTGATGAAGCTGCTTATGCTCACGATGTCTTCTCAAAAACCATCTGCACTAGTCTCGACGGCGTGGATAAACTGCTTGCAGACAGCACTCTTCGCGACACAGACCTTGGACTGCTTTATGCCGACGACATCCCCACGAAGATGCAGGAGATAAGCGGACGAAACCGCGATGCCTCGACCACAATCGACTTCAACGAACATCTCCTGACACAGGCTCTTCTCGAGATGGACCAAGAAACACCGCACTACAGCGATGCAAACTTCACAATGCGGCTCTCGTACGGTTACATTCAGGACTACACGGCAAACGGCACTCATCATCAGTACTATACCAATGCTCAGAGTCTGCTCGACAAAGCCGCCAAGCAAAATGAGATAGAGGACTACAAGTTGGAGGATGACATCATCAGTTTGATGAATAAAGGCGACTGGGGACGCTATGCCGACCGAACAACTGGCGACATGCATCTTTGCTTCCTTTCTAACAATGATATTACAGGCGGCAATTCAGGTTCGCCCATGTTCAACGGAAAAGGGGAACTGCTAGGATTGGCTTTCGACGGCAATTGGGATGCAATGTCTGGTGATATCTCTTTCGACAACAACTTACAACGATGCATTGGAGTCGATGTTCGCTACATGCTCTTCGTCATCGACAAATGGGGAAAGGCCAAGAATCTTATTAAAGAATTGTTGTTGAAATAATCAAAGCTTCCCGCCATAAGCCAAATCTCCTGCATCGCCAAGACCAGGCACGATGTAGCTGCGTTCATTCAGGACAGGATCGATGGCGGCACACCAGAGTTCCACTTCTTCATGATCGCCAAAGCACTTCACGATGTGGTCGACGCCTTCTTGGGCTGCGATAACGCTTGACAAAATGACGCGACGCGGTTTGCCGTTCTTTAGCAAGGCAACCAAAGCAAGTTCCAAGCTGAACCCTTTTGCCAGCATCGGATCGACGATGATGAGTGTTTTGCCTGTCAAATCAGGTGAAGCCATATATTCCACATGCACTCCCACCTCGCGACATTCCTTATCTTTATAATAGCGGAACGCACTTACGAAACCGTTCTCAGCATTATCAAAGACATTGAGGAAGCCCTGATGCAAGGGCAAACCTGCTCGAAAGATAGTCGCCAGCACGATTTCTTCGGCTATGCATTTGCATTTACAAGGTGCTAAAGGAGTCTTCACCTCTGTTTCTTTGTAATTGAGGTCTTTGCTTATCTCATAAGCCATCATTTCTCCGATCCGCTCCAGATTATGGCGAAAACGCATCTTGTCTTGCTGAATGCTGACATCTCGGAGTTCACTTAGATATTGATTGATGACACTTGGCGCCTCGCTCATATTTACGACTTTCATGCTCGTTTCGTTTAATTATTCTTGGATGCAAAGATATAAAATCGCATTATAAATGCAAAGTAAACTTTGCAAAAAAGCACACAAAGAGAAATAAAACGTCTTTCCTTTGCAAAAAAAGTGTGAGACGCTTCACTAAATCAGAAGAAAATTGTAACTTTGCAGCCGTTTAAGAGACAACAGATAAAACATTAATTATAATTTTCAACAACAACACAATGGCAACAGTAAATTTGGAACAGTACGGCATCACTGGTAGCACCGTGATTGCCCACAACCCCTCTTACGAGGAGCTCTACAAGGCCGAGATCGACCCCGTACTCACAGGTTACGAGGTAGGTCAAGAGACAGAACTTGGCGCAGTAAACGTGATGACAGGCGTCTTCACAGGTCGTTCTCCTAAGGACAAGTACATCGTTGACAACGACGAGAGCCACAACAACGTTTGGTGGACTTCTGAAGAGTACAAGAACGACAACCACCCCATGAGCGAAGAGGTCTGGGCAAAGGTTAAGGACATCGCCATTAAGGAACTTTGCGGCAAGAAACTTTACGTTGTCGACGCTTTCTGTGGTGCTAACGAAGCTACTCGTCTGGCTGTTCGTTTCATCGTAGAAGTTGCTTGGCAGGCTCACTTCATCAAGAACATGTTCATCCAGCCTACAGAGAAGGAACTCGCAGAGTTCAAGCCTAACTTCGTCATCTTCAATGCCAGCAAGGCTAAGGTTGAGAACTACAAGGAACTCGGCCTCAACTCCGACACCTGCGTTGCCTTCAACACAAAGGCTCGTCAGCAGGTTATCATCAACACTTGGTATGGTGGTGAGATGAAGAAGGGTATGTTCTCCATGCAGAACTACTACCTGCCTCTGCAGGGCATCGCTTCTATGCACTGCTCCGCCAACACCGATATGGAAGGTAAGAACACAGCCATCTTCTTCGGCCTTTCTGGCACAGGTAAGACCACTCTTTCTACCGACCCGAAGCGTCTGCTCATCGGCGACGACGAACACGGATGGGACGACGAGGGCGTCTTCAACCTCGAAGGTGGTTGCTACGCAAAGGTCATCAACCTCTCTAAGGAGAACGAACCCGACATCTACGGCGCTATCAAGCGTAACGCCCTCCTCGAGAACGTCACAGTTGACAAGGACGGCAAGATTGACTTCGCTGATAAGAGCGTCACAGAGAACACTCGCGTAAGCTATCCTATCGAGCACATCGAGAAGATCGTGAAGAAGGTTAACGGTAAGAGCGCAGGTCCAGACGCAAAGAACGTCATCTTCCTCAGCGCAGATGCATTCGGCGTACTGCCTCCAGTATCTATCCTGACTCCCGAGCAGACAAAGTACTACTTCCTCTCTGGTTTCACAGCAAAGTTGGCTGGTACAGAGCGCGGCATCACAGAGCCCACTCCCACCTTCTCAGCTTGCTTCGGTCAGGCTTTCCTCGAGTTGCATCCCACAAAGTATGCTGAGGAACTCGTGAAGAAGATGGAGAAGAGCGGCGCAAAGGCTTACCTCGTTAACACAGGTTGGAACGGTACTGGCAAGCGTATCTCCATTCCCGACACACGTGGCATCATCGACGCTATCCTCGATGGCAGCATCCTGAAGGCTGAGACCAAGAAGATTCCTTTCTTCGACTTCGAAGTGCCCACATCTCTGCCTAACGTCAATCCCGCAATCCTTGATCCTCGCGACACCTATGCAGAGGCAAGCATTTGGGAAGAGAAGGCAAAAGATCTCGCAGCCCGCTTCATCAAGAACTTCGGCAAGTACACAACGAACGAAGCAGGTAAGGCGCTCGTCGCTGCAGGTCCAAAGCTGTAACATAACATGCCTCGTTGGCAAACATAACGTTTTACGTTAACAAATTAGACGTGCTTAGTTGACAAACTAGGCACGTCTGCTTTTTATACACATTATATGTTTTTATGCGCGCACGCGTAAGAAATCAACTCACTACTGGAAGAACGAGAAGTTTACACTTCCGTAACTACGATGCTCTACAAAGCGAGGATGCTGCGAGAAATCGTTCGTCTTGCCGTGCTCAAGAACAAAAAGTCCACCTTCTTTGAGTAGGTTGCGACTCAAGACGATATCGGGCAACTCTGGAATCTGCGGCAAAACATAGGGGGGATCGGCAAAGATGAAATCGAATTGCTCACGACACTTTGCCAAATATTGAAAGACATCACCACGAACAGGCAAAGCCGTAGTATCCTGCAACTTATCGAGGAACTGCTTGATAAGGCGATGATGACGTCCGTCGAGTTCAACACTGATGACGCGTCCACAACCTCGGCTGACGAGTTCCAGCGTAATGCTTCCTGTCCCAGAAAACAGGTCGAGAGCCGTCGGAGCTTCGTCGAAATCGATATACGCCTGCAGAACATTGAAGAGATTCTCCTTCGCGAAGTCTGTCGTAGGGCGTGCCGAAAAGGAACGCGGCACTTCGAAATGCCTGCCTTTGTATTTACCTGTGATGATTCTCATAGCCTCTCCTATTTCCTCCCCTAAAGGGAAGGATTTCATTCTTAGTCAATATTAAGGAGATACTCCGCTAAAGTTTTCTTCAGTTCCTTCGTTGCGCCTTCCAAATGAAGGGCGTCCTTCTGTGGATGCAACTCGAGAGCTTTCCAAATTCCAAGCAGCAGAAAAGCCCGATCGTTGTCGTTCGAGGCCTCTTGCGATGCTGCATATTGCAACTTGTTACGGCGAAAGACGGCAATGAAGAAACGCTTTTCGTCGAAACTGACATAGGCATCTCGTTGTTCGGCTTCTTCTGGAGCAGGACGTTTCTCTTGCTGAGACGCGAATTGCTCCAATTTCTGAGCATCGGCACAACACACTTTGACATCAGGATAACACTCCTGAACAACGCGAAGAATATCACCATCAAGGCTGAATATCATCACAGCTTCGAGCGATGAGAGTATCTGATACTGCATGTCTGCCACGCTTGCCTGCTGACCAGGGAAGCAGAGGCGATAGAACGCAAGCATGTCGCTCTTGTTGAAGTGCTCGAGAGGAACGATGGTGGCGGGACCTTCGACGACAAACTCGACGCTCTGAAAGCGATAGTCCATCAAGTAAGGTTTCTGCAAGGCTTGCCTCAAGACATCAGCGGCGACAGCCTGCTCTGCTATGGGAAAGCGGTCAGTCTGTACTGCTGAGCCGCCGAGAGCATTAAGTACAGAAAAAGAAAATCCATCCGCACCAAAGCGGATGGATAATCTATAGCTTGTGAAAGAATTACTCCCAGTTGCCAGCATTGTTGTTCCAATTGTTGCCGGCATCACCAATCTTCAAGCCAGCATAAGCACCTTTGGCATTTGCCTCTTCTGCACGATTGTAGATGAGACGGTTGCCAGCCTTGCCCATTCCCTTGAGGAAGCTGCTGTCGGGTGCATTACACTCCATGACCTGAATGATGGTACCTGAGCGAGTCGTGTTGGGACAAGCAATGATTTCGAATGTGTCACCCTCGGAGAAGGGAATGTAACGCAAGGAGTCGGCTACGAAACCCTCGTAGTTGTAGAGAGAGTCTTGCAGCGAAACCCAGATAGTATCGCGCTTGAAGTTCTGCAGACCGTTAGCTGCGATGGCTGCTGCATCACCGCTATTAACGATGGCTGCTGCTTTAGCTTCGGTCAGGCCCTTGTTCATCTGGTCCTCAGTAAGCAAGCCCTGCTTCATGACAACGGGCAGTTTGCCTTCCTTGACGAACTTGATAAGTTCGGACCAATCTGCGCAATAGACACCATCATGCTGAGCCTTGTAGGCTTCCTCTGCACTACGAATCTCCAAAAGACGTGCCTTTACCACATTCTCTCTGGCTGCGACAGTTGCGTCGAAGTCCTCGGTATCCTTGATGCTACGCCAGCAAATGAAGAGCAAACCGGCTACACAGATACCTAAAATAAGATTTATTACCTTTTTCATACGATATATGTGATTTATTTTGTATATTCGCATCGCAAAAGTAAAAAGAATTATTCATATATCCACCAAAAAGGTCTTTTTTTTATAAAAGAATGGCAATAAGTGATGATTTAGGTGCCCTAATCAGGGAGAACTTTGACCATAATCCGACGAAAGAGCAGGAAAAAGCAATCATTTTGCTTGCCGACTTTTTGCTTTCAAGAGAGCGTGATGCAGTTTTCCTCCTTAAAGGGTATGCTGGTACAGGCAAGACTTCCCTTCTGGCTGCTTTGGTTCGAACGCTCGGACAACTGCAGCAAAGGGTCATGCTGCTTGCCCCCACAGGTAGGGCGGCAAAGGTTTTGTCGTCTTACGCGGGTGTGCCTGCGTTCACTATTCATAGGAAGATCTATCGGCAGAAGTCAATCACGGATATGGATGTCTTTCAGAACGACATCAACCTTAAGCAAGATACTTTGTTCATAGTGGACGAAGCGTCGATGATTGCGAATGATGCCCACGACAATACTGTCTTTGGAACCGGTCGTCTGCTCGACGATTTGATGCATTACGTCTATTCCTGCGAGGGCTGCAGGCTCGTGCTTGTGGGCGATACGGCACAGCTTCCGCCAGTCGGCGAGGAAGAGAGTCCGGCTTTGAGCAAGATGATGCTCGAGGGCTATGGAATGGAGGTGACGGAGATCCAGCTGACCCAAGTTGTCCGCCAGCTCGAGGAATCCGGCATCCTTTGGAACGCCACGATGCTCAGAAGCCTCATCCAAAACGACGAAATGTTCGAGTTCCCCAAACTGAGGGGCAAGAGTTTTCCTGACGTCAAAGCACTTCCTGGAGACGAACTCATCGAGGCGCTCGAACAGAGTTACCGTAACTACGGAACCGACGGAACGATAGTCGTGACCAGAAGCAACAAGCGAGCCAATCTATTCAATAATGGCATCCGAGCACGCATCCTCGACTATGAGGAGGAACTTTCGAGCGGAGACTTGATTATGGTGGCCAAGAACAACTACTATTGGACTGAGCGAGAGCAGGCTGCGAACGGTGTTGCGCCAGATACGATGGCCTTTATCGCAAACGGAGATGTTGCGGTTGTCCGACGCCTTCGAAACGAGAGGTCGTTCTACGGATTCCACTTCATCGACGCGACCATCACATTTCCTGACTATGAAGACAAGGAGATGGAAGTCACAATCCTGCTCGACGCCCTTCAGAGCGAAGCGCCAGCCCTGACCAGACAACAGCAGGAAGCCCTCTTCAACGGCGTTTGGGAGGACTATCCCGAGATGACAAACCGACGAGAAAGGATGAAGTGTTTGCGTCAGGACATCTATTATAATGCCCTGCAAATCAAGTATGCCTATGCCGTAACCTGCCATAAAGCTCAGGGCGGACAATGGGAGCACGTCTATATCGACCAAGGTTACATCACGGAGGAAATGCTCACGCCAGACTACTTCAGATGGCTCTACACCGCCATCACAAGGGCTACGGAGCAGGTCTATCTGGTGAATTGGCCTGACTCTGCCCTGAGTGATGCTGAAACGTAACACTGTTAAAATCCAAACGTAACACTATACAATCGCCAACGTCACACTATACGATTGCAATCGTCACACTATGCGTTTGCGAACGTCACACTTGATCTTTTGAAACGTCCAACTCCATAACTGGGAGCGAACCTCTTTTTTCGCACAATTAAGGCAAAAAAACAAAGCAAACGACGGCTTTCTCATCTATTTTTACTATCTTTGTACTCTGAACTTAAAGCAAACAAGCAGGAATGAACATACTCGTCACAGGAGCAAACGGACAGTTGGGCAACGAGATGCGCATCGTAGCTAAGGACTCGTCGGACCGTTACATCTTCACCGATGTCACGCAGCAAGAGGACGTGGAGACCACTTTTCTCGACATTACGGACCTCGAAGCCATTCGGGCCTTGGTGAAGAAAGAAGGCGTGAGAGCCATCGTGAATTGTGCAGCCTGGACAAATGTAGATGCAGCCGAGGCTCCAGAGAATCGCGCCCTTGTCGAGAAACTCAATGCTGAGGCCCCAGAGAACTTGGCTCGCGCCATGAAGGAAGTTGGGGGTTGGCTCGTGCAAATATCAACCGACTATGTGTTCGGCAAAGAGCCATACAACACACCTTGCCGGCCCGATCAGCAAGGAACTCCGACTGGCGTCTACGGCGAAACGAAGAAGCTGGGAGAGGAGCGAATCAAGGAAGTGTTCAGCAACTCAGCAGACTCTAATGGTGGCTTCGTCATCATTCGCACAGCCTGGCTCTACAGTGAGTTCGGCAAGAACTTCTGCAAGACGATGCTCAACCTCACTCAGACCAAGCCGCAACTCAAAGTTGTCTTCGATCAATGCGGCACTCCGACGTATGCTCTCGACTTGGCAAACGCCATTCAGGTCATCCTCTCGAAACCCGTGCAAGGCATCTACCACTTCTCCAACGAAGGCGTTTGCTCGTGGTACGACTTCACACAAATGATTGCGCGAATCGCCCACCACAAGGACTGCGACATCCGTCCCTGCCTGTCTTCGGAATATCCCAGTCCCGTGAAACGTCCCGCCTACTCCGTCCTCGACAAACGCAGCATCCGAGAAACCTTCGGCATCGAAGTTCCGTATTGGGTCGATTCGCTCGAAAAATGCATCTCTAACATTCAAAAACAACAAACGAATGGAAGTAATTAAGACCGCCATCGAAGGCTTATTCATCATAGAACCACGCATCTTCAGGGATGCTCGCGGGTACTTCTTCGAATCGTTCTCGCAGAGAGAGTTCGAGGAGAAAGTAGGCCCCATCAACTTTGTGCAGGATAACGAAAGCATGTCCTCCTATGGGGTTATGCGAGGACTGCACTTCCAACGCCCACCTTATACGCAAAGCAAGCTTGTCAGGTGTGTGAGAGGAGCCGTCCTGGACGTAGCCGTCGATATCCGAAAAGGGTCTCCCACCTACGGACAACACGTCGCCGTCGAACTCACAGAAGAGAATCATCGTCAGTTCTTCATTTCGAAAGGCTTCGCTCACGGTTTCGCCGTACTGAGCGAGACTGCCGTCTTCCAATACAAGTGCGATGAGTTCTACCATCCGGAAGCAGACGACGGTATCGCCATAACAGACCAAAGCCTCGGCATCGACTGGCGAATTCCCACGGAAAAGGCAATCCTGAGCGAAAAAGACACGAAGCATATTAACCTGAAGGACTTCGATAGTCCGTTCATAGACCTTATATAATTATGAAACTCAACATCGTCATAACTGGTGGAGCCGGTTTCATCGGCAGTCACGTAGTACGCCTCTTTGTCAACAAGTACCCCGAGTACAAGATCATCAACCTCGACAAGTTGACCTACGCAGGCAACCTCGCGAACCTGAAAGACGTTGAGGACAAGCCCAACTACAAGTTCGTGAAAATGGACATCTGCGACTTCGATGCCTTCTACAAACTGATGCAAGACGAGAAGATCGACGGCATCATCCACCTCGCAGCAGAGAGTCACGTGGACCGCAGCATAAAAGATCCCTTCACCTTTGCTCGCACGAATGTCATGGGAACACTCTCCCTCCTGCAAGCTGCTAAGCTATATTGGGAAAGTCTGCCAGAGAGATATGAAGGCAAACGCTTCTATCACATCTCGACCGACGAGGTGTACGGGGCTCTGGAAATGACCAATCCAGAAGGCATCAAACCTCCTTTCACCACGACAGCCAGCAGTTCGGAGCATCACTTGGCATACGGCAAGGACTTCTTCTACGAGACAACGAAGTACAATCCACACAGTCCGTACTCCGCTTCGCAAGCCTCCAGCGACCACTTTGTCCGCGCTTTCCACGACACTTACGGCATGC
>JAEEGF011945278.1_pt1 | contig 11099 bp, 7 predicted proteins | sample 9134171 | NCBI WGS metagenome assembly JAEEGF01 (sample SAMN16246542, study PRJNA631951) | gut metagenome | biome: gut microbiome; feature: rumen; material: AP-attached | host: Bos | place: Iran: Karaj | collected 2018-10
CAAAAGAAGGTTCTTCTGAGTCAAAGGTGATAGCTCTGAAAGGAGATGAGGAAGTTTCTCTTACTGATGCGCCTGATGAGATAAAGAAAGCGCTTGAAAACGAGAATACAAGTTATGCTTTGGATAACAGGATCGAGTATTCTCTTGGCCGTACAACACTTACAAGCGAGCAGACAGATCTTTTAACAAAGAATTCTATTGCCAAAGACACAAAATTTATCATAGCTCCAGCTGTTTCATGCGGAGAGAAGTACGATATTACCTATGTTGAAGATGGCGTTACAAAGACAGTAGCTGATACTGAGTTAAAAGAGCTTATCCTTGGCTCTATAGAGAACCTCGAAGAGAAGGTAAAGAAATACAAGCCTCAGAAAGAGTATGAGACAGCAGAAGCAGCAGAATCAGAAATGGAAGAGGCAAGAAAGAACGGCTACGCTCTGGTTACTGTCGGATATGGAACCAGAACCCACAGTGAAGCTTATGCCAGCGATATAATCTATGAAACATTGGATGAAGCAAAGGCAGCACAAGCAGCCCTTGAAGCAGACGGTTATGAGATTGAAATAGTAAAACATCCTTTACCTGAAGAACAGGAAACCGGCATCATCACTAACTTCAGCGGCTATAAGGTTACATCTGAAGCTGAATATAACAGGATCATTGCTCTTAATGATAAAGAGGTTGTGGACGGTGAGACAATCTATAAAGAGACCAAGTCTGACGGCACTACTGTTTACTATAAAGTAAATTCAGTCGATGAGTCTTTTACCATTCTTGCGGTTAACGGCACAATGACTCAGCATCAGGAGTGCAGCTACATCGTAGGCGGAAGATACTATTACTACGACGAGCATAATAATATCAGGTCCAGTACTTCTTATGGAATTGATACATCAACCTATGTTAACGAGATGAACAAGATTCTCTCAACTAAAAAGACAGCTGATAATACATTGAACTGGTACACGGGCGTCGGTGAGAGATCAGAGAAGAATAAGATTGATATCACAAAAGGCGGAACCTACTACGTTGACGGAACAGTAGGTGATACTTTTATTCGCATTGCAACATCGGATAAGGTAACAGTTATTCTTACCGGTGATAAGGTTACAATGCCTATCGTGACCACTAAGTCAAACTACCAGTCCAACCAGACCGGCAATCATCAGAATGATTTTGGTGGCATCAGCCCTGACATTACATTTGTGACAGAGGCAAAAGAGATCAACGTTCAGTGCGAGAATAACGTAGGAAATATCCTGGCTCCTAACTCTAAAGTTACTCTTAACAGCGGAAACTTCAGTGGAACAATTATCTGCAATGAGATTAATGGTGCAGCAGAAGGACACTGGAGTACATTTGGATCTAAGGGCTTCCTTGTAGACAGAAGGGTTGTCGGAGCAAACGGCAGAAACTATTACACACTTGCCGGCAATAAGACGGTTAAGGATTACGTTGTTTCCGGAATTAAGACTGCTTCAGTACTTCTTGATAAGACAGAGTATACAAGAAGTCTTACTATGATCGACAGCCTTTATGAGGTTAAGTTCAGTAAATACACCAAGGAGAGCAGGAAGGGAACCTGGACAGAGACAAAGACCGTGGATATTCCTGATACACCACCATCAGTAATCGTGGTTCCACCCACTCCTCCTACACCTCCAACACTTGAAGAAAATCCACCTGTTGATCCTCCTGTAGATAACACCGTAATTGTACGCGCGGAAGATCCTCAGGTACTTGGAGCAACAAGAGATCTGCCACAGGTTCTTGGAGCAAGAAGAGCAAGAACCGGCGATATGGCTCAGAATCCGCTTGTAGCTTCTATGATAATCTTAAGTGCTGCTACAGTAGCTCTTGGAGCACTTACATCTCTCAGAAAGAGAAGATAAATCAATAATAATTCATGATTGTTTTGGGTCTGGCCCGGTGGTCAGACCCATTTTTATGTGCTAAAAAATTTTGTGTTCGGAAAACCGCATATTTACTAGAATCATCACAAGCTATCATAGAAAATACAAAATTTATATAAATTATGATGGGTTATATGATGGGCAGTATTGTAGAATTCATTTTGTGAGTTTCACAACTAAGTAAAAGTGTGTTTGATTATTTATGAAAAGGAAGGTTTACAAGATTATGAAGAACAAGAACATTATCAAGGCTCTGGCAATCGGTATCAGCGCAAGCATGGCTCTTCAGCCTGTAACAGTACTGGCTGAGGGAGAGCCGGTAGAACCTGTAACAGCGAAGCAGAATGACGCAGTAGATACAGCAGCTGAGGTGGTTTCATCTGATGCCAATACTCTTGGGGAAGATGCAGTAAAAGTAGATGCAGCAGCAGATGTGGTTTCAGAGCAGAAAAAGAATAATGTTGCTCCTACTACATACGATGAGATCAAGAAGATTGAGAATGCTTCAGATGCTTTTGGTAATAGCACAGATGCATTTTCTACTGATGCTAAAACGCTTGAGGGAGATGTTGAGGCTATCAAAACAGCAAATGACAATGCTGATACAGCAATTGGCAGTGCAGAAACAATTAGTTCAGCTATAGGAACACTTGCATCACAGACAGAAACTAAGATGGAAGAGGCAGCAAGAGAGCTTGAGGATACAAGCAGCAAGATTGCTAAGGCTTCATCTGTAGCAGAGGCTAATGCAATCTATAGCGATGCTAAGGAAATTGCTGATGAGGCAAACGGTACATATGAAGCAGCTGTTGAAGGATATAACGAGTTAAAGGCTCAGTATGAGGCTGCTCTTAAAGACGCAGAAGCTAAGAGACAGGCTTATGAAGATGCTTATGATAAGGCTGATACTGATCTTGCAAAAGCTCAGGATGACCTTGCAAAAGCTGATGCAGCAGCAAATGCTCTTAAAGATCAGGCACAGAAAGCGTTAAGAGAGGTTAATGCAACAAAAGCAGCAGTTGATGTAGTAAACAGCACAAGTTTAAGAGCAGCTAAGGCTGCGGTTCAGATTGCTGAGCAGGATGTTGCTGCTAAGCAGAAAGCATTTAATAGAGCAGAAAAGGCATATAACAATACCCTTACAACTTATAATAATCTTCAGGATACTATTGAGAATACAAAAAAGGCTATCGCTAAGAATACCGGCGATGTTACAAAACTTACATTAGAGCTTGCAGAGAAAGAAGCGGCTTTATTGCAGGCCGGTCAGGATCTCAAGGATGCTAATGCTGCAAAGACTACAGCTCAGAATGAGCTCAATGAAGCAAACAAAGAGCTGAAGACAGCACAGACTAAGAAGTCAGAGGCAGAAGCTGCACAGAAGAAAAACAATGAGCTCGCTGCTGATCTCGATAAAGATATCAAGGCTTTAGATGCACAGGCTAAAAACTATGCAGATAATGATCTTCTTAGTGCAACCACAGAAACAGGAAATGCCAAGCAGATAATGGATGGCAAGAAAAGGACCCTTGACGGTAAGACTGAAGCTGAACAGGAAGCAAGTAGTGCAGTAACAGTTAAGGCTGGCGAAGTAACAAAACTTGCCGGTGAAATTGAGACACTCAACGGAGAGGTTTCAGATCTTACAACACAGGTTAGCGGAGCTCTTTCAACAAAGAACTCTCTTGATGCTGAAGCTACCGGACTTGAGGAAGCAGCATCTAACCTTGAGACAACTAAGAATAATGCTCAGACAGCACTTGAAAACATTGCAGATGCTGAAGAAGAGATTGAGAGGATCAATAGTAGTGTTTCTGATAGCCAGAATAAGCTTGATAAACTTCAGAGTATTAGCGACGCTAATGATGATGTGAACAATAGCTACATTGGTATGATTGATCTGTGTGAAACACTTGCTAAAACACTTCTTGAGTATAAACTTGAAGTTCTGGATGGAAAAAAAGATGTAGTAGTTTCTGAGCTTGTTACAAATAGAAATTCAGATTTAAATTACATGAAAGTAAGCTATAAAGATGATAACGGTACTACTTATGAAGCCTACTATGATTTTAAGATGCAGTTCGATTTTTATGGCGAAAACTATACAACCAAAAATATTGCAGAGTATTGGGCAGTAGATCGAATCACAGTGGTTGAAAAAACTCCAGCTTTTTATGAGCAGGGTAGACATAAAGGTGAACTGAAAGGATTCTATGGCAAAGGAAGAGATGTTATAACACCTGAGATGTACAATGGCTACTTGAATGAAATGTCTTCACTTAAGCAGACAGTTGATAATGCCGGTAGTCTCATAGAAGCTCAGCAGGATATAATTAACAATCAGACATACACCAAGGAAGCAGCGCAGACTATTGTTAATTCTGAAGAGTATTCAGATAAGGCAATCCAGATAGCTAAGGCAAACGCTTCAGAAAAGAGAGAAGTAGCAAATAATGCATTAACAACATACAACAATCTTAACAGCCAGCTTCTAGCTAAGCAGGGTGAGTTGTCTGAAAAGGACACAGCGCTTGCTGCAGCAAAAGACAAGGTTGCAGAGCTTCAGGGCATAGCAGATGGCCTTGCAGATGAGCTTTCAATTGCTCAGAGTGAGTTTGAAGCAGCTGAGAGAGAATATAATGCTAAGAAGGAAATTTCTGATCAGAAGCTTGCATACTACAACAGCCTTGTTGAACAGAGCGGAGTTAAGAAGAAAGCACTCGTTGATGCTCAGAATGCTGCTAAGACAGCTAAAGAAGAGGCTGAAGCTGCAGCTAGAACCATAACGGAAAAGACAGCTCTTGTTAATAAAAAAGATAGCGCATTCAAAGAGGCTGATGCATCTGCTAAGAATGCTAATTCCGATTACTGGACAGCTGTAAGAAGCAGAAATACGACTCAGAGTAATCTTGAGAAAGCACTTGCTGAGGAAGCAAGGCTGGCTACTAAGTTACTTGGACTCGAGCTTAGAAGTGTAGAGACTGCATTTGATCTTGTTGATAAGGCTGTAAATTATAATGTCGCAGCATACAACCTTAATGAGGCTAAGAACAATCTTGCTGACAAAAAGGCAGATCGCGAAGAACTCCAGAAGCAGGTTGAAGCTCTTAATAAGCGCTATACAGCAGCAAAGGCTGCTTATAACAACCTGATGGTTGTAGCAGAGCAGGCTCAGAAGGATGTTGACAAGGCTCAGGCAGATGTAGAAGTACTTGAAGCTAAGTTGAATAGCTATTCAGATATGATCCAGACTGAGGGCGGAATTGTTAGCATGAAAGCAGCAAGACTTGAGCAGATTAAGGCTGATTATGAAGCTGCTCAGGAAGAGCTTACAGAGGCTAAGAACATCCTTGATGAAATAAATGGTGCTATTGAAGAAGCTGAGAAGACACTTAACGATACAGTTGCCGAGATCAATCGTAGAAACCAGAGAAATGATCAGAACTATAGCGGTGATGATAATGGATCAAATGATGACGATGACAATTCTTCTGCAATCGTAATCAATACAGTTGCTACAGCCGGAGATGCTGCATTAACTGAGAATGCAGAAGTACTTGGTGCTAACAGATCACCTGCAAGAAGAGCAGCTAGAGCTAACAGCACAAAGACAGCAGCTGCAGAGAGCACAACAAATACTAACGATTCTTCAAACGCAGCAGTAACAAATGATAAAAACAACACTGCAACTAAGGAAGAGACAACAGTAGAGACAACAGCTACAATCGCAGATGAAGATACAGCTAAGGCAGCTACACCTATCGAGGCACAGAAGGGATTCCCTTACTGGGTACTCATCATCCTTGCAGCAGTTGCAGGCGTATCAGTTGAGGAGTATGTAAGAAGAAGGAACGCTAAGGCTAACTCAGACAGCTCCAAGAAGAACTAATTTATCAGCTAATAATCAAACACTTATTATAAAGAAAGAGGCGGATTCATGAGGATCCGTCTCTTTTTTGCACCCGGAAAAAAATAAAATGAAAAAATTTTAAAAAAGTGCTTGCATTTTATTTTGATTTGTAATAATATAAACAAGTCGCCGCAATACGGACGACTTAAAAATGCCTCGTTGGTCAAGCGGTTAAGACGCTGCCCTCTCACGGCAGAATCAGCGGTTCGATTCCGCTACGAGGTACTGACTGTTTATAACAGCCCAACCCGAGAAGCTAGAATACATTAGTATTCTGGCTTATTTTTTTGCCCGAGATAATAAGGTGCTACAAATTCCGAAGCAATTGTTGTATCCTAGCAGTAAATACATTTCACGAAACGGACTATACAAAATGAGAAAAGCACGTACAGAAAAAGAAAACTTAATTAGAGAGAAGATGATTGCCGAATTGTACGCCAACAAGTACAATCAGTTCATTGGTTTTGAAATACTTGAACTTAGCTCGACCTACAGCAAGGCCAGAGTTAAGTGCGATGAGAGACTTCACAACACTTACGGAAGCATTCACGGCGGAGCGCTGCTTTCCTTTGTGGATGCCATGGCAGGAGCGACGGGAAGTATGAGCGGATATTATGTCACAACCGTTTCCGCGAATCTGAATTTTCTTTTACCTGCTGTGAACACAGAGTATATCTACTGTGAGTGCATGAAGCTAAAGACAGGACGACATATTCTTGTATTTGATATAAGAGTTACCGATGATGACGGAAATCTGCTCGATAGCGGAGAATTCTCTTTTTACGCAAGCAAGGTTCCTGTTCTTGAGGGGAATTTGAAATTTGGAGAGAAGTAAGGAGAGCAGGAAATGAAAAAAAGTAATATTATTGTAGCGCTTGTTACAGCGCTGATTACTGCGGGGATTTGTTTTGCATTGCCTCGTATTATAGGAATGCTTGCAAAGCCGGCTATTGAGGCAAGTACAGAATCAAGCCAGGCAGTTGAAGAAGTCAAGGAGCCCGAGCCTGTTGCCGCTGAGCCTGAGCCGGCTGCTGTAGAGGAAGAAGAAAAAGACCTTTATCAGGCCTTTCTTGATGGAGAAGTATCTGCAGCTCGTATCACTGAAGAAGGTGAGGAGTACACCTTCAAGTACTCAGATCTTCCACATGATCCTGATGATTGGGAGAGCTATACAGTAAGCGATGAGAGAGTTGATCTTGATAATGACGGCGAACAGGAGCTGATCTTAAACGGACCTTATGGCGGAATGTATATCGATGTCAGAGATGACAAGGTATACGTCCTTGCTGAGGGTGAGGGAACAGCCGGAGAACTGAGCTACACTGAGTACATGGATGCGACTTACATCGTGCATCAGGATACATCCCATGGCGGAAGACAGATGTACTGGCTGACCAAGTACAACGGTAAGGGTGAAGTCGAAGACTCTTTTACCCTTTCTGCCGAGTACTATGATAATGAGTACGACTTATATGACGAGGACAGCACCTTCACCTTCCGTGATGAACCTATCACCATGCACGAATACGAGGATTATGCAAAAGAGATCCTGGGTGTGCCAAGCAAGATCGAATGGGCTGAAAAGGTTGCTGAGTATGAAATTGAAAACCCGGCTACTGACTCTGAGAAGGTTGCAAATGACGGATCGGAAGCATTCCTTGAGCTTATAGGCGAGTTTGCAGGAGAATATACTTATATTACAAGTAAGGAGAATGTCGGAGGGACGCTGAGCATTCGCCTCAATGAGCTGGGATATGATATAAACGACAACAACTCCTACGGATATCGTTTCCTTGCCAATGACAGCAACGTTGAATACATTCAGGGCAACAGGATGCTTATTGCTTATCCTGTGACCGTCACTTCAGATGGTGAGGCAGTCTTCAAGCATTATGTCCTCGTTAATCACAACGGCTTTTTGTCTGTGTTTGAAGCCAATAAGGACTATGAAAAACTTGGATATCTCTACACTGCGTGGCTTAAGTACTAGAAAAGTCTTGACGAAATCGCATAAACATGGTATTGTCTACATGTAAATTGTAAGTGGGCTCGAAAAAAGCCCACTTTCTTTATGTCAATTTAACAGTAACCCTGTTATTTGACGGTCTCAATTAAGAGAGGAAATTACATAATGAAGAAAAGCGAAATTGAAGCAAAGACTGAAGCAATCTTACAGCCTATCTGCGAGAAGTTCGGTGTCAGGATCTATGATGTCGAGTACGTCAAGGAAGCCGGAGAATGGTACCTTAGAGCCTACATCGACAAGGACGGCGGCGTTAACATCAATGACTGCGTTGATGTAAATCATGCGCTCTCTGATGCACTGGATGCGGATGACTTTATTGAGGAAGCCTACACCCTGGAGGTCTCAAGCCCCGGACTTGGAAGGCAGCTCAAGAAGGACAGGCATTTTGCAAACAGTATTGGTCAGGACGTTGAGCTTAAGCTCTTTAAGCCCAGGGATGGAGTTAAGGAGTTTGCCGGTACACTAAAGGCGTTTGATGACACCACAGTTACCGTAACTATAAATGATGAAGATGAAACTTTTATAAGAAAAGAGATATCAGTTATTAAGCTTGCTCTGGATTTTTAATCCGGACGGAAATGGAGATTACGATGAGTAAAGAATTAATGGATGCCCTTGAGCTACTTGAGAAAGAGAAGAACATCAGCAAGGATTCACTTTTTGATGCTATTGAGAACTCTCTTATCACAGCATGCAAGAACAACTTTGGTAAGGCTGAGAACATCAGAGTAGAAGTTGACAGAGAGAGCTGCGATTTCAAGTGCTACGCTGACAAGGAAGTTGTTGAGACAGCAGATGATGTAATGGATCCTAACCTTGAGATTTCACTTGATGATGCCAAGAAGATTTCAAAGAAGGCAAAGGTTGGAGATATCGTTCCTGTATCTCTCAATTCCAAGGAGTTTGGACGTATCGCTACACAGAACGCCAAGAACGTTATCCTTCAGAAGATCCGTGAGGAAGAGCGTGGCGCTATCTATAATGAGTATTTCGAGAAGGAGCATGACATCGTAACAGGTGTTGTTCAGAGATTCATCGGCAAGAACATCTCTATCAACCTTGGAAGAGCAGATGCTATCCTCAATGAGAATGAGCAGGTTAAGACTGAGGTTTACAGACCTACACAGCGTCTTAGAGTATATGTTCTTGAAGTTAAGAACGGTTCAAAGGGACCAAGGATTCTTGTATCCCGTACACACCCTGATCTTGTAAAGAGACTCTTCGAGCAGGAAGTTGCTGAGATCCAGGACGGTACAGTTGAGATCAAGTCAATCGCAAGAGAGGCAGGAAGCCGTACCAAGATCGCTGTTTATTCCAAGGATCCTAACGTAGATGCTGTCGGAGCATGCGTAGGTGTTAACGGAAGCAGAGTTAACCTTATTGTTGATGAGCTCGGCGGCGAGAAGATCGACGTTATCAACTGGGATGAGAACCCCGGTAACCTCATTCAGAATGCTCTTTCACCTGCAAAGATCGTAGCAGTATTTGCTGATCCTGAAGAGAAGAGCGCTAAGGTTGTTGTTCCTGATTATCAGCTTTCACTTGCCATTGGTAAGGAAGGTCAGAACGCAAGACTTGCAGCAAGACTTACAGGCTACAAGATTGATATCAAGGATGAGACACACGCTAAGGATGCTCCCGGATTCCGTATGGAAGACTACCTCGATGATGAGGATGAGTACGATGAGGAGTATGAGGGCGAGTACGAGGAAGAGTACGAAGAGGTACCTGAAGAGGGCACTGAAGAGTAACTTAAACTCTGGTTGGAGAATACATGCAAAAGAAAATTCCCATGAGAAAATGTGTTGGCTGTGGTGAGATGAAGGAAAAGAAGGAGCTGATCAGGGTCCTTAAGACTCCTGAGGATGAGATACTTCTTGATACCACCGGCAGGGCCAATGGCAGAGGAGCATATATATGTAACAATGCCGATTGCCTTAAAAAGGCAGTTAAGAACAAAGGCCTTGAGAGATCACTTAAGTCACATATACCAGCAGAAGTGCTTGAGCGAATGGAAAAGGAGCTTGGCTAAAGTTGGATTTAAATAAGGTTTATTCTTTGCTTGGTCTTTGTATGAGAGCAGGCAAGGTTAAAAGCGGAGAAACAGCCGTAATGGATGCGATCCGCAAAAGAAAGGCTTGTTTGGTCATTATTGCAGAAGATGCTTCGGATAATACGACCAAACAGTTCAGTGATAAATGTAAGTATTATAACGTCCCGATAGTTTTCTTTGGAGACATGGAAAAGCTGGGACATGCAATTGGTAAGGATGTTCGAACTAGTCTGGCAATAACGGACAAAGGTCTGTCTGAGTCACTTCGGAAGAACTTACTCGAAGAAACAAGTGGAGGAAATGCGAATGGCAAAAATTAAAATATCCGAACTTGCGGGAGAGCTTGGATGCGAGGCAAAAGAGCTGATAGCTTTTTTGCAGGAAAAAGGAATAGAAGCAAAACGCTCTAACAGTTCAATAGAAGAGACAGATGCTGACGTTGCCAGAAAGAATTTTGGTAAGGGACAGGGAAAGAGCGCTGCAGAGGAAGCACCTAAGGAGGCTCCAAAGGCTGTAGAAGCACCTAAGGCTGTAGAAGCTCCCAAGGCAGAAGAGCCTAAGAAAGAACCTGTAAAAGAGGCAGCTCCTGCACCAAAAGCAGGAGAGCAGGCACCTGTCAAGAAAAAGAAGAAGATCATTGTTGTTACCAACAACAATAATTCACAGAGAGGCGGACAGGGCCAGCAGGGCGGAAACGGAAACAGAGACTTCGGAAACAGAAACCGTGACAACAGAAACCAGGGTGGCAACGGACAGGGCCAGAGAAGACCTACATTTGCTCAGGCTCAGAACACATACCGTCCTATCAAGCCTTTAACAGCTCCTTCACAGATGGAGAGCTACAACCAGCCTATCAATAAGTCTGTAGCTCCAAAGCCTGCACCAAAGAAGGAAGCAGCACCTGTTCAGGAAGCAGCTCCTGCACCTGTTAAGAATACAGCACCTGTTCAGCAGAGTGCACCTGCACAGCAGCAGACACCGGCAAGACCTGCTCAGCAGCAGGCTCCTGCAAGACCTGCAGCACCTGCTCAGAATAGAGACAACAGGGATAACAGAGACAGCAGAGACAACAGAGATAACAGAGACAACAGAAATCCTCAGAGAGGCGACAGACCTGCCTTCCAGGGAGGAAGAAACGATAGAAACGACAGAAACGATCGCGGCCAGTCAAACGGCGGTGGTAAGTTTGGCGGCGGA
>JAEEGF011323640.1_pt1 | contig 11098 bp, 5 predicted proteins | sample 9134171 | NCBI WGS metagenome assembly JAEEGF01 (sample SAMN16246542, study PRJNA631951) | gut metagenome | biome: gut microbiome; feature: rumen; material: AP-attached | host: Bos | place: Iran: Karaj | collected 2018-10
TTTGTAAGTTTGTAGTTAGGATGGATTCCCTTTTTCATTGTATAACTCCTGTTATCTTGCCCGATATTACGCCCAGCAGCCACTAGCTTGATCTAAAACAGAACTTCTATCATTCCGCCACTGTCAGCAAAATTACAAAAATAATATCACAAGAAATAATAAACAATAATAATTGAAAATTAAGTTTTAATCAATAGCAGTACTATTTCTGCTGCTATTTCTCTCTTGCTTCGTTCTGGCGCTTAAGCTTTTCGCTCATATTTATTTCGTAGTTGATGTCGTCGCGGAGGCGGATTGCTTTTTTGTGGCCGGTTTTCTGAACTAATTCTTCGGCAAGAGTTCTGGCTTCTTCATATTTACCCTGAGCTTCCAGAATTGCAGCTGCATTATAGCCTGCTTCCATAAGTCCTGTCGAATTGTATACAGATTCAAAGAGCTCGCGGCTTTTTTCTATGGAACCATTTTTAGCAAGCTTGTTTGCTTCTTCCATTCTTGGATCCTTGCTCTTGTCTTTCATAAGAACAATTGATTTGTTTATATTATACGGCTGAACTTTACGGACAATGGAAGCCATTTCGCTGTCAATCTGGTCGCGGAACATAGCCAATTCTGATGGAACTGAACTTTTGCTGTCGTATTCATCGGAAGTAGTAGAACCATAGAAAGATGAAGAATAATAAACCTGACTTGTATTTCCATCTACAATCTGATATTCAAATGAATAATTGGCTTTTCTGTAATAAACTTCTTCTACTACAGTTTTTTCACCCTTCTTTACTTTTCTTGTATCATTCTTTATTTCAGAATGAAAGCTTCCTAGTTTACCTGTAACATAAACATCTGCAGGAGAATCTGCACCTCTGTCTACTGCGCTTTTTACTGCATCAGAATTAATAAGCTTAAGATATTCAGAACCGGCAAAATCGGCTTCAAGAGTTTTATGCATATAATTTACAAAATCACGCTGCTCTTTATCTTCGCTGATCATGCTTACAAAAAAATCGAGTACCGGGTAGCGGCCACCTGTAAACTTTTTGTTGGAAAAACCGGTTGTTCCAAATGGCAGAACTGCAATTGAAGTTGCACCGTTTAAGTCGAGTTCTGCAGGGCGTGTGATATTAAGATTTAATGTTGTTGCACAGCCTGTAACAAACATTATAAACAATGCAGAAACAGTAAGGATTATGTTTTTGAATATTTTTACGTTCTTTTTCATTCTTTTCTCCAAAAGTTTATTTTCCATTCGCAGCCATAAGCTTTTCTATTTCTTCAACAGCTTCGTATACTAATGCATCGCAATGAGGCTTACGTTCCAGACCTTTTTTTGCATTTGCCTTAAGAAGATCTGCACAGTCAAGCATTCCTTCGTGGCGGGCCTTAAACTCGGAAACATATTTTTGTGTAGTTGCAGGATCATCAATTCCAAGCAGACCAAGAACCATAAGGCCGCCGGTTACAACACCACAGGTACTGCCGCATTTCATTCCACCACCAAAGCAGGCGCCGGTTTTAAATGCAGTTTCATCATCAATTCCAAGAGCATCTGTAAAACTCATAAGAACAGACTGCGCACAATTATGATGCGGTACTTCGATTGCCCTGAGTTTTTTTGCTTTTTCCATGTATTTGCTCATTTTTTCCACCTTATATGTACAATAATATTATTTTTTTGAATCTTCAATAGCTTTTTCCATCGTTTCTACAAAATCCGTGCCCCAGTATTCACATAAAAGCTGACGGCTTTGAGGTTGCAATTCCGGAATTACTTTATGGCGGAGCTTTTGAATATTACTTACAAGATAAGAACGGCTTTGCAGACGCAGTGCTTCCAGCTGTTCAAAAGTAAGGGTAACTTCGCCCTGTTCAATTGCAGAAAAAATGATTGTAAAAACATTTGAAGCTGTACAAACCTGTTCCCAGCGTGCAAGATCAGTAATCTTCTGGGCGGATGAAATGCCTGTATCTATAGTATAACGGTAAACTTTATCTTCTATACCGGTGTATTTCTTTGCTTCAAGTGTAATAAAAAAATACTGAAGAAAATCTTCATACATAACACAGCGTGTAAAAGGAATATGAGACAAAGCCTTTAAGTAAGTTTCGCGGCGGATAAGCTTTGCCCACAAAATGCCTGTATGATTCTGTTTTACAAGCCAGTCGTCAAATATATCGTTTTCTTCAATCTCACCTGAATAAACATTATTGTATCTTAGATAATGCTCTGAAAGGTTTTCCGTGTTCGAATATTCTGTTTTCCCCTGCACTATATCTGCATCTGCTTTTGTTGCAGCAGCATACAGAGTTTTTAACGCACCGGGAAGAAGAAGATCATCGCTGTCTAAATTGCAGATATACTCACCCTGAGCATTTTCTATAGCAGTCCGGCGTGCTTCCAGGAGTCCTAAGTTTTTGCGGTGTTCGATGTATTTGATTTGAACAGCCGGCAGTTTTTGGATTTCGCGCTGCTTTTTATTTTCTTTCTGCGCAAGCTTTATGATTTTTTTACAATCAAGCCCTTTTTCATCCTTATTTTTACTGCCGTCGTTTACAATTATAACTTCAAAACTGTCAAAATCCTGCGCTAACACGGAATCAATTGCCCGTCGCAAAAACGGCTCCGTATTATACACAGGAATGCAGACTGAAATATTATAAAATGATTGTACCATTTATTAGATAGTAGGATCAGAACCTGTAGCTGAGAAAGTTGTAGAGAATGTTGCTTTAACATCTACAGCAGAAAGAGACAAATCTGTCAGGTTTACAGTAACTACACGGTTTTTTGCTGTAAGATTATATTCTGAGTCAGAATCTTCTTCAATATATCCACCATCATCAGCAATTACAAGTGCGTCTGGTTTTCTTGCAATAAACTTTTTTGGACCATAGAAATAAACCTGTGTAGAGTTCAATGGTGGTGTAAGTGCACAAACAGCTGTATATTCACTATAACCAGTCTGCCAGTTATATGTATAATAATTATCCTCTTCTTTAATTTCTTTTGTATATAAACCTAAAAGTTTTTGCTGTTTACCATTAATTGTCCAATCTTCCTGTGTCAAACTACCATCTGTTGAAGAAACCCTAAACTTTAAGATACCACCCGTACTTGTATATAATTTTCGTGGTTCATATTCCTCTTCTCCAACTTTTATATACGTAGAAGCGTCGATTGCACCATAAAACTTTATAAGTACATACAAATAATTATCCTGGAGAATCATATCTCCAACACCTAATGATCCAAATTGTGTATTTGATACTAAAGTACTACCCTGGAAAACAAAGGATGCATTAGATGGACCGGTCAGAGTTACACTGTCTAATGTTTGAACATTAGACTCGATATCTGATTTTATAGTTATAGCGGCAACTTTTAACTGAACAGGACTTTGGTAATTCTCACGATCAAAATAATATAAGTATCCTTCATACTTAGTATTTGGTTCACCCTGAATATCTACACTGGTTTTGTTTGTGTTTACAATAAATGATGAAAGAATGGATTCAACAGTAAAAACACTATTAACTATTTGACCAGAGGATGCATCTACAACAGCAAAATTATATACAGTACCAGAACCAACCTTAAAGTAGGACCATTGAAAACAAATAAAACCGTTAGAATATGCTATCTGACCGATTCCAGAAACAGTAGAACCATCAGTCATAAACTCTCCTAACTTATCAAGTATGTTAATTCCAATCCCATCTTTTGCATATCCCGAATACGATTTCTTATATTTTCTTAACATGCATAGTCCTAAGCTATTAGAGCCTCCTTCCTGTGTTTCTAGAATATACAATCTGTTATCACCAAAACAGAAGTTAGTACTGGAAGAAATCGGGTTTTCGATTTTTTCATCACCATTTATAGCACTAAACACCTGAGTACCGATCACTCCATTATCAGATTCATCGTACTGAAAACCACCATTTCCATTATCTGATACTAAAGCAATTGCTTCTTTTTCATAATTACTATAAAGAACATAAGGTGTGTCGCTTTCGGTTATTGCAGCATAATTACCCTTTTTCTGCAGAGTTTCAAGCAAATCATCTGAAACAATAAATGAATATTTTCCGGTAGAAGTATTTCGTGTAAGGTGATTACTGTCGCCATACCATGTATCTGTGGTGAAGTTCTGGAAAACATTTATAACATCATCAAAATAGTATTCATCACCATTTGATTTTACGATTATAAAACTAACATTGTAAGACCAGGTAGGAACATCATCAAAAGTAAAGGTTACCTTATTGTTCACAAAGTTTTTTGTTATTGTCTTTGGATAATCTTCATAATTTGGGTCTTCAGGATCGTCTGTAAGGTTTCTGAACCAGCGGGAAATCTTAACAGGAGTTTCTTGTAAATCAAGAATATCATTTAAATCGACAACATCCTTCCATACCCATTTTACAGCAGAAATATCAGTAGAACTTGAGTTTCTTGAGATTTCAAGATTGATTGACGATGTTATTACTTCTTCACTTTCTTCATTACCATTAGTATAAGTATCAAAATCCGTTTTGATGACAAGATTTTTATTTGTGAGATTTTCAAATGTTGAATCTACATCAACTTCTGTTGCAGAAATTACAGTATTGACTCCAGATTTTACAATACATAATTCAATTTTCCAGTGACCTGATTGTAAAAGATCGATTGTATAGGACATTGTACTGCTGGAAAAAGTTCCAAGAGTTTCACTACTGATACTATATGTATAAGTATTGTTTGTTTCATTATATGAAGAACTTAAATATGCCCTAATCTTATATTCTGAACCTTCCGGCAGAGCAAAAGAGGTTGTAGTTGAACGTGCTGATGAAAGTACATTCTGTCCTTCAAGAACAACACTTCCACTTACTGTACAGCCTTTCTGAGCTTTTTCTTCCTGCTTTTTATTATTGCCCGTAATTCCAGAACAGCCTGCAAAACTAACAAGTAAGCCTACAGTACAGGCAAATACGGCAAAATATTTTATTATTTTCTTATAGATATATTTCATAAAAGTCTCCTATTCTAGTTAGTCTTTTTGTAGAAATAATACAGAACTTCAGGAGTATTATCTGGCTCAAGATTTTCATTCATATGTGTTTTTATCTCATCCCAAGAATCTTTAGAAATCTTATCTGTTGTTTGTGGTTCGCTATCTCCTGATATCCAATTATTCCAATTTGTTACATTAGTTGTTTGATACCATGTTCCATCTGTAGTTTCTGGCCATACAATAGTTGGCTGGAAGTTATATCCTATATAGAAAGCCTTATATCCAATTGCATATAATGATGATGAAATAGTAATTATTGTTGAGTTACCTTGTAAAGAAGCACCTGCAAAAGCTTCTTTACCGATTATTTGGACATTCTTTAAATCAAGTGTGCCAAGTCCACCAACTTTAGTATTCTGGAATGCGTTATCTCCAATTCTGGTTACACCAGTCAAATCTATGTCTTCCAGATTTGCAAAACGAGAATCATCAATACCATCCCAAGGATTAGAATCTTCGGATGCATAGAATTGATATGCTCCAATTACGGAACCTTCACCGGCAAATGTTATTTTTTCAAGATCAGTTCGAATAGAATCAAATGCAGGAACAGCATCAGAATCACTCAAATCAGGAAGAGTAACTTTTCCATTTAAAACAAGCTCTGTTACTATTGACAGTCCATTCTCAAGACCTTTGAAAAGACACAATTCATTTTGATTAGCATAATTTGACTGTAATTTATTAATATTATTCGAATCTATATCAAAATCAAGAATAATCTTTATCTTATTATCATTAAAATTCTCATCGCCAGTATCCAATGTTGCAAATGCAGGATTACCATAAACATGAATATCATCTGAATCAAATTCAAAAGTAGTTACATTTGTATACCAGAATACATAATCATAGAAAGTCATTCCTTCCAAAAATTCTGGAATTGTTGTTAAATTTGAATATGCAAATGCATAACCTTTTATAACTAAATTTTTGTTGAATCCACCGATTGTTGTTAAAGTTGAATTTTTGAAAGCTTCGGCTTCTATTTCTGTAACATTTCCAAAGCTTGTAATTGTTCTGAGATTTACATTCGAATGTTCAGAGTTAGGATCAAGGGCAAAAGCAGAAGGTCCAATTCTATTAATATTTGAAAGACTTACCCCAATTCCCTCAGGATCTTCTTTACTACCAAAGTTAATAGCTTCAATATCTGCGGCAGCGGCGGCAGCAACAACGGTATATCCATCAGTATCATATTTTACAAGAAGTGCTCCGTTTTCTAATGCATAGTATTTTCTTGTCTGTCCATCTTCGTAACTACCTTTAGATTCATCAATTGTAAAACTTCCAATGTTTTCACAAATCTCAAAAAGATGACCTGTCATATCAGTATCAACTCTTGCATCAATTGTTACAGATGTAAGGTTTGAACAATGATAGAACGCATTATTATAAGTTATTTCTCCATTTTCATCTTTATTAAGGAAATCTATACCTGCAGGTATGGTTAGTTGTGTAATACCGGTATATTCAAAAGCCTTACAAGAAACTGATGCTACTTTAGAAAGGTCAATGTCAGTTAGTGCCGCACAACCACCAAAAGCATCTTCCTCTATTACGATTCCAATTGTATTGAAGTTTACTGTTGTAAGTTCTGGACAATTATAGAATGAAGTTTCACCAATAGTAACTACATTTCCAAAATTAACAGTTTCAAGCATTGAAGAACCGAAGAAAGTTAATGGTGAAATTGATGTTACATGAGACAAATCTTCTTGTGAGAAATCAAGGGTCACCAGATCTGCTTTATAATCTGCTGCAACACAAATAACTTCTTGAGTTAAAGAAGCTCCTGCTTCTGAAGTTCGTTTAAGAAGTATTAAATCGTTTTCTGCAGTTGAGAAGACAGGATTTTCTGCTCCAGCTGCAATAATTTCGAACTTTTTAATTTGATTTATAGAAGGTAATGCATTTTCTTCGATAATTTCAACAGTATCGTAGAAAGAAATATATTCTACAGGAGAAAAATAATCTTCAGATCCTGAACTGTTATCTCTCATAAATGCACCGCTTTTAATTGTGTTAGTGCTGTATGGAAGCTTAATTGATTTCAGACAATCACAGTCTACAAAGGCTCCTTGTGGAATTGTCTCTATACCACTTACCATTGACAAATCCAAAGAAACATCTGTCTGTAAACTGCAAATAGTATTTTTTATTATTGTCAGTGTATTTGAGTTTTCATTAGTACCTGCAGTTCCAGTTCCAGAAATCATAATATCAATTTGCTGTGAATATTCTTTTGCTGTAAGAATTGCCTGTTTGAATGTATTTCTAAAATCAGCACTGGCACAATTAGCTTCCAGATAATAACCGGTAAAATCAAAATTAAAGGTCTGACTGCTTGTTACCGCAGGAGAATCATCATCAGGCTTATAAACTGCGGTTACATAAACCTGATAATTACCTGCAACATCAAGGGTATTCTTTATAGAAAGACATGGACCTGGAGGAGAAAGTGTGTTGTCACTCGGATTAAACTCATAGAATGGTTTATCTGACTCACTATATCCATTTACATCAACACCACCATAAAGGAGTTTTGCGGACCAGGTTATGGTTGCATTTGCAGGAAGGCTTGATTGACCTTTTGGAAGAGCTGTAAACACTATACTTCCTTTATTTATATAGAGTTCACCGCCCATACTGCTTGCACCAATACTAAGCAAACCATCGTTTGTTGTAACGTTTCCACCCACACTGCTGCTCATCAATTTGCCGGAATTATTGGAGTATTCAAGTGCATAACCGGATTCTGTCATTGCAAACTTGCTGACTACAGTGGATGTTACCGGATATTCCTTACTGCCTGTAAGAATTGTCATTCCGGCTACATATTTATTGGCTTTGATTTTAGCAACTTTTTCACCGGTGGAAAGAGTTCTTGTAAGAGCTCCGCCAATTGTTACAGTACGGTGAATTCCTGTCATTGCTCCACTATCATTAAAATCATTATTAAGGAAAATTGCGCCGCTTCCAACCGAGCCACCATCTGCACTAATTATAGCTCTTATAACAGCAGAACCACTCATGCTGAAAATGCGACCATAATGGAACACTTCCGAAGCGTAATCATCTTGATTTCCAGTGATTTCGCCCCCTGTCATATAAACTTCAGTACCAGAAGCTATATAAAGACCGCCACCTTTTACTGCGTAGTTACCGGTTATAAATGTACCTTCACCAATATTATGAGAACCAGCTTCAACATCAATACCACCACCATTGCTATCTGTTTCATAACCGCCGGTAATCTTGATGTTATTTATTGAAACTGGTACCAGTGTATTTATAGTAAGAACTTTTCCATTGAATACTTTATTTCCTGTATCTGAACAGGCATCGAGAATATCTGTGTAACTGTTTATAGTATAAGTACCATTTTCCAGAGTATTTTCATTATTACCACAAATTATAATTTGAGAAGCAACCTCTGTTGTTATATCTTCGCCAATAGTTGTTGTAGAAGGATTTTCAGAAGTACCAATATGTCCACTTACAAATATTTTCCATTCTTTATCATCTACATAATTGGAGAAGTCTTCTATACAATCACCTTCGCTGCTTTCATAATCCTTTATATAATCAACAGCCTTCTGAACGCTCGCAAATGCAGTACCCAATGTAAGACCGTTATTAGCATCATTACCGCTGCTGGAAACAAACAGAGTGTGATCGAATCCCCACTGAGCCTTAAAACGGAAGTCTTTTGCATTTTCTTTTCCAGCTGAAATATAAGAAGTTCTTGCATTATAAGAACTGTCATTATCATATTCATCCATATCAAGCCAGCCAAGGAAGGTATAACCTGTACGGGAGATAACAGTGTTTTCTTCATTAGCAGGAAGAATAATTCCCTGATTAGGTGTATGTGAATCAGGAGCAGCGTAACTTTCTGCCCATTCTCCACCATTCAAGTCATAAGTTACATTGTAAACAGTATTTGTATTTGCAAGCTTACACTCACCTGCTGTTTTATAGCTCTTTACCTTTACGATATCAACATAAGTATTTCTGATGTTACCGCCTTCATAAACTTCAAAACATATATAATAGGTACCGTTAGGAACATTGTTCTTGGCATATAAAACGCTTGCCGACCAGACATCATTGTTGTTTTCGTCTTTTGTGATTTTTATATCATCTTCGTCAATTTCAAGTGATTCAAAATTAAAGGATATATATTTACCGGCTGATTCATCCCAGAAAGTAACAGCATTCTGAACTCCAGTTTCACCCATTTCCCGGAACAAACCTGCTTTTACACTGTATCCGCCGATTTTTTCTTTTACAGCATCTGCATTATCAGAACTTACAACTATATCTGCAAAATCAAACTCAAAGGTTACGGAAAGGTCACCATCCTGTTTAGTGTATTTTGTATTGAAAACCAGAGAATCGTTAGCACCGCTGTGAATATTTACATTATCAAGCTCGCCAGACTGAACTTCATATTCAACACGTTCACCATGTACACCATTCTTATCATCAGTTGCATACAGAATCAGCGTAAACTTATATTTTCCAGGATTAAGAAGAAGCTGACTTGCTTCAAAAACCTGAATCGGATTCATTGTACCATCATTTGAAGGACCATAAGTTATGCTGTTGCCTCCATTCATCTGTACAAGAGTTAATGAATCATTTTCGTTATAACGCTCTATCTTAAGCTCAACGGTTACAACATCACTTTTTTCCAGGTCATTTGCAGTTATTGTGCTGCGGCCAAAGCTTTTGTCGTTTATTCTGAAAGTAACAATTGCTTTGTCTGCATCATCCTGTGTTTTTTCTGCGCCGTGATTATAATCCAATGATGAGTTTTTACAGGCTGCAAGGGCAAAAAGGGATATTGCCACTGTAAACGTTATGGCAAATATTTTGAATATATTCTTTCTCATTTCTTACTCCTGAAAGTGAATCATAGAAATGTTAGTCTTCTTCTCTAACAGTCCAGGTTGAAGTACCGGCATATTTATTACCGTCTGAATCTTCTGCTTCGAGCATAATTGCATGAACACCAGCTGGTACAGAGGCTGCAAATTGTCTAGGTGAATCAGCACTTACTGGAGATACAGTCTTACCGTCTACATACAGTTTGTATGAAAGCGTTACTGATGATTCTGGTGCAGTAATATTAAGGACATAGACCCCCTCTCCTGCAGTCTGTGTAACTGTTACATTGAGTGTATCTGTGATATTATCTTCACCGATTCGTTCCATTGAAATCGTAAAGGCTTGAGAATTAGCTGCCCACTTAGCTTCGAAGGAAAGATTTTCTTTATCAAAGAGTGTTGGTACAGGGTTATTCCATCCGGTAAAGGTGCGACCTGTATATTCAGGAGCAGGGATTTCTACTTCTGCACCATATTTTCCGGTTACAGTTTTTACTGCTGTACTGCCATTCCAGTTACCGCCTTTAGGATCAAATGTATACGTAATTTGCTTTCGTTTGTATTTGATTTCGATTACGCTGTTATCTTCTGTAATTGTAACTGCTGTAATTGCTGTTTCCAGCTCAAAACCGTCAAATGATTTTTCGGTTGGAGTTATTGATGTTCCATCTGCAACTGTACCGGTAACATAATCACATAATTCTGCATACTCAGTACCCTGAACATTTTCACCAAGATATTTGATTGTAAAATCTACAGCTGTTTCTTCAAGAATCCATTCTGCAGTATATACAACTTTTGCATATGTTCCGAATGATTCCGGTAAAGTCTGAACAGTTTCTGTTTTTGCCGGTGTTGTTGCGGTTGAGCTGCTGTAATATTCTACAGTCCAGTCTTTTACTACATATCCATCATAATCAGGTACGTCTACCTCAATTTCAGCACCATACTTTCCGGTTGCAGTATATGTTGAATTATTATTTTCAAACTTTCCTTCACCTGCATCAAAGATATAAGTAGATCTGATTCGGCTGTAAACGATAACTACAGCATTTCCACTGTGAATGTATTTGTCATAAATGAATCCAGATTTTGCACCCTCATCAGCATAATCAGAAATCTGTGCTTCAATTGCCTCTTCTATTACTT
>JAEEGF010534961.1_pt1 | contig 11097 bp, 8 predicted proteins | sample 9134171 | NCBI WGS metagenome assembly JAEEGF01 (sample SAMN16246542, study PRJNA631951) | gut metagenome | biome: gut microbiome; feature: rumen; material: AP-attached | host: Bos | place: Iran: Karaj | collected 2018-10
ACATGCAAATGAAAAAATAAAAGGAACATGTGGCACTGGTCATACCAGATGGGCAACTCATGGTGAACCAAACGAAAATAATGCTCATCCTCATATCTCCAATGATGGTAATATTACTTTAGTACATAATGGTATTATTGAAAACTATCAAGAAATAGTAGAAAAATTAAAACGCCATAATTATAAATTTTATAGTGAAACAGATACCGAAGTATTAGCTAATATTATTGATTATTATTATAAAAAATATAAAATAGGTCCTATTGATGCTATCAATAGAACAATGGTTAGAGTAAGAGGATCATATGCTATTGCGGTTATGTTTAAAGATTATCCAGATGAAATATGGGTAGCTAGAAAAGATTCTCCAATGATTATTGGCGAAGCTAAAGATGGTATGTATGTAGCATCTGATGTACCAGCTATCCTAAAATATACTAGAAACGTTTATTATATTGATAATCTTGAAGCAGCCTGTCTAAAGAAAGACAAAGTAATATTTTATGACTTAAATGGTGATATCATTCAAAAAGAATTAAAAGAAATAAAATGGGATTTAAGTGTCGCTGAAAAAGGTGGCTATGAACATTTTATGATCAAAGAAATTAATGAAGAACCTGATGTCATAAAGAAAACAATTAGTTATTATGCCGGTAATGAAAAAATAGATTTTGCTAAATCAAATCTAAATAAAGAAGATTTAAAAAATATTAAAGAAATCTATATCGTCGCTTGTGGTTCAGCTTATCATGTTGGAGTATGTGCCGCGTATGTTATAGAAGACTTAACTAGAATACCGGTTAGGGTAGATATAGCTTCTGAATTTAGATATCGTAAACCAATTCTAAATAAAGATTCTCTAGTAGTGATAATAAGTCAATCCGGCGAAACAGCCGATTCATTAGCTGCCCTAAGAGAAGCTAAAAACGCTGGCGTTAAAACATTAGGTATTGTCAATGTCGTAGGTTCATCTATTGCTAGAGAAGCTGATCATGTCTTATATACAATGGCTGGTCCTGAAATAGCCGTAGCTACTACTAAAGCCTTTAGTACTCAGTTAATTGTCTGCTACTTACTTGCAATAGAATTAGCTATGGTAAAAGAACAAATAACTAAAAAAGAATACATAGAATTATTAAAAGAAATTAATACACTACCAACTAAAGTAGAGAGCATTCTAAAAGATTCAACTAATACCATTCAAAAACTATCTAGTCAGTTTGCTAGTATTCATGATGCTTTCTATATTGGTAGAGGATTAGATTATGCTATATCCCTAGAAGGAAGTCTAAAATTAAAAGAAGTAAGCTACATTCATAGCGAAGCTTACGCTGCCGGTGAATTAAAACATGGTACAATTAGCTTAATCGAAGATAATACCTTAGTTATCGGTATTGTTACCCAAGAATATTTAGCTGAAAAAACAATCAGTAACTTAATCGAAGTAAAATCTAGGGGAGGGTATATCGTAAGTATTGCTCCAAAGAGTATTGATACTTCTAAAGCATCTAACTTTATTCTAACTATTCCTGAAACATCTAAATACTTTTATCCATCCTTAACAGTTATTCCATTACAACTATTAGCTTATTACATGACAGTATCGAGAGGTTTAGATGTTGATAAGCCTAGAAATCTCGCTAAATCAGTAACAGTCGAATAAAAAACTCCACATTGTGGAGTTTTATTATGCCTCTAAATAAATAGTTCTATTAAATGAATGTGTATCATCATTTAGTTTATCTAATTCATCAGTACTAATTAAGAAATATGTATCTCTATTTTCATTAAATTCACTAATTGGATCATCCCAAGTAGCATCTAAATGTGTCCATACACCATTAATATGTACTAGATTCCAAATATGTTTATCATTACTAATCTTATAGTTTTCTATTCCCAATCTATTTAAGAAAATAGCCATGGTATCAGAATAACCACTACATATTCCATATCCTTGTATTAGTACTCCATAAGCTGTATTTGATTTATATGTTTCATCATTGATATTTTCTGATTTTAAAGAATCATATTTCGTATTCTCAATAATATAATCATGAATAGCTTTAACTTTATTTTGACTAGTCATATTATCAGTAACTAATTCATTTAATTCTTTATCTACAACATAATTAATTTCAGCAATTTCAGAAGTTGTATATACATGTTCAACTGCAATAGAGAATTTTGTTTTAGTATTTGGAATAAATGTAATAGTCTTAAAACTATTATATGGATGTACAAAATTATTCAAAATACTAAGTGCTTCATTATCATCAGCAATAGCTTCTAAATCAGATATACAATTCGTATATTCCTTTGTACATTCACCATCAGCATATTCACTACCAGTATTAATAACATAATAAATATAATTTAATAATTCACGTTTATTCGATACATCATCTGTATAATTATCAATATATTTAAAATCAGTACTTAAAAAATAATCATTTTCTTTAGGAATAACAGCTTCTTTTTTATCAAATATATCTGTCAAAAAATCTTTTACTTCATCAGGATAAAAATTGAGGACAGTAACTAAAGATATTGATAAAATACCTAAAAATAATATAAAGTATTTCATATCTCCCCCTTATTTATATAATTCTTTTTTCAATGCTTCCAAGTTATCATTCATAACAGTTAAATAACTTTCATTATTATTACCAATTCCACCATCAATACTATACATCGTGTTTAATGTAACTAATTCAAGTTTATCTTCATCTAATAAAGCTTTAACTGTACTATTTGTCTCTTCACTATCTGTATATATATAATTAATTTTCTTTTCACTAATTAACTTCTTAACTTTACTCAAATCAGAAGAATCGATTGTCTTAATTGGTATTTTAATTTCTTCACCAATATTTAATGTTTCTTCTGTTTTCTTATTATATGTTAGAATATCACTAACTGAAATATTATATGTTTTAGATAAGTCGGATAGAGTATCTTTTTCTGTAGCTATTACTGTAACTATCTTTTCCTCTAAAGCAATTACTTCAATATTATATTTTTCTAAATATTTAAATAAAGAATTATCTGTAACAATTACCTGATATGGAGCAGCCTTTAAAGTTTCCTGATAAGCTGCATCTAGTTTAGATAAATTGTATTTTAAAGTATCATAATTTTCATCTATTCCTTCAACTAAATAAGGATTAGTAATATATTCTGCTAAACTATCACGAATATTTTTAGCCATCATTAAATAGTCATAAGGATTTAACCAAAGTTCTTCAATCCCGTAGTCATAATCCATTCCATATGATGTATCAATTAACTTTAATGATTGATTTTCATTGACCATATCAATAGCATATTCACGTTCGATATCTCTACTATTAAAAACAAATAAATCACTTTTTGCATATTCATTTAATTTCTTTTCTGATAATTCATAATCCTTAAAATTAACTCCTGTTGGATATATACTATGAATAGTAGCATGTTCTCCATACAATGAATTTAGTAAATAATTGATTGGATATGTCGTCGTATAAGCGTCGATATCTTCCATAACATCACTTTTAAATAAATCACAACCAGTCGTAAATATTAGCATTATCAACAATAAAAATACTATTCTTTTTTTCATATGTTCACCTCATACATTATAAATATATTTTATCAAAATATTTAATATTTGTAAATTGAATAATAAAAGTTTAATAAAAACTTTATTTTATGTTTATTTAGTGGACTTTTAATCATAAATTTAGTAAAATTATTATATAGAAGGTGGTAATAATATGAAAATATTTAAGACATTAAATTTCACACCAACCAATGTTAACTTGTATTATGAAGCATTTACTCATACCTCATATAGCAATGAAAATCCATCTCTTCCTAATTATGAAAGATTAGAATTTTTAGGAGATGCCATCTTAGAATTTGTCATAAGTGAATATCTTTATAAAGAAAGAAGCCTTGAAGAAGGTGTTATGACTAAGATGCGTGCAAGATATGTCTGTGAAGAAGCTCTTGCTACATATGCTAGAGATTTAAAATTTGATGCCGATATAAAACTAGGTGGTAGTGAATTAGAAAGTGGACCAAATGATACAATATTAGCTGATGTTTTCGAAGCTTTTATTGCGGCTACTTATCTAGATCAAGGATTAGAATTTACTAAAGAATTAGTTCTAAAAATAATTACTAAATATATTTCTATGAATGTCGATTTCTTACACGATTATAAATCAACATTACAAGAATTAGTTCAAACAGACAAAAAGAGTGTTGTCTATGAAATAGTATCTGAGTCAGGCCCTGCCCATAACAAAAAGTTTGTCTGCCAGGTAAAAGTAGATGGTATCATCTTAGGTACTGGTGAAGGAAGCAGTAAAAAAGGAGCCGAACAAGAAGCAGCAAAAGTTGCTTTATCTAAACAAGCTAAATAGGGAGGCATTATGCTAAAAGTAGAAAATGTTACAAAAAAATATGGTGATTTGGTAGCAGTTAACAATCTAAGTTTTGAAGTATCTGAAGGAGAAATATTTGGCTTACTAGGTTTAAATGGTGCTGGTAAAACAACTACTTTCAGAATGATAACTGGTCTAATAGATGACTATGATGGTAATATCACAATTGATGGTAAACATATAAATTATAATATTACTGATAAAATAGGCTTTCTAACTGAAGAAAGAAGCTTACTAACCAAATTGACTGTCTTAGAACAAATCCTTTATTATGGAGCCTTAAAATCCATTCCTGAAGATATAATTATAAAAAGATTAGATAAATTATTAAAAGAATTTGGTATAACCGAATATAAAAATAAAAAAATAAAAGAATTATCTAAAGGTAATCAACAAAAAGTACAGTTTATATCAGCTATTATAAATGAACCAAAATTATTAATCTTAGATGAACCATTTTCTGGATTGGATCCCATCAATGTTGAATTATTTAAAAAAGTAATTCTAGAATTAAAAGAAAAAGGTACAAGTATCATCTTTTCATCACATAGAATGGAACATGTTGAACTATTTTGTGAAAAATTAGTTGTTTTAGTAAAAGGTAAAAGTGTTCTAGAGGGTAGATTAGATGAAATAAAAAAGAATTATAAAAAGAAAAACATTCATGTAATTGGTGATATTGATAAAAAAGAAATTGAGTCTTTAGATGGTGTTGAAAAAATAACTAAAGAAAAGAATGAATATATTATTTCTATTACTAATGAAGATTATGCTAAAGATATCTTTAAAAAGATTAGTAAATATGATAATATTACAAAATTTACTGTCGAAGATCCAACTCTAAATGAAATATTTATTAGTATTGTAGGTGAAAACTATGAATAAAAAATTATGGTTTTTAACTAAAATGAGTTTAAGAAAAAAGATTAAAACAAAGTGGTTTGTTATTGCTAACATCTTATTTATGTTAATAATAGTGGGTATTGCTAATATCGATAATATTATCAAATTCTTTGGTGGTGATTTTAATGAACCACAAGAAATACTAGTTATTGATAATGCTAATGTCTATGATGATTTTTATAATAATTTTGAAATAGCAAGCAAATATGTTACTGATTATGTAAAAACAGATATAACTAAGTATGATGGTTCATATGATGAAGGAGTAAATTTAGTTGAGGAAGATAATAAAATACTTTTAGTTATTGATAATGATCTAGATAATTATATCAAAGCTAAAGTAGTAACTAAAGAAGGGCTAGGTACTGTCACAAATGCCATTCTTAATAGTACCTTAAGTACTGTAAGAAGTAGTATCGTTTTAACTGAATATAATATAACTCCCGAAATGTTTGGGAATATTAATAAATCAGTTGAAATAGAATTAGTTACCATATCCGATAAAAATACTGAAGATGATTTTGTTATATCGACAATTATGGAAATATTAATTCTTCCTGTATTTTTCTTAATTATGTTCCTAATTCAAATGATTGGTGCCGAAGTAAATGAAGAAAAATCGACGAGAAGTATGGAAATAATCATTTCTAATGTTAGTCCTAAAACACACTTTATGTCTAAAGTAATTGCGGCCAATACATTTGTTTTACTACAAGGATTCTTATTATTTGTTTATGGATTTATTGGACTTGCAATCAGATTATTAACTGGTGCGGGAAGTGTTGTCAATGCTGTATCAGATGAGTTAATGCCATATGTAAATAAAGTATTAGATACCGGTATCGGTGAAACACTATCATATATGATTCCTATTATCTTACTAATGTTAATCTTAACCTTTATTGCTTATTCATTACTTGCTGGTATTCTAGCTAGTATGACTACCAATATGGAAGATTTTCAACAATTACAAACACCAATTATGGTCGTATCATTAGTTAGTTTCTATTTAGCGGTAGCAGCCGGTATGTTTAAAGGAAGTTTGTTTATTAAAATAGCCAGTTATATACCATTTATTTCAGCTATGTTATCACCGACATTATATGTCCTAGGTGAAATAACATTTATTGATTTAATTGTCAGTATATTACTTCTAATTGGTACAATTAATATCTTGATAAAATATGGACTTAGAATATATAAAGTAGGCATATTAAACTATTCTGGAACCAATTTATGGAAAAGAATGTTTAAAGCTATAAAGGAGAAATAAAATGAGGAAAGTTGAATTAGTTATTAAATGTAAAAACAGAATATTAAAAATACCATTTGAAAAATTAAATTTATTAGATGAGTACACAGAAAACTTTAATGATCGGAGAGAATTATTTCATTCAATTAATGGTTCACTAGATTTTGGACTAAATATTAATGATCTTGAAGAGATGTATATTAATTATCACTATAAACCACTAAATAAAAATCATTGGGGTGATGAAGCAGTTCAAAAACTTGATATAATGTACCGTGATGATGTATTCGTTGTTGAAGATTTAATGGATAAATGTATGAAGTATTATAAAGATAATCATGCAAGAATTGTGGCATATAGCGATGGTATTAACAATGTTAAACATGAGGCAATAATGAATTATAGAGTAAGTTTAGATAATATAACAGATAAAGAAATTGAATTAGCTGTTCTTTCATTCTTTGCTCATGGTAGTTATAAAAAATATCGTGATTTATATTTTAGACTTATTGGTAGTGGATATCCTGTTAAAACAGAAAGAAAAGAAAGAATTCCAATGGCTGTTCAGCCAAGATTCAATCTAAAAGATTTTCAAACAGATGATGCTCATTTAAGTTATTTACAAGCTTATGCTAGCAAAGGAACTGAAGAATTTGCGGAAGTTATGGATGAATTATCTGGATATAGTCTTGAAGACTTAAGTATTGCTATGCAAAATCCATATTATGGTGTTTTCGATGGCGCAGATCCAACTAAGAGTAGTGAAACATATGAAGAAGATAGATTTCTTTTAGAGGAAGCTGCTAAAATGAGTATTAAAGATATTAATGAATACAATAAAGGTAGAAAAAGATGAAATATATAGATGAGTTTTTAGAGTACCTCCTAGTCATAAAAAAACATTCTGATAATACCATTAGAAATTATGAAGCAGATTTAAAATCTTTTTATGAATTTAATAATGAAGATATTCTAAAAATAAATAGAGATATTGTAAATAGTTATCTAAAACATCTCTATGATAATAATGTAAGTAAAAGTAGTATTGCTAGACATCTCAGTTCATTAAGAACATTTTATAATTATTTAGTTAAGAAAGAGTATATTGATATTAATTATTTTATAAATATTAAAAATCCTAAGAAAGATAATCATCTTCCTAAATTTGTTAAAGATAATGATATTGATAAAATGTTTCAAGTACCAGATACTAGAACATGGATAGGTAAAAGAAATCTACTAATTATAAGAATGTTATATGCTACCGGTGTGAGAGTATCAGAATTAGTAAATATCAAATTAGATGATCTAAATATCTCTGATAGAACTATTCGTATTTTAGGTAAAGGAAGCAAAGAAAGAATTGTTGTCTTTGGTAATAATACTGAAGATGCTTTAAATGATTACCTAGATAATGGAAGATATCAAATAGATATTCATAATTCTAAGTATCTATTCTTGAATAAAGATGGTAACAAACTATCTGACAGATATGTAAGAAAGATAATTGATGATATAATATTTAAAGCAAGTATTGATATGCATGTAAGTCCGCATATGTTAAGACATACCTTTGCAACAGGTATGCTAAATAATGGGGCTGATTTAGTTAGTGTCAAAGATTTACTAGGACATGAATCATTAAATACTACAAGTATCTATACACATGTATCCGATGAAAAGATTAAAGAGGTATATAATAAAGCTCATCCAAGAGCAAAGTAGGGGGAATATTATGGCAAAATTATATTTTAGATATGGGGCAATGGGCTGTGGTAAAACTAGAGATATCATTAAAGTTTGGTATAACTATAATGAAAAAGGTAAGAATGCAATTATTATTAAACCAGGTATAGATACTAAAGGTAATGATAAAATTGTATCACGAGATAAAAGTGAATTAGATACTAATTATATTATTGGTAAAGATGATAATATCTATAATATTATCTGCGGTCATATTGTTAAATACAATCTAGATTGTATTCTCGTAGATGAAGCTCAATTTTTAGAAAAACATCATGTCGAAGAATTGACCGATGTTTGTGACGATTTAGATATTACCGTTATGTGCTATGGTTTAAGAGCAGATTTTCAAGATAATCTATTTCCGGGTAGTGCCGCTTTATTTGCCTATGCCGATGTCATCGAAGAAATGAAAACAATTTGTGAATGCATGGACGGAGCTACTAGAAATGTTAGATTCATTAATGGTAAACCAGTCTTTACTGGTAATCAAGTAGCCATTGATGGTGAAGAAGAAGTAACATATGTATCAATGTGTAGAAAGTGTCGTAAGAAACTTTTAAAGAAAGTAAACATGGATAGTTATAAATAACTATCTTTTTTTGTGTAAACAACTTGTCTTTTTATTGATAAATATACATATTTTTGGTATTATTTAAAGTGGCAGAAAGGAAATGATAATATGAAATATGTTTATGCATTTAAAGAAGGAAATGCAAACATGCGTAATTTACTTGGTGGTAAAGGTGCTAATTTAGCCGAAATGACAGTTTTAGGCTTACCAATACCTCAAGGATTTACAGTTACCACAGAAGCTTGTACTGAGTATTATAATTGTGGTAAAAAGATTTCAGATGAAATTGAAAAACAAATTTTTGATGCTCTATCTGAATTAGAAAAATTACAAGGAAAGAAATTCGGAGATACTAATGATCCACTTCTAGTATCTGTTCGTTCTGGTGCTAGAGCTAGTATGCCTGGTATGATGGATACAATATTGAATCTAGGACTTAATGATGAATCAGTCGAAGGATTTGCTAAAAAGACTGGTAATCCAAGATTCGCATACGATAGTTATCGTAGATTTATTCAAATGTACTCTGATGTTGTTATGGAAGTACCTAAATCTTTCTTTGAAAAGATTATCGATGAAATTAAAGAAGAGAAAGGTGTTAAGTACGATACAGAACTTACTGTTGATGATCTAAAAGAACTAGTTAAAAGATTTAAGAAAGTTTATAAAGAAAATATGAACGGCGAAGAATTCCCACAAGATGCCAAAGTACAACTTATGGGTGCCGTTAAAGCAGTATTCCGTTCATGGGATAATCCAAGAGCTATCGTATATCGTCGTATGAATGATATTCCTGGTGATTGGGGAACAGCTGTCAATGTTCAAGCCATGGTCTTTGGTAATATGGGAGATACTTCAGGTACTGGTGTAGCGTTTACCCGTAATCCAAGTACTGGAGAAAAAGGTATTTATGGTGAATACCTAATTAATGCTCAAGGAGAAGATGTTGTTGCTGGTGTTAGAACACCACAACCAATTACAAAATTAGCTGAAGATTTACCAGAATGTTATAAAGAATTTATGGAAATAGCTAATAAACTTGAAGAACACTATAAAGATATGCAAGATATGGAATTTACAATTCAAGAAGGAAAACTATATTTCTTACAAACAAGAAATGGCAAGAGAACTGCCAGAGCAGCCATCAATATCGCTTGCGATTTAGTTGATGAAGGAATGATTACTCCAGAAGAAGCTATTTCAAGAATTGATGCTAAAAGCTTAGATCAATTGTTACACCCAATGTTTGATGATAAAGCCCTAAAAGCTGGCGAAGTAATCGGTGAAGCATTACCAGCTAGTCCAGGTGCTGCTGCAGGACGTGTATACTTTACTGCTGAAGAAGCCAAGAAACACGGAAAAGGTGGCAAAGGAGAAAGAGTAATTCTTGTAAGACTAGAAACTACTCCAGAAGATATCGAAGGTATGGTAGCAAGCCAAGGAGTACTTACTGTACGTGGCGGAATGACAAGCCATGCAGCCGTTGTTGCACGTGGTATGGGAACTTGCTGCGTATCAGGTTGTGGTGAAATTACTATTAATGAAAGTGCTAAAGAATTTACTTTAGGTGGTCATACATTCCACGAAGGAGATTATATCTCACTTGATGGATCTACTGGTAAAATATATAAAGGCGATATTAAAACAGTTGAAGCTACCGTATCAGGAAACTTTGGAAGAATAATGGAGTGGGCAGATAAGTTTAGAAAACTACAAGTTAGAACTAATGCCGATAACCCAAGAGATACTAAAAAAGCCGTTGAACTAGGTGCTGAAGGTATCGGATTATGTAGAACAGAACACATGTTCTTCGAAGAAGATAGAATACCAAAAATTAGAAAGATGATTCTATCAGAAACAGTGGAAGCAAGAGAAGCAGCTTTAAATGAACTTATTCCTTTCCAAAAAGGTGACTTTAAAGCAATGTATAAAGAACTTCATGGATTACCTATGACAGTAAGATATCTTGATCCACCACTACATGAATTCTTACCATCTGAAGAAGAAGATATTAAACAACTAGCTAAAGATATGAATGTAAGTGTAGAACACTTAAAGAACAAGATAGATGAATTACATGAATTTAACCCTATGATGGGACATAGAGGATGCCGTTTAGCTGTAACTTATCCAGAAATAGCTAAAATGCAAACTAGAGCCTTAATCGAAGCAGCTATTGAAGTATCAAA
>JAEEGF011394151.1_pt1 | contig 11097 bp, 9 predicted proteins | sample 9134171 | NCBI WGS metagenome assembly JAEEGF01 (sample SAMN16246542, study PRJNA631951) | gut metagenome | biome: gut microbiome; feature: rumen; material: AP-attached | host: Bos | place: Iran: Karaj | collected 2018-10
TACGCTTCATCGATGAACAGCACACCGCCCAATGCCGACTGGATGACCGACATCGTGAGCGGCGCCGTATGACCGACATACTTGCCGACGAGATCCGCTCTGGTCACTTCGACCAGCTGTCCCTGTTTCAGGATGCCGCAGGCCTTCATCATTCTTGACACGATCCTGGCGATCGTGGTCTTGCCTGTGCCGGGGTTGCCGGTAAAGATCATATGCTTGGAGATCTCGTTGGTCTTGAGACCTTTCTGTTTTCTGATCTGGTTGATCTTCAGGAGGTTTTCCAGCGAAAGCAGATAGTTCTTGACATAATCCAGTCCGACGATATCGTCGAGTTCTTTCTGGATCTCTTCGCGCTCGGCCTTGCTGTCATCGACCACATCCAGATCGACGACCTGCTCATTGAAAGAGGCTTTCAGGGTCTCGTCGTATCTGAGATGGATATCCGTGATATCGTCGTTCTTCAAAGCGATATCGACCAGTTCGTTATAGATCTTGGAAACCGTCGGAGTGATCGAATCCTTGCCGTCATTCGGCTCATAGATGCTCATTAGATACTTGTTGACGCTCGGATCGACCGTCACATTCATTTCCAGCTGGCTCTTGCAGCGCAGGATCAGGGAATCGATCAGCTGAACGATGATCCGGATCAGGGAATCTTCGTCCAGTTTCTTGGTCTGGACCTTGTCGTCGATCCTGTCGATGAACGACTTGCCGAAGATGTCCATCATCTTGGTCGGGTTCTTTTCGGAAACGAAGACCAGGATCTTGTCGTTGCCGTTGAGATGGTCAATCACATCGCCCGACAGCGTATTGGTCGATTCGATCAGCTGGTTGTTCTTGAAGGTGTAGCGCTTGTTCAGGATGCAGGTGCCGTTCAGCACCAGTTCCGTCAGCATCCGGTTGAAGATCGGAGAAGCTTCTTCGAAGTTCTCGACCAGAATGATCGGGTTCTTGCCGGTCAGTGCGACATAGAGGTCCTGCAGGAAGAGGATCTCCTGGGAACTGGACTGGTATCTGGACATGTCCAGCACGAAGACTTCGTTGGATACGGTCAGACCGTATTTCTTTAACAGCTGGCCCATCGTCGTGACCATCTGATAACGTCCCGTACCGTTGGAACCGTAAAGGATGATACTGTTGCGGATCTTCTTCGGATCGCTTCCTATGACATACGGCCGGCGGAAGGCCATCGTGAACTCTTTGCAGGCCTCGTCCTGGCCGATGATCTCGTTGGACAGATCGTTGTAGATATTGTTGAAGACTTCCTTGGAAGCCTTGCCCAGGACGACCGTGTCCGGCGTTTCGATCGTGATATTGAAATCCTTTTCGATATCGGACTTCAGTTTCTTGAGATCCTCGTCCGAATAACGGTAGGAACCCAGCATCTCTTCGATATCCTTCTGATTCTGCTGAAGGATCCGGTTCAGTTCGCTCTCGGTGTCCTTCAGGACATCTACGGAATCATTGTAGATATTAGAAAAACTTCTCCTTCTGGAGAAAGTTTCGTTCAGCAGTTTTTCTTTTTCTTCCTGTCTGTTCATATTATAAGTTCTTCGTGATCTCCTTGTTGAGTTTGCCCATCAGAAGTTCCTTGGACTTCTTCAGCGCGTTGTAGACATACAGCAGTCCGTCGTAATAGCCCTTCTCGTAGAGATGCGTCCTCGAAGTATATCTGGCGATCTCGTCATTGACTCTGCCTTCGACGACATAGAGATCCTTGGCATTCTCGTATGCATCCTTGAAGTATTTCTCCAAAGCGGTCTTGTGACCCTCGATGTAGTTGTTGACATCGATAGTTCCGTAAGAGACGTGCTCGACGATCCCTTTGAACGCTTCGAAACGGGTATCGTACGGTCCGATATTCTCCGGCAAGCCCGGCTTGCTTACTCTTTTGACTTCCGTCGTGTTCGTATAGCGCGGGGTCTCCTGCTGTACCGTCGACATGTCTTCGTTCTTCAAAGAATCCAGACTGCTGAAAACATCATCGACGTTACGTAGCTGCTGCTTCTCGACTTCCTTCACGAGTTCGAACATATCGATCTGTTTATCCGCCATGTCTAATCCTCCTTGTTGAATGGAGTTTCCACATATCCATCCTGTTTCAGCAGAGACTGCAGCGTATTGATATCCGCATTGAGATTCATGTAATCCGCTTCATGCAGCGAATTGTAGATGATCTTCAGCGCTTCATTGATCAGCTTGATCGTCTTGACCAGCTGCGTCTCGCATTTCTTGAATTCATCGCCCTTGATCGGGGAATCGGAAAGACGCTTGTAATCGGTAAGGATGCCTTCCAGGATCGGCAGGTAGTATTCGTACAGCTTGTTCAGCTTCGGATCGACCGTACCGTCTTCGCGGTCGACGACATCGATCTGTTTCAGCAAATCGCAGGTCTGGTACAGGCCGTTGGTGACTTCCTCGTTGTTCAGGTCCTTGTTCAGGCCGTTGATCTTGTCGATGAATTCCTCTGCCTGAGAGAAGGAATTCTTTTTCTTCTCTTCCTTCTTGTCCTTCTTTGTTTCTTCCTTCTTCTTGCCGGCTTCCGCCATCGCCTTAAGGTCTCTCTTCGTGACCTTGGCCATCGCTTCGATGATCTTCTCATACGCTCCCGGATACGTCTTCTTCAGCTCGGAAAGCTGACAGATCTTCTCATCCTTGTAGCAGACATAAAGATTGTCTACCGTGCTGTATGTTCCTGATTTCGTCGACAATGAAACATCATCGAACAGTACGAAAGAAACATTGTGCTTATAGTAGTCACTGAATACTCTATCAATGCTGTTGAGTTTCGGATTACGGACACTGCTCTGTGTATACGCTGTATTCCTTACATTCCTTCTCTGCTGCATGCTGCCGATGCCGAACAGGTTCTGGAACAGTTTCGCAAAACCGAAGCCGACCAGTCCGAATACGATCAGCGGCATGAAATAATAAAGCAGGTCGATTCCGTAATCGATCAGATCGAACATCATGATAAACAAGATAAAACCGAATATGCCAAATCCACCGCGTCTTCTTCTCATAGCATTAATAATTATATCATCATAGAATAATAAAAGTGTGCTAATTTTATACTAAAATAGGCATAGCTCTTTTAATTTCGTTATAATATATGTTAAGGAGGTATTGGATATGAGTAAATTTGAAGATACTGTAAAAGAAATGGAATCTCAGGTCAAGGAACTGGAAGATGATCTGGCTGGAGAGATCGATAAGCTTGATGAAGAAGGCAAGGAAAAAGCCAAAGCATTAGTTGAAAGAACGGAAGAAGCGATCAAATCTTCGATTGAAAAAGTGAGAACAGTCATCATCAATGTCAAGGAAGATGAAAAGCTGGATGAATTCCTGGACAAAGTCAAAGCGAAATCGATGGAAGCCGTTGATTTTACCAGAGAGAAGGTTCAGGAACTGACCAAGAAGAAGGAAGAACCGGAAAAGACGCTGGACGATGCCAGCAATGACATCATGAGCGTTTTCGATAATATCAAGGAATCGGAAGCTCTGAAGAAGACGGCGGAATTCCTGAGCGACATCAACAGGAAGATCAACGAATTCTTCGAGAGACCGGAAGTCAAGGAAGCGATCGACAAGGCCAAGATCAAGACTGTCAATATCGCCGAAAAAGGTGTCGAAGGTCTGAAGAAAGTCCTGAATACCGAAGAGATCGAACAGGCCAGAAAAGCGGTCGAAGAACAGCCGGAAGCGCCTGCCGAGGAACCGAAAGAATAATACAGAGATTTCGTAACAAAAAGGATCCGCATGGATCCTTTTTTTGTTTCTATAGTTTCGTCAGTTTTCCGTCTTTGAGCAGTACCCGCTGGTCGGACATGGAACTGACCGAATCGGAGTGCGTGACGACGATGATGGTCTTGCCGTATTCATGGGCGAGATCCTTGAAGATGCCGATGATCTCCTTCTCGGTCGCCGTATCCAGGTTGCCGGTCGGCTCATCCGCAAAGATGAGATTCACGTTGCTGGCAAGCGAGCGGGCGATCGCCACACGCTGCTGTTCGCCGCCGGAGAGCTGGTTGACCAGACGGTCCGCCTTGCTGGAGACGATGCCGAAGCGTTCCAGCAGGTTGTAGGCCACGTTCTTGCGGTCCTTGGGCAGTTCGTTGTCCGTCTCGGACATCGCCAGCAGCACGTTTTCCAGGGCGGTCAGATAAGAGATCAGGTTATATTGCTGGAAGACGATCGAGATGTCGTTTCTTCTGTACTTGTGCAGACCGATCTCCATGATGTCCTTCCCTTCGAACAGGATCCTGCCGCTTTTCGGCGTATCCAGTCCCGCCACCAGCGAAAGCAGCGTGGTCTTGCCGGAACCGGACGGACCGAGGATCGTATAGAACTGCTTCTCTTCAAAACTGTAGGATAGATCCTGGAGGATCTGACGCTCGTAGCCGCCATCGATATAGGAATAATTCAGGTTTTCTAATTCTAAGATTGCTGACATATGGACCTCCTAGTTCTGATTCATCAGGATCTTCTTCGGATTGTAGCGCATGATCATGAAGGACGGGATGATGACCGAAATGAATACGATCCCCAGTCCCAGCACATAGATCTCGGCGATGATCAGCGGAGAGATCTTCACTTCGTATTCGCTGATCAGGTCATCCAGCGTGATATCCGTAGAGTAGTCCGTGCTCCACGGATCGAATCCGTCATAAGGGTAGTACAGACCGTCCATGCCGTTTTCATTGATGTCGCTGGAAGCGATCTGGTATTCCAGCACCTTGTTGCCCAGGGACTTTGCGATCAGGCTTCCCGATACGATGGACAGCGTAAAGCCGATGACTGCCACGATCGCCAGTTCGATGAAGAACTGCCCGATGACCTTCAGCTTGCTGGCACCGACAGAAAGCAGCACGCCGATCTCGTATTCCCTGGTCTTCAGCGTCAGTGCCGTGACCAGCGTGATGATGACGATCGCATTGATCAGCACCAGCCAGACGATGAAATTCGCATAGATGCTCAGGGTATCCAGCGGCTTCGCCAGCTTGTTGAATTCTTCGTTGTTGGCATCCAGGGAAGTGAACTGCGAGAGAGAATCCTGATGCTCTTCTACGAACGGTTCGACATTCATCGGATCATCCAGCAGCAGCGTCACATTCTCGATGTAGAGATTCTCTTCCATGTTTTCCATGCTCGGACGCTTGTCTTCGCTGTAATAGCTTTCTTCCGGATACATCTGGGAATAGTGATCCCACTCTTTCTGCGACAGCGTAAGCTGCGCCATGTATTCTGCGGTCGAAGGCATGAAGATCATGTTGTCGGGGTTCTGGTAAGGATACATGTAATTGAAATTCGGCGCATCCGGATTGATCGGATTGTTATGGGAGAAGATGCCGATGACTTCGAAAGTGTTTTCCAGATCTTCTTGCGTGGCTCCGAACTCCTCCATCCATGTCGAATAATTCGAATTCGCCAGATTGATCGTATCGCCGACCGTGATGCCGTTGAGGGCTGCCAGATTCTCGGAAACAATACAGACCATGTCCGCATTGTCGATTTCCTGCTGCGTATAGAAACGTCCGCTGACGATCTGGTATTCCCCGTCTTCGAATTCGATCATGCTCGGGAACATGTTTCCTTTGATCAGGAAATACGGTTCCTTATAGATCTCGCAATGCTCCACGTTGTTCTCGTCGTACCAGCAGGACTGGCCGTTCTGGCCTATATTCTCTTCCGCCTGGTTGTTCAGATGGACGAAATCCAGGCTGTTTTCCCTGTCGCTGTACCACATGTTGGTATTGACCGCGTTGGCTGTCTTAACCCGTTCGTCCTGCAGCAGCAAGGCGACATCCGCCAGCTTCACTCTCGGATAGTTCTCGTAGAACTTGTTGATTTCGTCTTCGTCCGTCAGCTGCATGACGTACTGGTTGATCTTGTCGTAGTCGATCTTGTAAGTGACGACCGCCCGCATCTTCTGTCTGGTCAGGATCTTGGCGCTTTCCGCGGCGTTCGATACGCCCAGGCCGATGATGACCAGATTGCCGATCAGGAAAAAGGTCAGGATCAGCAGGACCGACTTTGACGGTTTTCTTGTGACATTCTTGATTGCCCGTTTGATAAAATTCATAATAAACCTCCTTATCAAGGTTTCATGCTGAGATCGTTGATATAGACATACAGGATGATATCCTGCGGCAGATAGGTGCCTGCCTTGATGGTCAGATTGTCCCAGCGTTCCGCATAGACGACATTGCCGTTCGGACGGCTTCCGTCGTACATATATTTGATCTCATAGGTGACTTCATTGTCGTCGCAAAGCTTGCGTGCCTGTTCCTCGGTGACATTGTTGCCGCTGGCCAGATCGGACCAGGTGACTTCGCCGTCCTTCAGCAGAACGTTCCTTCCCTTGGAAACGACCACGTGCAAGGTCCCTCCGACTTCGACCGCCATGTCGTGTCGGATGATCGCTTTCGCCGGCACGGTATCGGAGAACTCGAAGCTGCGTTCGATGGTGATATTTGCGCCAAGCTCGTTCTGCTTGTCCTTCCAGTCGTGCAGACCGCCAAAATCGTGATAGGTCTGTCCGGCATAGCTGCTCGGCACATCGACGATATTGCCCAGAGAGATCTTCAGTTCGACATAGTCGTTATTGCTGAGCAGGCTCTTGGCAGCCACGCTCTGGGAGATGACAGAACCCTTGGCATAATCGGAATAGTATTCCTCGCGATAGACGCGTACGCTTGGATTCTCGGCGATCCAGGAATCCAGCTGATGCTCGGTCCAGCCGACCATGTTCGGCATGAAGACGGCCTTGCCCTTCGAGACGACGACTTCCAGGGTATCGCCTTCATTGATCGTTATGCCGGATGGGATGGATTGCGAAACGATATAGCCGGCATCGATCTTGTCGGAATAGACTTCCGTCTTGGTCAGATTGATCTTGTGCGCCTTCGCCCAGCTTTCCGCAGTCTCGTAGATCTTCTTTTCGAAATCTTCCACAGTGACTTTACCGGCCGGAGCGGCTCCTTTGGAGACGTTGATCTTCAGGTTGGAACCTCTGGTGAACGTATCCTCGTCGCAGCCCGTGAACTGGAAGTCGATGACTTCATCTTCCGCGACCGTATCGGAATAGGCGGTAATGACGCGGGTCTTGCTCAGCTTGTTCTTATTGATCCATTCCTGGATGGATTCCTTGTCCATGCTGTAGAAGTCAGGGACCTTGATCCGTTCTTCCGGATCGGGACCCAGGGAGAGATCGAAATTCAGTTTGACGTCCTTCCGTACCTTCTTGCCGGCAGGAATGCTTTGTGTCAGGATGGTTCCCTCGTCGGTGTCGAAATCATAGGCTTCCTGGAAGATGATCCCTGAAGGTTCGATCCCCTGCTGTTTCACCCAGGCAGCCACATCCGATTTCGCCTTGCCTGCAAAGTCAGGCATGACGATCTTTGGCGCCAGGAACAGGAAATAGGCCAGAACCCCCAGAAGCAGCGCTGCCACCAGCAAAATGACCAACAGTTTCCAGTTGACCGGTTTTCTTTCCCTGCTTACAGGGATCCTTTTTTCTTCTTCGAAACTGGCAGGTTTTCCGCTGCTGGAAAACTGATCCAGAAAGTTCTTTTCCTCAGGCATCGTTCCATCCTCCTTTGCCTATCATTCCTATTATATGCCAAGAGGAACCGAAGTTCCTCTTAAATATCTACTAATATTTATTAACTATTGCGTCACATTTTTCAGTTGTAGATCTGGGTAAGCATCAGAGTGCCGTCCGATTTCATCCGATATTCCCGATCGACGGTCGAAATCGTAATGCGTACCGCCTTGTCTTCCGCCAGTTTTTTCAATGCTTCCAGGTCAGGGAATTCTTTCAGGCTGTACTGATAGTAGCGGATCCCGGTACGGCTGTTGATCATCATGCTTCCGCACGCATACAGATCGAAGTCCGTTTCATAGAAATAATCGATGGCCTTGCGGCGGTATTCATCGACGATCGCAGACGTCTCTTCGCTCATCTCCGGGAAATAATCCATATCATCGCCGATCACCATCTCATGGCCGATCTCGATCAGAACCTGCACATATTCGGGATCGCTGCCGTTTGTTTCCTTGATAAAGCGGTAGATCTCGCTGTCCGCTTCAAACCAGCCATTGATCGTGATAAAGTCTTTGCCTTTGGCGATCTCATAACGGTCGGAGAGACCGAAGGCTTTATGATTCAGGAATAATGAGGAACACGACAGCGTCACGATCATCGCGATCACGTAGAACAGCGGCAGCTTGTAGGAGAAATAGAACTTCCTGCGATAAAGGAAATGCGCCGCCACGAACACCGCAAACAGCATGACATACAGGAAGAAGTAATCGCCCAGGAAACCGAAGATGTTCTCATAACTGAGACTGTACATCGAAGCGATCAGGAAGAGACAGACGATCACATAGAAGTAGATCACGAACGGATAAGACAGGAACGCCGTCGATGACGAATCGGCACGTTCCGCATCGCGACCGACATAGGACCGCTGCAGCAGGAAGATGAAGGCTCCCAGGATCACGAACATGCCGATAAGAGAAGCGATATCCATGTTCTCTCCGTAATAGCTGCTATCCAGAAGAAAGATGCCCAGATAGAGCGGCGAAAGGAAACGGATCTGGAAGAATTCACCGCCGTGAAGTCCTGCGACATAGGAGCGGATGAAACTGTTGATGATCCAGAGGACCGCCAGCGGCATGTATGTGTAGGCTCCCATCATCACGACCCCGTCGATGAGGTTGTTGCCGATCAGATACAGGGTCGTGTTGAAGATCACGACCGTAAGAGAGATCAGAATGGTTTCTGCCAGCATAAGCAGCAGATTGAGATCATGATGGGCAAAGTCATATCGGATCAGACCTGCGCAAGCCGGAAGGACCACGACCAGGAAGGAGAAAAAGATGCCGGTCCATAAGAGTTTCTTCCGGGAAACAGGGAGCGAGAAATAGGTATCGACCGCCTTCCTGCTGTGGACATGGTAAAAGACATCCATCGGGATCGCAAACGACAACAGGATGCTGAACAACGCCTGCAGCAGCAGCATAACCTCAACCATCCGATTGCCCAGCACATTCAGCAGACTGACCAGGGCGATCAGGATCAGCAGGTACTTCCTTGATTTCAGCAGATACAGAAAATATTCTTTAGAAAGCATCTTGTTTGCCTCCTTCGTGTTCATAGATGAACAGTTCTTCGAAATTGACAGATAAGGTATCCAGGATCAGCGGATGCAGTTCCGCCAGCTTACTGCTGATCTCATCTCTGTCGCCTTTGATGACCAGCGAATAGACGGACCCTTCTTTGGCTTTGTGCAGCAGTTCGAACTGATCGAAGAAAGATTCGTCGATCTCGTCTTTGAACGCCAGCTGGTACTTGTTGATGTTGGCCTTGGATTCCAGCAGATCGCCATAGGTCGAGATCCTGCCGTCTTCCAGAATGCCGTAAGAGTCGCAGATATCTTCCAGTTCCTTCAGGTTGTGCGAAGAAATGATGATGATCGCCTCATTGTCTTCGATGAATTCGTAAAGACATTTCCTGAGATCGTAGCGGACGATCGGATCAAGCCCATCGAACGCTTCATCCAGCAGCAGCAGTTTGGGCTTGATGGATAAAGCGAACAGCAGCAAGGCCTGCCGTTTCATGCCTTTGGAGAACGAGGAGATCGGCTTGTTTTCGTCAAGACCGAACATCTTCAGCGTCTTGAAATATGCCTCTTCATCCAGCGCATAATAGGACGCATAGAATTCTTTCAGTGTCCGGATCGTCGCCGTCGGCGGAAAATACGGATCGTCGTTCACAAAGAAGATATCCCTGCGGATCGTTTCATTCTGATAGGTGTTCTCTCCGTCAAACAGGACAGCGCCATTGTCGCAGCGATAGATCCCTGCGATACACCTCAAGAGCGTAGACTTTCCGGCTCCGTTGACGCCAACCAGACCAAAAATCGAACCTTCACCGATTTCCAGTGAAAGATCCTTCAAGACCTGCTTGTCGGCAAAGCTTTTATAGATATTGCTGATCTTCAACATGTTTCCTCCTTGTAGACTTCCTTCAGAAGTTCTTCCAGTTCTTCTTTCGAAAAACCTTCTTCTTTCAATGTCCTCAGCATTCCCAGTGCATCCGTACGGTCGCGCAGCTTCTGGTTTTCGGAATGTCCCGCAACAAAAACACCTTTCTTGTTCAGCGTGTAGATATAGCCATTCTTCTCCAGTTCCTGATAGGCCTTCATGACCGTATTGGGATTGATTCCCAGATCATTGGCCAAGGAACGGACCGATGGCAGCTTGTCATCCGGCTTCAGGATCCCGTTCTTGATGAACCTCTCGATCTGGGAACGGATCTGTTCATAGATCGTTTCTTTTCCTTGGATATTCAGTAAAAACATAATGCCACCTATCTGTATTATCTGTATTAATTGTATTATCTGTACTAGTCGCTGTCAACATGCAATAAAAAAGCAAGCCTAGGCTTGCGTATATGGGACAGATATCAGCGATATCTGTAATCAGGAGAAATGCACAGTGTCATCATAACAATGTACCTCCTTTAATGCTATTGTATCACATCATCCGCCGATCAGAGCGATCGTGATGTCGTTGACATTGGTTCCGGTCGGCCCCGTCCTGATCAGGCCGTTAATCTGATCCAAGGCGTGATAGGAATCGTTCTCTTCCAGCATCGATATATAATCGATGCCTTTTTCAAGGAATCGGTCATGCGTATGTCCGTCGGCGTAGGCGCCTGCAGCATCCGTCGGTCCGTCCGTGCCATCCGAGCCCAGCGATATGATCAGGACATCGTCCATGCCTTTGAGATGTCCCACCTGCGAAAGGACCAGCTCCTGGTTGCGTCCGCCCAGACCATCGCCTTTCACATGAACCACCGTTTCTCCGGTCATGATCAGCGCCGTCTTTCCCTGACCGCGATGCTTCCTGATTTCTTCGAACAGAAAATCTCCGGCATCCCTTGCTTCCATGGCGATATGATCGCTCAGCAGAACAGGCTTGTAGCCTGACGCTTCAGCGATCTCCATGGCTTTCTGTGCCAGCAGCTTGACCGATCCTATGATATGGACGTCGCTTTCATCGACCTTCGGCGTTTCGCTGTTTCCGATC
>JAEEGF010043273.1_pt1 | contig 11096 bp, 4 predicted proteins | sample 9134171 | NCBI WGS metagenome assembly JAEEGF01 (sample SAMN16246542, study PRJNA631951) | gut metagenome | biome: gut microbiome; feature: rumen; material: AP-attached | host: Bos | place: Iran: Karaj | collected 2018-10
TCCACGATAAGGGTCTTGAGCCCAAAGTAGATGTCATCGGAAAGAGTCGGGAAGTTCTGACCCTCGCTGTCGCTGAAGCGCAGAGGTGCTGAATCCCATCCGCCAACGGTGAACTCACCTTCCCAGAGGGTGTACTTCGTGAGCGGGTCGGTGATCTCATTGCAAGATACAGGATAGTCTGCTGTGAGGACGGTTCCGTCAGCACAGAGAGCGGTGATGGTGACGGTGTAGTCGCCAAGTTTCATCTTCTTTTTGGCATAGTTGCCGACGAATTCCTTTCCGCCAATATCCCACTTCGCATTGACTGGTGCGGAGGTCGAACAAGAGATAACGTTGCCATTCTGGCCACTGGCTGCCTTGTCAACAGTGACGGTAGTCTTCGCCTTGAGCTCATCAAGAGTAATGTGACCAGCATTGCTGATATCCTCCGATACAGGATCGCAGGCTACAAGCATACCTACTGCGGCGATAAACAATAATATCTTTTTCATATTGGTTACTTATTTTATTAATAAAGTACTTTATATTGTGTCTCGGCATTAGAAGCATCCCAACCTGGATTCTGCTTCAGTTTGCCATTCTTCACGGTAATCTCAGTCTGAGGTTTGGGTAAGAATCCGTTAGTATCGATATAACGCTTAGTCCAAGAACAGGTCATGTGTGTCATCGTGCGCTTGTTTGACTTGTCACCAAGGCAGACGATCTGCTTGCCGGCCTGAGCCTGAAGAGCCTTAGGAGCATAGGAATTCTCGTTAGGATTGTTGCCAGTCCAACGGCGCATGTCGTTGAAACGGATACCCTCAAACGCGAACTCCCAACGACGCTCGTCCTGAACGGCCTTCAAAGAGTATCCTGTCAGAGGAACACCAGCGCGGGCCTGTACCTGGTTCATGTACTTTGCGTCTCCGGTAAGCTCGGTAAGCATCAGCAGGACGTCGGGATAACGCATCAGGTAGAAGTCCTCGAAGTGGTCACCCTGCATCTTGTTTTCAAGTGAACTGCCAGTATAGCCCTCAGCCTTTGACCACCATGTGTCGTTGTTGGCAGCGCAAGCGTCAAGATTGACTTCGGCGTACTTCTTGACTGAATAGCCAGACTCCTCACAGTCGTCCTTCTCGTAAACATAACCTGCGAGTTCGTTATCGAGGTCAATCAAAGAAGCCTTCTTGCGGAGGTCGGTGTAAGGATTACTCTGATTATTCTCTGCTGCAGTCCAGTCGTCCCAGATATTGCAGGAAGGAGTTCCCTGACCCCAACCCTGGTTGAATGGATAAGTCTTTTCACGGTCACCATTCATGGCAGAAGCACCATTACGAAGTCCCCAGAATACGGAGATATAGTTGGAGTACATACGCTGGGCGTTATAGGTGCCACTGATGCTCCACGAAGAGGCATTCATAAATTGAATCTGGAAGAGTTCCTCGGTATTGCCATTACCCATGCCGGGCTGGTCGAAGCAGTTCTTCTTCTCCATATCCTTAATGAAGGCATAAGTGTGACCTGTGCGGACTGTATCCAGTCTTTCAATCTTCTTATCTTCTGTCCAAACAGTATCTACACGCACGATACCGCCACCGTCCTGTGTCTCTTGCCAGAGCAGGCTGTTAGAGTACTGCCACAGTGAACGGAAATCCTCGCAAAGCATGTAACCACCATTGTTAACGATGTCCTTCAGGCCGTCAACAACATCAGACTGAGAAAGAGATGAAGCGTCGCAACCTTCCTGCTGTACAAGATCAATGGCTGGAGCGCCGCCAGAGGCGAGCTCGCCGGCATTCTTGTAGAAACCAGCCCAGAACATGTAGGCACGGGCGATGAAAGCCTCGGCAACAAACTTATTGGCGTGACCAGACCTGCTCTTATCAGTACCCATGAGGTTCTTACCTGAAACGAAGTCTGAAAGAATCTGTGGGTAGATGGCTGTCTCAGCGTCAGCCTGCTCTTCCATCTCTGGAGTAATAACTGTTGAGGTAATCAAGGGCACATCGCCAAACAACTGGCTGAGCCAGAGGTAATAGAGACCGCGCATGAAGTAAGCCTCGCCAAGGAGTTGATCACGCAAAGACTTCTGGTCTTCTCTCCAGGGTACGTTGTCGATGGTCTCAATAGCAGAAGTGGCACGGGCAATGCCGCCGTAGAGAAGTTTGTAAGGCTCTGCATACTGATTAACACTCATCTCTACCAAATGGTGGAGAGACTTCACCTTGTTGTCCTGCAGACCGCCACTACCGAAGCAGTCGTCGGACATGACTTCCCACCAGAAGAAGATATTCTGGTTGTCAGAGTCACCGCCACCCATCGTATTCATGATACTGTAGATAGCCGATAGCTCAGATTCAACATCCGCAACCTTACCAGGGAAGACAGCATCTGTGACCTCTGTCTTACGCGGATCAGTGTCCAACATGTCATTACATGCTGTAAACATAGTTGCTGCGAAAACAGCTAACGTTGAAAATATATATTTCTTCATAATCTTTTGCCGAATTAGAATTTAATACTAGTACCAACCAAGAATGTGCGCGATGGTGGGTAAAGACCCAGGTCAACACCAGATGCCCATGTTACGTCGCCACCTGCCGAACCAACTTCTGGGTCGAGACCAGTGTAACCGGTGAATGTGCAGAGGTTCTGAGCCTGAACATAGAGACGGAGCTGCTGGAACGGGCAAGACTTCCAAAGATTCTTGAAGTCGTAGCCGAGGGTAATGGTCTTGATCTTGAAGTAGTCAGCATCCTCCATATAACGTATCGAGTTCCAGATAGTGTTCTGATGACCAGTTGCAGAAATACGGGGCTGGTCGTTTGAGGTGCCCTCACCATACCAACGGTTCAGAATGGTGGTGTCATAGTTCTGGTAAGGAGTGTCACCATAAGAACGGTAGGAACGCATGACCTGCATACCGAATGCACCTGCACCGTTGACTGCGAAGTCAAGTCCCTTCCATGTTAGGCCAAGGTTGAGACCAAGGGTGAAGTCTGGGTTAGGATCACCAATCTCGTGACGGTCGCAGATGTCGTTGCCATTAGCGTCGATAGCCTCAGCGTAAGTGATAACTCCGTCGTTGTTCCAGTCGTCCCAGATGCAGTCACCAGGCATGGCGTTGTCGAGAACAGCTTTGCCATTAGCACGTGCTGCATCAATCTGTGCCTGATTCTGCCAGATGCCGCTGTAAGACATGCCGTAGAAATAACCGATAGGATGGCCTTCCTCGAAACGTGAGATGTATTCAGTACCCTGTGAGAGGATTCCGCCATTACCGTTGACATAGTGGTTCAGGTTGTTTACGCGAATGACCTCGTTCTTGTTGGTAGCGAAGTTCACGCCAACATTGTAACCGAAGTCCTGACCAATCTTGTCGTTCCATGAAACGGCGAGCTCAATACCTGTATTTCGGATGTCACCACCATTGAAGTAAGGAGGCTCTTTACCTTGGTCATACTGAGGATCCTGAAGAATAAGCAGGTCTTTTGTGGTCTTCCTATACCAGTCGAAGTTCACTCCCAGACGGTTGTTGAGGAAACGTGCATCGAAACCTAAGTCAAGCTGCTCGGAAGTCTCCCAAGTAAGGTCGGGGTTAGGAACATTCTTGGGGTATGCGCCAGGATTTGGAGTACCTGCAACAGAGGTGGCCAGGTCGGAACCGAACTTGTAACCGCCCACGCTTGACATAATGATAGGAGTAATGTACTGGTATTTTGCCACATTACAGTTACCATTCTGTCCCCAAGATGCACGGATTTTGAAGAAGTCCATCCAGCTCTTGGTGCCCTCCATAAAGCTCTCGTTGGTGACAACCCAACCAGCAGATACTGAGGGGAACCATCCCCAACGCTTGCCGTCGTTGAAATGGCTTGAACCATCAGTACGTAAGGTGAAGGTTGCCATATAAGTCTCGTTCCAGTCCCAACTTACACGGCCGAACCAAGAAGCGAGATAGTCTTCATCGTTGGGATTACCACCCAGAGAGGCATCGGTAGCGTTCTCAAGAATGATGTTCGAAAGCCATGCAGAATCCCAATCTCTTAACGATGCGAGTTGCTGGCCATAAGTAATCTTGTTGCTTCCATTGAGGTTGGTGCTCCATGCAGTACTCTCAAAACTTTGACCCACCATTGCAGAAATCTTGTGACCACTGAAAACAGGGAGGTCATAAGAAAGGGTGTTGGAAACAGACCAGTTGCTGTTAAGCCAAGTGCTCTGGCTAACGCTATAGTTGTTTACGATGGCAGCACCTTCTGCCGGTGCACGTGGAGTACCAAAGTTACGGTATGCGCCAGAACCCCAAGAATAGTTGAACTGTGTGCGCCACTTCAGATCCTTGATCGGCTGGATAACAACGAAAGCAGTAGCATTGGCATTGATGTTGCGGCTCTCAGCCATCGAGTTGAATCCACCCTTGGTGAGGTTTTCCCATGGGTTGTTGAACATAGCAGGAAGCCAGCCCTTACCGTTAGTAAGCTCGCCGTCAACGTTCTGCCAGTTATAAATATCGCCATTGTCTGCATACTGTGGCAGGAGAGGAGAGGTCTGCATCAGGCTGTGGATATAGCTCCAGTACATGCCGTCCTCAGCCAGGTCGTGGCTCTTGTTATAACCGATAGAGATGTTCTCACCGATGGTGATGGCATCGAAATCCTTAACTCTCAGGAGCACATGGTCGCTATTGAAGCGGATGGTGTGACGCTTGTAGAAAGAGGCCATGTCAGCACCCATGATACCTTCGTTGCTGGTGTAGGTGTAAGAACCCATGAACTTAGAACGGTCGGTACCACCGGTCAAGGTTACAGAATGGTTCTGCTGCACGGCATTGTCATTGGTGAACAAATCCCACCAGTCGGTGCCTTCCCAACCGTTGGCAACCTTGGTGAGAATGGCCTCCGGTACGGTATTGGGCCAGTCCATCGTAGCACCTGACGTATTGAAGCTGTACTCGTCCATAATCGTCATGTACTGCTTGGCATTGAGAAGCTGGGGACGTTTGTAAACGTTCGACCAACCCATGGCACCGTTGTAGCTGAGCTCAATCTTTCCGGCCTTACCCTGCTTGGTGGTCACCAAGATTACACCATTGGCAGCACGGGCACCATAGATGGCTGCAGAAGCGGCGTCTTTCAGCACGTCGATGCTCTCAATATCAGCGGGGTTGATGCCGTCAAGGCTTCCAATCACACCGTCGATAACGTACAATGGGGAAGTGTCGCCATTAGTACCCTTACCACGGATGACTACGTTAAATCCCTTACCAGGCTGTGAAGAGGACTGGGTGATCTGCACACCAGGCGAGCTCGACTGCATGGCCTCGAGTGCGTTGGTGGTGTTCAGCTTGGCGATCTCCTCACCCTTCACCTGGACTGTGGCACCTGTGACCAGCTTCTTCTTCTGGACACCGTAACCGATGACAACCACGTCGTTCAGCGTTGTGTTGTCTTCCTTCAGCACGATAGTGATGTTGCTACGACCACTCACCGGTACGTTCTGAGGTTCGTAGCCCACATACGTCACATTCAGGGTAGCATTGCTTGCAGCCTGAACATTGAAGTTACCATTGAAGTCGGTAATCGCACCATTATTGGTTCCCTGTACTTTCACAGTAGCACCGATAATCGCTTCACCAGCTTCATCTTGCACCGTTCCCCTAATTGTGCTCTGAGCCAATGCTCCCAGGGGGAACAAACAGAGCAGGAACAGCAGCATTAGCGGCTTTTGAAAAGACTTGAATCTTAACATAACATTTTGGTTTTGTGAATTATTGAATAACTTTTGTGAATAATTGTTTTATTATTAGGTTGTTTTTTTTGTTTAACACGGTGTAGCACCTATACTTCAGACTGCAAAGTTAACATATATTATTATAAAAGACTTTGCGCAAAGTAACACTGACTTTCGCTGGTGTAACTTTGCGCAAAAATGATACACAAAAGAAATATATTCAAACAGAATTCAGTAAGTCGGATTGATGACCAAGACGAAGCCTCCGCGTGGCTGACAGGTGATGGCTGAAGGCAGACGACGCTCAGTGGTAATGTTCCAAGGGCTGTTCTTGTCGTTGCTGTCAGCGAAGAGGTAGATGTTTTTCGCCTTCTTGACAATGCCTTTGAGGGGGATGCTGATGGTCTGCTCCTCGTCGGTTCCGTTGATGCCTGCCACGTACCATGTGTTGCCGCTGCGGCGAGCCAGCACAGCACTCTCACCCGGATAGCCTGCCACGTAGCGGGTGTCGTCCCACACGTTGGGCAGATGGCTGAGGAACTGCTGCACTTCAGCTGGCTGGGCAAGGAAACTCTCTGGGCGGTCGGCCAGATGCTGCAGCCCACTCTCATAAAGCACCGTCAGCGCCAGTTCGTGGGCATGCGAGGTGATGTGCGGGTGCTGCGAGTCGCTGAAGGCACAGGGCGTGTAGTCCATAGGTCCGATGACATTGCGGGTGAAGGGTAGGGTGGCGTTGTGACTGGCAGCCTTCTTGGTGAAGGTCGGCACATTGTTGTACCATTCTGCTCCATACACACCTTCTGTCGTTAGCAGGTTGGGATAGGTGCGCTGCCATCCGCGAGGAATGGGGGCTCCGTGGAAGTTCACCAACAGATGATGACGGGCTGCACTCTCCATCAGGTCGATGCAGTAGTCCATGTTCTCCTGGTTGTCACCGCTGAAGAAGTCAATCTTCACACCTGCCACGCCAATCTTTTCGCACCATGCGAATTCCTTCTCACGGTCCTCGGGTTTGTTCAGGCGGAACTTAGGACCTGGAGCACCATTGATCCAGCCTATGGAAGAGTTGTACCAGATAAGTGGTTTGATGCCTTTTGATTTGGCATAAGCCACCGCATCCTCTATGTTCTTTCCTTCGTTGGAGGCCACCTTGTTCATCTCGTCCCACTCGGCATCGATGAGCACGTAGGGCAGCTTGAGGGCGACGGCCAGGTCTACATATTTCTTGATGATTGAATAGTCGTTGGAACCATGATTGTAAGCCCAATAGACCCAAGAGACGACGCCGGGCTTGATCCAGCTGGTGTCAGTCAGCTGTGAAGGCTCGCTGACATCGGTCACTAAGGTAGATTGCACGATGTCAGCCAAACGACCGACGATGACTACACGCCAAGGTGTGTGCCAGTCGCCTGTCAGCTGCAAGTCGTTCTTGTCGGGCACCACGCTGAAGCGTTCTCCTTCATTGAACAGGCTCGATGCACTCTGCCGGCGCTCGATATTTGCTTCTGTAATCAGGGCAAACACGCCGTCGGCAGGCTCCATGAGCAACGGATATCCCCAATGGTTGTTAAGACGATTTTGTGGGGTGGAACCACCAAAGCCTCCCAACGCCTTCACGTTAGCGGTGGTCGACATGGGGTAGAAGCCCTCGTAACCGTCGCTCCATTGGAGCATCCAGCGCTTGATGCCCTCCGGGATGATGTATGCAGTCTGCTCGGCAGGAGCCTTGACATGCTGCAGGCCCTTGTACTCATAGCGGAAGGCCAGGCCGTCGTTGTAGAGGCGCATCACCAGGTTGCCCATGCGGTATTCGTTAGCTTCGTTGGTGCAATGCAGACGCTTGCCGATAAGCATCTGGTAGTCAGCCTTGATGCGGCTGGGACCGATTGGCGTATCGGCATTGGGAGCATCGATGAGCAGCACCTGCTGCTTCTCATAGCTCACGGCATACTTTCCCTCTTTCAGCTCAAGCGAGATCTTGCCATTAGGCGAAACTGCCCGCCATGCGCCTGCCGAGAGGGTCGACAGCAGGCAGATGGCGAGCAGCCACAGGGTGCGATGTTTCATCGTTTTTAGAAGTTCACACCCAGGTTCAGGTAAAGTGCATGGTTGTGAGCAGAAGCGTCGATCTCAGCAGGATCTTTGGCGATGTTTGCCACGCCGAACTTGTATCCCAGCTCGAGGTAGAGCATGTTGTATTCAGCACCGCAGCCAATCTTGAAGCCCATGTCGGGATGCTTGTAGTAGTTCTTGTTGAAGGAACTGTGCTTGCCTACCTTTCCAGTCGGGTCGGGATACTTCACCTTTCCACCTATTCCGTAAGAGAAGTAGGGGCCTACGTAAGGCAGGAGGGCGATGTCGTCAGACACCTGCACGCCGTACTTGATCAGGACGGGAATCTCCAGATAGTTCAGCGAGTGGGTAATCTTGTCCTTCTTGGCTCCAAGCTGAGTGTAGTAGAGACCGCTCTCAAGGAATACTGGGGCTGTGTCGCTGAGTCGGAGTCCTGCGATACCAGCCAATGTCATGCCAGTCTTGGTGCCGAGGTCGGCGTCGGGGTCTGTGCTGAGACCTGAGAAGTTCAGTCCCAGACGAAGACCGTAGTAGACGCTACTGCCGTCGAGTGAAAAACCGCCACTGCTGTACTGAGCGAACGATGGTGCTGCGAAGAGCACTGCCATGATAGCTACAAGAATCTTTTTCATTTTACTTTAGTTTTATTAGGTTAATGAATTATGTTTCGTTTCCGTTTGCAAAGTAACACATTTTTTTTCATTTGACCAAATATTTTCGCAACTTTTCCTCTTTCAGCATTCCTCTTTCCACTTTCCTCTTTCCTCTTTCCACTATCTATAAATGTCTTCTTTGTGCAATTCCACTATTTTTCCGTACCTCTGTAAAGCGGAGAAGTCGGTTTTCTTCTTGTCGCCGATGACGAACCATACGCGCTTGTTGGGAGCGACATGCTCGCGGGCAAAGCGCTCCACGTCGGCAGCAGTCACCTGGGGCAGCAGCTTCACCTTCTCGGTGTTACGGTCGGCTGTGTAGCCATCAGCCAGCTGGTTGGCCACGTAGTAACCCAAGGTGCGGAAGGTGGGGTAGTTGTTCTGTACGTCGCTGAGCAGCTCCTGCCGGGCGGCATCGAGGTTCTCCTCCTTCATGGGCATTTGGCGAAGGAGTGAGTCGGTGGCATGCATGGCTTGTAGCGTCTTGTCAGCCTGAGTGCCTGTGATGGTGAAGTAGAGCAGCGCATCATCGGCATGGCGCATGTAGTTAGGCTCGCGCAATGCGCCCGAGGTGCTGTAGGCCAGCGACTGGAACTCGCGGATGTTCTGGAAGAGCACCGACGACATGCCTCCACCCATGTACTGTGCCCAGAGCTCGGTTGTGGTGCGGTCTTTCCATGTGGGAGCCTTGCCCAGCGATTCGCAGGTGCCTACGAAGTTCTGGCGCGACTTGGGCACATGGTAGAAGTAGACCACCGGCTCGGATGGCTCGATGGGCTGGCGGTAGGTGTCGGGCTTGGGTTGGCGGCAGAGGGAGAGAGGGAGGATTTGTTGCGACAGAGCTGCAACAGACTGGACGGGCAGGCGACCGCAGTAGAAGAGTTCGCAGTCGTAGGTGAGCAGGTCGGACAGCAGGCGATGGAGGTGGTCGGTGGTGAGGCGCTTCACCTCTTTTAGTGACGGCTGGCGCAGATAGTCGGACTGCTGTCCGAAGATCAGGTATGACACCATCGGCGACAGTATGTCATCCTTCTGCTTGCCGAAAGCCTTGTCCTCTATGCGCCGGCTCTCCCTGACCTCCTTTAGTGCCTCGCTGTCAGCCTTGGCCGAGGTGAGGAAGTGTGCCAGCAGACGGAGGGCAGGCTGCAGCTGGCTGTCGCGCCCGGTAATGGTGAAGGTGAAGCGCTCGTCGCCCGGCACCACCTCCAGCGTCACGCCCAGTCGCTCCCAGGCTGCCTCCAACTGAAGCTTGGTCAGCGAGTCGGTGCCCAGCTGCGGCAGGTATTCACCCAGCTGAGTGAGTAGCGGCGTATGGCGTGAGCCGTTCTGATAGCGGATGGAGAACGAGAAAATGTCGTTCACGGGATTGGGCTTGTAATAGAACGTGACGTGGTCGCTCAGCACGGAGCGCTGTATGTCACGCTCAAAGTCGACCAGACGGATGGCCTGCTCATTGACTGGCAGCTGCTCCAACTCGCGGGCAAAGGCCGACTTGGCATCGGCGTTCTTCGGAGCTATGGGCTCGTAGCCCGGCTGCAGCAACGTCTCCTTCTTGTCGGTGCCGTACTTCTTGATAAACTTGAGGCTGTTGGCACCGAAATATTTCCTTGCCACCCGCACCACGTCGGTCTTCGTTACCAGCTTGAGCGCTTCCAGCTGGTCGAGCTTCTGCTGCCAGGTGTAGCCCTGCGAGAAGGCATCGACCATCATGTCGGCACGCCTGCCGATGGTCTCCATCTCCTGTTCAGCGTCGAGGATGCATTGCTGTTTCAGGCGCTCCAGCTGTTCTTCGCTGAAGTCACCCTGCATCAGCCGCTCCACCTGAGCCAGGCACAGCGCCTCGGCCTTCTTCAACTTGCCGAACAGCTTGGGAATGACGTATATCAGCTCCACCCCCGCATCGTTGAGCGCGAAGTTCTCCAGGCCTGCTTCCATCACGGCGTGACTGCTGACCAGCGAGTCGATCATGCCGGTCTTTTCGTTCGACAGCAACAGACGGGCCAGCTTCATGGCGTTGGCATCGGGGTCGAAAGCCGTAGGACCGCTGTAGGCGAGGCCCTCAGCACCGACGAGGGGGATGGGCAGCTTGATCTGCACCTGTTCGCCCTTGGCGATGGGAGGCATGGGCGATGGCGTGCGCTGGGGCACAGGTCCTGTCTGCACCTGCCCGAAGGTCTGCTCCAGCAGGGCGATGAGCGCATCGTCGACGGTGATGTCGCCACAGAGGATGAGCCCCATGTTCGAGGCTACATAGTATTTCTTATAGAACGCCTCCATATCGCTCAGCCGCGGGTTCTTCAGGTTCTCGGTCGAACCGATGACGGGGTCGCCATAGGGCTGGTCCTTGAACACAGCCTTCAGCGCCTTGTCGAGCACCTCCATCAGTCCGTCCGAGCCTCGGTTCTTCTCTTCGTAGACGTTCTCCAGCTCGCCTTGGAAGCCGCGGAACACGGGATGCTGCAGGCGGTGGGCATTGAGGTGGCACCATTGGCTGATGTACTGGGGCAGGAACGTGTTGTAGTATCCCGTCATGTCAGGTCCGGTAGAGGCATTGAGTCCGCTGCCTCCGTACTTCGAGATGAGACGGCTGAACTCGTTGGGGATGGCATAGTCGGCAGCGCGCAGGCTCAGCTTGTTGATGTGCTGTTGTATGGCTGC
>JAEEGF011607950.1_pt1 | contig 11096 bp, 11 predicted proteins | sample 9134171 | NCBI WGS metagenome assembly JAEEGF01 (sample SAMN16246542, study PRJNA631951) | gut metagenome | biome: gut microbiome; feature: rumen; material: AP-attached | host: Bos | place: Iran: Karaj | collected 2018-10
GATGAAAGGGTGCTGCATGTGAATTGCCAGATACGCGAAATTGCTAGGAAACCTAAGCTTGCCCGCTACGTGACCAACTATCGAGTAAAACGAGTGAAGGTGAACGACGGAGTGGTGACATTGGAGTTTGGACAGGGAGAACCCCAGAAGCATTTGGCCGTAGTAACGGTGACACTGGCATCCATATTGGCATACTATGAGTTTCTGGACATCAATCTGAAACTGGAAAATCTTGGAGGTATCACCTTGGAGGAGGTGATAGGCGTATGGATGGCTCTCCAGTACATTTGTCTGGAATGTGTGCAGCAAGCCAAGATTGCGGACAGGGTGTTCTATACCAGAGAAGAAATGGGAGTTTTCCCAAGGAAGTTCAAAGTGGAGGACTTGACGGCTTATCTTGTGAAACTGACAGGAATGAAGGAACATCGCGTCAAGATGGTGCTTAATGCTTTTGAAGTGGATTGGAAGAGCTATAATGATATATGGACCTTGCCGCTTTATAAGATTAAAGGGTATTACTGCCTGCCGTTCTATCCCATCGTTAACTCAATGCCCTACAACTTGATAGAGAATCTGATGCGGCGAGGCGGTTATGACTTGGAGAAGCGTGGGAAGGACTTTGAACAATACGTCTATAAGATGATTACAGAGGCCAAACCACAGTTTCCGCTTGTGTGTAAGGCAGCACGTAAGTATAAGAAAGGGCCTGATGACGAAGGTGAAGAAATTGACATAATAGTTTCCTTGCGTGATATTGTTGTGGTGTCAGAGGCAAAATGCATTCATTACTCGATGGAACCGCAGAACTATTATGATGCGTGGGACAGATTGAAATACGGGGCAGAACAGGCGAAGCGAAAAGCGGGTTATATGAGTGAACATCCGGAAGCATTTACGGACTTAGGGGATGTGAGCAAGAAGATAATAATCCCTGTTGTTCTTACCAACTATCCAATGCATGCCGGTTTTGAACATGAAGGGGTTTCTGTGATAGATTCACATACGTTTATATCGTATTTTACAGCCGGGTATATCACTAAGCGGGAAATGGGGAAGGATACAAATGAAATAGTGGATGCCAGGTTCTTCTACAGAAACGAAACAGAGTTCTCCGCTAACTTTGAGGAATACTTGAGGGAAAATCCCGTGAAGAAGATACACATGCCCAAGATGATTATTGATGAGATCCCTCTTCTACCGCGTTTAGCTCGCGGCAAATGCATTGCCAAGACGGCAGTCTATCAAGGGAACCCTGGTTTTGATATAGCGAATGGGCCTGGGAGGCCGGTGAATTTGAGACGATAGCTTTTGCGTATATTTGCCTGACAAGGCGTAAAACTACAATATGAACATCTTAGACGCAAACATAGGTTCCGCTAAGGACAATATGAGTAGCCCCGTGCACAACTGGTATAAGTTCACGGCTGGCTTCTCATATAAGTTTGTGGACATCATATTGGAGGACTACAGAGGACAAGACATAGTGGTTTATGAACCCTTTGCGGGCTGCGGAACCACTTTGGTGGAATGCCAGAAACTGGGCTTTCGCTCCATTGGAAACGAGAGCCAGGAACTGATGTGCAACGTGATTCTTGCCAAACTGAACTGGACGCTGACCAAACAGCAATTCACTCGCGCTATAAACAATATAGGAAAATACGTTGAGGAGAATAAAGGCACAGCGAAAACTGCCGCTAAGTTCCATCCGTTGCTTGTAACGCTTTATGATGAGCCATCATTACGAGAACTTTATTGCATCCGCGATGGAATAAAACTACTGCGGAACAAAGAGGTGCAGCAGTTCTTTAACCTTGCGCTGAGTCAAACTTTACATAAAGCGGCTATCCACCCAATAGCAGTGCCCTATATCTCACGCTCCAAATTCTTGGCCGACTCAGGCAAGGCTTGGGAAAAGTTCCAGATGATAGCGGGCCAGATGTATGATGACATGCAGATGATGCCGCACCATGAGCAACTGGCTACGGTGTATAACTGGGATTCGCGCGTGAAGAACGAAGCCGTGGCAGATGCCTCCTGTGGTCTGTGTATCACCTCACCGCCATATCTGAACAATCTGGACTACGGTGAAGTGAGCAAGGTACACAGCCACTTCTTTGAGATGACCAACGACTGGAACGACATCACAGAGAAGGTGCGACGTAAACTGGTGACAGGAGCCACTACACACTACCGCGACACAGAGTTTGTGATGGAAGAGTTTGCCAAGAAGGAGTTTGCCCAGCGAAACCCAGACACCTTGGAGAAACTGGCGGAATTGTATGACCGCATCAAAGCCAACGCGAAACAAAGGAAAGGAAAGAAAAGTTTCCATATCCTTATGATGCGTTACTTTGAGGATATGTACCATGTGCTGACAGAAATGCGTAGGGTGCTGCGGGAAGGTTCTGAAGCGTATTTGATATTGGGCGATTCCGCTCTGTATGGCATCTATGTGCCCACCACCCAAATATTGGGGGACATTGCGCTGAGCGTAGGTTTTGCGGAGTACAGCATCCACAAGATACGTTCACGTGGCGACAAGTGGAAAACCTTGAAGAACCGGCATAACATAGCTTTGTCGGAGAACATTCTGATACTGAAATAATGCCCACGAAAAAGGTAGATATAACGAAAGCGAAGACTGAGTATCTGAATCTGATTTCGGATGCGGAAGCAAAGGCAGTGCTTGGCAAAGGCTGGACGCTGCCCTTTGTGTACTCATTCCAAGAGATACGGGATGTGTACTTCGCTTTTTGTCGGCATTTGCAGAAAGGTATGTCAGTGGCAGAGTTTTCAAACAAGTACGTCAATGGAACCATACCATTTGTGAAAACCGAATGGGACAAAGATGGCCGCCGTGTGCTGGAAATCAAGAATGCGCTGATTAACTTTGGAATACTTGACAAAGAAACGCTGGTATGCAAGAAAGGTGTATTTGATGATGTAGAGCCGGGAACACTGTTGACCGAAGCGGATTTGAAGGTTTTCCGCCAGATATTCTTCCACTACTTCCGCTTTCAGGAGTATTGCTCGCTGTTTGTGAATCCCCGGATGACGACGGGGGAGAAGCGAGCATTGACGGAAGAACAGATATTGAGGGAGAGCGGTGTGCTGTTTTATTACGGCTCTGGCGGAACCCGTGTTGACACGTTTTTCTATACGTTGAAAAACCCTGAAACGCTGTTTAAATTCCCTTTGAGCGACAAGGGAAATGTGAAAGGTGGTTTTGTAAGGTTCTGGGATATGTTCCTGTCATGGACGGGACAGTTGGGGCTGGTGGAGCGGTTGAATATGAAGCGTCAGGGCTATCTGCTGTCGAACGACAAGGCTTTCAATGCGGCTTATTTCATCAACCCGTATTGTGAGGTTGATGTAAAGGAGGTGCTTGAAGATAAGTTCCGCAGGCAGTTACTGATAGATATTTCAGACTTGGTGATGGAGATTTGCCTTCAATACCGTTGCGGAATCAGTGTGGGGCAGCAGGCTGTGATAGACTACTATCTGGCTCATCCTGATGTGGTGTCGCTGATAAGGACATCCGAGATATTCATCAAGGAAACCGAGCTGAACAAGAACGACAGAATACTTTACCCGAAATATAAAGGTAGTTTTGTTTCACATATAAAATTACGCGGCTTATGAGTGATGTACTAAAAGGATTGGAAGGTTTGCTGGACCTTCAGCCGGAAGAGAACAAGTATGTGCAGTGGGGGATACAGTTTAACCCATTCCCTAGGTCTGGAACCTCTAATATCAACGGCAGTGATGAGGTGAATAGGATGCTGAAACCATTGGTCAAGAAGACGATGAACGACATTACGACGTTTATCCTCAATGCCTTGCAACCTAACAATCTTGACCCGAAGGATCAATTTATCAGCGCAACGATAGTGGGAGACTATGGTAGTGGAAAAACCCAGATGCTGATGTATGCTAAAGCTCTGCTTAACGGCATTCGCGACAGCGAGGTTCCGCTGAAACCCTATACCATCTATATTGATAATCCGGGCGGCTCTATCCAAGAGTTTATTGGGAATGTGATTGGTGAGATTGGTGAAGAAAATGTGCGTAAATATGTATGGAACCATATTTTAGACACTATTCAGAAAAGCGAAGAAATCAAGGAACAGCTCAAACCATACGAGCCTAATTCTGCTGTCCTGTTTAATGAAATGAAGGATTCGTTGAATCCCTATGCGGAGGTGAACACTACCAGTTATAAGCAGTTTCTGGACGTGTTTATCAAGAATATGAATTCGCAGAAAAAACGTAAGTTTGATGATTTGTTTAGCGGAATAGTCCAGCAGATTCTGTATGATGACACAAAAGATACTACCGTTGCGTACTACTTCTATGAGTTCATATCCGCTGACTTTGGCATCAACAAGACTTGGGAGGCGTTGACCAGCGGCAAATTGAAACAGATGGACGGCAAAGAGGCTGAGGCCATCAGGTATATAGTGAAGTTGCTGAAGCGTGAGGGCTTTACGCATGTCTTTATTCTGGTGGATGAATTTGAGGACTTGACTGCAGGCCGTCTTACCAAGGCTCAGCAAGACAACTATATTCACAACCTGAGAATATTGCTTGACCAGCACAGGGAATGGTGTCTGTTGTTTGCCATTAATCCGCACGCTTTGGAAAGACTGCAAGTGCTTTCTCCGCCTTTGGCAGACAGAGTGCTGGTGAGAAGGATTGCGCTGGACAACCTGACAAACGAAGAGGTTAAGGCAGTGTATGGTACCTATTTGACTTTGGCTAAGTATGAAGGGATTTTACCATTCACCGATGAGGCTGTTGAATACATACGAGAAACAAGCGACGGTAATTTGCGCCGTGTTCTGAAAGCGGCATTTGCCTTGTTTGAGGCTGCTGCTGACCAAGGTGTGAAGGTTTTGGACAAGGAGTTTGTGGAGAATAACATACCAACTGTTTGATTATGGAAAAATGGTCTGCACGATTGGAGAAGTTTACCATCAACTTCTTCGTAGATACTAATATCTTGTGCTATCTGGTGGACGAGACCCGTCCTACATTGACAGCCTTCATAAAGGCTCTGGCAGATACACCAGTCGTGGATCTTTATGCTTCCGAGTATGTTTTCTCGGAGTTTATCGGGGTCAGGAAGCAAGAGAATTATTTCCAGGCGGTTATTGATAAAGCTCGCGAGGAGGGTAAGAAGGTCAATGTGTCGGAGTTTATAAAGCACAACAAAAAGTATGAGATTAAGGACTATGATTACGATACATTGAAGGATGTTGTCAAGCAGAAGGTGGACGAGGAAACTGAGCGAGTGACCAGAGAGTTTGGCGTCACTTTCTTGCGCAATATCAACAAGCACCTCGTCAGTCCAGTTAAGGAGGTTTGCCTCTCTACAAAAATCTCAAAGGAGGATAGTCTGGTGTTGGTGTCATCCCTGTTCAAGGAGGACGAGGAGATTATAACAGAGCCCGTTATCCTTTTGACTAATGATGGTGATTTTTGCAAATTTGCCAATAAATCGAAGGACTTTATTGGCGGCGTACTTGAAGAAGAGGGTTTGCTGAATCCGAATATTGAACACATGGATACAGTAGGGAAGGAACTGCTGAAATCGCATCTAAACTTGTCTGTTCCCAATGCCAACCTTGATAAATGTGTAGCTGATTACCTAAGTGCCTGCATGAAGAGATTTTTCAAAGAATCTTACATTGGAGACACCATCAAGGTCAATTTCAAGAATGCCCCAGAGCATACTCTTGGCATTGATGTAAAAGCAAGCGAACTGAAGAATGGATTGTTTATTGCCATTATCTCTAAGGACGTGGATTATATTTATTGTCCGCGAGCACAGGCGGACTTTCATAAAGGTCCCGATTCGATAGGGGAGAAGTTTGTGCCGCAGAAGGATGACAGTCACGTGTCTTTTGTTTGTGATACGGAGGAGGTGGTAGTCAGCGACGAGATTTTCAACAGACTCAATGATGACGGGAACTTAGTGTTTATCCATCCTGATTCGCTATAGAAAACCGCTGCCCAAAGGTGGCGGTTAATTAGTTGCCCCTGCTTTAGTCGCAAATAATTGACATTCAATAAAATATGTTCAAAAAGTACTTGGTTTATTTGCAGAAAATGCTTATCTTGAGGTCAGAAACCTGCAAATAAATGAAGAAATGATAGGCAAAAAACCAGTGGAACACCAGATGTCCATCTTCGACGTAGCATTGGAAAGTTTCATCGACATGAACCACGAACTGGTCCTGCTTTCCAAGCAGATAGACTGGGAGGAAGTGGAGTCGGAGTTCGCGGAGTACTACTGCGCGGACAACGGTCGCTCGAGCGTCCCCATCCGTACGATGGTGGGGATGATGCTGTTGAAGAGCATCTACAATTTGAGTGACGAAGGGGTGGTAGCGCGCTGGCTGGAGAATCCGTACATGTGCAGTACTTCACGGGGGAGAAGGTGTTCCAGAAACGCCCTCCGATGAACCCGATCGATATGACGAAGTTCCGTAAGCGGATCGGTGCCCAGGGCGCGGAGAAGCTCTTCAAGATCAGCCTGATGGTAAACGCCGGTGAGATCACGGAGAAGGAGATGCGCATGGTGATGGTGGACAGCACGGTACAGGAGAAGAACATCACGTTCCCGACGTTCGGCTCGCCGAATCAGAGTTACTACGAAAAGCGAGAGGCCCGGAAAAAACTCCGCGAGCGTGCGGGTATCGAGCCCGTGATCGGTCTCCTGAAATCAGACCACGATGATGCGGAATTACCTCAAGTGGGCCCTTGGGGACGCCATCAATGCCTTAATGGCTACTGTAACGTACAACATGAGGCATTGGATGAACAAAAATGCCGGTCGATGCTCAGTTCTCGCAGCAACCGCGTAGAGGGGATTTGACAGGCTTGACTATTTATTGCTCAGATAGTAAAAAAGGACATACGAGGATTATCATTTTGTGAAAGTGTTTACTATTATTGTTAATATTGCGACGATTCTTGGTTTAATCATTGCGATTATTCAGTTATTTCGATCTTCTTCTGCTTCTTCTGCAGCAAGGAAGGCCGCAGAAGAAGCTCGGGATAGGGTCAATCAAACATATTTGACTCCAGGGATTGCTGTCCTCATTCAACATGTCCGATTTGTGCAGGAAAAAGCGCAAACCGGGCAATTTGATGTTGCGAGAATTCGGCTTCATGATGTTAAAGATGGTTTATCTATTTTCTACGGATCTGATTTCGTGCAAATGAGTGACCTGCAAAGTACGATTCGGCAGATTGATTTGTGCCTGCGGGCAATCGACAGGGAGCTCGCTGATGAAGGAGAATTAATTCTACCATCTTTTTGTGCCGATTTAGAAATGGTTGTAACTCAAATTCAGAAAATACAAAGTCAGATTTATTAAAATACATGATATGAATCCGGAAACATCTAATCTTCTTTCACGGCTTGTTTCGGACACACAATTGCACCGAGTTCAATGGTCGTGCTCAAATGTTAATAATGAATATAAATTAGAGTTAAAGACAGGGACATTGCTGATTCGTCACGAATTGCAGTGGAACTCTTATTCTTTAAGTTTCTTTCGTGGAACTGGAGATAATCAAATCATTTGCATGTGTAAACCTGGTGATGCAGATTATCATCTTTTAGCTCAGTTGTATTTGCAGATTAAAAACTCTTTTTCATCGACCGTTAGTGTGATTATGTCTGAATTGTCGAGTATAGAGAAGTCGATTTAGAGTTTTTCTCCCCTTGGAAGAATGGCGGTTATCGATAGTAGATGCGCTGCGGGCTTTCGACCAGCACCCGGAACATGATCCGGAAGATCTGGCCGTATCAGCTGCCTAACATGGATCCGGAGACGCTGGCGAAGCTGGTTTTCTGCTTCGAAAATGATCCGGAGCGTAGTGACGGGATCATCAGCGGGGCGCAGGATGCGATCGGTATCTGCGTGCCGGGGCTCTGCCGGCATTATTACAACAACCGTTTCTGGCCGGAGAAGATCGAGATGTGTTCCGACGAGGCGGTCCTGGCCTGGTTGGAGGCGCATCTGGTGATGATTCCGATGGAGCCCCGCCGTCCCGGGTGCTCGGTGGTGGAGGGGAAGGATATCACGCGCGAAAAGGTCCTGGCGCTGGCCGGGGCGGCGGATCGCTGCTGGACGGCGATCATCAGCCGGAACCTGGAGGCCTTCGCCCAGGCCTATCGCGACAGCTTTGATGCACAGGTCGCGATGTTCCCGGCGATGGTGCAGGGGAGTGTGCCTTATTATATCGAGAAATACCGGGACTCCGTCCTGGCGTGGAAGATGCCTGGAGCCGGTGGCGGCGGATATCTGGCGTGCGTGGTGGAAGATTCGGCCACGTATGTGACTGAACACCCGGAGGCCATCCAACTGACGATTCGGCGGGCAGGGATGTAGGTCCCATTATTACTATTTTATGATTATCATCTTATGGTAATCCGAATCGTGAATTGTTCCCGGAACATCCTTAAAGGTTTGATTTTAAACTTTTATTCGTATATTTGCGGAAGAAAAGTTTAATATCAAACTATTATGGAAGATGTATATGCGCTTACGGACGAGGTGATCCAGCGTAAGATGGGGGGCCGTTTGAAGGCGCTCCGGCTGAAGCAGAACATCACGCAACAGAGCTTGGCGGAGGAGTCAGGTGTGTCTCTGTCGTCGGTGAAAAAGATTGAGAAAGGTGAGATTGGCTCGTTCGACACGCTTTTGCGGGTGCTGCGGACGCTTGGAAAGCTGGATGTGCTGTTGCCGTTGGTGGAGGAGGAACAGATGAGCCCCAATGAGTATTATAAACTAATGCAGACGGTGGGTGCTCATCAACGCAAGCGGGCTGCAAGGAAAACACAAAAAGAGAAGGAGGGGCAGTCATGGTAGATGTCGCACGGGTAAATATGTTCGGGCGGCCGGTGGGCGCGTTCCGCTGGGAGGAGCGTTATCAGGTGGCTCAGTTTGAATATGACCATAGTTTTGTGGGTCAAGGGGTGGAACCATCTCCGCTCATGATGCCGGTGCGGGAAGGACGCGTATATTCGTTTGCTGGGCTGAATCGTGATACGTTCATGGGCCTGCCTGGGATGCTGGCAGATTCGCTTCCGGATACCTATGGCCGGGCGCTTTTTGACCGTTGGCTGGCAATGACGGGACGAACTAGCAGTAATCCTATTGAAAGTCTGTGCTTTCTGGGTAAGCGCTGTATGGGGGCGCTGGAGTTTGAGCCCGCCATCGATACCGGGTACAATCCACAGCAACGGTTCGAGATTGACTCGCTGGTGGATGTGGCCCGCGAAGCTTTGTCAGACAAGGCGTCATTTGGCGTGAATCTAAATGATGACCGTAGGGCGGCAATTGCAGAAATACTCCGGCTGGGGACATCGGCCGGAGGACAACGAGCCAAGGCCATCATTGCTTACAATAAAGCGACCGGCGAGGTTCGCAGTGGTCAGGTTGAGGCACCGGAAGGGTTTGACTACTATCTGATTAAGCTGGATGGAGTGTCGGCTAAGGCAGGCTTCCGGGAGACGGAGAACTACGGACGGTTGGAGTATTCATTTTACAAGTTGGCTAAAGCCTGCGGCATTGAGATGAAGGAATGCTCCCTGATTGAGGAAAATGGACGGGCGCATTTCCTGACAAAGCGCTTTGATAGAGAGGGCGGGCGTAAGGTGCACATGCAGACGCTTTGCGGACTGGCCCATTATGACTTCCGTTTGCTGCGGGGGTACTCCTACGAGCAGGCATTTAGCGTGATGCGGGCATTACGACTGACCTATGCGGAGGCCCGTGAGATGTTCCGCCGGATGGTGTTTAACGTGGTGGTACGCAATCAAGATGACCATACCAAGAACATCTCATTCTTGATGGAGGAAGATGGCCGTTGGAGGCTCTCTCCGGCATACGATATGGGATATGCATACAACCCGGATGGCGGGTGGACGGCAATGCACCAGATGTCGGTAAACGGCAAGTTTGATGGGATTACGCGGGCAGACCTGCTCTCGTTTGCATTAGCCAATGGGATAAAGGATGGTTTGGAGGTGATTGATCAGGTGTGTGAAGTGGCTTCCCATTGGCCGGAGATAGCTGGCGAGTGCGGAGTGCCGGAGGAAATGATTAAGGGCATTGTCGGGAACATGCAGCTAAGTCTTTAGTATATCTTTTCGTTTCGCATATTTCTGTTATAATACTCCCTATGGCAAAACAAAAATCCACAGACGACGTGATAGCGGAATTTTTCCGCATGCTCGCGGCTGATGCGCAACAGGCGCAGAAGCAGGCGGCCCCGCACGAACCGTATACGATAGACAGTTTTCCGCGTTACAGGGAAGTGGACCGGGTCTTGAAGTATACGGTTCGCGTGGCTCTGAGGGGAATCAAGCCGCCCATCTGGCGGAAGGTGATCGTCCCCTCGAACATCAGCCTGAGGCTGTTCGGTGATCTCATCCTCGAGTTGATGGGCTGGATGGGCGAGCATCTGAACCAGTTCCGGAAAGGGGATTCCTATTTCGCCCCGGCTTATCAGCGGGAAGGGGAGATGCCTCCGCTCTTCGGCAGGATTAAGAATTACAACCAGGAAGATTTCGCGCTGGGAGATGTTTTGTGCGAAAAGGGTGATACAATGGTCTGGGAATATGATTTCGGTGATTCCTGGGAGCACGAGATCAAGCTTTCTTCCGTCGAAGAATATGCTGAAGACGAAACTCGGAAGATTGTGTTCGTGAGTGGCAAGCGGGCCTGCCCGCCGGAGGATTGCGGCGGCATCTGGGGCTATGAGGAGCTTCTGGAGATACACGCCCGCCGCGCTGCGCACAAGCGCATTTCGGCCGATGACCGCGAGCGTCTGGAGTGGTACGGTATGGACCGTGATTACGACCTGGAATGGCTCAGCTTTGTAGAGTGCCGGGAGATTGTCGAGGAGTATAACCTATGACACAAGGCGAACACCGGCCAAGCACCTCATCCCATAGGCAACTACGAATTGTTGTGAATGCTTTATAACAAATTGATTATAAATATGTTTACACTCATTGATTTACCATACGCGCCGGAGGCGCTGGAGCCGGTGATCGGCGCGCGGACGCTGTCGTT
>JAEEGF010579207.1_pt1 | contig 11095 bp, 7 predicted proteins | sample 9134171 | NCBI WGS metagenome assembly JAEEGF01 (sample SAMN16246542, study PRJNA631951) | gut metagenome | biome: gut microbiome; feature: rumen; material: AP-attached | host: Bos | place: Iran: Karaj | collected 2018-10
AGCATTAACGAGGCGATAAAACATGGCGACACCTGCCTTGACCTTGAAAAGGACGGTAAAGTGATCGCCAGGATGATCGTCGGCAACAAAACCGCAGACGAGATAAACAGATATAAGAATGTACTGCTCATATCCATCCTGTCCATATCGGCCATGCAGCTTTTGATGGTGATATTCTTTTATCTCTACCTCAGGAAAAGTATTATAAGACCTTTTGAAAAAATGAATGCCTTTGCAAGCCGGGTTGCCCAGGGAAATCTCGATACCCCCCTTGAGCTCGACAAAAAGCATATTTTCGGAAGCTTTACCGAAAGCTTTGATCTTATGAGAAGCGAGCTTAAAAAGGCAAGAGCTGCCGAAAAGAAGGCCAACGACGAAAAAAAGGAGATGATCGCAAAACTCTCCCACGACATAAAAACGCCCGTTGCTTCCATTAAGTCCACATCCGAGCTCGGCTACGAGCTTGCAACCTCCGAAAAGCTGAAGGAAAAGTTCAACCAGATAAACATAAAATCCGACCAGGTGACCGCGCTTGTGTCAAACCTCTTTAATTCAAGCATAAACGACATCACCGCAATAGAGGTAAAGCCCCTCCTGCAGCCCTCATCCATTGTCGCAGACCTTATCAAAAATGCCGATTTCAGAGGCAAAGCCGGAAGCTTTGATATCCCTAAGTGCAGAGTATATATCGACAGGCTTCGCCTCCTACAGGCGTTTGACAACATCTTCATGAACTCCTACAAGTATGGCGGAACGGATATAAGCGTGAGCGCCCGCCTCTGCGGCGAAAGCCTTGTCATAGAGATATCTGACAGCGGCCCCGGAGCGGATCCTCAGGAGCTCCCGCTTTTAAAGGAAAAATACAAAAGAGGCAGCAACACCGATGGCAAGGACGGCGCCGGCCTCGGTCTCTTTCTGACAAATTACTATATTGAAAACATGAACGGAAAGCTTGAGCTTTACGATGCCTCCCCCGGTTTCGGGGTGAGGATATATTTGAGAATAGCGGAGTAAAAATGAGACCCGGGGACGGGGTCAGAGTCTCATTTTAAGTCTTTTGGCTATATTCGCATTTGTGGTTTACAAACAAATATTTTTTTGGTACAACATTATTATAGAACTGATGTAAGAGTTATGTAGCCTGAATTAGATCAGGTAGAGGCATCAGGCTAGTGCCATTAAAAGACCGGGGCCGCAAAAGCTTCGGAAATTTATAAATATCAACCATGAGTTGGTAAATAGCCAGAGTTTTTACGTTAAAGCAGATAATATTTATGAAGCACTTAGTGTAGTGCCTTATTGATTACGGGGAGGCGAGGCAGTATGTATAAAAAAGTATTTGCTGTGGCCTGCTTATCTTTGGCTTTGGTAAGTGGATGCTCGGTATCAAAGGAAGAAAGAGCCGTCATGGAAATAACTGATACGATGAGAAATAATCTAATCGTAGATATTTTAGGACAGGGAGAATATCAAAACGAAAGCGGAGAAAAATGTAATGGCCCTGAGGCTGAATATCCATCATTTTATGGCGGAAAGATATTGTCAGATGACGGAACATTGACTGTATATATAAGAGATGATTCGGAAAATGTTGTAAACTACGTCAAAGATATTATTTCAAACGCTGAAAATCCATATGTTTCCAAGACGGATATAGAGTATATTCAAACAGATTATAGTCTAAGTGATCTCTACAAAAGCATGAATGCTATTAAAGAAAAATGTGGTGGGAATTTAAATTATCTAACAGATACGGTAGATTTGAAAAGCAGGCTGTCAGCTTCTGAATTGAATGTAGAGAAAGGAAGACTGTACTTTCATATTCGTAACCTGACAAAAGAAGAATCCGAACAATTAAATAAAGAGTTTAAGGATTTTACTGGGGTTGAATTTGTTGAAGCTACACTTGAGGCTACTACATCGTGAAATAGTGGTTAGAATGGGAAGAAAAAGAGGCTTATTATTCGCGGTATTAGCGCTTGTGTTACAAGCTTGAATCATGTTGAATGAGACCCGGGGACGGAGTCACAGTCTCATAATGACTATTGGTCATTTTGAGACTGTGACTCCGTCCCCGGGTCTCATTTTTTATATTTAAGACTTATTTAAGGATTCCCTAAAGCCTTTTAAGGATTGACATGCTATCATTATGCCATAAAACGAAAAAAGAAAGGAATCAAACATGAAAACAGTCATCGAAACGAAGAAATTATGCAAGACCTTCTCTAACGGGGGAAGACAGCAGCATGTACTTAAAAATGTGGATCTTGAAATATACGAAGGCGATTTTACCATAATCATGGGGGCCAGCGGCGCAGGAAAATCAACGCTTCTTTATTCGCTTTCCGGCATGGATAAGCCGACTCTTGGCGAGATATATTTTGGCGGAGAGGAGATCACAAAAAAGAATGTCGATCAGCTTTCGCTCTTCAGAAGAGAAAACTGCGGATTCGTGTTCCAGTCGATCTTTCTGGTAGATTCCATGAGCGTTCTCGACAATGTCCTTGCGGCAGGGCTTTTGATAAACAAGAACAAAAAAGAGGTTGCAGCAAGAGCAAAGGAGATCTTAAAGTCGGTAGATATAAGTGATGAGCTTTGGGATAAGTTCCCAAGACAGCTTTCGGGCGGCGAGGCACAGCGCGTCGGCATTGCAAGGGCGCTTATAAATTCGCCCAAGGTGGTTTTTGCGGATGAGCCGACAGGAGCGCTTAATTCTCAAACGGGAAAGGACGTTTTGAATACTCTCACTGCGTTCAACGAAAAGGGTCAGTCGATAGTGATGGTAACCCATGATATCGTGAGCGCAAGAAGAGGAAACAGAGTTTTATATGTAAAAGACGGCGAGATCGCCGGTGTATGCGAGCTTGGAAAATACATATCCGGGGACAAGGAAAGACACAATAAACTGAGAGATTTTCTTTCGATCATGGGATGGTAATAAAATGGAAAAAACAAAACTTCTTTCAAGATCAAACTTAAGAAAAAACCGCGGCACGACGATCGGCATTTTTCTCCTTATGATCATTGCCGCGATGCTGACAAGCCTTGCGCTTCTCGTCGCATTTGATGTAAAGCCCACAGCCGACAAAGAGGCAAAAAGGCTGAATGCGGGAGACGGATATTTTATTGTAAATACAGATGGCGGCAAGGTCACAAAGGATTATGTAAAGAGCCTTCTTGAAAACGAAACGTCAAAGGCAGAGTTTTTGGATTGCGTTTATTATAATTTCACGCAGCCCCTTCCTTTCGGTGACGGTTCGATCTCCGTAACGCTCCTTTTTACAGATAAAAGCACCTTTTCAAAGGATCTTGACAGGGCAGAGATCGTAAAGGAAGATGAGAGCATTACAGGCGCTTACATATATCTGCCCTATCAGTTTGCTACGACGGGCGGAGTAAAAATTGGTGACGAATATAAATTCGAGCTTGCCGGAAGCGCCAGGTCATATAAGGTAAGGGGCTTTATCAATACAACGTATTTCGGCTGCAACAATCTCGGAACATATCAGTTTGTGCTTGACGACGGCAGCTACGAAGAACTGGTAAATGTAGGCGGCAGTGCGAACAGATCGATCCTTGCTAACTTTGAACTGAAAGAAAATGTAAATGCAAACGCTTTTGAGATCAAAACTGTCAATAAGTTTACAGCCGATCATCCCACAGGAGTGATCACATCACAAAAGATCGAGGCAGCGCTCAGCTCCAAGACCTTTATGGCCGATATACTTATAATCTCATTCCTTATGGTAACTGTGATAATTCTCCTTGTGACCACTCTTATGCTCTCAAACAGCATAAAGAATTACATAAGGGAAAATATGACAAACCTTGGCGCCCTTAGGGCCATGGGATACACGAGCGGAAACATAAAAACGTCCATGCTTTTGATGTTCGGATCCCTTGCGGTATTAGGCGCGATCATCGGCGGTATAGCATCATATGCGCTTCTTCCCGTAATGGCAGGCGTTTTTGAAGGCCAGGCGGGTGTTCCCTACAAGGCAGGTCTTAACATAACGGTTCTTGCTGTAACTGTTCTTTTTATAGCTGTATTTATTCTTCTGATCACAATGCTTGCCTCAAGAAGGCTTAAAAAGATCGAGGTCGTTGCGGCGCTCAGGGACGGAATGGAAGACCACAACTTTAAAAAGAACCACATTGCGCTTGAAAAAAGCGCGATGCCCCTTAACATAAGCCTTTCCTTAAAGAATATCTTTACAAATCTGAAACAGAATATCACGATATTCTTTGTGACCGGGCTTTTGGTATTTGTCAGTGTTATCGGCCTTTTGATGTATGAGAATTTCAATCGTAAGCCCATGCTTTCGATCCTCACTTTCGAGACCTGCGGCGGCGTTATCGGCATAGAAAAGGGCCTGTCAGATGAAGCGGCAGAGTTTATCGCAGGGCAGGATGAAGCCGAAAACGTGAGATTTCTCATCAACCTGTTCTTCCTTTATAACGATGAGGAAAGGCTGATGGTATATATCACGCCCGATATGGATAAGTTCAACAACAAAGATGTCGTCTATAAGGGAAGATTCCCTGAGCATGACAACGAAATGGCCATAAGCGGAAAGTTTGCAAGTGACTACGGCTATGGCATAGGCGATGAAGTAAAGCTTGACTACGGTGATAAGAGTTTCTCTTATCTTATAACCGGTCTTGTGCAATCCTGCAACAATGACGGCCGCGAGATACTTATGACGGAAGAGGCCGCAGGGCATATGACCGACATGTCACTCACTCCCGCCGGCATATGGTTTGACTGCGACAACAAAGAAGAGTCACAGGCCATCCTTGATGCATGTACGGAAAAGTATGGAGATAAGCTCGAGACCACACTTAACTTTTATGATGTTATAGATGGCGCGCTTACGACCTTTAAGTCGGTTACGACCCTTATGCTGGTGCTCATGCTCAGTATATCCGCAGTAGTGATCATGCTTATACTGTTCCTATTCATAAAAACGCTCCTTTACAACAAGAGAAAAGATTACGGCATCTACAAGGCTATCGGTTACACATCAAAGGATCTTATCCTTCAGACGGCCGCAAGCTTTATGCCCGCCATCGTCATCTCGGTAGTGATCTTTTCGGTGCTTTCATACATTTTGGCAAATCCCTACATGCAGACCATCATGGTTAATTTCGGCCTTATGAAGTGCACATTTGCAATTCCGGTACCCGGAGTCATCATGATAGGCGCAGGTCTTGTGATACTTGCATTCTGCTTTGCGGTATTCCAGGCAAGAAAGATCAAAAACATACAGGCATATCAGATGCTTACCGAAATGTAAAGCCAAAAACACATTGCAGAATATCCCTTCCGGACGCTTCCTGTAAGCCGGGAGGGATATTTTTACGCAAATATTTTACAAATCGTGTTACCGTCAAAAAGATGTGGCAAAAAAATAAAATACATGATATAATCAAACTCGTCTAAGTATGTCAAAAACGTTGACTGACGCGGATGTACTTTTTCCATAGCGGCGCCTTTGGGGGGCGCAACTAACATACAGCTGAAAGGATGCAGAATATGGATGAAGAAAAACGCCAGCAATTTTTAGAAGAGTATATGAAAATGAATGATGCCATGGCACGTCCGGGCATGTTTGATCGTAATGAAGTCGTTCTCCACCTTTCCAATCTTTGCAAACTCCTCAGGGTGTGCAAGGGGGTGACAGAATTTTACATAAATCCAAGCATGGAAAAAGCCGGCAGGGGGGAAAGACTCTGTGACGTAGATTATAACGGGCCCTGCAGGATCATTCATAGGATAAGGATCGTCACAAAGAGTATGGCGATCGTTATCGGCACTTTGTATGCAAAGGAAGAAGAGCCGGAGCATTCTCCCGAAGAGATGTACAAAATGGATCTTGTCTTAAGATCGATCTTAAGTTTCGTGTCCATGAATCGTCTTTTGGGTGCCATAGAACAGATGGCATTTAATGATGATACGGGCTATCCAAATATTCGATCATTTACAAGAAGGCTTGAGAAACTGAACATTGAAGGAACGTTGCATCAGTTCAATACGGCACTTTTAAATCTCAGGCATTTTTCTCTTGTTAACGAAGACGTCGGCAGACAGGCCGGCGACATAGTCATGCGGAATTACTGCAGGATGATAGAAGCCGTTGTGGGAGAAGGCGGTATTCTGTGCCGTATGGGCGGTGACAATTTCCTTGCCATCTTCAGGAAGGAGAACACGGAAAGCTTTCTTGAGATAATGCGCGGCATTCCCATCGCATACGATCCTAACAGCCAGAGAAGAATAATGGTAAGTGCCGGCACGGGTGTATTTGTCATCCCCGAAGGCTTCGAATATGTAAACCAGGGCTCTGTGATGGACAAGCTCATTCCCGCAAACCGTGCTGCCAGAATGCAGAATAAAGAAGACCTCATAGTCTTTTATGACGAAAAGGTAACAAAGGCATTTGACAAGACAAAGCGCGTTCAGATGCAGTTCCCGATCGCGCTTGAGAAAAACGAATTTCACGTATTTTACCAGCCAAAGGTCAATGTATACACCGGAAAGATCGTCGGTGCAGAGGCTCTTTGCCGCTGGATAAAGGATGACCGTATCATTCCTCCTGTGGAATTCATCCCAATACTTGAGACCACGACAGAAATATGTCTTTTGGATTTCTATATGCTCGACAAAGTCTGCAAGGACATAAAGAGGTGGCTTGATGAGGGCCGCGAGGTGGTAAAGGTCTCTGTAAACCTTTCAAGAAAACATCTCCTTGATGTAGACCTTTTTGAACACATCTTAAGTATAATAAATCAAAACGGTACACCTCACAAATATATCGAGATAGAGCTTACCGAGACGACCACGGACGTAGAGTTCCGTGACTTAAAGAGGGTCGTTGCCGGTCTTCAGCATGAGGGCATAAGCACATCGGTGGATGATTTCGGTATGGGATATTCTTCACTGAACCTGATCAGGGAGATCCCGTGGAACGTGCTTAAGATAGATAAATGCTTCCTCCCTGTAGATGTAAAGAATACGGAAAGTGTCACAAGCATGATGTACAAGCATGTTTTGTCCATGGCAAAGGACATAGGCCTTGAGTGTATCACAGAAGGCGTGGAGACAAGAGAACAGCTTGAGCTTTTGAGAGAAAATGAATGCAATACCGCACAGGGCTTTCTTTTTGATAAACCGCTCCCCACGGCGGAATTTGAAAAGAAACTTGGCACAAGCTATGTGATAGATTGATGCAAGCCGCAGGGCCCGCCCTGCGGCTTTATGCCTTTTTTATGATATGGAAAGTAAAAGGAGCGGATAGGAAAAATGAGAAGAAAAGCAGTGGCTATGGTTGTGCTCGGGCTGATGCTTACAGCCTGCAGCGGACAGGGAAAAGAGGAGCCTGCAGAATCCGCAAAAGGAACGAATGTGGCAGAAAGTAGCACTGAGGCTGCCAAAGAAGAAACGACAACCGAACCGGCAACAAAGCCCGCGACGACCGCGCAGCAAGGGACTGAAAGCCCTGAGGATAAATATCCGGTCATCGCTTTCAGCGGTAAAGAAGAAGACAAGATAGAAATAACGCAGGACTCGGTCTATGAAGGGGACCGATTTGTTTTGCTTGTAGAAAACGGAAGCGTCCTTCCCGGAAATGCCCCGCAGCTTATCGAAGATGTTATGACGATCGAGGAAGAGATATCCCACCTTTCATTTTCAGTGACTGACTACGCCGAAAAAAGCAGTGCAAGATCAGACTGGTTCGGATCGGGTTTTTCCGATTATCCGTACAACAATGACAAGTTGTATATCCTTGTCTGCAAGGATACGGACAGCGGCGCCATCGAGTGGTCCGAAAGCAATGAGGTCGCTCTTTTCGATTCGGATTTTGACAAGGAGGCGACCAATTATCAGACGCTCTACCATGAGATCGCACATGCACTCAGGCTTCGTCAAAGCCCCATGCTCGGGAAAATAGTCGAAGAAGGCTTCGCTGTCTACATGAGCTATCATACCGCATTGAAAATGAATACGCCGGCATGGAGCATGATCCAGTTTGTAAAGATAGACGGCTGGGAAAATATGTACGATGATTCTGAGCTCTACGAAGACCCCGTAAAAGCATTTGAGAGGATCAATATAGCGCCAAGGAGCGCCGATCAGCCGGATTATCAGTATGGAATAAGACTGATCGAATTTATGACCGGGGAATACGGAGATGATATTCTTCTGCGCTTAAGTGAATATGCTGCGGCACACCCTGATTTTAGATCCGGAGAAAACGAAAAGATCATGGATATTATTAAAGCGGTGACATCCGATGATGTTTTCGAGCGCTTTTCAAAATGGCTTGAAGAGGGATATCCCGAATTTTCAAAAGAAGTCTATGAACATCTGAAAAACTATGGACTGTAAAACCTGAAAAAGAAAACAGGAAGGCGGTAAAACCAATATGTATTACCTCATTAAAGAGACACTCATCGAGACCGATATAGAAGAGTGCATAAAAAGGAAAGCTCCGTATGTGGCGGTACTTGACCAGGAAACTTTTAACAAGAATCAGGACAGGTTCGGTTTTATAATAGATGTGGCGGAAGAGGAAGAAAAGGATGCCAGCCGTGTCACAAAGGCAGAGGTGAACTATGATTCCCTGACCGGCAGCTTTGCCATACCCGTAAAGGCGGGCGCGGCTTACTCGGAAGAATATTTCGAATTTGTTCTCGATGAGAACGGCATAGTTTTTATAGATGATTCCGAATGCGTCAAAACATATCTTGATATGATAAAGCGCACAAAGAAGTGGCGTATGCCGAGCCTTGAACGTTTCCTGTTTGATTTCGTCGAGACCATCACAAAAAAAGATCTTTCCAAGTTGCAGAAATATGAAAATGAAATGGATGGGCTTGAAAACAGGATAGCAAACGATCTTGATGAGGAGATCGTTACCAGAATATCGGAGATAAGAGGCGAACTTGCCGACTTAAGACTCTTTTACGAGCAGCTTTTTGATGTGTGCAAGGAGTTTGAAGAAAACGAAAACAATTTCTTTGCCACCGAAAATCTACGTTATTTCAGGCTTGCCGAAGACAGACTCCAAAGGCTCATGGATCTTGACTCGTCACTCAGAGAATATACCATGCAGCTAAGAGACCAGTATCACTATCAGCTCGAGGCAAAGCAAAACAAGGTCATCACCCTCCTTACGGTGGTGACGACCATTTTCATGCCTCTTACTCTTATAGCGGGCTGGTACGGTATGAATTTTTATAACATGCCCGAACTCAGGTGGGAATACGGTTATGCCGTGATAATCGGCGTAAGCATAATCATCACTATCATAGAGATAATCTTCTTCAAAAAGAAGAAGTGGTTATAAAAGTATAACAGTTTTAAAGTATAAAGGGGATATGCAATGACTCTTTATTATGATATTGTTTTTGTGATATCGTTTATCCTTACAACGACATATCTTTTCAGATGGAATAAAAGATTCAATGTAAATATAACAATAGTCTTCATCCTTGTCCCAATCGGTATTTTGGGACAGGCAATGTTTGCATATGCAAAGGATCTTCAGGCGGCGCTTTTTGCCACGCACATCGTGTACATAGGCGGATGTTATCTCGGGTACTTTGTAATGCAGAGCGTGTTCGATCTTTGCGAGATCAATATGAGCAGGGTGCTTCGCACCATCCTTTTTGTGTACAATTCTGCCGTATATGTTCTGTCGCTTACGATGGGAGTATCGGATATCTTTTATAAGACCGTCTCGTTTGAAATGGAAAACGGTATACCGCTTCTTGTAAAGACATACGGTCCGGCACACACGCTTTTTTATCTGAATGCCGGCGGATATTTTGTGGTTGCCATAGTGACGATAATCTATTCACGTGTGAAAAAACATCAGGTATCCAACTACATTTTAAATCTTTTGGTGCTGCCCGAGCTTATATGTGTTATAGGCTTTTTCGGCGGAAGAAAAGTGTTCCCCGGAATAGAGCTTCTGCCCGCATGCTATGTGGTCTCGCAGTTCGTGTATTTGCTTATTGTTTCAAGGCTACGTCTGTACGATCTTACCGACAATGTGGCGGATACCATGTTAAATGACGGCGCGACAGGCGTTATCTGTTTTGATGAAAGGCTGCGCTACCTTGGCAGCAATGCGGCCGCGAAAGAATGCTTCCCCCATCTTGAAGAACAGAATGTCGACAGAGAGTTGTGTGACTGTGAACACTTAGAGCCTATAAAAAAATGGGTAGGGGCTTTTTCAAAGGATGAAAAGGAAAAGAACTTTGTCTATTCACCTGATGACAAGGAAGACGCCATCTACAAGATAGAGGTGGAATATCTTTATGATTTCAAAAAGAGATGCGGCTATCAGGTGCTTATCTCCGATGATACTAAAAATCAAAAGTACATAAGTCTTATAAACAGTTATAATGAGGACCTTAAAAAAGAGGTAGAAGAAAAGACCAGACATATCGTGGAAATGCACGATAACCTCATATTATCCATGGCGACCATGGTTGAAAGCCGTGACAACTCGACGGGCGGTCATATAAAGCGTACGAGTGAAGGTGTCAGGATGCTGATAGAGGAGATGAAAAAGGACGAAAACTGCAAGATATCGGAAGAATTCAGCCGTGACATAATAAAAGCGGCACCCATGCACGACCTCGGAAAGATCGCCGTAGATGACGCTGTTTTAAGAAAACCCGGCCGCTTTACGGATGAAGAATATGCCATAATGAAGACACATGCCGCGGAAGGGGCAAGGATCGTTCATGAAATATTAAAGGGAACTGATGATGAAAGCTTCAAGATAGTTGCCGAAAATGTAGCTCATTTTCATCATGAAAAATGGGACGGAACCGGATACCCCGAAGGCCTTAAAGGAGAAGAGATACCCCTTGAGGCACGTATAATGGCAATTGCGGACGTATATGATGCTCTTGTGAGCAAACGTGTTTATAAGGAAAGAATGTCCTTTGAAAAGGCGGATTCCATAATAATGGAGGGTATGGGCAAACATTTTGATCCGGGTCTTGAAAGGTTTTATGTGGCTGCAAGGCCGCACCTTGAAAAGTATTATTCCGGAATAGACGCTTAAAACGATTTTCAGAT
>JAEEGF012085125.1_pt1 | contig 11095 bp, 8 predicted proteins | sample 9134171 | NCBI WGS metagenome assembly JAEEGF01 (sample SAMN16246542, study PRJNA631951) | gut metagenome | biome: gut microbiome; feature: rumen; material: AP-attached | host: Bos | place: Iran: Karaj | collected 2018-10
TTTAAAGATTATTAACCTGTAATCATTCTTCATCCCTTGATATCACTTGCGTTGCACAATGTATTCCGCCTTTGCCCGTGCGAAGGTTGTTGGTGGGAATCCGCTCAACCTTCACTCCGTTTTCTGACATTGCGTCGTAGAACGCCGCCGTGAGGCTCTCGGAGGCGATGATATGCCTTGGCCCGATGCAGAGGAAATTGCCTCCGAGCAGAAAAGCGTCAGGAAAGCCAATACGTATGACGCTGATGCCGTGTGCCTGCAGAAAACTCAGCAGCGGCTGATGGCTCACGGTCAGTTCATAAAGCTGTGAGCCAGACGTGCGTGCATATATATCGACAGACAGAAACTCTGCATCCTCCGCCCTGGCGTCATAGCGGTCGCTTGTCAGCGTCATCAAGTCATGGTCAATGGCATTCAGATAGGTATCGAGATGCATCTCATCCGAGTTGCCGCTTCGGTCGTTGACCAGCACCACGGTGTCAACGCCCAGCACGTCGGCCGCCATCAGTTCCCTGACGGCCGCCAGGTTGGTGCGCTCCCCGCAGCCTATCAGGCAGAAGGTGCCCATCGGCAAGTAATCGCCGCCCTCCAGGATGGCTCCTTCCGACTGTATGTGATAAATGACAGGTATTCCCAATGAGTACAGGGCATGAACCACGAGGCCGGTTTCCCCTTGCCTGCCAGCCTTTTTCATCTTTCCTATGACAAGGCCGCGCGGAGTGGATATCAACGGGTCACGAACGTAGACGCAACTGGAAAGGTCGCTCCACGTTTCCCCCGTTGCTGTATCATGATAGTTGTCGCTTGTTGAAGAGCGTAAATTGTAGGTCTCAATGCCGTTCTGGGTCAGCAGGTCCACCAAATTGCGGTGTTCCGCCGACACGCCTTCCCTGCTGCTCCCTACAAATCGGAATTCCTCGCCAGGCTCGCAGACCAGAGCAATTCGTGCCTGATGGTATTCCGCCGTAGGATAGTGGTTGAAGGCAACGGGGGCTGACTCATCCTCATTCTCGCAGGAAGAAAGGCATATTGCACATACCATCAGGAAACTGTAATGGATTCTCATAGTCATAAACATTTACTCATACCATTCATCCGGATACTTCATAATCTGGGCTATATAAACCTTGTACTGGTAATGCTTTGTATTGGTAGGCTTAAACAACGATTTTTGATATAGTCCATCATAACCACCATCAAAACCCCAGTTGCAATGATAGAATGGATCATTGAAGCCATCAATCACCCATCCATGACCTCCTGATACATTGCCGCTTGAATCCATTTGGGTGAACCCCACTACAAACAGCACGCCGTCATAATCGTACAATGATTCATGTGCATATTCGTCAAAACCGCTGTCATTAACACTCATCATTGCCTGTGGTATTGAATAACCCAGACTCCTCATCCACGTAAGGCAACGGTGAACATTATAGAGTGTCACGTCATTGTAGGTATATTCGAAGTAATGCATCACATGGCCTACCTGCTGGGCACAACTGTCAAGATAATACAAATGACGGTTGTTGGCATAGCTCTCGGCGCGAATGGCATCCCAGTCGATGTCTACATGTACAGAGTCACCGTAGTCTGCATAATCGATGTGTGAGGGGTACTTATAATATGTACAGATTTGTGTCAGAGCGACAGCAGTTGAAACCACGTTGGAAAAGAATGATTTGCAATTGTACGGATAGCCTGATCCCCACTTCGTGACGAGTTTATGTCCGATGGCAGAAGGACGAGTCCTGGTTTCGATTGGTTCATTGTTGATTTTCAAGAGAGTAGAATCCTCTGGGTTAGTTACCTTGTAAATCAGATTATCAAGAATATCCTTAAAACCAGATTCTGGAATATTATTCTTTTCAAAGTTACCCTCTGGAACGTAGGCATAAACCGGAACGTAACGGTCGTCGGCAGAAGCAAGGATAAAACCTTTGTCGTCCTTGTAATTGATTGCATAGAAAACCGGAGCATCGACGGGATAGTCAACCTCTGCACGTGTATTCACACCACCTTTGTCCCTTAAGGTGTATGTGATAACATTCTTTACCTCTGGGATGCCAGTTCCGTTTCGTGTCTCAGTGGGAAGAGTGATGAGGTATTCCTCTGCATTTTTGATTGCCTCATCTGTTGTTACAAGATGGGTAACATCTGCATCTTCTGTTTTCTCATTGATTACTGTGTAATCATTCTGTGTACATGAGCTAATGGCAATGGCAGCAATGCCATACATAAGTGTTTTTCTGAACATAGATTTTGTATTTTTGATTATAAGGTAAAATTACTACAAGTCAATCACACCTGTATATAGATACGTGTCGTCGGAAAGCAGCAGTGTGTAGCTGCCCGAGAGGGTCGTCGGCAGGCTGACCATCTGTGTGCCCGGTGCGACGTAGGATTGATAGACGACAGTGTCGTTGTCGTCGTACAAGGTGAGGGTGTAACCATTGTGTTGAGACCATATATATAAGGTATGGTCGTCGAGGGTGACATACGGTACTTGCACGGGGCCTTTGGGAGGTCTGGGGCCGAGCGTTCCATTATGGTCTTTGTAAATGGCAGTCAAGTCAACGACTTCCCCTTCTTCCATTTCATTGCCTGTCTGGGCGTAGCCAGCTTGAGCATAACCCAACGTACAAGACATCGCGATAATTGTTAATGTTCTATTTTCCATAAATCAAAAAGTTAGTAATTCGGCTGCAAAATTACCAACTATTTCCATTTGCAAAGAACAAAAAAGCGCCAAAAGAGTTTGCAGAAGTTTGCAAAATTATAAATCATTGAATCACAGCAAGTTGTAGATTCCAATACAAACTTTTGCAAACAACAATTTTATGAAATGCTCATGATAAAGGCAATAAACTCGTCTGCTTCGTCGGTTTTCCCAAAGATTTCTTTGTATATCCTATGACGCATCGTGGTTACTGTGGATTTGTCTATGCCCATCAGGTTGGCAATTTCCATTGGGCGGAAGCCCATCCTGTACATCACGCATAAATCGTATTTGGTATCAGTGAGATTGTTCTTTATTCTCAGGCAATAGTAAAAATCTGGTATGTAATCCAAGATGACAGAATGCAGCCTTTTCCATTCTTGAAAGTCTATTTTTACAGGTGGGTTGTCATGTGCCTTTCTCTTGAGTGCATCTTTCAAAAGCTCCCATTCCATAGTAGCTTGTTTCCTTATCTTGCTGTATTTTTCCTCCTTTTTTTGCATCTCCTCAAGCCTGTTCTTGAGAAGTCTTATCTCATTCTCGTATGTATTGATGCGTTGAGATTTCTCCATAATGGCATTGCACAATATGGAATTCGCCTCTGCGACTTCTGTTTGAAGGCTGCTGTTTTTCTGTTCCAACATCAATTGCAGCTCATTGCTCTCTCTTTCGTGTTCACGGATTGTTTTCTCATAGGATGATATCGTATTCTTCCATTCCATCAATTTTTTCTTCTTCCACTCATTGATGAAGTAAATCAACGTTATGATAATGGTAAGCAGAGCAACCAGAAGTCCTGTAAGCATCTTGACCGTTGCATTCTTTTCTGTCAGTTGCAAGGTCTTGCGACTCGCTGTTTCTTGAAGCCTTTCATATCTGTAATGAGCTTGAAGCTGCATGAGTTTGGTGGATTCGTTCTGTTCCTGTAATTCATCGTTGAGTTCTGTGTAATTGATGGCATATTTTTCAATGGAGTCTTTCCTGTTTTCTTTGCAATAGAGCAGGAACAGCCCTTTATTTGCAGCCAGCCTGTTTTCCGTACTGGTTGCGTTGGCCAGGCATTTTCTAAAGAAATGCTCTGCGGAGTCTCTTTTTTGTCCATGTAAATAGTACAATCCTTTTTTGTAATACCATAGTTCATATCCAGGCAGTGCGTTCCCTTCTGTGTCGAAATAGCCCGAGTTCTCCTCGTATTCTTTTATCAACGGCTCCAATACGTCGTACCGTTTGTTATCTATCTTGTTTGATATAATGATCCCCAAGGTTTGGGCAGCCAAGTCTTCTCTTCCTGCATCTTTATATTCATGATAGGCATCTTTCAAAAGAATAAGGGCTGAGTCGTTCCTCTCAGACATCGAAAGGCATGAGGCTTCACCAACTTTTGACCAGATGGCAGAAAGCGTATCTTTCGAAATGAATGCATACACACGGGCCTTCTGCAAGACTTCACGCTGGGCGGCAAAGAGATCCTGCATGTAGAACAAATCGGATAATTGAAAGTAAACACGACAAAGTGTTAAATAGTCGCAAGCCGTGCTTGTCGTGTCTGCTTGGTTTTCTGCTAATGTAAACTCTCTTAATGCGGCGGGGGCCTCGCCCATGTCATCATAGCAGCGGCCGAGGAGGTAGTGGGCGAGCATACGGGAGTTGGACAGCCTCACCCCTGACCCCTCTCCAAAGGGCGAGGGGGACTTGCGGTCGTAGTAGTCGCAGACGCGGCGCATGAGGGAGGCGTGGCGGGCGGTGAAGACGGTGTCGCACTTGTTCTCAGCGTTGGTGCGCAGCAGGTGGAAGCGCATGAGGTCGCCCTTCGACATGCGGGTGGTGTCGGGCAGCAGGGCATTGAGGAGGGTCAGTGCCGAGTCTGGCCGGGCATTCATCAGGCTGTCGGCGCTGTCGAGGACAGCGCGGTGCTGTGGCGATGTGCAGGCGAAGGACAGCAACGCCAGCACGAGGACAATAATCGGTTGAAAGCAACTATGATTCTTCATAGATGCTTACTTCATGGAATCGCCCACGAAATAGAGTGGCAGCAGGTCGCGGATGCTCTTGATGACGAGGGTGCCTTCGGTGCCATAGAGCAGGATTTCGATAGGCTGCTTGTAGCGGTCCTCCACTTCCATGATGGCCTGTCGGCACATGCCGCAGGGCGAGACGGGCTTTTCCAGGAATCCGTTGTCGTTGCGGGCGGCAATGGCTATCGACGCCACTGGCTGGTCGGGATGTTGGGCTTGGGCCGTGAAGAGGGCCACGCGCTCGCCGCAGAGACCAACGGGATAGGAGGCGTTCTCCTGGTTGGCGCCGATGGTGATGGTGCCGTCGGCCATGCGGAGGGCTGATCCTACACGGAATTTCGAGTAGGGGGAGTAGCTGTTCTGGGTGGCGTCGCAGGCCATTTTGACCAACTGTTGCTGCTCTTCGGTCAGTTCCTCAAACTGGCAGAGCTGCATTTTGGTTTCTATCGTGATTTCCTTCATTGTTTTAAGGGAATTAAATGGTTTAGAGGGATGTGGATGCGACAAATGATTTGTTTGTAGATACAGCTCCACTATTCCGATGCCGGAGGGGTCGGTTCCTGCTCTGCGGGCAGGGCCACGTATTGGTAGCAGCCTATGTCGGGGCTGTCGCCACGTGGCTTTCCATCGCGGTCGGTGGGCAGCGCATAGTCCTTGTGGGCTTTGCCGATGGCTGTAGAGAGACTGTCGAGGTGGAAGTCGTAGTGCTGCGTGTTGATGTCTACCAGGCGGAAGTGGTTGTCGCCCGTACCCAGCGTGTCTTCAGTATTCTCCCAAATGACACTTTCGAAGCGTACGGAATCGGCGGTTTCCACCTTTGGCGTACGCAGGATAGAACCGATGAAGCGGTAGTCGAACACCTCGGTGGTGTCGTTTTGCGACCCCATGATGACATCTTCGGCATAGCCGGTGACAAGCGAGTTGACGCAGGCCAGTTGCATGGGTTGTCCTGGGCCGTTATGGAACTGCAGGGCCGGGGCACGCATAGCGTCGAAGGGATAGAACTGAGCCATCGTGCAATGTTGGAGAACGACGTTGCCGCCACTGATGTCGGCACAAGGACCGAGGGTGTTGGAGAGCAGCGTGTTGTAGACATTCACCATGGAGCAGACCTCCTGCAAAGCCGCTCCTTGGCAGTTGTGGACGGTGGAATTCCATAGTTCCAGTTTCGTGCGGCTGATGTCCGATGAGTCGCAGACGATGCCGTGGAACGTGCTGTGCAGATCCATGTATTCCAGTCGGTTGTCGTAGGAGCTTTCGAAGAAGTGGATGCCGTTCCACTGTCCGCTCACGAGGTCGTAGGGCAGATAGTCGAACATGTGGTCCAAGCGGTCGCCGCGCAGGGTGACATTCTGCTCGGCAGTGCCTTCCACCAGCAGTTTGCCGTACACATCGATGCCTGCTCCGGCATGGAAGTAGAGCGTCTTGCCTGCAGGGATGTGCAGCGTGGCCAGGCTGTCGACGCGGATGCCGCCGTAGATAACGGTGGGCTTTTCACCGCCAAGGGTAGTGTCGCCCTTGATGACCAAGTTGCTCAGTATTTCTGCATCCCATGTATAGGCATTGAGGTTTACTTTCTGTTCCACATCGCTCTCCATCGTGAAGACGATGTTGTCTTCTAAGAGCTGTGGTCCTTCGATGCCGTTCTCTGGTGAAGTGAGTTCCACAAACACGCGGATGCTGTCTTTGTTGCGTATCTCCACATTCTGTGTCTGGTAGCCTAAGGTGCTACTCAGGTATGTGCCGTCCACGTTCACGCGGAACCCCGTTTGATTACCTTTCTCCAATTTCACCTGCGAGCAACGGATGCCATCGCCCGAATGGTTGAACACCCAGAACGATTTGGCCGCTGTCGGCACACGCGAGAAGACAGTGTCCAAGAAGATGGTGTCTTCAGAGAATGTCAGTCGGAGTCCAGCCGACGTTGAAAAAGAATCGTCGTCGGTACAGGCGAACATCGTCAGCAATAATGTGGCGATGGTGCCAAGGAATGTCAGTTTATGCTTCTTCATTATTATATATAACGGAAGAATCGCCGATTTATTGTATTTCCCCTTGCCATTTTTGCCATATAGTAGCATTGGCGTCGCTTGGCATTCGCCAGTCACCGCGCGGACTGAGGCTCACGCTGCCTACCTTTGGTCCGTCGGGTAGACATGAACGCTTGAACTGTTGTGCAAAGAAGCGACGCAGGAAGGTCTGCAACCATTTGCGGATGGTGGCTTCGTCGTAGGTCGATGGATTGGAAAACGCATGAAGTGCCAGCATCAGAATCTTCTCTGGCGAGAAACCGTGGCGCAAGAAGTGATAGAGGAAGAAGTCGTGGAGCTCATAAGGTCCTACCAAATCCTCCGTCTTTTGTTTGATTTGTCCATTCTCATCGGCGGGAGTCAGCTCCGGAGAGATAGGTGTTTCGATGACATTGCGCAGCGTTTCTGCCAGTTGTTCGTCGGGCGTCCGGCTGATTTCGTAGCGGATGAGGTGCTGGATGAGCGTCTTGGGCACAGAAGCATTGACGCCATACATCGACATGTGGTCGCCGTTATAGGTGGCCCATCCAAGAGCCAGCTCGGATAAGTCACCCGTTCCGATGACCAGTCCTCCCACTTGGTTGGCCACATCCATCAGAATCTGTGTGCGTTCGCGGGCTTGGCCGTTCTCGTAGGTCACATCGTGCACGCTCTCGTCGTGGCCAATATCCTCGAAGTGCTGTCGCACAGCCTTGGCAATGCTAATCTCTCGCATCGTGATGCCCAGAAGCTTCATCAGGGCAATGGCATTCTGATAGGTGAAGTCGGTGGTGCCAAAACCTGGCATCGTCACACCGACGATGCCTTTGCGATCGTAGCCAAGTTTGTCGAATGTGCGGATGCAGACCAACAGTGCCAGTGTGCTGTCGAGTCCACCGCTCACACCGATGACCACTTTTTGGCTATGTGTGTGAACCAACCGTTTGGCCAAACCGCATACTTGAATGCTAAAAATCTCCTCGCAACTGCGCGCCATATCTTCGTCTTTGGGGATGAAAGGATGCGGGTCGATGGGGCGGGTCAGGTGGAAGGGACGCTCGACCACGTCAACGGCATCTACTATCGTGGCTTGATGGCCGCGCTGCGCATTGACGTAGGTGCTGTTCGAACGCCGTTCGTTGCGAAGACGTTCCACGTCTATCTGTGCTATCTTTAGCTGAGGTTCCAGTGAGAAACGTTCGGCTTCTTCCAGCAATTGTCCGTTTTCGAAGATCATCGCATTGCCACCATACACCACGTCCTGTGTGCTCTCGCCGAATCCGCTTCCACTGTAGATATAGCCCGTGATGGTGCGCGCACTCTGTTGTGCCAACAGGCCTTTCAGGTAATCGTGCTTGCCGATGAGTTCGTCACTGGCAGACAGGTTGAAGATGAGGTCGGCACCAGCCAGTGCCAGATAGTTGCTGGGTGGGTCGGGTGCCCATACGTCTTCGCAGATTTCCACGCCGAAGAGAATGCCGTCGTGTGTGCGAATGAGTGTCGGCTCTGGCGAAACGACGATGCGTTGCCCGGCAAACACAATCTCCTTGGCCTCCAAATCTTGCGATGAGGCAAACCAACGTTTCTCGTAAAACTCGCTGTAGTTGGGCAGGTAAGTCTTGGGGATCAATGCCAACAAAACACCTTTCTGGATGACGGCGGCACAGTTGAGCAAGAGATCGCCCACAACAACAGGCACACCGATGATGGCGATCACGTCTACGTGCATACTGCTATTGAGCAGGCTGACCACGCTTTCCTCTGCTGCCGTGATGAGAATATTCTGACGGAAAAGGTCTTGGCAAGTATAGCCAGTGACACTTAATTCTGGGAATACCAACACCCTCACGTCTTGTTTGTCAGCCTCAGACATGATGCGGGCCATTTCCGTTGTATTGAAATCGCAGTCGGCCACCCGAACGGCGGGTATGGCAGCCGCCACTTTTATGAAACCGTAATTCTTCATCGTATGTATTAGTTTTTGCGCAAAGTTATGGTATTTTGTTGAATTATCCAAATATTCGTGATTTTTTTGTTTGTTTTCGCTCAGTTTGCACTACCTTTGCAGGCAAAAACCACCTTATGCAGACCATAGACCTCATCATATTCCTTGTGTTCACGCTGGGCGTGGTGCTGTTCGGCTGTTCATTCTTTAGGAGAAACACATCGTCGGATGAGTTTACGTCGGCAAGCCGAAGTCTACCAGGATGGGTGGTAGGCATGTCCATCTTCGCCACCTACGTCAGCAGCATCAGCTATATCGGCTATCCTGGCAAGGCCTTCGCTTCAGATTGGAATGCACTTGTCTTCTCTTTCTCTATACCCATCGCGTCTTATTTCGCTGCCCGCTATTTCGTGCCGTTCTATCGCCAAAGCGGCAATGTTTCGGCCTATGCTTTCCTCGAAGAGCGCTTCGGACGATGGGCGCGCCTCTATGCTTCGACGTGCTATCTGCTCACACAGGTGGCCCGCATGGGTAGTATCCTCTATCTTTTGGCCGTGCCGATGCACATCCTAATGGGGTGGAATATGGTCACGGTGATTATCGCAACAAGTCTGGCGGTAATTGCCTATTCGATGCTTGGTGGCATCAGGGCCGTCATTTGGGTGGATGCCATTCAGGGAATCCTACTCATAGGCGGTGCTCTGCTATGTCTGGGTGTGGTGCTTTTCTCTATGCCCGATGGACCGATGCAGGCATTCGACATTGCATTCCATTCACCCGAGGGGAACAAGTTTTCTTTGGGGGCCTTCACAGCCGACCTCACTACTTCCACTTTCTGGGTCTGTCTTGTCTACGGCATCTTCATCAACTTGCAGAATTATGGCATCGACCAGAACTATGTGCAGCGCTATCATACCGCCCGAACCGACCGCGATGCACGCTTCTCGGCCCTCTTCGGCGGGTGGCTATTCATCCCAGTGTCGGCCGTTTTCTTCTTAATCGGCACAGCCCTCTATAGCTATTACTCGGTTATGGAAGGTGGATTGGCCGCTCTGCCAGCAGAGATAGCCGCCAAACCCGACTATGTCTTCCCTTATTTTATCGTGTCGAAGTTGCCCGTCGGCGTTCGGGGACTGCTCATTGCCAGCATTTTTGCAGCCGGCATGAGTACCGTCTCCACCAGCGTGAGCAGTGGAGCCACCATTGTGTTGAAGGATTTCTTCGGTGAGCGGAGAGCGAGGAGCGGTGAACGAGAAGTGTTCATCCTTCGTTTGTCAAGTTGTGCCCTTGGCGTTTTAGGAGCCATTGTTGCCGTTGCAATGCTTAGTGTTGAGAGTATTATCGATGCGTGGTGGACGCTCTCGAGCATCTTCAGCGGTGGTATGTTGGGCTTATTCCTGTTAGGATGGCTTACGGCTGATGGTAGTCCGTTGACGCTTTTGGCCAGGAGGGCTAAGAACCCAAAGAGAAGGTTCGTTGCCGCTTTGGCAGGCGTTGTCTGCGGCGTTTTAGTCATCGCATGGATTTCCCTCGCTTCCTCGTTCCACCTGCCAGGCATTCACCTGCATGAGTATTTGGCCATCGTTCTTGGCACTACAGCCATCTTCCTTGTGGGGTTCCTCTGCTTGTTTGCCCAGAATGCCGTTTCGGCAGATTACCAATGAGGTCGGAACATTGGCGAACCGTTGTTGTCATAATAAACAATACGGGGGCGTTCCTTGATTGGAGCGCCCCCGATTTGCTTGCGTTGGGAGTAGGAGTATTAATCCTCTTCCTTGGCTTCTGCCTCGTGCTGCTTGATGAGTTCGTTCTGCACATCGCTGGGAACAAGCTCATAGCTGGCGAAGGTCATGGTGAACGAAGCACGTCCGCCCGTGATGGACGAGAGGCTAATCGAGTAGTTGGCCATCTCCTTCTGCGGCACCTTGGCCACGAGTTTCTGGTAACCACCCTCGCTGTCCATACCCATGATGATGGCTCGACGGCCCTGCAGGTCACCCATCACGTCGCCCATGTAGTCGGCGGGTACGAGCACCTCGAGGTCGTAGATAGGCTCCAGAATCTTCGGTCCTGCCTCGCGGAAGGCTGCTGAGAAGGCGTTACGTGCGGCGAGCATGAACGAAAGTTCGTTGGAGTCCACTGGGTGCATCTTACCGTCGTAGACGATGACGCGCACGTCGCGGGCATACGAACCCGTCAGCGGGCCCTGCTCCATACGCTCCTGCACACCCTTCAGAATAGCGGGCATAAAGCGTGCGTCGATGGCACCACCCACCACTGAGTTCAGGAATACGAGTTTGCCACCCCATTCGAGGTCGATCTCTTCCTTGCTCTTGATGTTCATGCGATACTCCTGACCGCCGAACTTATAAACAGTTGGGTCGGGCATTCCCTCGGAATAAGGCTC
>JAEEGF011396118.1_pt1 | contig 11094 bp, 7 predicted proteins | sample 9134171 | NCBI WGS metagenome assembly JAEEGF01 (sample SAMN16246542, study PRJNA631951) | gut metagenome | biome: gut microbiome; feature: rumen; material: AP-attached | host: Bos | place: Iran: Karaj | collected 2018-10
GTGGCTTCGAGTGCGGTATCGGCCTCAAGGGTTACGACGATATCAAGGAAGGCGATAGCCTCATCTTCTTCAAGGAAGTCAAGGTTGCCCGTACGTTGGAAGACGTTGCCCGCGAAGAAGCTGAAGAAAAGGCAAAGAAGGCCGCTGAAGAAGCCGCCGCAGCGAAGGAAAGTAATACTTAAGTGATTAGTGGTTGGTGGTTAGTGATTAGGATTGCATTTAAAAGTTCTTTTTATATTCCTGCTTACTAACCACTGTTTACTAATCACTAAATTCATTCCTGTTTACTAACCACTGTTTACTAACCACTGGTACGAATGACTAGAAGAACTGATAGATTAGGCGAGCAATTCCGCGAAGAGATTGGAAAGCTTATTCAAAAGGGCTTGAAGGATCCGCGTGTGAGTTCTCTTGCGAGCATTACCCGAGTGGATATTACCGAAGACCTGAGCTACGCAAAGGCCCTCGTCTCGGTGATGGGTTCCGATAAAGAAAAGCGTGATACGCTTGTCGGACTCAACAATTCCGCCGGTTTTATCCGTGGTGTCTTGGGCAAGTCCTTGAAGATTTTCAAGGTTCCGGAACTCAAGTTCGTTCTGGACGAAAATCTCGAACATGCCATGCACATTGAAGAAATCCTTGCAGAACTGAAGCAGAAAGGGGAACTTTAATTGACCCCTTCTGGCTTCGTCCTGTTGGACAAAATTGCAGGTGAAACATCTTTTAAGGCCCTTTTCCCACTGAAAAGGGTCTTTTGTACTAAACGCGTGGGCCATGCGGGTACGCTCGATTTGCGTGCAAGCGGGCTCATCATTGCAGCGACTGGCCGTGCGACGCGCCTTTTGCCCTACATCGAGGCGAAGGACAAGTGCTATACGTTCAGGCTCCACCTCGGCTACGAAACCGACACTTTAGAGTGGGACGGGGAAGTAGTACGTCAAGACGACAAATGCGTAGGGCGAGAGTCGCAGCCATGCTTGCATGGATATGACCGAGCCCAGCATTTGGGACTTGAGCAAAGCGAAAGTCCAAAGACGAGAGACGAGAGTAGTTGTCATCCTGGAGCCGAAGGCGATAGGATCCAGTGCGGTGCGCCTTCGGTGACCCGCGAAGACTTGGAACGTGTTTTGCCGCAGTTCATTGGCGACATTGACCAAGTTCCGCCGAATTATTGCGCCGTGAAAATCAACGGTCGTCGTGCTAGCGACTTGATGAATCGTGGTCGTGAAATTGAACTCAAGCCTCGCCGTATCCATATCTCGTCGTTGAAGGTTATCGGCGAGGGACTTGTGACGGAAGGCTGTACTGGCAAGTGCTTTGCGACGTTTGACTTGGAATGCAATTGCAGCAAGGGAACGTACATCCGTTCGCTCGGTCGAGATTTAGCCCGAGCTCTTGGAACATGCGGTTGCGTCTCGAAAATTCGTCGCCATCGCATCGGTGAAGTGACGGTTGACCGTGCCGTTCGCGGGGATGCTATCACGCCGGAACATTTGCTCCCTGTCGATCAGGTACTTGATTTCCCGGTGGTGCGTTTGAACGACGATCAGGTAAAAGCGATTCGTTTAGGCAACTGGGTGCCGTGGCGCACTCCTGTTGAAAAATTAAGCACAACGCCTGGGGCGGAAAAGTTTGTCTTTACCGCCGATAAAAATGGCGCAGTGGTTGGGCTGGGCGTTTATGACCCGGGCCGCATTTGCCCGAAGTTTTATTTGGGCGAGGATGAATAGCCCTTCGGCAGGCTCAGGGACCTTGTCATTGATATTAGATTGCTACGGTATTTGAAGGATTGTGAAAATGAAACGCGCTGTGACAATGGGTAATTTTGACGGATGCCATTTGGGGCACCAAGCGCTTTTCCGCACGCTCAAGGCGGTTGCCGAAGTGAACCATTTGCAGCCGACGGTCATTAGCTTTGAACCGCATTCTAATTATGTCTTGCGCGGGCCGGGCGATCCATTGCTCCTCACGACGACCGAAGAAAAACGCGAATTTATCGAAAGCTTTGGCCTCGAATTTTTGGTGCTGCCGTTTACGCATGAATTGGCAAGGCTCCCGTTTGATAAATTTGTCCGCACGGAGCTGATTGAAAAACGCGAAGTCGTTTCGATGTTCTTTGGGCATGACCATTGCTTTGGCGCTGGCGGCAAGGGCAATTACGAAACGATTACTGCTGCGTTCCCGGAACTCTCGACGCAGATGCTTTCGATGGTTTTGCACAAGGGTGAACGCGTGAGTTCTTCTGCCGTGCGCAATGCGCTTTTGAACGGCGATGTCGATCGAGCACAAACGTATCTGGGCCGTCCGTATCGCTTGTCTGGAACGGTCGTTGTCGGTAAACGCCTCGGTCACACCATCGGTTTCCCGACTGCAAACGTGCAGATGGAACAGTACAAGTTCTTGCCGAAAGGTGGCGTGTATGTCGCAAGTGCAAGACTTTCGGACGGTCGCATTTACCGCTCCGTCGTGAATATTGGAACGCAACCGACAACGCCTGGAACGCATAATCTTGCAATCGAAGCGTTTCTGCTTGACTTTAACGAAGACATTTACGGCCAACACTTGGCACTGGATTTGCTCGCTTTCTTGCGCCCTGAAAAAAAATTCGCAAGCATCGAAGATTTGGTGCGTCAAATTGGCATGGACGCGGACACCGCCAAGAATTACAACGGAAACCACTGGGCGGAATAGGGGAGAATTTCCGCCATGAGCAACTTGTAAATATTCTTTACGAGTTGCTTTATTTCTCAAGGTATCCATGAGTTCCAAAACGGAACATGTGCTATCCTTCTAGATTTCGCGTTATATTGTAAAATTCATGAGCGAAAATAAAAACTTGACAATGTATCGCTCTTTTTTACATTTAGTAGTGCTTTTGCTAAGGTGTAGTGTTATGACCAAACGAATTTTGTTATTTGCTCCTATTCTGTTGCTGTGGGCGTGTGGTGATTCTTCGCCGGATTCGTTTACAGGTCAGGCTGGGGAAGAGGCTACCGTAAAACAGGTTGTGGAAATAATCCCATTCACTGATTCTCGCGATGGGCAGGTCTATAAAACGGTTGTCATCGGTTCGCAGACATGGATGGCCGAAAATCTGAACTACGAAACAAAAGGCAGCTGCTGCGTTAGATGCGCCGAGGTGAAGACCGTAAATGTGAACTACGCACCAGGTGGCTACCTCAGCCAGAGCTACTGCGCTAAATGCTCCGAGTACGGTGGTCGCCTGTACACATGGGATGTGGCGACAACAGCTTGCCCTAGTGGTTGGCACCTGCCAAGCCAAGACGAGTGGAGCACCCTACTCAATGCAGTCAAACTCGGCGACCCACTGGCACCCACCGATACAAGACTCAAGTCCACAACCGATTGGAATAATTACGGCAATACGGATGATTTCTCGTTTTCGGCGTTGCCTGTTGGCCACAGCGGTATCAGTGTTGGTCCCTATGGCTCGGGCGACTGTTATGATCGCGAGGACGAGGGCGACTACGCGTACTTCTGGAGTTCTACAGAAGTCGATAGCTTGACTGCGTACTACATGTACTTGTCCAAATACGGTAACGCGGCAATAAGCACATTCGACTTCGGCAAGGGCAGAGGTTTTTCAGTTCGGTGCGTCAAGGACTAAATGTGTAGCGTGCTAGAATTTTTCTAGCACTTTTGTGCATGGTCGTTTTTCGCCTTCCCGGTGAAATTCGTGCACGTTATCTTGAATACGGTTACGGCGGCGGCTTGTGCGGGCGAAAATTCGAACTTGTGCGGCGCAGCGGATTGAGTGCTTTGCGCGGAACTAGAATGAAGCGAAATTTCTGCGGATTGCGCGGAACCTGGGTGTTGCGGCGCATTTGCTGCTTGTCGTTCCATCAGAAGCGAGAGACCGCGGCATTTTTCAGTCACGTCTTCGACGATTTCTGCTTTGCCCTGCCCGACGACGCTTGCGTAAAAACGTCCGCTTTTGCAATAAACGTCTTCGTGAATCTCGATGCGGTTTTCGACACACATGCTGAAGGCTACATTTGGATTTTTGCGGATGCAGTCGAGTTTTTTGCCGACATGTGCGCAATGGAAATACAGCTCCAGAACACCGCTTTTCAGGCTATACCCGAACGACAGCGGAATCACATAGGGCGTGCTTGCATCGGCATCATCTGTCATCGCGACATGGCAGGTCGTGCATTGTTCGATAATCTTCGCAATATTTTCGTCGCCTAAAACTTCTCTATCCTTGCGTCGCATTTTTCCTCAACTTTTTACGCTGTTCGTGGTTTAAATATAATATAAGCTTCGAATAAAATCTCTACACAATCGTATTGTCCAAGCGGAACACTTCGGCGAGTTGCTTGTCGTCCATATCGGCAAGCCATGTTTCGCCAGCGTTCACGGTCAAGTTGGCAATAGCTTTTTTCGTTTCGAGGAGTGAGTTGATTTTCTCTTCGAAGGTGCCTTTGGTGATAAAACGGTGAACTTGTACGTTGCGCTTTTGGCCGATACGGAAGGCGCGGTCGGTGGCCTGCGCTTCGATGGCGGGGTTCCACCACAAATCGTAATGGATGACTTGTGAGGCGGCGACGAGGTTGAGGCCGGTACCGCCTGCTTTGAGCGAGAGGATGAGCACTTTGCAATCCGGATTTTCTTGAAAATCTTGAATCATTTCGGAACGTTGCGTTTGTGTGCAACCGCCGTGGTAGAAGTGCGTGCGGAGTCCGAGTTCACTTTCGATGGTGGATTTTAGCAAGTGGCCCATTTCGGCAAATTGCGTGAAGATGAGCGTCTTTTCGCCTTGCTCTTGGATGGATGTGAGGAGGTCCAGGAGCATTTGCATCTTGCCGGATTCGAGCTTACTGGATTTAGGAACGTTGGACAAGACTTCACTGGATGGGGCTTCGCCCCTCCCTTTGGGCTCGGTCATGCCCAAGCCTGCTTGGTCGCGACACTCGCCTTTAAGGTAGTCTTCTTCCCGATGGTCTTCAGGGTGACGTTGGGACGGGGCGTCCGCGACGCTTTCTGTAGGGACCGCCGCAGCATCTCTCTCGTCTCTCGTCTTTGGACTTTCGCTTCGCTCAATTCCCAACCATTCGGCTCGGTCATGCCCAACTCCCGTTGGTCGCGATTCTCGCCTTAAATGGTTGTCGTCTAATCCCTTCAGGAATGTCGCGGGGTGGTTGCAGATTTGCTTTAACGCCAAAATCATCTGCAATATGATTCCCTTGCGCTTGAAGAGTGCGTGCGCGTCGTTCGCCTTCTCGCTCAGCGCCTGCTCCATCTCGAGTTCCTGCATAAAATGCTCGAGCGTCTTCTGGTACAGTGCCGCCTGCGGTTTGGTGAGTTCTGCGTATTCGTCCTGGATGATTTTGTCGGGCAAGTCGCTGATGATGCTCTTGTCGGTCTTGAGGCGGCGCAACATGAACGGTGCCGTAATCTTGCGGAATGTTTCGGCGACGACTTGGTTGCCGTTCTTTTGAATGGGTGTTTCGAACTTTTCGCGGAATTCGCTTGCGCTGGGGAAGAATCCGCGGTTCGCAAAATCCATGATGGTCCAGAATTCCATGAGGCGGTTCTCGACGGGAGTGCCGCTCATTGCGATTTTCATCGGAGCGCGCATGCGGCGGAGCAATTTACTCTGTTCGCTGTCGGCATTCTTGATGTTTTGCGCTTCGTCGATGATAATCGTTTGCCATTCGTGTTTGTCGAGTTCGGCGAAGTCCTTGCGGAATGTGGCGTATGTCGTGAGCAAAACGTCGGCATTGAATTTTTCGAGGTCGCGGTGACCGCCGTGATACGCAAAAAACGTGAGGTCTGGCGCGAACTTCTTAATTTCGACTTGCCAGTTGCAAAGGAGGCCGGCGGGCATCACAACGATGGCTTTTTTCTCTGCGAATTTACCTTCCTGTTTCATCTTGAGGAGGAACGTGATGACTTGTAGCGTCTTGCCGAGGCCCATATCGTCGGCGAGAATGCAACCGAATCCGATTTCCAAATTTTTGTACATCCAAGAGTAACCGCGAATTTGGTAGGGGCGGAGTGTCGCGTTCAGATGTTCGGGCAACGGAATGTCTGTTTCTGCACGCCAGGCGTCGAATTGTTGCTTGAAATCGCTCGCCATTTCGACGGGAATGTTGTCGCATTCGCCGGTGAAGCAGGCTTGTACGAGTTTGGCTTGCGTGATTTCTGGAACGGAATCTTCTTCGAGGATTTCGTCGGTGGAAGTCGCGGCGTCTCCAGTAGCTTCCTCGGCGGCTTTTTTGCCGTTTTTCGCAGACTCACTAGATTTGCCTTCTATTTTATCTCGGATGGATTGCAAATCCTGTTCGGTAATTTGCACGTAACTCGACTTGTATTTTAAAAGTCCGTCCGCTTGCTCGGCGAGTTCCAAGAATTCCTTTGCCGAAATGTTTTCGTCACCGATGGCGATTTCCCAATCAAAGTCTAGCAGGTCACCGGCAGTAAATGCTCCAAAGCTCATGCTGCCTTGCAAACGCATCTTGGGTTTGGGTTTGCCTATGTTCAACAAGTTCTTGGGAATTTCCGTTTGGATGCCGAACAGTTGGAGCTTTTTAAGGCAATCCTGCAAAAAGTCGAGGAGTTCTGCGCCACGCATCAAAATCGGTTCGCTCGCACGTCGTTCCAAATAGGCGTCAAGCGGCTTGAATCCGTCGGCGATGCCATTTAGAACGCTCATAATCGAGAGCAGGCGCGAATCGTTATTCTCGAAAAGTTCCGAAAGTGGCGTGCGTTTCGCAACATTTAGCAGTCCCGCCGCATTCCCGGCAACGCTCGTTGCTGTTCCGTCTTCATCGAGTACAAAAACATCCAGCGCAACATCTTCGTCCATTTCGCTACACGCAAACAAAATCTGCGTACGGCAGCCGAGGCAAGAATACGCCGAAAGCCATTGCTGTATTTTTCCCGGAATCGCATGGGCGTTGTTCGCGAGTTTGCCAGAGACGCTATCGAAAAAGAACGAAAGCAAATTGCCGTGATTCGTCTTGAGAGGCGTCTTGTATGTGCGAGCGAATTTTAAAAGCTGAGAAATGAACAGTGAAAGTATGTGCTCGGCGGGTTCTACAATTTCGTAAAACGATTCGTCCTTGCTTGTCCATGCAAGTTCTCGCGGAGCTGTCACTTCAAGGTCTGCGACGATATGCAGAATTTCAGGGAGCATTTCGGCGGGGAGCCAGCGCATCTGCGCCACTTCTTTCCCAATCCAGAAAACTTGCGGATAAATCGCCCCGGTGCGCACAAGGTAAAATGCCACTTGCAACATCAGGTGCAAGTATCGCACGGAGTAGTGGTGCCACGAAAAATTGCCGGCGCTGAGGCAGCAAAGTGCGCCCATTACGTTCGTGACGGTGAGGTTGCTGTTGATGACCTTGTCGGCCATCGACTGTTCGAATTTCCAGTGCCATCCGGGCTTGTGGAAAAGCCGCAACTGTTCGTTTTCCATCAGGAACGTCTTCGCGTTGTTCACGCGGAAATGTTCCGAGAAAACGTCGAAGTTCTCGAAGTCGCAAAAGAACTTGTGGCACGCCTGGAGTTCGTCTGTAAAGCTCTTGCGGAAGTTCCCGGCGGGGCAGAACTTGGGGAAGTTTTGCAACATCGCAGGCAGAATATGCGAGTAGTCCTTCCAACTTTTGAAATCGAATGTCGGCAGTTGCTTGGGCGGAATGCTGTTTAGCGATTCGCGACCCGAGCCTTTATATCCGCCGAATAAACTAGCGCTTGCGTCTTCGGCGTGGCTGAGTTCGGCTGCGTTTTGTTCTTCACGTTCCGTGCGTTCAACGCTACCCCCGGCGCTGTCCCCATTTTCATTCCCGGCGCTGTTCGCAATAGCACCCTCGGCGACGTTACTTACTCCGCCCACAAGTCTCGTCGCCTTGCTGAACGACCTCACGAGATTTGCTTCGGCGGGCGCTTCCATCTCCATCGCATCCGGCTTGAAGTCCTTGATAAATTCAAGGTCGAGCCCGTGAATCTTGAAAAGGATGTTAGGTTCCTTGTCCGCCTGTTCTGCAATTTTCAAGAACGTGGCGACAAGGTACTTGCATGGGCGTTCGTCGCGACAGTCGCAGCCCATGTTGACTTTCGCCGGGTCGTCAAAAAGCTGGAGCCCGCTTTTGCTCATCAAGAGTTCGAGTGACGGACTCAATGCCTTGTTGTTTAATGCCAAAAGTTCCGCGGGTTGCTGCTTTAAAAAGCTCACGAAGATTTCGGAAGATTCTTTTGAAAATTTTGGGAAGACGATGTAATTGTTGTGCAGCCCGCCATTCGGGCCTTTCACCACGGAAATCACGCGGTTATCGACGATATCGACGCTTGTGACTTGACCGCGCGATGCAAACTTGAGCCCCTGCAAAATAGCCTGCTCACTTGCCGTCGCAAGAATCGAGTTCAGCCACTTGTTTGCCCACCAAGTCTTACCATAACTTCCAAAATCCATGAGTCCAAATATAGTAAAAAGTGCTCAAATGAACAACGGGACCTTTTATCTGCGGTTTTATTCTGTTTGTCGTTTTGCTTATGTTGATTGGTTTCTTTTTTGTTATTTTTTACGCCGTTCAATCTTATTAGGTGGATGATTATCAAACAGTTACTTAAAAATCCGTTTGTTTCAATTACGCTTGTCGCGCTGCTTGTCCAGTTTGCGATGCTCCTTCTGTTCTATAACTTGCCGGATCCGCTTGGGTTATCCCTTACGGAACTGTTCGAAGGCAAAATATTTTGGCAGATCCTCATGGCGGTGGGTACGATTTTGTTCGTGTCTGCCATTTTTGCGTTCTTGAAAGCGCCGCGTGCGTTGGCTCTCTTTTTTGGATTCTATTTTGTTCTGGCGACTGCCGATTATGAAGTGTTCCGTTTTTCGCACCAGCGTTTGTCTTTTTCTTTTTTGAGGACGTATTTCCATTTTTCGAATATTACGGATGCGACGACTATTGGAACGCTTGGCGGGGATCTCAAGGGAACGATTCTGTATATTTCACTTGCGCTGGCGTGTGTTGTTGCGAGTATCGTGTTCTGTGTCGTTTATACAATGCGGAAGAGGGCGGCCAGGGGCGTTCTTACGGGGCACTACCTTTCGCCTGAAAAGCCTGCCCGGAAAGTTCCTGTCGTGTTTATTTCGGTGGGCGCTGCGTTCTTGCTTCTGCCTTTGATTTTCTTTGCCTGTGGCGTTCGCGGGGATCTCTACCTACCGATTACGCATACACATATAAACTTGCGCATGACTCTGGGCAAATATACGTTGACGGCTCCGGTTTTGCATATTGCTGTGCAAGAAACATTCGAGTTCTTCTACGACAACGAAAAGATTACGGACGAAATCCGCAAGGACATGGAATCGTTCCTCCCCGAAAACATGGTGGCGAATCGCCTGAATGTTAAGGATTATCCGGTGTACCGTGCGGCTCCCAATCATGAATATCGCGCGAAACAGCCCTACAATATCGTGTTTATCATGGGCGAGTCTTTCAAGGGGCGTATTTTTAACCGCATGTTGGAGGGCGATACGACTCTTGCTCCGAACTTGTGGAATCTTGCGACGGGAAAAATGTTCACGAACGGTGGTGGCGGTCTCTGGTTCAAGAACGGCTACAGTGGGGGATATCCCACGGTTCGCGGGACGATGGCGACTTATTTAGGATTCCCGTCTCACCCGAATCGCGACTTGCCGAGTTTTTATTCTTCGAACCATTTCACTGGAATTCCCGAGTATCTAAAGAATTATCACAAGTTTTACATTACCGTTTCAAATCCGATATTTGACCATACGTTACCTTTTGTAGAAAGGTTTTATGGGAACAACTGGAGTTTTCCGCAGAACGTGACTGACGGTACCATCATTGACAGCGTTGGTATCGACATGGTTATTTCGCACTTGCCGAAACTGCCTACGGATAGCTCCTGGTTTATTGCGTTCAATACAATCACGTCGCATATTCCGTTCTTTGAATATCCCGATGATTTTGCGCCGAAGCCGGACGATGCCATGGCTCGCTATTACAATGCGATTCGTTATACGGACAAGCAACTGGGCCGTTTTTTTGAAAAACTCTCGTCCCGTCCGGATTTCGAGCGTACGGTTATCGTAGTTCTTGGCGATCACGACACGCCTGTGGATTCCGTCGATTATGCGGTGCCGCAACCGCTGGGTGTTTCCGTTTCGAGAATATTCATGGGAATTTTCTCGCCGGATAGCAATTTGTTCAATGGGCTTACGGTCCGTGAAGATGTCGCATCGCAGCTAGATATGGGGCCGACGGTGATGGACCTTGCTCAAGTTCGCGAACCAAACCATTTTTGGGGGTATGATTTGCTGACAGAAGAACGACCGGCGGAACAGCCTTCGCTTTTCTTCTCGCAGAACGCCTATTTTTTGGGATTTCGTGATCATGTGCTCACTGGGGGGCTCGATAACGAAGAAGTCTATAGCGATATAGACGGATCTTTTAAAGAGGTGAAGGATTCTGTTTCGTTAACTTGGAAGAAACGTGCTGTTTCTACCTCAAAGGTATTGCGCTCGCTTCTCCGGAATGATAACATGGAACCTAGATAAAATATTTTTTTATATTGAGAATTATGACTACTAAAAAGACTCTTGTAGAACGCTTTTCCAATTGGTACATTCCCTTAATCTGTAGGCATCAGTATAAGGCGCTTACCTTCTATTTGCTGCTGGCAGTACTCCTGTCCGTCTTGATTCTTTACAAGCCCGGGCTTAAGCTCGATGCGGACCTTTCGCATCTTTTGCCGGAGGATACGCCGAGCGTCAAGGCTTTGCAGGAATCGTTTACGAGATTCGGCAGCACCGACCGTTTTACGATTGCCATACAGAGCGAGGACATGAATCTTGTTCTGGCTTTGCAGGATTCCATCGCGGCCTACATTCACAATAACTGGCAAGGCGATTTTGTCTCGACTCAAGTCGATAACAATAACCAGTTCTTTAAAGACAATGCGTTGTTGTATTTGCCTGTAAAGCACTTGGAAAATATTCGCGATAATCTCGATGACTTGCAGTTGGAACTGGGACGCAAAAATGGCCCGCTAGTTGTGGATCTTTTGAGTGACCCCGGTAGCGATAGTTTGCAAGAAAAAGCC
>JAEEGF011916898.1_pt1 | contig 11092 bp, 6 predicted proteins | sample 9134171 | NCBI WGS metagenome assembly JAEEGF01 (sample SAMN16246542, study PRJNA631951) | gut metagenome | biome: gut microbiome; feature: rumen; material: AP-attached | host: Bos | place: Iran: Karaj | collected 2018-10
AAAGCCGACCTTATGATTGCCGTGCTCCACGATGAGCATATCAACCTGCTGACAGGCATCATCGCCAAGAAATTGGGTGCCAAACAAGTTATCGCGCGCGTCAACACGATGGAGAACCTCAGTCCCGAGGTGTGGCGCATGTACCAAGATTTGGGCATTGATGGCTTGCTCTCGCCCGAAGACATTGCTGCACAGGAAATCATCTCGCTGCTGAAGAAAAACGCCTCATCGGAGACCTATGATTTCGCAGGCGGCAACTTGCAACTCTTCATGGTGAAATTGGAACCCGAGGCCGAAATCCTTGGTAAGACCGTTGATGAGGTCATTGACCAGTATGAGCACATCGAGTTCCGCATCGCTGCCATCCACCGCCGCCAAAACACCTTCATCCCGCAAGGAGATGAGGTGTTCCAAGTGGCCGACATGGTGTATGTGGTCACCAAACCGCACGCCATCAAGGACATCATCAAGCTGAGCGGCAAGAAACAGATCAACATCCACAACGTGATGATTGTGGGCGGTGGACGTGTGGGTCGCATCACCGCCAAACGCCTTGAACACGACCTGAACATCAAGATTCTGGAAATCGACAAGGAACGCTGCATGGACCTGACCAACTACCTCTCGGAGGCTTTAGTGGTCAACGCCGATGCCCGTAACCTTGACCTGCTTGAGGACGAAGGCATCAAGGACATGGACGCCTTCATCGCCGTTAGCGACAACACCGAGACCAACATCCTGACCTGTCTTCAGGCCAAGTCTTTTGGCGTGAAGAAGACCATCGCCCTCGTTGAGAACATTGACTACATTGACATCTCGCAAAACATTGGCATTGACTCCATCATCAACAAGAAACTCATCGCGGCCAGCTACATGGTGAAATACACCCTCGGCGCCAAAGTGTCCACACTGAAGAGCCTCAGCGGCATCGATGCCGATATCGTAGAATTTGAAGTGAGGGCTGGCTCGGCGGTCACGCGCAAGCCCATCGGACAGTTAGCTATGCCCAACGACGCCATCATCTGTGGCATCACCCGTGATGGTGAGAGCTTCATCGCCACTGACGACTTCCAAATCGAAACCGATGACCAGGTGGTGGTGCTGGCCTTGCCTGCTGGCATCCCTGCTGTAGAACGATTGTTCCATTGATAATTGTAATGAACGTAGAAAGTCAAATAAGACACGAGACTTCGAGACGCGAGACACGAGACAGATTTAGTCCCGCGTCACGTGTCCCGTAGTCCCGCGTCAAAAAAATGAAGTGGAAAACTAAAATAAACCACCCCTTAGTCCTCCGCATCGAAGGTCAGCTGCTGCTCATCGAAGGCCTCATGATGTTGACGGTGCTTCCCGTGACCTATCTCCACCACGGGTTGTATGCCTTCAGTATGCCCTTCTCGGCCCTCATCACCTTGCTGACTGGTTTCATCCTACTCATCGCCACCCGTAACCACAAAGACGAAAAGACCACCTCACGGGATGGCGTCTATGTCGTCTGCATCTCGTGGCTTGTGCTCTCGTTGTTCGGTGCCATGCCTTTCCTGCTCAGCAAGAGCGTGCCCAACTTCACAGATGGCTTTTTTGAAGCGCTGTCTGGTTTTACCACCACTGGCGCTACCATTTTGACCAACATTGAATCCGTCCCGAAAGACATCCTCCTCTGGCGCAGCATGACGCAATGGATTGGTGGCTTGGCTATCATAGTGTTCTCGTTGGCTATCCTCCCTTATCTCGGCATGAGTGGCATGCAACTCTTCGTTTCCGAAATCAACGGCATCACTTACGACAAACTGCATCCACGCGTTATGCACACCGTGAGGCGCATTTGGTTCATTTACCTGTTTTTCACGCTGTTGGAAACGTTGCTGCTCTATTGGGGCGACATGGACTTTTACGATGCCCTCTGCCACTCGTTAAGCACCATCAGTTCGGGAGGATTTTCCACGCGAACGGCTAACATAGGGGCTTTCTCCAACTATTCTCAGGTCGTGATTACCGTCTTTATGGTGTTGTCGGGCTGCAATTTCTCCTTGCTCCTGCTCTCTTTGAGTTGGCGTTCATTCACCATTCTGAAAAACCAAGAGTTCAGGACCTTCCTGCTCTACACCCTGTTTTTGGGCATTGGCATCGGCTTGGTGCTGTTGTTCGGTTGCCACAAGAGTTTCGGCACTTCCTTCCGTGAGTCGTTCTTCAGCGTCATCTCGGCCTTCACCACCACAGGCTTCTTTGTCAGCGACTACACAGCTTGGCCCACCTTCCTTTGGGTCATCCTTTTCCTGCTGATGTTCATCGGCGCTTGTTCGGGGTCTACCTCTGGCGGCGTCAAGATCTTCCGCCACCTCATCTTTGCCAAAAACTCACTACTTGAACTGAAGCGCATCATCCACCCCAATGCCGTGTTGCCCGTGAAGGTGAACGGAAAAGCCATCTCCACCAGTGGCGTTTACAAGCACATCACCTTTATCTTCGTCTATTTCCTGGTTTTCCTCCTTGGTGCTGTCATCTTGTTGGCTATGGGCATCGATATTGAGACCGCTTTAGGCGCCTCGGTGGCCACGCTGAGCAATGTCGGTACAGGTCTCGGGCAAGTTGGGCCAGGCGGCTCGTATGTCATCTTCCCTTTGACCGCCAAGTGGCTGCTGATGCTCTTCATGCTCCTCGGCAGAGTGGAGCTTTTCTCGCTGATTACGCTGCTTTCTCGGAGCTTTTGGAGAAATTAAAACACACCAGCTATGCGAAACCTCTTGAAAATCATATCCTTTATCCTCTTGATCCAAGCTTTCATCGGGTGCCAGACTACGCCACGCGATGTGAAGCAAGCCGCTTGCGATGCCTTGGAAAATGCTCGTATCCAGTTAGATTCAGGCAATAAAGCTGAGGCAATGCAATTGTTCAAGGAAGCGGAACATTACGGCTTGTTGGCAAATGACACGCTGACCATTGCCCATGCGCGGTTTAATATTGCGAAATGCTTGGGCGATTATGCCAATGAAGAAGATCTCTTTTCGCTGTTAAAGGCTGCCGACGATGGCTTTGGCAACAATTACGCCGAACGTGCCAAGGTGATGACGGTTTGGGGCGATTATTACCAACTCCACAGGCAATTCGACAGCGCGGAGGTTTATTTGAACCGCGCGATGGACTATGCGGAACGAAGTGGTTCGATGGATGCGAAACGATGGGTCTTGTCCGCTTTTCATGTGAAGTGTTTCAACGCCAAGGAATACAAGAAGTCTGGCGATTACTTGCAGCGGTTCTTTCAAACCTATCCTCCTAATGCAAGCGACAGCGTGTTGATGTATTATTACCACAATATGGGGAACGTCTATTATAAAATGGGTAACATGGATTCGATGGCTTATTGTTATGGACGGTTGGAGGAAATTTTAACCCGTGTAGAACCAGATTGTTTTGTACAAAACGAAGACGCATGGTATTATGGCACACTTGCCAATTTTGCCGAGATGCGCGGCGATTTTGAGAAGGCTTGTGAGTATATGTATTGGTACGAAAAACACGATGCGCATCACGACATAGAGCAGAAGAAAAACAATCTCGCGCTCATCAGCCAGAAATACGACACTGCGGTGATGCAGAATGAATTAAACAAAAAAATCATTCACAAACAGCGCGTTATTATCCTCATTAGTGGGATAGCAGCCTTGGTTTTGTTAGCCTTTTTAATCTCGCAAATCCGAATGGCGCGCAACCGCAAGCGGGAAGCCGAAATCAACGCCGAACTGTTCCATTTCAAGCAGCAGAACAAGGCCTTGGTGCAAAAACATGCCGAGCACGAACATATCCAACAGGACTACGCTGACCGCCTTTCGGAAGCTTTCGACAAGGAGCAACAAACAATGATGTTGTTAGACATCTACTTGAACAACAGCAAGAAAGCCAACCTCCTCAATGACTTGGAACGTACCGTTTTCGGTGATAAGGACCATTGGAAGGCCATGCTTGCCGTGGTGGAGGAGAAATACCCCGGGCTTTGGGAAACCCTCGGGCAAAAGTACCCCGACATGGACGAAGACGAGAAGAGATCTTTCATCCTCTCGCATTTCAAGGTCTCGCGACAAGAGGAAGCGGATTATCTTGGAACTACTGTGAATATGGTGGATAAATTGCGCGGAAGGGTTAGGAAAAAGCTGGCGGAGAATCATTGATTTTGGACCTTTTTAACGAAGTTTTTGAAATTTAGTAGCAACATATTCAAAAAACATCTATCTTTGCAACCCCAGTTAACTTAATGGCCATTAAATTAACAAAGGTTAAATTAAATCTGATAGGATATGAAATTCTACGATAGAACGACTGAATTACTGATACTTGAAAAGAATTGGCAACAGTCTTCCAACCGTTCCATGATGACTACACTCATCGGAAGACGACGCACTGGGAAGACGGCCTTACTGTTGAAAAGTGTGGAAAACAAGCCTTTCCTTTACCTGTATGTTTCAAAAGACAACGAGCAGGTGCTTTGCCGCAAGTTTCAGCAACAGGCGCAAGACGCGCTCGACTTGCAACTTTACGGTCAGGTGGAGAACTTCGGCAGCCTCTTCAAGGAACTGATGAGATACGGCGAAAGCCATCATTACACGCTCATCATCGACGAGTTTCAGAACTTGTTAGGCATAAATGCCGCCATACCGAGCGAGATACAAGACATTTGGGACCGCAACAAGGACAAGACCCATGTCAATCTCTTTCTCTGTGGCTCCATCTATTCCATGATGAAACGCATTTTCGACCATAGCGACCAACCTCTTTATGGCCGCCGCGACTCACACTTGCGTCTGCTTCCTTTCAGCATCGAAACCTTGAAAACCATTTTGGCCGATCACAACCCTGAATACAAGCCCGACGATTTGCTATGCCTTTACATGCTTACGGGCGGTGTGGCCAAATATGTCGCCCTGCTGATGGATGCCCGCGCCACGACCAAACAAAAAATACTCAACTATGCCCTGTCGCCCGACTCACCTTTCCTGACCGAAGGCATCGAACTGTTCATTTCAGAGTTTGGTCGCGATTATGGCACCTATTTCTCTATCCTTCAACTGATTGCAGGCGGCATGACAACTCAAAGTGAGATTGACAGCATCATCGGGAAAAACACGGGGGCCTACCTGAACAATATGCATGATGACTATCTTTTCATCAGCAAGAACACGCCTTTGTTGAGCAAACCAGGCGTAAGGAGCATCCGCTGGCAGATTGACGACTGTTTCCTGCGGTTTTGGTTCCGCTTCGTCTATCCCTACCAAGGCTTGATAGAAAGCAACCAACTTGGTCTTCTAAAACAGTATGTGACAGACAATTACTCGCAATTCACGGGGCGCACTTTGGAGCGCTATTTCCAAGAGAAGGCGATGCAAAGCGGTAAATTCACGAAGGTAGGCAATTGGTGGGACCGTAAAGGCAAGAACGAAATCGACATGGTGGCCTTGAACGAATTTGACAAGACCTGCCTCGTGGCCGAAATCAAGCGCAACAAGGACAGAATCGACATGAAAGACTTGCAGGAAAAGGTGCTTGCCTTCCCTTCGGAGTTTTCATCGTATCAAATTCAGACGGAAGGGCTTTCTTTGGAGGATGTGTAGGTCTAAAACCACCCAAAATCCTAGGACTTTACCAACAAAAAAGTTTGGAATGAGCAAAAATACAATCCATTCATTCCCATAATATTACGATTTTTCAAGCCTGAAAAAGTTTGGAATGTCATTTTGACCACGAAATAATAGGGATATTTTTGCATCATTATTTCAAAATCGTATCACTAATATGCGAAAAAACCTGCGTTTTGTCATTTTGCTGTTGCTCGCGCTCATGTCTTTTGGTTTGCAGGCGCAAAACAAGGCTACTGTTCACGGGTTTGTGACGGATTCTGTCTCTCACGAGCCTGTTCCCTATGCCACCGTGCGGCTTCTTGACCCAGAGGGAACTCTCATCAATGGAGCCATCACTGATGTGGATGGGGCGTTCCTGATGAAGGATGTGCCTTTTGGAACACAAACTTTTGTTGTTTCGTTTGTGGGCTATCGCTCCAAAAGAGTCGTGAAGGAAATCAAGGAGAAGGAGCAGTGGTTTAGGATAGGTATCGTAATGGAAAACAAGCAATTGCAGGAAGTGAGCGTGGTAGGGGAAAAGGTGCTGATGCAGGAGGAAGTCGATAAGACCGTCTATCGCCTTGACGACTTCGTTCTGCGCAACTCGCCTACGGTTTTGGAAGCAATGAAGAGCATACCAGGCATAACGGTGAAAAACTCTGACGAAAGTGTCCGCGTCAACGGGAGCAACAACGTGCTTGTTCTGGTGGATGGGATGTATTCCTCACGAAGTCTTACGACCATCAATCCGGAGGATGTGGAGTCGGTTGAGGTCATTACCAACCCGAGCGTGGAATATGATTCGGAGGTGGCTAATGTGGTGAATATCATCCTGAAAGAAGAACGGAAGCAAGGTGTCCGTGTCGTGGCGATGGGGCGCGGTGAATTGCCCTTGAATAGTCTCTACGGCCGCCTCAATGTGGATTATGAGTTTTCTAGATTCCGCGTTTTTGGCAATTACACGGCCACATACTACAAGCCTCGCCACGAGGGGTTTGTCTATGACAGCACTTATTGCACAGTCACTGACGAGGAGGTCGACCGTTACGACGAAATAACGGCCACCAACATCCTGCCCTCGTCACCTTCCATCAGCCACAAAGCCGGATTGGGTTTCGATTGGCGCATCAGCAAGAACGACTTGCTTTCGGTGAGCGGTAATTTAGAGCTGCACAGGGACAAAGTGAACAGCAGACAATACTCGCTTTATAACGACAACGGTGTTCTCGGTTTCGAGGAATGGAACGATGTGACGAGCCAAGGACGGTCGCGAGACCAGAACTATACCTTATACTATCGTCACCGCTTTGCCAAGAAAGGTCATGAAATCACCTTTAACTCAAACTATTACAGAATGAACGGCGTTAGGGAATACCTTTCCCATTCTCTGTTCCATTATCCTGATGCCGACAGCGTTTTAAAGACGTTGGACCGCTTGACCGACAATGGGCAGTCGGCATGGAACGCCAAACTGAAATACGACCTTCCGCTGACCGAAAAGTTGACATTGACCACCGGCGTGCAAAACTATTCGCGCTGGATTGGCTACACTTACACCACTGGCGATGGCGGACAATACTTTGATTATCACGACAATCGTTTGGCCTTGTTTGGGCAGATGGCTTATCGGTTCAGCGACCGCTTCTCGGTTTCGGCAGGTTTGCGCGGCGAGCATCTTCGTTTCAACATCTACGACACCATCGGCAGAGGCCAATGGAATGCGTTGCCTTCGGTCGCGCTGATGTACAAAATTAACGAAAACAACACATTGAAACTCAACTACAAATCACTTCTTCAATATCCTTCCTATCATTTCCTCACGCCGTTCATCTACACCCAAAACGATGCTTTGGTTTATTCCGCTGGTAATCCCTATCTGCTGCCAGAGAAGACGCAGCGTGTCAGTGTGAACTATGCTTATAGAAAGAAATACACTAACCTAATTGTTGAACCGTATCTTGCCTATCGTCAAGGAATTATCGGTGAGCGATACCAAATTGACGGTGCGGTGACGAACACCATTTATGACAATGTGGCCAACTCCATGAAGTACGGAGGTCGGATTTCGGCGACCACCTTGGTGGGTGGTTTCCTTATGCCGATGGTAGAGTTTGATATGGGCTATGTGGACTATGGTAATCCGAAATACAACGGTTTGGAAATGAGCCTTGTAGCAGCCTTGGAAATGGAATTGCCGTGGGATTTGACTTTGGAGGCAGAGTTTCTTTACGATGGCACAAAACGCCTTTACAACGGCTATTCCTTCGGCAGCCCGCTCATTGAGACTATCGCTTTGAGCCGGGGCTTCCTGAAAGACCAACTCTATGTTGAGCTGTCAATGGAAGGCTTTTTCCTCAGCGAGAAAACGGAGGATGTCATCGATGTGCCAGGTTATTACAGCCTGAATCGTGCGGAACAGCGGATGCCTTCGTTAGGGCTTTACGTGCGATATGTATTCAAGGGCGGCGAGCGCAAAATGGCGGAGATTGAGGAGCGCGAGTCGCTGATGGAGAGTGAAGAGAACGCGGCGCAGAGGAAATAATGTGCCAAAATGTCTTTGGACTTTCCCAACAAAAAGTTTGGAACGGGCGTGCTTTCAAACACTTTATTATCAATAATTTACGATTTTTTGTAAAGAAAAAAGTTTGGAATGTCCTTTCAATTGTTTGACAAACATGATAGTTTTGCTCCGCTGAGACGAGATCTTGTTTATTTTTGTACCTATGAAACGGTATCATCTGGTTTTGTTTTTCCTTTTCACAATGTTGGCGGCTTGCCATCCTACATCCCGAGATGTGCAGCAAGCTGCCGACGATGCTTTGGAAAACGCTCGTATTCAGTTGGATTCAGGTAACAAGGCGGAGGCCATGCGCTTATTCAAAGAAGCGGAACATTATGGCCATATAGCGAATCAAAATCTGACTGTGGCTCATGCGCAGTATCATATTGCACAATGTATGGGTTACTATGCTGACAAAAAGGAAGTCGTTTCGTTGCTGAAGGCTGCTGCCGAGGGCTTTGGCGAAGACTACGCCGACCGTGCCGAAGCGTTGAGAGAGTTGGGCGATTTCTATCAGTTCCATGGACAATTTGATAGCGCAGCGTATTATTTGGATCAGGCCCTAGAGTATGCCGAGCAAAGCGGGTCAACAGAAGCAAAGCGCGACTGTTTGTCCGCTTTTCATACCATGTATTTCAATGCGGGGGATTACGAAAAGTCGGCCGATTATCTCAGTCAGTTTTGGCAAGCCTCGATTACTGATGCGGACGACAATGTGCTGATGTATTATTATCACGATATGGGGAACATCTATTCTGAGTCTGGCGACTTAGATTCTGCGGATTATTATTACAGCCGTTTAGAGGAACTTGTGTCCCAAACCGAGCCTAATGAGGATACTTGGTTCTATTACGGTGTCTTATCCGATTTTGCCGAAGAGCGCGGCGATTATGAAACTGCCTGTAAATACGGATGTCTATATGAGGAAGGCAACAATCTAAGAGAAATAGAGCAACAAGAGAACAATCTTGCGCTCATCAGCCATAAATATGACAGTGAGGTGATGCGGAATGAGTTGAACCAGAAAATCATCATTGGGCAGCGCATCATTGTCATCGTCAGTTTAGTAGCGACTTTGGTTTTGGCAGCCTTGTTGGTTTCGCAAATACGCTTGGCACGGAGGCGCAAACGTGAGGCCGAAATCAATGCAGAGCTGTTCCACTTCAAGCAGCAGAACAAGGCTTTGGCTCAAAAACATGCCGAGCATGAGCAAATCCAGCAGGATTATGCCGACCGCCTTTCGGATGCCCTGATGAAGGAGCAACGGATTATGCTTTTACTGGACAACTATCTGAACAGCAATAAGAAAGCCAACCTTCTCAAAGAGTTGGAGACTTCCGTTTATGGCGATAAAGACCATTGGGAGGCCATGCTTACAGTGGTTGACCAGCTTTATCCCGACCTTATGGAAACCCTCCGGCAAAAATATCCCGACTTGGATGAGGATGAGCGGAAGTCTTATATCCTTTCGTATTTCAAAATCTCGCGCCAAGAAGAAGCCGACTATCTCGGCACTACTGTCAATATGATTGACAAACTGCGCGGAAGACGGAGAAAAAAGATGGAGGAAGGTTAAAAAACTTTGGACTGTTTTCAACAATTGATTGGAATAGCTCTTGATTTATCTCTTTTGTTTTCAGAACTATACATTTTTTATATTTCGGAATTGTTTGGAATGACTATTCGACCGCTTGACAAAGGCGGTAGTTTCGCAGCATCATTTCCATTACGAAGTATAAAACATTGTATCACCCTAAAACACAAATCACTAATTATTCACATTTTAAAATCATAACAAAATGAAGAAAGTCATTTATCTGCTTGGCATCATGCTCCTTATGGCAGGAGCGGCCAAGGCGCAAGACGCAAAGACCCTGAGTGGTCCTGAAATCGAATTCGAGAAAACCGTCCACGATTATGGCGACGTGCCTTACAACGGGGATGGCAAATGTGAGTTCCGCTTCACCAACACGGGTACCGAACCCCTTATCATCCAGAAGCCGAAGTCGAGTTGCGGATGCACTGTTTCCACCTGGCCCAAGGATCCCATCCTTCCAGGCAAGTCGGAAGTCATCGAGGTAACTTACAGGACCAACCGTGTAGGCAAAATCGATAAAACCATCACCGTGACATCCAATGCGGTGCAAAACCCTACAATGGTGCTTCGCATCAAAGGACGCGTGCTTGACCAACCTACCGAAACCCTCCCCGAGAAGAGAGACGACTCGGACAACGGCTCTCCCGTCAACAACAACTGATCTGTAATTATTATTTGGTTATCATTAAGCCGTCTAATATTACCGTTAGATGGCTTTTTATCAAAACAAACGCGTGTCCCTTTCGATGGTGGTGGGTTGTCTTAGGCGTGGCGGCAGTGGCGGTGATTGTCGGGGTGATTTATAGCATCACCTCGTCAGGCGGCGTTGAGGGGACAAAGAACATGGCAAAATAAACGGGAAGGTATGTCACTTTCCCGTTTTGGGTGACTTCACGTTCGTTTGATAGTACAAAAGCTTGCTTGATGTGATAGTCGGGGGTGGAGACAAAAGTATTCAACGAGGCGTGTATGTTGTAATCCTTCCCTGACTTCACTTCAATAGGAACCACCGAAAGCAGGTCGTAATCGTTTACAAGAAACTCAACCTCGCCTTTCTTCTTGTTGTCGTAATAGAACAGCGGAAAGCCATGTGCAACAAACTCGCTACACACCACCGACTCATACACCGAACCCAGGTTGACGCTCTTTTCATCATTCATAATGGCGGAAATGCTGTACTGATAAAGAAGCCGTGTCAGCAGCCCCACATCGTTCAGATACAGTTTCAGCAGGTTCTTGCTCTCCGATTCCACAAGCGGGAACCTTGGGTTGGAGACGGCCTTCACCTCGTTGCAGATACCGCTTTTCACAAGATACTCAAACTCA
>JAEEGF010148602.1_pt1 | contig 11091 bp, 8 predicted proteins | sample 9134171 | NCBI WGS metagenome assembly JAEEGF01 (sample SAMN16246542, study PRJNA631951) | gut metagenome | biome: gut microbiome; feature: rumen; material: AP-attached | host: Bos | place: Iran: Karaj | collected 2018-10
ACATCGTGAAGGAGAACTCCGACATCGACCGGCGCGAGTATCACCTGAAGCTCTCGGAGAAGTACTACCACTACGCGGGGCTCATGAAAAGCTACGTCGACACAGTCATGAACCGCATGCAGGAGCGCTTCACGGCGGAGGAGCTGGAGACCTTCTCCAAAATGCTCGGCGTCATGAGCGAGGAGCTCATGCCGGAAACAAGTTTATAAGATGCAAGAAGCACCCCGGACGCTGCGACGGGGTGCTTCGTTCGTAGGGGCGCTTCACGAAGCGCCCGGTTGCTGCGGCTGTATTTTTCACAGCGGGCGATTCGTGAATCGCCCCTACGAATTCTGTTTCGGTGCGTTCATATGAAGCGACACATCAAACCTCCCCGGGGTTTTGCTCCGGGGAGGTTCTGTTTGGATGCAATTTACGCCTTCTGGCTTTCGCCGAGGAGCTTTTCCTTTTCGACCTGCAGCTCCGCGATCTTTTCCTTGCTGAGGGGATACACAAAGCGCAGCAGGAGGAAGACGAGCAGGAACAGCACGGCGGGGATCAGCGCCGAGGAGTTGTACATGCGGTCGAGAACGGGCTGGGTGATGTTGTCGGCGTTCAGGACGTTGTCGGTATAGCCGATCTTGAGGAGGACGGAGTTGATGAGGACGGCGGCGACGGTCTGGCCGAGCTTGCGCATGAAGGAATAGAAGGAGTAGCTCGTGGCCTCGTCGTGCAGGCCGTACTTGACCTCGTTGTAGTCGATCGCGTCCGCGGCCAGCGCCCAGACGAGCAGGAAGATGAACGCCGTGCCGATGCCGGTCATCAGGCAGAAGACCAGATAGAGCATGACATTGTGCGTGTGCAGGAAGAAGAGGATGAAGTTGATGATCGAGGCAAACAGGATGCCGTAGGCGCACACGTCGCGGCGGCCGAACTTGTTGCCGAGCTTCGTCGCGAAGAGCATCACGATGGCGACGGGCAGATAGATGCACACCTGCGAGACCATGAACATCGGGCTCTGGAAGTAGTAGTCGAACAGATAGCTGTAGTAGCCGGTCTGGAACATCTGCGCGGCGAGGAAGAGCATCGACGCAAGCGACACCGCGACGAAGGGGCGGCTCTTAAAGAGCGTGCCGATGACCTTCCAGGTCTGGCCCTTCTGGCGCGGGGCGGGCTTGGAGGCCACGCGCTCCTTGTTCCAGGCATAGCAGAGGAAGAACGCGAGCACGCACAGCACGGCGATCGCGATGACGCCGGTGATCGTGCGGTTATAGTCCATGACGCGCTTGGCGCCGTCGCCCTCGCCGATGGTCTTGACGGCGTAGAAGCTCATGAGCGCCATCGCGGGCATCGCGCCGAAGGTGGAGCCGACGGAGCGGAACACCGACAGGGAGGAGCGCTCCTTATCGCTGGACGTGACGACCTGCGCGAGCGAGCCGTAGGGGATGTTGATGCAGGTATAGAGCATGCCGAAGAGGATGTACGTCACATAGGCGTAGGCGAGGTACTGCCCCTGCGTCAGGCCGGGGATCTTGACGAACATCAGCACCGCCGAGACGGCGACCGGGATCGCGAAGATCTTGATCCAGCGGCGGTAGCGGCCGTCGGCCTTGGGCTGCGCGCCGTCGATGATGCGGCCCCAGATCGGGTCGTTGATCGCGTCCCAGATGCGCGCCACGATCATCATCGTCATGATGCTCACGATGTTGATCTGCAGAATATCCGTGTAGTAGCGCTGCAGAACGCTCTGCACCAGACCGAACACGCACAGAGAGCCGAAGTCGCCCATCAGATAGCCGATCTTGTCTTTGGTCTTGATGCCGCTGGTGCGGGAGATATAAGACTGATCCATTTCCGTTTCCTCTCTTTATTTGTTCTTGCCCGCCGTCTGAAAGACAGACGTGAACGGGCTGTTTTTTCGATAAAACACCGGGAGCTGACCGAGCGGGGCGTCCACGCGGTACTTTTTGCCGCCCGCGAAGGGCTCGCCCGTCCAGAGGTGCACCCACTCGCCCTTGGGGAGATGCACGGTGCGCACACGCTCGCCCTCGCGGATGACGGGGCAGACGAAGAGATCCTCGCCGAGGAAATAGGCGTAGGGGTCCTGCCCCTTTTTCGCGTCGTTCTCCGGGAAGAAGTCCGGCCGCAGGACGGGCAGACCCTCCTGCGCGAGCGCCATGCAGTGCTCCAGATAGGGCCGGAGCACCACGTGCGCGCGTGTCAGCTTCACGGTGAACGGCGTGACGCCGCTCGCGTCAAACTGCGCGTTCGCCCACGGGCGGATGGATTCGTGGCTGCGCATCAGGAGCGAAAACGCGCCCATCTCCATCCAGCGGACGAAGAGCTCCTTCGAGCGCTTCATCTTCGCGAAGGAGAAGAAGCCGCCGATGTCGCAGTGCACCATCGGCACGCCCGAAAAGCCGAGCGAGAAGCTCGCGGGCATGACGCAGGGCATGCCGTAATCGCGCGTCGTGTCGGTGTGCTGGTCGCCGTTCCACATGATCGGCGCGTACTGCTGAATGCCGAGATAGCCCGAGCGCGTGAAGAACATGGCCTCGTTCTCCTTTCCGCGCGCTTCGATCGCCTCGCGGTTGATCTTCGCCCAGAGCACGGGCCAGACGTTGTGCAGCTCCGCCGGATCCCCGTCGTGCAGTACGCAGTCGACCGGGAGATATTCGCCGAAGTCCGCCATCCAGCCGGAGACGCCGAGATCGAGCATGTTCTGCCCGATGAGCACTTCCTTGATATACGCCACGGCGTCCGGATGCGTGAGATCGAGCATGCCGGCGTCGAAGGTCGTGGACTGGATGTGGTACACTTCGCCGTCCCGGTTCCGGATGAGCCAGCCCTTGTCTTTACAATAGTGATAGAGATGACCGTCGCGGACGAGATAGGGGTTGATGTAGGCGAGGAAGCGCACGCCGCGCGCGTTCAGCTTCCCGATCGCCTCACGGAGGTTCGGATAGAGCTTCTCGTCGGCCTCCCAGTTCCACCAGACCTGCTTGCCCATCACGGTTCGCAGCTCTCCCGACCAGTCCTGCGACCAGACGGCGGAGACCTTCGCCCCGGCGTCGAGCATGGCGAAGGCCTTCCTGAGAATCGTCTCCGTGCCGCCCTGCACGCCGAGGATCATGCCCTCGAAGCACCAGTCCGGCAGATACTGCCGGTTCGGGATGTAAGCCGCAAGCGCGCGGCAGAGCTCCGGAAGATTCTTCCCCGAGAGGAGCGTGAGCCGCTTCGGGCAGCGGTCGAAGAAAAAGCGAAATTCGTCCGCCGCCGTGAAGTCCGCCGTGCCGTCCGACGGGGTGTCGAAGAGGATCAGCCGGTTCCGATCCGTCATGAAAACCGGCATCGGCGCGTAGCTTCCGATGGCGGAATGGGGCTTTTCCCGATAGAGCGCGCGGGGCAGCAGCGCCTTTTCGACGATGGTCGAGGCCTTGATGTGCTCGGAGACGAAGTTCACCACGCGCTCGCCGCGGTGGTTCACCTGGCGGTACTGCTCGCCGCCGCCGAAGACGGCCTCGTCCTTTTTGGCCGGGAGGCGGAATTCATAGCTCCAGTCGTCCTCGCCCTCGAGCGCGAGATCGCAGCCGAGCGGCACTTTTTCCATCGTGATGCGCAGGCTGTGTCCGCCGCCGGAGAGAACGACGGAGGCGCCCTCCTGCTTCACCGCCGTGAGCGGGATGCGCTCGGCCTCGCGGACGGCGGTTTTGACCGTGCCGCGGTTCGCGGAATAGGTCTTCTCCTGCCGGACGGCGGTGGCAAAGGGCCGGGCCTCGCTGTGGCGCAGCAGAACATTTTTCCCCCTGCGCAGCATCAGCATATTCGATTCGGGCATAGGCGCTCCTCCTGCTGCTGATTAATCTGAAATTATTTTATCTGCCGCCGTGACTCCTGTCAAGTCAGAAGCGGGACGGATCCGCCGCGGCAGGCAGATCCGTCCCGCATGATTTCACTTTGAAAACAGGTACCCGGCGCGCGCTTCCCAGAGCGCCTCGTCGCCCCTGCCGCCGGGCGTGACGCCGAGCTCCAGAAGCCGCTGCGCAAGGCCGGCGGAGAATTTCTCCGCGCCGAAGCGGTTGAAGTGCAGGCCGTCATACCAGTCGGCGCCGCTGTCAATGCCGAAGGCCGGCGCCTCCTCCGTGAGATCCCAAACGGTCTCACAGCCGGCGGCCAGCAAACGATCGCGCAGCGTCTCGCGCGCCCCGGCGGGGATGCGCGCCGTCGCGGGCGCGAAATAGCACACAAGACGGACGTTTTCCTCCCGGCAGAAGCGGACGAGGGCTTCGAGCGCGCGCGCATGCGCCTCGTAGACGTCCGTGCCGGGCAGATGCAGCCCGTCGCGGTCGGCGGAGCCGGTCTGCGGCGCGGCGTCCTCGAGCAGCGTGTAGCCGCAGAGCATGCGTCCGTCGTCCGCCGTGAGCTCCGTGATGCTCGGCTGCGGCGCGAGCAGCTCGCTGTGGAACGCATAGATCGGAAACACCGAGAGGCGGAGCATCTCGCGATCGCACCCGAGCGCCGCGCGGATGCGGTTCGGCGAAAAGGGCATATAGCCCACGTTGACCTTGGAAAAGCCCGTGACGCGATCGAAGAACGCGCCGCTGATCTCCGCCGCGACGCAGGCGCCGCGCTGGGTCTTCAGCGCCTCGCGCACATAGGCGAGCATGACCTCCGGCGTCTGCTCCGGCCCCGCCATGACAAACGAGGTCAGCCCGGTATCGCGCCAGATCGCCGCGGGCATCACGTCGCAGTAGGTCATCGACGAGCCGAAGAACAGCACGTCGACCGTGTCCGGCTCCTCCTGCAGATAGGACTCCCAGACCGAGCCGTAGTCATAGCGGTGCGGCATGAGCCGGCAGCCCGCGAGATACAGCACAACGAGCAGCGCCGCAATCGTGAGCACCGCGAGGAGGAGATCCGCCGCATGGCGGCGGGAGGCGTTTTCTTTCATACCCATCCCCTCCTCAATATTTGAAATAGACGAAGTCCTGCGCTGCGAACCCGTCGCCGTAAGCGCCGAGCAGGCAGGTCGCCAGAATGAGCAGGAACACCGCCGCATAATACGGCAGGAGCGTTTCGCTCAGCCGCCTGCGGATCGGCGCGCGCAGACTCAGTGCATCCACGGCGGCGCACACGGCAAGGCAGCCCCCGAGCGACCATTGCTGCCGCAGCGTGAGGCCGAGCTCCGCGAGCGTCTGCGCGCCGAAGCCATAGCGCAGAATGCCGAGGATCTGCCCGCCGATCTCCGCCGCCTGCGTGATCGAGCCGGCGCGGAAGAGCACCCACGTCGCGGAGATGAGCAGATACGTCACCGCCGCGCGAAAACCCGCGCGGACAAACCGCAGCGGACTGCGCTCCAGCCGGCCGTCGAGCCGCGCCGTGCCACAGACCGCTGACGGTGAAGACGATCAGAATGTTCAGATACGTCCGCGCGCGGCCCTTCCGGCTGCCGCCGAGGGGAAAATAGAGATACTCCCGGAACCAGCCGGTGAGCGAGATGTGCCACTTTTTCCAGAAGCTGCGCACGGAGAGCGAATAATAGGGCGCGGCAAAGTTCTCCGTGAGCGTGAGCCCGAGCGCCTCGGCCGCGCCGAGCGCCATGTGCGAATAGCCCGCGAAGTCGAAATAGATCTGCAGCGAATAGCCGAGCGCGACGAGCAGCCACATGCCGCCCGAGACCCTTTGCTCGCCGGAATACGCCGCGTTGACCGCGACGGCGATCACGTCCGCCACGGCGAGCTTCTCGAACACGCCGAACACAAAGCGCAGCACGCCCGCCTTCAGCCGCTCCGCGTCGAAGGTCTGCCGCCGCTGCAGCTGGGGCAGAAACGTCCGCGCCATGCCGACGGGGCCGGCGAGGATGGCCGGGAAGAAGGACGTGAACAGCGCATAATGCACGAAGCTCCGCTCCGCGGGGAGCTTTTCGCGGTAAACGTCAAAGAGATAGCCCGTGATCGAGAAGGTGAAAAACGAGAGTCCCGCCGGAACGGCGAGCGACGACGTCCAGTCCGGGAGCGAAAGGTGCGCGATGCGCAGCACCGGCCCGAGGAAGAAGGCGAAGTATTTATAGAAAAACAGCAGACCGAAGCAGAAGAGGCAGCCGAGCCAGAGCCAGAGCCTCCGCCGTCCGATGGCGCTCCGCTCCATCGCAAGCGCCGCGAGATAGGACACGAGCGTGCTCAGAAGCAGCAGCACCAGCAGGCCGCCGCTCTGCAGCGCATAAAACACCCAGCACGCCGCGAGCAGAAACAGCTTTTGCCCCCGCGCCGGGAGCAGAAACCAGCCCGCCAGCACGAAGGCGAAAAACACAAAGAATTTGAGGGAGATAAACGCCATGCCGTTCCTCCGAAGCGAAATTACGTGCAATATTCTACCGTCCGCCGCCCGGACTGTCAACCGAAGCGCGGGCCGGCAGAAGCCCGCAGGGCAAAAAAAATCGCCGCCACATGGCGACGTCATCTATATCAATTTCCGCGCGGCGGTGGGGACTCGTCCGTTTTTCCAGTGCATCGGAGGAGATAGAGGTAGATAGGTAGGGTGAAAACAAAGGAGAAAGCAGATGCACTGGCCCGATCCGCCGCTGCGGAACTTGGTTGCAGTTTAGCGCCTTTTTTTGTCTGCGTCAATCGGCGTTTTCAACAAATCAGTGCAATTCTCGCATTTTTTGTGATTTTTCATTCAAATCCACGGCAAATTTGCCCCAATTCGGGCATTTTTCCGTGAAATCAGGTTCAAAACTCATGGTTGCATTCCCCGCGCTTTTCCATTACAATAGAAACGCCCGGCTCCGCGGGAGAATTCTCCGCGCGGCGGGCGGATTTTTCGTCAAAACAACCCGAGATTTTCGGGCCTTTCGGGAGGAGAAGAAAGATGACCGTATTGGTAACGGGCGGCATGGGCTACATCGGCAGCCACACCTGCGTGGAGCTCCTGAAGCAGGGCATGGACGTCGTGATCGTCGACAACCTCGTGAACTCCAGCGCGGAGGCCGGCCGCCGCGTAGAGCAGATCACGGATAAAAACGTGACCTTCTATGAGATCGACGTGCGCGACCGCGAACGGCTCGACGAGGTCTTCCGCCGTCATAAAATCGACTGCGTGATCCACTTCGCCGGTCTCAAGGCCGTGGGCGAGAGCGTGCGGATGCCGCTGGAATACTACGACAACAACCTCAACTCCACCATCGTCCTCGTGCAGACGATGCGCAGACACAACGTGAAGAAGATCATCTTCTCCTCCTCCGCGACGGTCTACTCCGGCGACAATCCGATGCCGCTCTATGAGACGAGCCGCACCGGCAACTGCACGAACCCCTACGGCTGGACCAAGTACGTCTGCGAGCAGGTGCTGCGCGACTGCGTCGTGGCCGACCCCAGCTGGTCGGTCGTGCTGCTGCGCTACTTCAACCCCGTCGGCGCGCACTCCAGCGGCCTGATCGGCGAGGATCCGCGCGGCATTCCGAACAACCTCATGCCCTTCATCTCGCAGACCGCCATCGGCCGCCGCGAGAAGCTGAGCATCTTCGGCAACGACTATGACACGCCGGACGGCACCTGCATCCGCGACTATATCCACGTCGTCGATCTCGCGCGCGGCCACGTCGCCGCGATTGCCTACATGGATGCGCACACCGGCGAGAGCGTCTTCAATCTCGGCACCGGCAAGGGCACGAGCGTGCTCGAGATGGTGCGCGCCTTCGAAACGGCAAACCACCTTGTGATCCCGTTTGAATACGCCGCCCGCCGCGCCGGCGACCTGCCGGAGCTCTACGCCTGCCCGGACAAGAGCGCCGAGCTCCTGCTCTGGCGCGCCGAGCTCAACATCGTGGACATGTGCCGCGACACGTGGAACTGGCAGTCGAAGAACCCGATGGGATACAACCAGTAACCGAACAAACGACCGCCGGAGATCCGAAACGGATCTCCGGCGGTTTTCATTTCACGATCGTATACCCGTTCTCCGCGAGCACCTGCAGGGCGCGGTCGAAGTTTTCTTCCTTGACGAGGATGTAATCCGTATTGTACGTAGAGACGGCGAAAATGCCGATTTCGCTTTCCGCGAGGATGGCGGAGAGTCGCGATAAAATGCCGATGAGCGAGAAATCCAGCACGCCCTCGATGCGAAACGCGCGCCAGCCGTCGTCTCTGGCGGCGGTGTTCACGGGCGCGTCCTCCGTGCGGCAGACGAGGGAGAGCTCCTCGTCCGTCCGGGCGAGGAAATAAACGTCCCGGTTCAGGTCGATCTGTGACGCGTCCGCGAGCTTGCAGACCGTGAACGCGTACGGCAGGGTCTTCAGTTTCATGGTTCCCTCCGATTCAGAGCAGCAGCACGCCGATCATCGCGCAGGCCTGCGCAGCGGCGTTGATGATCTGCTCGATCCAGTTGCCGCGCACGTCGCGGCGGTCGAATTGCGGATTATACCCCGCGATTCCCGTACATTTTTTCGTAGTAGTGCATGTATTCGCCCGAGATGATGGTCTCCCACCAGGGCTTGTTGTTCAGATACCACTCAATCGTCTTCTGAATGCCGTCGGCAAACTTGGTCTCCGGCAGCCAGCCGAGCTCGGTGTGGATCTTCGTCGGGTCGATGGCATAGCGCATGTCGTGGCCCTTGCGGTCAGTGACGAAGGTGATGAGCGACTGCGGCTTTCCGAGCGCGTCGCAGATGAGCTTCACGATATCGAGATTCTTCATCTCGTTGTGGCCGCCGACGTTATAGACCTCGCCCTCGGTGCCCTTGCGGATGATGAGGTCGATCGCGCGGCAGTGATCCTCGACGTAGAGCCAGTCGCGCACATTCTCGCCCGTGCCGTAGACCGGGAGCGGCTTGTCATTGAGCGCGTTCGCGATCATGAGCGGAATGAGCTTCTCCGGGAAGTGGTAGGGCCCGTAGTTATTCGAGCAGCGCGAGATCGTGACGGGCAGGCCGTAGGTGCGGTGATACGCGCCGACGAGCAGGTCTGCCGACGCCTTGGAGGCGCTGTATGGGCTTGAGGTGTGCAGCGGGGTCTTCTCGGTGAAGAAGAGATCCGGCCGGTCGAGCGGCAGGTCGCCGTAGACCTCGTCCGTGGAGACCTGATGGTAGCGCTGGATGCCGTACTTGCGGCAGGCGTCCATGAGCACCTGCGTGCCGAGGATGTTCGTCTGCAGGAAGATCTCCGGCGTCTCGATGCTGCGGTCGACGTGGCTCTCGGCGGCGAAGTTCACGACGATGTCGGGCTTCTCCGCCTCGAAGATCTCATAGATTCCCTCGCGGTCGCAGATGTTGGTTTTGAAGAATCTGAAGTTCGGCTTCTCGAGCGCCTCCTTCAGCGTGGAGAGATTGCCCGCGTAGGTCAGGCAGTCCACGCAGAGGACGCGGTCCTCGGGGTGCTCCTTGAGCAGATAGTAAATAAAGTTGGAGCCGATGAATCCGGCGCCGCCGGTCACGAGAATGGTCATAAGCTTCTCTCCTGTTTTCACGTTTTTCCCTTGTCATCGCCGCTGCGCGAAGGTGAACGCCATGCAGAGGCCCGGCGTAAAGCGCGGCGGTGTCAGAACGTTCTGACCATAATAAACACATGCTATATACTATCATTTCTTTTCGTAAATGTCCACAATCTCAGCCTCTTATTCGCATTTCCCGCCGTTTCCCAAACCTGTTCCGTCCGCGCCGGCGCAAAACAGAAAAACCGGCACGCCCTGCGGCGTGCCGGTTTTGCGGATTATACGGTGTGAATGTCGTTTCTGTGCTTTCCGTAATAGAGAAACGCGATGAACAGGATCGCGCCGCAGATGAGCAGATACCAGATGAACAACGGGTTCTGCAGGCCGCCGAGGATTGCGATGCAGGAGCCCAGCACCGCGAGCACCGGGACGATGAGACCCATGAAGACGTTCTTGATCTCCTTCTTCGTCCACAGCCTGAAGACGACATAGTAGAGCGGGATGTAGAGCAGATAGCTCGACATAATGGCGATCTCCGACACGTCGGAGCCGCCGAGGATGCCGGTCGACTGGCAGAAATAGTGCACGACCATCCACGCGAGGGAGAGCACCATGCCGAGCAGGCAGGAGTAGATCGGCATGTCCGCCTTGTTCATGATGGAGAACTTTTTCGCCGCCGGGAACATGTTGCGCAGCGACAGGGCGTAAGGCGTGCGGCAGAGACCCATGGTCTCCCCGTTCACCGTGCCCATGACGGAGATGATGACGAAGACGAAGAAAATTCTGCCGCCGAGGGGCCCGAGGATCTTTTCCATCGCGGCGGCGACGTGCGCCGAGCCCATCTCCATGACCTTGTCCGGGCCGAGGATGCCGGAGATGCCCCAGAAATAGCAGATATAGATGATCGTGATGACGATCGGCGTGAGGGAGAGGGCGAGCGGCATGTTGCGCTTCGGGTTCTTGATGTCCGACTGCACGAAGGTGGCCACGTGCCAGCCGTCATAGGCAAAGCAGAGCGGGCCCACGGCGGCGAGCAGACCGGAGGCGCTGTTTACGGCAACGGGGCGCGCCTTGATGGCGGCGATCGGGTCGCCGAGGATGAGGCCGAAGATCGCCACGAGAAACAGCGGCACGAGCTTGATGAAGGTGGTGGCGTTCTGGAAATAGCCGCCGCCCTTGCGGGAGAGGGCGTTGAAGCCGAAGCAGATGAGGATCCACGCCGTGCCGATCAGGCACTGGAGCAGGATGGAGCCGTCGATGTTGAACAGCGTGCAGAAATAGACGCCGACGATCCACGCGAGCACCGCGATGATCGCGGGATAGTGGATGAAGGTCTCAAACCAGCCGTAGGCGCAGGCCATGCGCGGGCTGATGAACTCCTCATAATAGGTCATGATGCCGCCGGGCTTGTCCGTGCGCGCGGCGACCTGTCCGACGGCGAGGCTGCCGAAGATGATGGCCAGCGCCGCGAGGGCGAACATGAGGATGCCGAGCGGCACGCTGCCGTTCGTCGCGGTGAGGACGCTGGAGGCCTTGAAGAAGATGCCGCTGCCGATGACCGTGCCGGTGATCAGCGTGACGGCGGTGAGCAGACCATAGCGCTGCTGACCGGGCTGCTGTTCGTTCATGTATGATGCACTCCTTTTTTGTGATTTGATTGACAGGATTCTATCCTAATACCAATCT
>JAEEGF011115414.1_pt1 | contig 11090 bp, 9 predicted proteins | sample 9134171 | NCBI WGS metagenome assembly JAEEGF01 (sample SAMN16246542, study PRJNA631951) | gut metagenome | biome: gut microbiome; feature: rumen; material: AP-attached | host: Bos | place: Iran: Karaj | collected 2018-10
GACATTCAAAGTCATAGCTTCCGTCAAGATGCTTGGGTGTAAACTCTCTGTTGACAAAGTAGTTATCAAGACTTATAGGGTGTGGCACCATGCCATAGGTTCTAAGCTGAATGGATAATCTGTTGGCAAAGCTTGTCTTGCCTGATGAGCTTGGACCGGCTATCATGACAAACTTAACGTCCTTACGGTCATGTATTCTCTCGGCAATCTCACCGATTCTGCGTTCCTGAAGCGCTTCCTGAACCAGAATCATCTCATTGATATTGCCCGCACATATCTGGTCATTAAGATCACCTACATTGTCAATTCCCATCATGCTGCCCCAATCACTGGCCAGCTTCATGGTCTGGAAAAGTTTCTCTCTTGGCTCAGACACCTTCAAAATATTAGGATCAGCCTTCATAGGAAGCGTGAAAAGCATTCCGTCATGGAATTTATCGAGCTTAAAATGCTGGATATATGAAGTATTCGGAAGCATATAACCATAAAAATAATCATAGAAATCTTCCAGTTTGTAGACATTTATCTCAGAGCTTCTGCGGTATTTAAGCAAAGAAACCTTGTCAGACATGCCCTGTTTTTTGAATATTTCTATGGCTTCATCCAAAGGATAAACTTTTTTGGTAATAGGAATGGCACTATCAATAAGCTCCTGAAATCTGTCGGAAATCTTCTGTACAAGCTCGTCCGTTATTTCTATGCCATTTCTGATCGTTACGTAATACCCGGTTCCGATGGTAAATTCAATCTTGGTCTTTGCCTGATTGTCTTTGCCTGCCACGTCTCGAATTGCCTTGATAAGCATCATTACAGCAGTTCTTCGCATGGTCTTGTGGCCAATATCATCAGCATAGGTGATAAAAGATAATTCGCCGTCCTTTTTTACAGTCTTAAAAAGCTCACGAATCTTGCCATTGAATATTACAGCAGCGATACGATTGGGATACACCTCCTGATATTCGCCGGCAATCTGTTCAAATGATGTGCCTTTTTCGTACTCTTTAGATACTCCATTTATCGTAACCTGTGGCATAATAGCCCTCCTATCTGTCTAAGATTTTCAGCGCAAAAGAGATATCTGACAATTCCTGTTCAATAGCTTCTCTGCGCTCTTTATGACTATCATCAAGGTTCTTTAAAATGCTCACCAGAACTTCTTTTCCATGTTCCAAAAAAGGAATTAAAAGAGGCTCTTTTTTTAGTAAATTACATTCTCCATAGCGGTTACAGATGCGAACTTTCTGCTCATTAGAAATATCGCCGCTATCCTTAAATATTGTTTCTAAAGCCTGTTCAAATATATTGTCTTTATTGTCTGTTATATCAGAATGAACCTCTATCCTCATTGGGAAGTAGTACTTTCCATCCTCAAAAATAACTTTTTCATCCGTGATGACAAATCCTTTATCACGGATAAACTCTCTAAATTCAAGAATGTCTGACTGGGGCTGAAAAACAGCTATTTTGATCCCAAGCTCTCGTATCTGTCCCTCCTCAATAAGGCGTTCCATCAGCTTACCGCCCATTCCGGCTATGATAAGAGCATTGGCTTCTGACTTTTTTAGCTCTTTTAGCCCGTCAGAAAGCCTCGTCTCAATCCTGTCAGAAAGTCCATATTCCGAAATATTGGAAGCCGCACCTGATAAAGGTCCTTTTCTAACATCCATGGCAATTGCAGATTCCGCGATACCGTTCTGCACCAGATACATCGATACATAACCGTGATCACAGCCCACATCTGCCACTTTTAAGTTCTCCGAAGACTCACCCCTAAGCATACCCGCTACGGTGATGAGCCTCTGAGACATTTTTATAGAAATATCATCATTATTCATAATTAATCAAGATAATCCTTAAGCTTGCGGCTACGGCTTGGGTGACGAAGCTTTCTGAGTGCCTTTGCCTCAATCTGACGGATACGCTCACGTGTTACGTTGAACTCTTTACCTACTTCTTCAAGTGTTCTTGCTCTTCCGTCATCAAGACCGAAACGAAGTCTTAATACCTTCTGCTCACGCTCTGTAAGAGTGCCCAAAACTTCAACAAGCTGCTCTTTTAACAATGTGAATGCTGCAGCATCTGCAGGTACAGGTACGTTATCGTCCTGAATGAAATCACCAAGATGTGAATCTTCCTCTTCACCGATAGGTGTCTCAAGTGAAACAGGCTCCTGAGAAATCTTAAGGATTTCACGAACACGCTCTACAGGCATATTCATTTCTTTTGCTACTTCTTCCGGAAGTGGCTCACGGCCAAGTTCCTGAAGGAGCTGACGGCTTACACGGATAAGCTTGTTGATAGTCTCAACCATGTGAACAGGAATACGGATAGTTCTTGCCTGATCGGCAATAGCTCTTGTAATAGCCTGTCTGATCCACCATGTAGCGTATGTTGAGAACTTGAATCCTTTACGGAAATCGAACTTCTCAACAGCCTTGATAAGACCGAGGTTACCTTCCTGAATAAGGTCAAGGAAAAGCATTCCTCTTCCTACATATCTCTTTGCAATACTTACAACAAGTCGAAGGTTAGCTTCTGCAAGACGCTTTTTAGCCTCTTCACCATCATAGATCAAAAGATTTAATTCTTTCTTTTCAGCATCTGTAAGCTTATTCTCTTCCTTGTCATCCTCAAGCTGCTTCTGAGCGTCTGCCCCTGCTTCCATAGCCTTTGCCAGGTCAATTTCCTGATCGGCAGTAAGAAGCGGAACCTTACCGATTTCCTTGAGGTACATTCTTACAGGATCTTCGATACTGATTCCATCAGGAACTGAAAGGTCGATATTCTCCATATCTACCTCATCCTCATCAGAAAGCATCATATCCTCATCATCAGGAAGATCATCATCAACCTCTGACACTCTAAGAACGTCAATTCCTGAGCTCTCAAGAACCTCGAGAACATTATCAAGCTGCTCCTCATTGAGGTTCATCTCTGTAAAGAAATCACTGATCTCAGAATATTCCAAAACATTCTTTTTCTTTTTGGCAAGAGCAAGAATCTCTTTTATTTTCTGAGTAAAGAGTTCTTTGGTAGCCTCATCAAACTCGCGGCTATCTCCATTGTCTGATGAATTCTCAGCTTCAGCCTTTGCTGCCTTTGTACTCTTCTTTGCCTTAGGCTCCTTTGCAGGCTTTTCTGCCTTTGCTACATCATCTGACTTCTTTGCTCTTTTAGCAGGCTTAGCTGCTACTTCTTCAACTTCTACTTCCTCTACTACTTCTTCCTTTTTAGCCTTAGCGCTAACCTTTGTTGAAAGCTTGGCAGCCGGCTTAGCAGAAAGCTTTGTTGTCTTCTTTTCCTTCTTGATCTCTGTGTCTTTAGTTGTCATTTTTCTCTATCCTTTTCTATTATCTTTGTTTTTAGTCATCAGGAGAAATTTCTGCATGAGATAATTTTTCCAAATCCTTCTTGCCCTGTATTGTCTTAGTCAAAAACTCCGGATCATCAGGTTTTAGTTCCTTCTTTTTTCTGTCATAGCCGGAGGCTTTGACACCGTATATTATGTCATGGAAGGCTTTCCTTCTCTGATCCTTGGTTTCAATCTCCACAAGGTTTGTATTGAACATTTCGGCAACCTGCCTGTGTTCTTCCTCATCCGTAAATCCGTCCAGAATAGCTGCCGGTGAGAAGTTACCGTTTTCCATACCGGTAAACAATTCCTTTGCAACGCTTCTGTACAGATCGTCCGAGAAATCCTCGGGAGTGATCCATTTACTAACCTTTGGAAATATCTGCGGTTCATCCGATAGCCATGTTAAAAGAAGTCTCTGATTCTTTTTGGCTCCGTCTTCCGGCGTTCTCTTTTGCTGAATTCCGGATTTAGGTCTCTCAACCGGCTTGACCAGTCCGCCCTTGGCTGCATAGCTTGCCACCAGGCGTCTTAAGTCATCCACAGCGATGTTATATCTTGCTGCAACCGCCTCTATATAATTTTCTCTTTCCAAAGCTTCTTCAAATTCACAGAGCTTCATGGCGATCTTTCTGTGAAATTCAGTTTTGGACTGAGGATCTGCCATGTCATGCTGTGACTGTAAAACTCTTATTTCAAAAAAGAATGTGTTTTCAGCGTTTTTTATACGCTCTTCGAAGGCTTCTTTTCCTTCATTTTTGATGAATTCATCCGGATCCTTGTGAGGACGAAGGTCAAGAACTTTTCCCTTTAATCCCGCTTCCTTCAAAATTCCTATTCCTCGAAGCGCCGCCTTTGTTCCGGCCTCATCACTGTCATAGGACAAAATGACTTCATCCGTATAGCGCTTTAGTATCATTGCCTGTCCGGTTGTAAAAGCTGTTCCAAGCGACGCTACCGCCATGTTAAAGCCTGCCTGATGCATTGCTATTACATCCATATAGCCTTCACAGATTATCATGTAGCCTGCTCTGGAATTCTTGGCATAATTTAGTCCGAACAAGTTCCTGCTCTTATCAAAAATTGGTGTTTCCGGAGAGTTCAGGTACTTGGGCTTACCATCTCCCATAACTCTTCCACCAAATCCTATAACCTTTTGAGATGCGTCCTGAATCGGGAACATTACCCTGTTCCAGAACTTATCATGTGTTCCCATTTTTTCATCATGGGTTGCAAGGCCCGCCTCTATGATCTGACTGTCTGAATATCCTTTACTCTTTAGGTATCTGGTCAGGTCATCACTGGATATATTGGAATATCCGAGACCAAAATGCTGCATGGTCTCATCGCTGAGCTGCCTTTCTTTAAAATACTCCATTCCCTTCTGCCCGGACTTACCTCTAAGCTGATAGTAGTAATACTTCGCAGCTTCCTTGTTGATGTCATAAAGAATCTGCTTTTTATCCCTAAGCGCTCTGGCAGCTGGAGAATCTTCCTGTTCCGGAAGCTTTATACCGGCACGGTCAGCCAGCTCTTTTACCGCTTCCTGAAATGTTAAATTATCATACTTCATCAAAAAAGTGATTACGTTTCCGCCGGCTCCGCAGCCAAAGCAGTAGTACATCTGCTTGTGAGCCGAGACCGAAAAGGAACCGGATTTCTCATTGTGGAAGGGGCAAAGTCCAAAGTAATTGGCACCCTTTTTCTGCAGGTGAACGTACTGTCCCACAACATCCACAATATCATTTCTGGAACGCACTTCTTCGATGATCTCATCTGAATAGCGCAAACTTTTGACTTCTCCTCTGATAACGTTAGTTTATTATCCGACTTAATCCGGTCGGATACGAATACCGTAATTGCCCAAAAGACGTGCAATAACGGTATTCAGCTCCTCTAATAAATAATAACTATATTTTCACAAAACTCCCCAGGTGTGAGGTATATATACTTCCTCAAAAATAGCTATGGCATATCTGTCAGTCATAGAGCTGACATAGTCACATACCACTCTCTCTTTTGACTCACCGTTTTCCATCATGATCTGCAGGTAATCCGGGATTCTGTCTATATGATCCAGATAATACTGATACAGAATCTTGATCATAGCCTCAACCTTGCCTTCCTGACCTTTGGCAGTAGGGTTGGTATATACCTTTTCAAACATAAACTTACGAAGATCATGAAATGCTCCGTAAACCTCATCAGACATGAGAATGTCATCCTTATCAAGGCTGTTGGCTACAATATCATGGATAAATGTATCAAGCCACTCACGATTGCTAAATCCGATAACCTTGCAGATTTCTCTGGGCACCTCGCCTTCTGTGATAATGCCGCCTCTAATGGCATCATCCATGTCATGGTGCATATATGCAATCTTGTCTGAAAGACGCACAACTCTTCCCTCCAGAGTTGCAGGCTTTAGATCAATCTCATGATTCAAAATACCATCTCTGACTTCCCAGGTAAGATTCATGCCCTGTCCATAGTTCTCCAATTTCTCAACTATTCTGATGCTCTGTTCATTGTGTCTGAAACCGCCGGGGCACACTTCATTTAAAGCTCTTTCTCCCGCATGTCCAAATGGGGTATGTCCTAGATCATGTCCAAGAGCAATAGCCTCAGCAAGATCCTCATTGAGCAAAAGAGCTTTTGCAATAGTTCTGGCATTTTGAGAAACCTCAAGCGTATGAGTCATACGGGTTCTATAGTGATCTCCGTCAGGCGACAAAAAGACCTGGGTCTTATCCTTCAGACGTCTAAAAGATTTGGAATACAAAATCCTGTCTCTGTCCCTCTGAAAGCAAGGCCTGATGTCACAAGGCTTTTCATCTTTTTCCCTTCCTTTGGAATTCATGCTAAGAGTCGCATGCTTGCTTAAGATCTGAGTCTCACGTTGTTCAAGTTGTTCGCGAATTTTCAATTTTATCTTCTTTCTGTGGGTGAAATTGTTGTCAACTACTAAAAAGAAAACCCACATCTATAATATTCGACGTGGGTTTCCAAAATCCTTTTTTATTTTTCAAAAAATATAAACAATTTTATTTATTCCATTCACTTTCCCTTGAAGTGTATTGATTATTTATCCATTCCACTGCCTTTTCAAGGCCTTCCTGAGATACTTCAAAGTGTTCGGTTGTCATAAGCTCAGGATTAGTACGACCATAGGCATTTGGCTCAGGCCAAACCGTTGCCATTAAAGTGGCAGGGCTTCTTTGGTCAATTGGTGTAAATTTGACATTTTCAAGAGGCTCTCTTGCGAGTCTGTACCTCATCCCCTTGAAGCTTCCAAAATACGCCTCTCCATATTCATAGTGAGAAAGTGGGAAAAAACTTTTTAATTCTATCTGCATAACAAAATCCTATCAGTTTAAAACTCTATCTTGCCTGTCTCAGAGTGATTTACCACATAGTAAGCAGCGTTGTCAGATGGTTTTATATAAACCTGAATCTCTCTGATACTTGATGGCTTATTTCCCTTTGAAACATAATCCTGTTTAGCTCGGTCAATGATATCCGAAGTTCTGACCTCATGATGGCTGTACTGGACAAAAACTTCTTCCTTGCAGCTAAGCTTTGATGCCTTAAGAGAAAGATCCTCTCCGACTGTTTTTGCAGCTTTTCTGGCAATATCTGACTGCTTCTTTACAGCCTTTGCAGCAGGCGCCGCTTTTTCTTTTACCTTGCTAAGATATGGCTCTGCTTTCTCAACTAAATCTTTATATACAGGCTCTGCCTTAGCCTTAACATCCTCAAAAGCCGGCTCTGCCTTGGATCTTAAGTCATTGTATACAGGTTCTGCCTTTTCCTTTAAATCATCATATAAAGGTTCTGCCTTCTCTTTGAGGTCCTTATATAGTGGCTCTGCTTTTTCTTTGATATCATTCAAATATGGCTCAGCCTTATCGACATAAGGCTTTGCAGCAACCTTTACATCCCTGATAATCGGCTCCGCAACTTTTCTGGCTTCATCAATTACCGGTTCTGCATTCTTCTGAACTTCTTTTACGATGTCTCTAATCTCATCAACCTTTGACTTCTTTCCCATACCTGTGCCCTCCTATTATCTAAACTTGCTCATAAATGAAGCTAACGGTCCCACAGCATCCTGAAGATCCTTGATTGCCTGATTAAGGCCATCAAAATCAATCTCTGTGAGAGACTTAACTGCACTTGTAAGTCCATCGCCATTCTTATTTAACAGGTCATTAAAGTTATTACTCGCATCCGTAATACCTTCAGCCATCGTCTGCGCTTCTGTCAAAGTATCCTGCGCCTGTACCGCTGTATCATTAATGTGATTTAAAGTCACCTCAATCTGAGGTATGACTATCATCGCAAAGCCCAGTACAACTGCCGCTATTACGCCAACACAGCAGGCTGATATTCTCTGCCAAAAGAGCTTTTTCTTTGTAAGATTCCTGATTTCTTCTAAAATCTCAACGCTATTATCTGTACCGCTCATATATACCCCCTTCATATAAGAATGACAATAATAGTATACACCTATTTATGCGTATTTTTCACTTAGAAACAACCTTTATTGTAGAGTTATGGTATTCTGAAGAGACACTAAAAATATCAGCTATTCCCTCAGTAATATATATTTCACCGCCATCGGTTATAAAGATGGCATCAAAATCATCGCTGTTCTTGTATTCTTCTATAGCTTTATCCAGACCCTCGACAAAAAGAGCTGTCGATAACGCATCGCAAAGAAAACCGTCTTTTCCAACTATTGTAACGGATACAAGCCCATTCCTTGCAGGTTCGCCTGTGGTTGGATCAAGAATATGCCAGTAAGCCACACCATCTTCCTCAAAATATCTCTCGTAGCCCCCTGATGTTACCACAGATACATCATCTGCCTGCAAAACGCCTATTATCTTACTTGCACTGTCTTTGAAAGGACTTTTAACAGCAACTCGCCAGGGTTCTCCATTTGGCTTACTTCCAATACACTGAACATTGCCTCCAAGATTTATCAGACCGCTTTCAACGCCTTTTTCTCTAAAAAAATCCGCGATTTCCTGACCTATACATCCCTTAGCTACACTGCCAAGATCAATCTGCACACCCTCAGGAATCCTGCATGTATTGCCATCAAGTTCAACTGTCCTGTAATCCACATTTCTTAGAAGATTATCAATTTCCGCCCTGTCCGGAACCTGATACTTACCTGTAGTAAATCCCCAGAGCTTTAAAACAGGATAAATCGTTATATCAAGAGCGCCATCAGTTCTGTCACAAACGGAAAGAGATCTTCCCACAAGCTTTGCAACATCTTCAGACAAAACTGCCTCGCCGCTTTTATTCAGCTTTCCAATATCGCTGTTTTCATCCACAACTGCAAGAAGCTTTTCATACTTTCTGATTCTGGATTCTCCTTCTCTTAGAAGAGCTTCATCCCCTACTATCTGAAGTTCCACAATCGTGTCCATTGAATAAAGAGATATAGTATTAAGGGTTCTGCCATCAGAAAATCCGCATCCCATTGTGCCGGCTGTCAAAGCAGCTATGCTAATGAATGCTGTTATCTTTTTACATATTTTATTAAAAAAAATATTATTTGACCTTTTCATAATTCCCCCGTAAAGCCGTCACTCCTTATAGGTAAAAAAAAGCACAGCTCTCGGCTGTGCTTATCGAGTGCGGAAGATGGGACTTGAACCCACACGACATAACCAGTCACAAGATCCTTAGTCTTGCTCGTCTGCCAATTCCGACACTTCCGCATCTCTCCGTCACTGCTGTATCGCTCGTGACGACTTTTATATAATAACAAAGTACAAGCCTTACGTCAACAAAAATTTATAAACTTTTTTTCGTTTTATGTATATTTTCTTAGTTTTCGTAGCCAGAAGCCGCTTCTACTCTGCGATTCAGCTCTGCCTGCATGTCATTAAGATAATTTTCAGGCTTGCAGGTTTTGTAGGCTTCCATGTATTTTTCCCATTCTTTGTCAAAATTATTGGCCATAACTATCATTGGCAGATAATTATGTTTGCACCAGGTCATAAGATCCCAGGCCTTACCTGAAGCAGTAGCTGTTGTCAGAGTCTGAGTATAGGTATACATAGGAAACCATGGTCCGGGTATCGGATTGGTCCCAAGCATCTCAACATATGTCTGCGCATCATATGCAGCCAGACACTTTCTAACTTTATCGGAAAGTCCGTCAAAAAACTCCACTTCCTGTCCCTCGGGTTTCATGGCGTTTTTGCCGTCTCTGCTGGTTCCGTTCCACTGTGGGAAATAAGAATACTGGCAGACATGAGATGCCTTATATGAAGCATCTGCAACAATTTTCCTCATACCGGCAGTTCTTTTGAAAAAACCGTCGTCATCCAGGACGTAATCAACTCCTTCAATTCCCCAAAATCTTAAATTGTGGTTGTCCTGATCCAAAAGAGCATCCACAAACTCCATAGCACAGTCCACATCCTGACAGGCTGTAGTAATAGCCAGTCCGGAGCTTAGATGAAGCGTATTGCCGGAGGTATGCCACTGATTGGTAATTCCATCATCGATAGTAATCGGAAGAGGAACATAAAGACATCCTTCATCGTCAAGGCCCGCTGTTCTGATTGCATCTTCAGCAGTGTACGCAAAATCCCACCACTGATCTATCATTCCAAGCACTCTTCCGGAGGAAATCTTTTTTATGTATTCTTCATAACTCTGTTTAAAAAAGTCAGGATCTACTATACCCTTTTTGTACTCTTCATTGAGTTTTCTAAAATATCTGACTGCAGTATCGGTAGTATTGTAGTCAATTACACGAAGTGTCTTGGGATCAACTATAACGCTTCCATCATTTGGAAAACCGTCAAGAAACTGCGGAGCATTTTCAAGACAAAAATATCTCCAGTCATCGCAAAGAATTGTATAAGGAATAACCTGCGTTCCATCACTCATAGTCGGATTCGCAGCATAGTACTCCTCTATCAGGTCAAAATACTGATCCATGGTATGAACTTCAGGATATCCAGCCCATTCAAGGACTCTTGTCTGTATCCAGAAAGCCTCTCCATTATGTATACATTCACGATCCTGTCCATAAACACTGGAAAACTGAGGAATCCAATAAATATGTCCGTCACTCTGTCTTAGTTCGTCCCATTCCCTCTCAGTAAAAAGAGCTTTTATATTGGGATACTTTTCTATATAGCTATCAAGCGCCACCAAAGCGCCTGCTTCATACATTCTGACAGACTCTTCCCCTGCATCCACAAAATCAGGATATTCTCCGCTTTCAAGCATTTGATCTATAGCTTCGTCCGCAGTCCTGTCATCAAGCCATGTCTCTTTTACTCTAACACCTGTTTTTTCGGTTATCAGTTTCTGAATATCATTATCAGCATTTATATCATGTCCCGGTACAGCAAAAAAGGAAGTAAACTCTTTGCAACATTCAGTCTCATCCTGTTTAACATCTTCTTTATTGTCTGTACTCTTCGCAGAACAACCAATACATATAGAAATAAATAAGCCAAAAAGGCTAACTGCCCACACTGTTTTTCTCATAGCATTGCCATCCTTTTGTCATTTGTAGGCAAAATCACAATATATCAAGTATCTCCAAAGGATCATTTACAAAATAATTATTCTCAGCGCCAACCGCCAAAAGTTCATCTTTTGTTCTAAATCCCCACAGGCAGGAAATACAAGGAATTCCTGTATTTACAGCAGTTTTATGGTCAACCTCAGAATCTCCGACATAAATACACTCATC
>JAEEGF010304021.1_pt1 | contig 11089 bp, 12 predicted proteins | sample 9134171 | NCBI WGS metagenome assembly JAEEGF01 (sample SAMN16246542, study PRJNA631951) | gut metagenome | biome: gut microbiome; feature: rumen; material: AP-attached | host: Bos | place: Iran: Karaj | collected 2018-10
CAGCTCCTACTGGAAGGGCCTCGTGGACTGGCTGCGCGCCAGCATGGTGAGCCGGGGCTTCATCACCGCATCCGAAATCGACAAGTACTCCGTCATGCTCGACATGCCGGACGAGGTGGTGTCCTACATCTCGAGATACGTTCTCTAGCCGGCCGCGGGCCCGGCTTTCCTTCTGGCCGGAAGCCCGGCTGGCTTCCGGCCCTGTGGCGCGGCGGCCGCCTGCGACAGTCAGGGCTCGGGCAGGCTATTCGGCAAAGGCCCGGCGTCTGAGGGCGCGCAGGAGCGATGCCGGATCCGCGCTCGCGCGTCCAGCGAGCACGCAGGCCTTGAGCTCGTCCTGGCAGGCGAGGGCAATGCTTCTGTGGCTGAGGCCGCGACAGGCCTCGAGCAGGGCCTGGCGGGCGGGAAGGGAGCCGGCGAAGTCCCCGAGGCAGCGACGCACCAGCTCCAGCACGGCCGCGGGATCGGGCAGGGCGAAGGCAAGGGCGTCGTCGAAGGCCCGCGTCACCTCGGGCCTGCCAAGAACATCTTCGCCCGCAAGGACGAAGAAGAGGCTTGCGGAAGCGTCCTGCGCCAGCTCGTGGAGCAGGGCTTCGGCAAGTCCCAGCGGAGGCTGGCCCCGAGAGGCCGCAAGCAGGCCGTCAAAGCCCGCCAGCAGAAAGCAGGACCGGCCCTGGGCAGCCTTGGCAAAGAGATCCTCGATGCTGCGCCTGGCCTTGGCGCGGGGCAGGCCCAGCAGCAGGCCAAGGTCGAAGCTGGCAACGGGAAGTCCCAGGCGGGAGGCCGCGTAGCGGGCCGCCATGCGGCGTCCGCAGCCGTCGGGCCCTGCCATCAGAAGGCGGCGGCAGGGCGCAAGGCCCCTGGCGCAGAGCTCGTCGGCGCGGACGTTCTCAAGGACGACGGCCTCGAGGCGGGCGAGGAGCTCAGGCCTGAGCACCAGCCCCGCCAGCGAAGCGCGGGCCATCGCCTCCCTGGAAGGCCTGAGGGCGGGATGCTCCGCCACGTCCTGCGCCGGCGCGACAGGGACGGCGCCGCCGTCACAGGGCGCCATCGGGATCTCCGGGAAAGGCCGCTTCGCCGGATCTTTCGGGAAAGGCTTCAGCCATGTTCTCCAGATCCTCCAGATCACCTGCCGTAATCCCCTGGGGGGCGACCATTTCGCGCGGCTCCAGCAGAAGGCATCCGTTGCTGAACTCGCGGACGCGGTAGTAGGGGTAGGGCTTGCCGCGCAGCAGGACGCGGCGCTTGGCATCGGTCTTGACGACGTAGCTTTGTCGTATGTCCATGGCTTCCTCACTGGCTGATTCGCTAATCTAGCTTTTTTCAGGACTGCAGGCAATGCCCTTCAACCTGCACTTGAAGCCCCCGTCCAGGCTGTCCAGGGGCTGTCCAGGGGCTGTCCGGGGGGCTCTGATCGGCAAGGCGCAGCTTTGCCCGATACGCTTGGGAGCGGCAGGCTGGCTGGCGCACGCAAGCCCCAAGTGCCTGCATTTGCTTGTGCGCCAGGCGGGCTGGGACGAATTTTCTCTTGGCGCTGGCATGGCAGGCTTCCGCTAGCCCGGCTGCCTCTGCTTATCCTTGGAAAATATTTACTTTTTCCCCTGATCTGGCATACTTTCCCCAGAGGGCAAAGCCCTACGCCGGGCCTCGGCGCAGACCAGGGCACGCCCCAATGCCACCTGCAAGCCAAGGAGACAACATGGCTTCCACCGTCTACTTCTACTCCATGTCCTGTCGCAGCCACCACCAGACCAAGGAGGCCAAAGTGGCGCGCCTGCTGGCCCTGGTGGGCCTCAAGGACCGCGTGGTCCAGGGCGAGCCCTGCGCCGTGAAGCTGCACTTCGGCGAGATGGGCAACGACACCCATCTCAATCCCCAGCTCGTGCGCATCGTGGTGGACAAAATCCGCGAAGCCGGCGCCAAGCCCTTCCTGACCGACACCACCACCCTCTACTCGGGCTCCCGCCATAACGCCGTGGACCACCTCGAAACGGCGGTGCGCCACGGCTTCGCCCCGAGCGTGGTCAACTGCCCCGTCATCATCGCCGACGGCCTCTACGGCGAGAACGACGTGCCCGTGGTCGTCGACGGCAAGCACTTCCATGCCGTGCGCATCGCCACGGAGATCGCCAGGGCGCCGGCCATGGTGGTGCTCTCCCACTTCAAGGGCCACGAAATGGCCGGCTTCGGCGGCGCCATCAAGAACCTCGCCATGGGCGGCGCCTCCAAGCTCGGCAAGCGCGAGCAGCATGCCACCTCGGTGCAGGTCAACGCCGAGAAGTGCATAGGCTGCGGCACCTGCGTCAAGGCCTGTCCCGAGCAGGCCATGTCCCTCAAGGACAAGAAGTGCGTCTGCGACAAGAGCAGATGCATAGGCTGCTTCGAGTGCATGACCGTCTGCGAGCAGAAGGCCGTGGAGATCGACTGGGCAACGGACGTGCCCCTCTTCACCGAACGCCTCACCGAGTACGGCTACGGCGCGGTCAAGGGCAAGGAGGACCACGTCTGCTACGTCAACTTCGTGATGAACGTCACCCCCGACTGCGACTGCGCCGGCTGGTCCGACCGCCCGCTCATCGCCGACGTGGGCATACTCGCCTCCACCGATCCCGTGGCCCTCGACCAGGCCTGCTTCGACCTTGTCCAGAAGGCCCCGCTGCTGGCCGACCTCGACCTGAAGGGCAGGGACATCTTCACGGCCCGCTGGCCGCACACCACGGGCCAGATCCAGCTCTCCCACGGCGAAGCCATCGGCATGGGCTCGCGCCAGTACGAACTCAAGGTCCTCTAGCCTGACATCCCCTCTTTCGCCTCTGCCGGGAGCGCCCAGGGCCGGCGTTCCCGGCAGGCCCTTTTTACGCAGCGCTTGCCCATGCAGGTCCCGCGCGACGCCCTCGCCTCTGCCAGCCATGGCAAAATCGACTGCCGCCACCCCCCAAGCAAGGAGCCGCCCCATGGAACTCAAAGACGCCATTCTTCAGCGCCGCAGCGTCAGAAGCTACACCGACGCCCCCATTTCCCCTGAGACCATCGAAGCCCTGGTCGAACTCGCCGTCAAGGCGCCGACGGGATCGGGCCTCCAGCCCTGGGGCTTTGCCCTGCTCCAGGACAAGGCCGAAATCGATGCCCTCTCCGAACAGATCAAGAAGAAGGTCTGCGAAAACATCGCCGCATACCCTGAGTTCGCGCAGTACGAAAGCTGGCTCAAGAACGAGAAGTACAGCATCTTCAACCACGCCGGCACCGTGCTCGTCATCTACGGCGACACGGCCTCGCCCTGGTGCGTCTACGACTGCAGCCTCGTTGCCGGCAACCTCATGCTCCTGGCCGAGGAGCAGGGCATAGGCACCTGCTGGATAGGCTTTGCCGAAGCCCTCTTTGACGATCCCGAATTCAAGCAGGCCCACAAGGTCCCGGCAAACTTCAAGCTCGTGGCCACGCTTTCCATGGGCTTCAGGAAGCACGAGACCAAGCCCTGCGAGCGCAAGGCCCCGGTCTTCTTCTGCAAGTAGCGGCAAAGCGCCGGTTCCAGCCTGAGTCAGCGGCCGTCCTGCCTGTCGCGCCCCTCTGCCGCTTCGCGGCGTGCCGAAGGCTTCCATGCACGCAAACCGCCCGCACATGCCAAGCCGGACTGTCGCTGACATCCGGCCTGGCATCCGGCTCCGGGACGCGCCCTGCACGCTCTCCCCTCTGCCGGCTCCCACGGCGCGAGGATACCGGCAGGGCATCCCTGTCCGGAAGGCAAAGCGGCACTATCAGCGCTGCGGGACGGACGAAGGAGGCGCGAAGGGCTGGGTGCACTCTGCGCGTGGGCGCGGATCCTGCCAGCAGTCGACGTCGGCGCAGCGCTCTTCAACGAAGCGGGCCACTTCAGCGCCCATCCCTGACGCAGGCCGTGCCGCAAGACGGCGACGGAGGGCCTCCTTCTGCCTGTGCGCCTCGGCAAGCAAGCATTCAGGGGCTAGATCTAGTTCTCCGGCGAGCTGGACAAAGTCCTCCTCCCTGACAGCCTGGGCATCCGATGCTCCGCCTATGGTCATGGCAAGTTCCGTGGCAAGATTTGGGTAGACGCGCGTGCAGACAATGTCGTAGAGCGGGGCGAACTGAGGCCCTTCAGGCCCGTGCAGCACGGCAAAGTTGCCGGCGTGCGCGTCGCAGTTGCCCGCAAGCCAGCTGAAGACGGCGGCCATGGCCAGGAACATGGCGGGATCCGTTCCACCCGGCCCCTTGATGCCGTGCCTGCGGGCGGCCTCGAAGATGGCCGGCAAGCCCCCGTAGTCCCCGCTCTCCTGATACTTGCTTTCAGGACGCAGTCCAAGCACCTGGCGCATGTCCTCCTGATGGATGCGCTCTATCCTGTCCTGCCGCGACCTGCGGTCCCAGCGCTTCGTCACGAAAAGGACGCCGTCTCTGCGGAAATCAAGGCCGCTTTCCGCGCAGGGCAGCCCGCAGGCGCTGGCAAGGTCAAGGCAGAAGGCCTCGTTTTCCGGCAGTCCCGGGAAAAAGGGCGATGGAGGCTTCACAATATGCGTCGTCGGCGTTCCCGGCGCAGGAAGAATGTAGCGCCCTCCTCGTGCGATGCACGGCAGCTTGTCCTAGGTGCCTGCAATGGAAAGACGGGCTCGGCACGTTGAAAAAAGCGACGGACGGCATGCATCGTCCGGCATGGCAAGCCACTGGTCTATATTGTTCGTGACATCTCTCTCCCCGTCATAGTCCGTCTTCACGGGACTAAAGGTAATGGCACCTGCGCAATCGGCACCAAACCTTTCAAAAAAGACATTAAATGAGAAGGCATGCCATGCCGTTCATTGATAAGTCGCAGGAAAAACTGCCTGTCAGGCATAAAACATGTGAAAAATCGTCGCACCTCCCTATTGTCATATGGCTCTCTTCGTATAGGCAAAGATAGAGACAAGGGAGGACCGCTATAATTCTGCAAGTACGAAAAAGACAACATATCTTTGTCGTCTTCAGTAAGGATGCCAGCTAAAACATTGTGAAGGCATACTTGCAATTGCTGCATTCTCTTTTCCCTTGCAAATAATTAATGGCTATTGCTTCTGCAGTGTGCATTCCATCGGAAACCTAGCAAGACATGCCCAGCCATGCCAGGCCGCCCGTGCAGCTGGCGCAAGCGGGAGCGCCCTAGGCATTTCAGGCAGCATGCTGCAAGCCCCAGCCTCTGCTAATGCGGCATGCCGTCCTTCTGCCTGCACCCCCCTTTGGCTGCTGGCAAAAGCCCGGCATGGCTTCTCTGCGAGGCGCATGGCCCAAGAAGAAGGGTGCAGTGCACCTGCCAGAGCCCCAGGCAGGCAATGCCTTCCAGGCTGCGCGGACGGCAGGACGGCAGTTATGACGCTAGCGGTTCTTCACGTCCTGCATGGCGAAGACGACGCGGCCGACGATGGCGTTTTCCATGCTGCCGTCGAAGTCCTCGTCCAGACTGTAGATCAGGGGCGGATTGGCAGAGGCATTGTCGGAGAAGTAGACTATCTGCCAGCCTATGCGGGGATGCCGCTCCATCTTCACGCGCTTGACCATGCCGGCGCCGTCGGGATCGCGCACCAGCATGATGCGTCCCGGGTAGGACACGTCCCTGTCGTCCCTGTCCACGAGCACCACGTCGCCGGGATGGAGCAGGGGGAGCATGGAGGTGGAGCCCCGGCCTATTTCCACGGCGATGAGGTTGCGGCGGCCGCGTATGGCGGGATGGGTCATGTCGGCGAGCATCCAGCGCTTGACCTGGTTCTGGTCGAAATAGCCGGGGCCGGCGCCCACCTCGCCCACAACGGGCGCTGCCAGAAAGTCGTCTGCATCGGGCTCCTCGAGCTGCTCGGCGGCCTTGACAAGGCGGGGATTCACGAAGCGCACGGTCTTGTCCACGATGGCGTCGCCCGTGCGGAACTCCTCGTTGACGTAGTCGAAGACGGGCTGGATGCTCTTCAGGTTGGGAAAGCGTTCGCCCTTGCTCCAGCGGGTGATCATGTTGGGCGCAACGTTGAGGGCCCTGGCAAGCCGGCTCGCAGATCCGGCCTTCTCGATGGCCTTGTTCAGGATGGCGATGAAGTATTCGTGGGCCTGCATGCCTGCCTCCAGAATGTGCGGAAATGGAAAAGGCGTTGGTCTTCTGCGGCGTCATATGGTTTGCTGGCGCCTGCCCCACAGTAGGTCCGCAATCCAGATTTTGTCAAGAAGAAAGCAAATTTCCGTCTCGACGTTACCGGAAGGAAAATCCTGCCCTGCAGGCAGGGCAGGCCCTGTCTGGCAGCTTGAGGGTGCGCGTCCTAGGCGTCCCCGTCGAAGTCGAGCTTCTCGTCCGGTACGCGCATGAGCACGGCGTCCTCGAAGCCCGTGGCCCTGTCCGGCACGCGGAACTCGACTTCGGTGACGCCTTTGGCTGAGCTGTTGACTATGCCTCTGGTCCCTGCCGGCAGGCGGTGCATGTGGGCGGACTTGTACATGCGGTTCGTGCCCGCATGGGGGGCCTTGAGGACCACGTGGTCGTCTTCGTGGAAGCGCAGGCTCTGTGCTTTCTGCATGCTTCACCTCCTGTGCCTTCTGGAGCGGCTTTGCGGGGAGAGCGGGAAAGGGGCTTTGGGCTTCCAGAAGGTCTGCCGGGGCCATGTAGACTGTACCCTAGACTGTATCCATGACTTCGGACACCCTTGTCTCCCGGGAGCGCAGGGGAGTCTACGCCGGAGCATGCCTGCGCAGCAAGGAGGGCAGAGCGGGCCCAAGGTCAGGGAAGCGAGGAAGCGGGAAAGACAGCGAGGAAGCGGGAAGGGGGGGCTTGACCCAAGCCACCAGGGACAGGCAGAACAGCCGCAAGGAGGAGGACATGCTGCACTTCATGAGCGACTACATGGACGGATGCCACCCCGAGGTGCTGGAGCGGCTCTGCCAGACCAACGCCGAGCTTCTGCCAGGCTACGGGACCGATCCCCACAGCCTGAGGGCCTGCGATCTGGTCCGCCAGGCCTGCGGGCTCGGCGGGGAGGCGGACGTCTTCCTGCTGGCCGGCGGCACCCAGACCAACGTCATTGCCATCGACGCCCTGCTGGCGCCCTGGGAGGGCGTCGTGGCCGCCAGCTCAGGCCACGTCAGCCTGCACGAGGCCGGCGCCGTGGAGTTCACGGGCCGCAAGGTGCTGGAGCTGCCCCAGCGCGAAGGCAAGATAGGGGCCGGGCAGCTTGCCGCCTTCCTCGAGGCCAGGTTCGGGGACGAAAACCGCGAGCACATGGTCTACCCGGGCCTTGTCTACCTTTCCTGGCCCACGGAGTGGGGCACCCTCTATGCCAAAGAGGAGCTCGCCGCCCTGCGGGAGGTCTGCACGCGCTTCGGCCTGCGCCTCTATGTCGACGGCGCGCGCCTGGCCTGCGGCCTGGCGTGCGGCGATCTCGCCCTGCCGGAGCTTGCCCGGCTCTGCGACGCATTCTCGCTCGGCGGCACCAAGCAGGGATGCCTTTTCGGCGAGGCGCTGGTCTTTCCGCAAGGCGCGCCCGCGCACTTTGCCAACCATATCAAGCGCCACGCCGGCCTTCTGGCCAAGGGGAGGGCAGCCGGCGTGCAGTTCGAGGCCCTGCTGGAAGCGGACGGCGCGGGGGACTGCCTCTACTGGCGCATCGGACGCCATGCCGCCGCCATGGCGAGGCTTCTCCGCGAGCGCCTGGCAGCCCTGGGGGTCACGTTTGCCGTCGACTCGCCCACCAACCAGATCTTTCCCGTCTTCGAGGACGCCGCGCTCGAGCGGCTTTCCGGCAGGGTGTCGTGGAGCTTCTGGGAAAAGCCGGACGCCTCGCACACCGTTGTCAGGCTGGCCACAAGCTGGGCCACCCGGCAGGAGGACGTGGAGGCGCTGGCCTCCCTGGTCGGCGAGGTCCTGGGGCAAGGCCCAGCCGCCAGGCAGGGAGGAAGGCCATGAAGGCTGGGAAGCGCTTCTGCGTGAGCGGCTGCCTGGCGGGCCTGCCCTGCCGCTGGGACGCCAGAAGCAAGCCCGATCCCCGCGTCCAGCGGCTGGTCGCCCAGGGCCTGTGCATCGTGGTCTGCCCAGAAGTCCAGGGCGGGCTGCTCCCGCCCCGCAAGCCCTGCGAGATCTGCCGGGACAAGGTGCTGGCCAGAGACGGCACGGACTGCACCCGGGCCTACCGCAAGGGTGCCGAAAGAGCGCTCGCCATGGCCATGGCCGCAGGCTGCACGGCGGCCCTGCTCAAGGCGCGCTCGCCCTCCTGCGGAGCGGGCGAAATCTACGACGGCAGCTTCACGAAGACGCTGGTTCCCGGCGACGGCGTGTTCGCCGCCCTGTGCCGGCAGCAGGGCCTTGCCCTCTTCACCGAGGAGAGCTTTCCCTGGGAAGAGCTGGAGCTGGGAGCCGCGGCGGAATGAGACAGGAACCGGGACAGCAGCCAGAACAGCAGCCGGAGCAGGACTAGTCCGGCTGGACGGCCGCCTGGGCCTGCTCCTCCAGCTTGGCCAGGATCTGGCCCGCCTTGGCATCGCCGCTGCGCCAGGCTCTGGCCAGCCAGGCTTCTGCCTCCTGGCGGCAGGCCTGGGGCGTCAGGCCCGGAATGGGCATCTTGCCTTCCTCGTTGGTGGAGAAAAGCAGGAGCAGGCCGCCAAGCTCGCGCTGGGCTTCGGGATAGCCGCCTTCGGCCGCATCGAGCAGGAGCAGGAAGGGACTCTCGCCCTCCCTGGCCTCGACCTTGCCCTCGTCGATGAGCTGGCAGAGCAGGAAGGCGCAGACGGGATAGTCCCTGGCGCCCTTGCGCAGGATGTCGGCGCCGGCGGCAACGTGCTTCTGGCCGAGCACGCCCTTGGCGAGCGCCTCGCCGAGGGCAGGCCAGGTTTCGGGATCGTCGAGGGCCATGGCGCGCTCGAAGCAGGCCCGGGCCCTGAGCTCGTCCTCTTGCCCCTGGCCCTCCACGGTGAGGAAGCGCCCCAGCTGGACCAGCGCGGGCGCAAAGTCCTGCGCGCAGGCCTTGTCGAGCCAGGCTCTGGCGGCGGCCGCATCCATCGTCTGGCCACGGCCCTCCAGGGCCATGTGGCTTGCCAGGAGCTGGGCTCGCGGGGAGCCGGCTTCGGCGGCCTCGAGGATGACGGCTGCGTCGGCCGCGTCCGGATCGTCCGCTGTCTGGAGGCGCTGCCAGGCGGCCTCCAGCCTGGTCTGGAGTTCGCGTTCGTCGGAAGCATTGGGCATGGCTTTTCTCGTTCTCCTTGCAAGGGCGTCGCGCAGGCGTCCCGCGCGCGGGCCATAGATACCCCGCGCCCGCGCCTTCCGGCAAGCCCCGGGCAGCCTGGCTTGCTGGCGGCTACCTGAGGGCGAAGTTCACGACAAAGAGCAGGCTCACCACCCACATGACGGGGCCGACGTCGCGCCAGCGGCCGGTGCAGCACTTGAGGAAGGCGTAGCTCACGAAGCCGAAGCCGAAGCCCGTGGCGATGGAGTAGGTGAGGGGCATGGTGGCGATGGTCAAAAAGCAGGGCAGGCCCTCGGTGAGATCCGTGAAGTCGATGTGCACCACCTCGGCCATCATGATGGCGCCGACGATGACGAGCACGGGCGCCGTGGCGTAGGCCGGAACGAGGCTGAAGAGGGGCGCCAGGGGCAGGGCCAGGAGGAAGAGGGAGCCTGCGAAGACCGAGGAGAGGCCCGTGCGGGCGCCCTGGGCTATGCCGGCCGCGCTCTCGATGTAGGTCGTGACCGTGGGGCAGCCGATGAAGGCGCTCGCCATGGTGCCCACGGAGTCTGTGGCAAAGGCCTTGTCGAGGTTCTGGATGTTGCCCTTCTCGTCCATGAGGGCAGCCTTCTTGGCCAGGCCGATGAGGGTGCCCATGTTGTCGAAGAGCTCGACGATGGTGAAGGTGAAGACGATCTGGACGATGCCGAAGTCCATGGCACCCTTGAAGTCGAGCTGGCAGAAGAGGGGGGCCAAGTCGGGAAGGTGCGGGTGCACGAGCTCCCTGAAGGTGGCGGGCGCAGGCGAGACGCCGGCGATCATGCAGATCGCGGCCGTCGCGAGCATGCCTGAGAGCATGGCGGACATCCAGCCCCGGTGCATGAGGACGGCGGTGAGCAGAAGCCCGGCAAAGGAGATGAGGGTGCCGGGCTGGCAGAGGTTGCCCAGGGTCACGAGGGTCGAGGGGCTGGCGACCACGATGCCGGCGCCCCGCAGGCCGATGAAGGTGATGAAGAGGCCTATGCCGACGACGATGGCGCGCTTGAGTTCCATGGGGACGGCGTCCACGAGCATCTGCCGGAGCCTGGTCGCCGTGAGGAGGAAGAAGCACACGCCGGAGACGAAGACGGCGCCGAGGCCGGCCTGCCAGGAGAGGCCGTGGATGGGGACTACGAAGTAGGCAAAGAAGGCCGAGAGTCCGAGGCCCGGCGCCACGATGGCGGGGAAGTTGGCAAAAAGCCCCATCAGGATGGTGGCGCTGGCAGCCGAGACGGCGGTGGCGGCCACGGCCGCGTCGCGGGGCATGCCGGCGTCGGCCAGCATGGCGGGCACGACCACGATGATGTAGGCAACGGCCACGAAGCTCGTGAGGCCGCCGACAAGCTCCTGCCTGACGCCCGTGCCCTTGGCCGAAAGGTGGAAGAAGCGGTCCAGCGCTGCGCAGGCGGATTCGGCGGCGCCGCGGCTTCCGGGGGAAGGTGTCTGCATGTTGGCCTCCTTGCGCTCATGCCAAACGATACTGAGGAAGGCTGCGCCCCGTCAACGAGGCTTCGCAAGCCGGACTGCCAGCGCTGGCGGCCAGGCCATGCCCAGGCCGGCGGCCGCGCCGTGGAATGCCTGCAGGAAGCGGTCGCCCGCTGGAACAGCCATGCCTTCAAGGCATGAAAAGGCATGCAGACGAAGTATTTGCCAGGCTCTGGAACTGCGCTTAGGCTTGCTTGGAGGGGGCCGCTCCTGCGCGCTGCCTGATGCGGGCGCAGCTGTCTTGCTTGGCTGCTCCCTGCGGCGCGCGAGCGCCTCAGCCGCAAGGAACGGCGCAGCCCGCTCAGCGGTGGCGGAAGCCGTCGCCCATGCTGGCTTCACCTAAGGCTGGCCCGGGGCATGGGCAGCCCGCGGCATGGCCAGGAAAGCCC
>JAEEGF011215211.1_pt1 | contig 11089 bp, 10 predicted proteins | sample 9134171 | NCBI WGS metagenome assembly JAEEGF01 (sample SAMN16246542, study PRJNA631951) | gut metagenome | biome: gut microbiome; feature: rumen; material: AP-attached | host: Bos | place: Iran: Karaj | collected 2018-10
TCATCCACCATAATATAATTTAACATGTTCTGCCAATGATCGCACGCATCCGGAAAATGGTCCAAGATGTACTTGGTCACGTTCATCAAATCGTCGAAATCCAGAGCGTAGTTTTTCATCTGCCGCGCAACGTAGCCGCAGAGGCGGGAAGTCCGGCGCATTTCGTCTGTGATGACGCACCCCGGCAGCATATAGGCCTGGATGTAACCGTTCAGCGCTTTATCGGCCCCTACGGCTTCCAGGAACTCCTTCACAGTCTTTTCCGTACGCTTGATGCCTATCTCGTCCATCGCCTGCTTGGCAATGGCCTTGCTGTCTTCCTCGTCCAGAATGGTGAAACTCTTGGGGAATCCCAGCCGGTAGATTTCCTTTCGCAGGAACTTGACGCAGAACCCGTGCAGCGTGCACACGAAGTCATTGTAGTCTCCGCTCTGCACCATCTCGGAGATACGGCTTCGCATCTCGGCCGCCGCCTTGTTGGTGAAGGTGAGACACAGGATATTGGCCGGTTCGATACCCAGCACATTCACGATATATGCATAACGGTGGGTGAGTGCCTTGGTCTTTCCTGTCCCGGCACCAGCAACTACGCGCACACGGCCTTCGGTGGCCCTCACGGCCTCCGCCTGCCTGCTGTTCAGTCCCTGGAAAATATCTTTCATGGTGTAAATATACTCATTATCTCCATTATTTCCTTTATCTTTGCAAGTATGAAATACGAAATGGGCTAATTTTATTATTCCCGATTTTTTCGTAACTTTGCGACTATGAAGAAGATACTTACTATTATGGCCGCCATTTGCGCCATCGCCTGCACTGGCAGCAAGACTACCACTATCTACGATTTCAAAGCCGAGACCAACAGCGGAGAGGAGCTACAGTTTTCCCAGTATAAGGGGGATGTTCTCCTGATTGTGAACACCGCCTCCAAGTGCGGTTTCACGCCGCAGTACGACGGACTGGAAGCGCTTTATCAGAAATACGCCCCCAAGGGCTTTGTTGTCATCGGCTTCCCCTGTGACCAGTTCGGCCATCAGGAGCCCGGTTCCAACGAGGAAATCGAGGAATTCTGCCGCCTGAACCACGGCGTCACCTTCCCGCTCATGGCTAAGTCCGACGTTAACGGCGAAAATGCCAATGAGGTGTTCAAGTGGCTGTATTCCGAGAAGCCCTTCGCCGGATTCGGCGACAGTGATACCGGCGTTTTCATGGATGCCATGCTTTCCAAGGCCGATCCCGACTACGCTGCCAACCCCGACATCAAGTGGAACTTTACCAAATTCCTCATTGACCGCAAGGGCAGGGTTGTGGCCCGTTTCGAGCCCGTGGTGACTCCCCAGGAGTTGGAATCTGAGATTGAAGCGCTGCTGTAGAGATGCATTTCAGTGGAATCATCGTAGGTGCTGCCTACACGTTCAAAGGTAACAGATGATCCATCTAGTTTGAATTCAGATTTATCTGACCCATACACCATGCAAAAGCCCGGGCCAGGCGTTCTTCATTATTGGCAAAATGGCCGCCTTCTTCCCACACCAGCGTGCAATGCTCAGGCCCAAGTTGTTCCTGCAGCAACGCATACTGCGCCCGAAGATTATCTCCCACACGTGCGATTGCCTGGTTCTTCACGTGCTCTTCCTGGTTGCCAAGGCTCAGATAAATGTAATCCGCAAGGGATACGTGCTTTTTGGCAAAAGACATCCAGTCATGAATCCAAACGGAAGGGGATGCGGCCGCTATAGCCTTGAAACTGTCTGTCTGCATCGATGCCCAGATGGCAAATAAACCACCTAGAGAATAGCCGCCAAGGATGATTGGCAGGGGACCGTAGCGTTGCTGCAATTCAGGAGCCAGGGCCGTCAGGACATAGCTCAGCGTTTCCTGTGCATGTTTCCCGCTTTCCGGATCACGGGACACATCCTCGTCTGGCCACGGCATCAAGTCAACTATCCAGTCTTCCAGCTCAATCGTTGCCAATAAAAAAGGAACCTTGGAGAGCGCAGCTATCTGCTGCGCCTCGGCCTCCAACGTCATATTTTCGTGTCTTGCCGACGGCTGAACCAGGATGCAACCTGGATTATCGGCCCCGAACAACCGACATGTTCTGCCTCCTATGGTCAAGGTGGTCATTATTTTTGTTTCTTTCCGCTGAATACCGGCCAGCGGCTGTCCTCGCCATAGCCAACCTGGCCAGATTCTGGTTCTTGAGCGCCGTACCGTGGGCGATGGGGTACGTCTCTTTGGGTATCACAATCAATAGAACTTGGCAATTTCATCCAAAGGCCGATGTACCGGCGTATTGGGCTCCTGCGCCCGATAGCCCAGGGCAATGACAGCGAGGATGGTCTCTGTCTCGGGAATGGCAAAGAGTTTTCTCAGTTCATCGGCGTTGCGCATGCCCATAATGAGCGTGTCGAAGCCCATGGCGCGTGCTTTCAGAATGAGGTAGGCATTGCTAAGGCCGTTGTCATAAGCGCCCCACAGGTCTCCGGTTTCATCGACAGGATTGCCCCGGAAGAAGCCGGACTTGCCCGTTTCGAACGTAGAGACCAGGAGGACAGGGGCGTTGATGACACGCTCCTTGTTGCCGCCGATGAGCTCCAGCACGGCTTCGCGTTTCTCATCGCCGATGGCAACGTAGTACTTGCTGGGCTGCATATTGGCCCAGGAGGGCGCATTCTGCGTAGCCGTGAGCAATTCACGCACCTCGGCCTCGGAGATGGTCTTTCCGGCCTCATAGGCGCGGATACTCCGCCGGGAAGCAAATACTTCGTCAAGGGTAGGGGACGTTGCCTGGTTGCTGCCACAGGCTACCATGGCCAGGGCACACAGAAAAATGGAAAGTCTTTTCATATAATTCATTCTAATAGATATACTTGCTCAGATGCTGTTGCGAAAATACTCATTTTCTTCCATACCTCAAAAACCGGACAAAGGCCACGCCCACAAGTTATTTCTCGCTTCGCAACCCGACTGCAAGGAAATATCTGTATCTTTGTACCCATGAATAGTAAACAATGAAAACCGGATTCAACAAACACGATATCGCGCGCGACGCTTGCCAACTCTTCGGAGCGCAGGCACACCAAGGTTATGACTGGTGGTGGCATTCCTTCACTGGATATGACGCCGTAACCGGCGAAGCCAAGCCCTTCTTCATCGAGTTTTTCCTCTGCAATCCCGCGCTGGGAGGGGAGGAGCCCGTCTTCGGCCAGATTCCCGGCAAACCGCAGAAACCGTCCTATCTGATGGTTAAGGCCGGTGCCTGGGGCGAGGATGCCGCGCAGTTGCACCGTTTCTGGGGCTGGAAACGCATCAAGGTGGATTGGGGCGTACCTTTCAGCGTAGAGGCCGATGACTGTTTCCTCACCGAAGACCGCACCATCGGCCACATCAAGGTAGAGGCTTCCGCAGAGCATCCCGAATGGATGTGCCAGGACGGCGAAATGGCCTGGGACCTCAAGATTCGCAAAATCACGGCGTTCAACGTGGGTTTTGGGGCCGATGAAGTATTCCGCCACGCCGAAGCCTTCGAGATGTTTTGGCACGCCGAAGGAATGAAGTCGGAATATGAGGGGGAGGTTGTTTGGAATGGCCGCCAGTATATTGTTCGTCCGGAAGACTGCTATGGCTATGCCGATAAGAACTGGGGCAGGGATTTCACTTCGCCCTGGGTTTGGTTGTCCTCCAACAACCTCACCAGCGAGATTAGCGGCAAAAAGCTCATGGATAGCGTATTCGATATCGGCGGGGGACGGCCGAAAGTGGGGCATATAGCCCTTCCGCGTAAGCTCTTATCGGCCTTCTGGTACGAAGGAAAACCCTACGAGTTCAACTTCTCCAAGGCCTGGACAGGCGTGCATACGGAGTTTGACTGCAAGGAGACCGACACGCAGATTATCTGGCACGTGGAGCAGCGCAGCACCTCGGGCCGTATGATTACGGATGTTACCTGCCAAAAGAAAGATATGCTCCTGGTGAACTACGAATCTCCCGACGGAGCCAAACGCCACAAGCGCCTTTGGAACGGCGGCAATGGTGTGGGCACCATCCAGCTCTTTGACCTCCTCGGTCATCTCATAGACCGCATCCATGCCGAAAACATCGGCTGCGAATACGGCGAATATGATAAGTAATTGTGTTAAGAACAAAGCTTCATGGACCTTATAGAAGCCATACAAACCAGGCACTCTGTCCGTAAATACACGGACCAGCCCATAGAAGTGGCCAAGCTGGCCACCCTCAGAAAAGCGATAGAAGAAGCCAATGCCCAGAGCGGCTTGAATATCCAGTTGGTGGAGAATGAGCCCAAAGGCTTCAATGGCCTTTTCATCAGTACCTACGGCCAGTTCTCAGGCGTAAAGAACTACATCGTAATGGCTGCGCCAAAGGGTAAAGAGTGGGAAGAGAAGGTGGGGTACTATGGCGAGAAGTTAGTCCTCCTGGCCCAGACTCTCGGCCTGAATACCTGCTGGGCAGGGCTAACCTATAAGAAGATTCCCGGAACATTTACCCTTCGGGACGGCGACATCGTTCATTGCATGATTTCTCTGGGATACGGTGTAAATCAGGGCGTACAGCATCCGCAGAAGTCGGCCGACAAGTTCTACGAAGCCGATGGGGAAGTGCCCGCCTGGTTCCTTTCCGGCCTGGACGCCGCCCTGCTGGCCCCCACCGCCGTCAACCAGCAGAAGTTCAAGTTCATTCTGAAGGATGGCAACAAAGTGGCCACCAAAACCTTCTTCTCACCGTGGGGCTATACCCAGATTGACCTCGGCATTGTCAAATACCATTTTGAAATCGGCGCCGGAAAAGAAAACTTTGAATGGGTATAGGAATTACGATGATTGTATGGACGTTTATGCCTGGATAACCTTGATTACCGTCATAGCGGTGATGGGCGTGCTGCTCCTGACGAAGATCCGGACGGATGCCGTCTTCCTGATGGCAATCGGCATCCTGTTCGTGACGGGCGTGCTGGATGCAGGAGAGGCCTGTTCGGGCTTCAGTTCATCGGCCGTAGTGGTTACCGGGGTCCTGACCGTGGTGGTGGCCGGACTGCGCCATACCGGCGTTCTTCAATGGACGCTGAAGAATATTTTCGGATTGCCGGGCAGTCTGCCGAAGGTGCTGTTGCGAATGATGATTCCCGTGTCTGTCATCAGCGCGTTCATCAACAACACCACGGTTACCGCGCTTTTCAGCGACCTCGTGAAAAGATGGGCCGGGAAACTGAACATAGCCGCTTCGAAGCTGTATCTTCCCATGGTTTATGCCGTTTTGATGGGAGGAGTGTGTACGCTCATCGGAACCCCGTCGAATATCGTTATCTCCGAACTCTACGAAGAGGCGAGCGGCCATGTCATGACCATGTTCACCCCTCTTGTTCCCGGCGTGATAACCTTGATTGTGGGATTGGGGGTGATTATTCTCATGCGCAGATGGCTGCCGGAACGCAAGGCGCCGGAGGAGGCTTTCGGGCCGACGCCGGACTATACGGTGGAGTTGCTGGTACCCTCGGACAACCCGAATATCGGCAAGACGCTCGGCGAGGCGGGACTCTTCCACGTGAAAGGCGGAAACCTTATTGAAATCTATCATTTCGACGACATACAGGCTCCCGTCAATGAGGATGAATACATTATGGGCGGCGACCGCCTGATTTATGCCGGCCAAATCGACGAAATCCTTGAACTGAAGTCCAGGTACTTACTGGCGATTGCCGACCACCCCGTTTTCACCTTGAGCGAGACCAAAGGGAATTCCCGCTTACGCACGGCCTCCGTCCCTTTCGGCAGCTCCCTCATCGGAGAAACCATCGGCGAGAGCAGGCTTGAAAAAGACTACAACCTTATCCTGGTGGCAGTGGCGCGCCGTGGCAACCGTATCGCAGGCTCACCGCGTGAAGTACAGTTAGAAGCCGGCGATACCCTGCTCTTCGAGTGTCCGCGCAATATGAAGGCCTATTCCGAACGCCTGTCGTCCCAATTGCAGTTCTCCGAATCGCAGGAGGTCTATGAAACCGGCCCCCAGACCCTGGTCTCCACCCTGATTCTGACGGCCATGCTCATACTCACTTCCCTGAACGTGGTGTCGCTCCTGGAGGGTACCGTGATGGCCGCACTGGCAATGATTCTCTGCCGCTGCTGCTCCGTCTCCCAGGCGATGGACTCCATCAACTGGAATGTACTGATGGGGATGGCGGGATCCATCGTCCTCGGAACCGCGATTTCAAAGACAGGTATTGCAGAACAGGCCGCCAACGGCATCCTGGGACTGTGCGGCACGAATCCACTCGTCGTTATGGTTGCTATATGCCTGGTGGCGGCAGTTTTCACCCAACTGGTGATGAACGTTGCCGTGGGCGCCATGTTCTTCCCCATCATGTATCAGGCGGCCATGCATATAGGCTATGAACCTGTCACGTTCCTTATCGCCCTGATGATTGCCGTCAACACCTCTTTCGCCACCCCCATCGGCGCCCCGTCCAATATGATGGTCTATGGGCCGGGCGGCTACCGTTTCAGCGATTTCATGCGCATTGGAGTTCCCCTGACCCTCATCGTTACCGTCACCGGCATTGCCGCCGCCTGCCTGACGTTCCCGCTGACGCCTTTACCGTAAAACAAAAAAAGCCCGGCTCCGGCCACTTTGTCCTCGTCCCCGCCGGGTAAACAAACAGTAGTTCTTTGTAATCTGTTTCGCTGAAAATATACTGTCCGAGATAATCAGGGAAGCAGGTTGGAAAGGATGGTTTCAAGGTCTGGGTGCCCTTCGTGGACCAGGATTTCTCCGGTCTGGCAGTCAATCAGAAAGACTCTGGGGATATACTTGATGTCATAGTCCTTAGAAGCATTGCCGCCGCGGCCCAACACATTGATCCAGGTCATTTCATTCTTCTCCACATATGATTTCCATTCTTTGGCATTGGAATCCTGGGATATACTGTATATCTCCAGCCCCTTGTCATGATACTTTGCATATACCTCCTTCAGCGTAGGGATGGATTTCACACAGGGCCCGCACCAGGTTGCCCAGAAATCCAGGATTACAAAGCGATTTTTCGGATTGTCAACCACAGAGCCCAGGCGTACAGGAATGTCGTCCGTATTCGGATACTCCATATCGATGTAATGCTTGCCGACCAGATTGACCTCCTCTTCGAGATCCTTTTCCCTACGTTCAGCCGCTTTCGCTCTGCGGACCAGGTTCTTTTTCAAGGTTGAAATATATTTTTTATACGTCTTGGCCAGATCCGGGGACAAACGGCCAATGATTTCTGATGCCTGGGTGAGATCGTTGGGGAAAGCGGCGGCATGTACCAACGCCAGGAGATTCGTTTGTTCATCATTGATTGCCTCATCCCAAAGCGCATCCCTTTCGTCCGGATCTGCAGCCATTATTATGTTGTAAGCATCATTCAGGACCGTTCCTGTAGCGCCCGTGCACATATCACTCTCATCTTCGGCATGGACGTCGACGATGACGATGCCGGGCTCCAGGAAGAAATCTTTCAGCTGGCCCCCGTCATACGGATTGGCATATACATCCTCAGGATTGCTGGCATACAGATACACGTGGGTTGGAGCTGAGATCCGGGGATGAAACTCGAAAGTCCCGTTTTTTACAGTTGTGGTGGAAATGACCTTGCATTTGTTCCAATCGTCTTGCAGGACAAGCTCCGCCCCGTCATTGACACCATGGACGTACCCCTTGACAGTACAGTATTCCTGTTTGCAACTTCCCAGGCCGAAGAATAATACAATAATGAATAACAATCTTGTCTTCATGCTCAAATATCCGTATTTTAGCCAAACATCTGGTTTGCCAGCCTGCTAAGGGAGAAGCGCTCTATGAAGCCGAGTTTCCTGGTGTAGCCAAGGATGATGATGTCTATTCCGGCGTAGCGCTTGCACTCGGCGTTGAAGGCCTCAATCCCTTCCTTCCCGTTGTAGGCCAGGGCGAAGGCATTCCAGTACTCCTGCATTTCCGTTGGGGTCATATGGGTGATTTCCCTCACGCGCTTTTGCGTGCAAAAGATATTGGTAAGGAGATAGAAATGTCCAAGGTCGAACATAGGATTGCCGTGGGTGGCTTCTCCAAGGTCAATCCAGTAAGGAACGCCTGCGGCCACTATCAGATTGCCGAACTGGAAGTCTCCGTGGACAAGGTTGGGAGCATCTTCCATGGATTCTGCGAAGGCTATTAGGTCCTCTTTCTTCTTGCCTTTCAAGAGTCTGGTTTCCCTAGCGGCGACGAGAAGCTTCTCCTTCATGGAAGGAATATATTCCGAGCCCGTTGCCTTGATGGCGTGCAGTTTCTTACCTTCTTCGGCCAGGATGCCTGCCCATTTTTTTATATTCTGAGGATTGTAACCCGACAGACTGGAAAGGGATCGTTTGTCTTTAATCTGCTGGCACAGGAAACCGAAACCATTTCCGACCTTCACGATTTCAATCATTTCGGGGGTGGAGAGGCCCAGGTCATAGATGGCTTTGGAGGTGTAGAATTCTTTTTCTACGGCTGCCAGATTATCTAAAGCATGATAACTGAGCTTGAGCAATTTGCCCGGTTCGGCATCGTTTACAAACACGGCGCCGTTACCGCCTTCACCTATTCTTTTCCATTCGGACAGGTTGATCTCTTTGAATTCCATATTATCTTTCCTGTTTTTGATAGCGGATACAAAAATAATAAAAATGCTTATATTTGATGCCTAAATAATCTGTATTATGGCGAAAGACCGTTTTGACATCCAAGAAAAAGAGGGAGTATCCTTTATGACCGATGCACTTGTAATCGTTGATAAAGAAACCGGCGTTAACTACCTATTCGTATGCCGTGGCTATGGCGGTGGTCTCACTCCGCTCCTTGACGCTAACGGCAAGCCCATCATCACCAAGGACGGCTATAAGAAGTGACCCGCATCCAATATGCCGGCTCCAACTACGATGAGCTAAAAGCCCTCCTCGGCGACCGTCTACTGGCCCCGTATTTCTGCATTTTTGAATTATCGGGCTAACTTACCCCGATATTATGACATTTATGTATGCATTTATTCTCAAATGTTGTTCGATTTCTCCATAGCTTTATTCCATAGAAGAAAATTTGCTTAGTTTTGCCCAAAAAATTTCCTAGGCACTTCGCGTGAAAAAGCCGTCTCCGCACAAAAACAAAGTGGGATCGCTCACGCCCGTAACAATAAAACAGAGAAGGATATGAACGTGTTTTACCTTCTGAAAAAGAAGATAATGTGCAAGGCGCTGGAAAGGAGGAACAGTCAGACCCCTTTTGATTACCAATATGCCGAAGCTTTCACGCTGGATGGGATAACAGATCCGCTCATTAACAATTCCTACTATTTTTCTGCCCACAACGCTCAAATGTCAGTCTTCGTGCGCCTGGGAAGACGTTTCGACAAGGATGAAACATGGTTTGCCCTGTTTTGGGAAAACCGTCTTTATGTGTTGACACAGGAGTTATTTCCTGCGGGAGAGTCTCCGCTGCGGGTAGAAAAAAGCAATGAAGAAGGCTGGATGGTCTCTTTCAATGGCATTCTCAATGAAAATGTCCGGGCTTGTTTCTCGGCAAGATTTCTCCCCACGCAGCAGCCAATAGATTTTACCAGTAACATGCCGCCGTCCAGAATGGCCACCGGTATTGCCAATGAAAAATGGGGTAAAGCCTTTTTTGAGTCCCTCCGGAATGTCAGCGGTCAGTGCCATTATGAGCAGGAGGGACGGCTGGAAGGCAACATGACATTGAACGGATCATCCGTCACGTTCAACTTACCCTGCGTAAGAGATCACTCCTTTGGGAAAAGGGATTGGAATTATATGAACAATCACTTGTGGCTGATGGCCATTTCAGACAGCAGTCAGTTTAACTATTCCCTTGTGTCATACCCAGTTTTAAGCGTCCTGGAAGTTGGGAATTACAGAGATGAAGCGGGCATGCACTATATGATGGAGGCCAATCTTGCCTTCAGTCGAATCAGTACCGGAGACGTCCCGAAGGAACTGGAATTCGATGTCCGTCTGGACGATAGCCGGACCATCCATGTCCTCTCCCGGCTAATTACAGGTGTGACTTACCATTTCCAGGACGGGCAATACACCCTCTATGAAAACATAGCAGAGTTCCGTATAGACGAGCAGGTGTGCCGGGGAATTTTTGAAATAGGCTTCAACCGTGACAAGGGGAGATATTTCAACCAGAGGAATCTAAACAGCATTATCCGATGAGAATATTCCAGTTAGGACAGTTGCCGGAGGAACTTTATCCGGCTGTAGGAGGAAAAGCCAAGGGGCTGGATTTGTTGGTCAGGCATGGGTTTCAAGTTCCCTGCGGCTTTGTGATAACCGATATAGACCATCTGGACGAAGATGCTGTATATCAAGCTTTCGACAACTTAGACACCCCGTTGGTGTCGGTGCGCTCATCGGCCTCCAACGAAGATCAGGCCGGGGCTTCCAATGCTGGCCAGTATGAAACCTGCCTCTTTGTGGACCGCCTTCATCTTATGGAAAGCATCGGCAGATGCCTGGACTCGGCAAAGTCCCTTCGCGTAAAGGAATATGCCAGCCATTTTGACCTTGGCGCCGTAGAAATGAACATCGTGGTCCAGCAGATGGTTGACAGCGACAAGGCGGGGGTGCTTTTTACGGCCGCCCCCGGCAACGGATCGGCCATTCTGATAGAAGCGGTGAAGGGACAGGGCGAGCAGCTTGTGTCCGGGCAGGTTGCCGCCCACCAGTACCAGATATCAAGGAAATGCTATCGTCCCTGCGCCGATGATTTGATAGGGGAGGACGAGATTCGGAGGCTCTATGAAACCGGTAAGCGCATAAGGACAGAATTCGGTGAGGATAAAGACCTGGAGTGGGCCATCCAAGGCGAAGAACTCTATCTTCTGCAAATGCGTCCCATTACAACGGATATTATCGACATTGAGGAGTTTGACAGGGACGAAGACCTGACGGGGCATCTTTTTACCAAAAGAAATGTGGGGGAAATGATGCCGGGAGCGGTCACCCCGCTTACCCTTTCTACATCGGCAAAAGCCATTGACTACGGAATGCGCTATATGCTG
>JAEEGF012207552.1_pt1 | contig 11089 bp, 2 predicted proteins | sample 9134171 | NCBI WGS metagenome assembly JAEEGF01 (sample SAMN16246542, study PRJNA631951) | gut metagenome | biome: gut microbiome; feature: rumen; material: AP-attached | host: Bos | place: Iran: Karaj | collected 2018-10
ATGAAAAAAATCCTTTTCCTTGCCGCTATGTTTGCCACTACTATAGTAGCAGCGGCGCAGACAAGTCCCACAGAGGGTGTTATTACGGCCGACTTTGTCGACGAACAGACCATGCAGAGTGACCTCTTGCAAATGCTGGCCGACTTCACCAAGTATATGAAAAATGACTTCCAGCAGGCAGCAGCACCGAATAGCGATGGTGATGCCTGTGGATGCTTCCGTGGTGAAGATACCATGGCCAACAATGAGAAAGGTGTCCGCCCGAATGCTGATCTCTCTATGATCTGCGCATTCCTCCTGAAGTATGGTAAGGACAAGGTTAGCCTGCCCAGTGGTGTCAGTTGGACTGACATCGAGGACATGGCGATGAAGTCACTCGTGTTCGCCTACAGCACACATAAGGCCAACAAGCTGAAGGTTTGCGCTGGCAACAACTACTGGGGATCGACTTCAACGAGCGACTATGCTTGGGAATCGAGCCTTTGGGCTATGAGCGTGGCCTACTCGGCATTCTTCCAGTGGGAGAAACTCACGGAGAAGCAACGCAACTACATCTACAAGATGCTGAAGGCTGAGTGCAATTACGAACTGAACCGCACGGTTCCTACTGGCTATGCTGGTGACACAAAGGCCGAGGAAAACGGATGGGAAGCCGACATCCTGGCTGTTACGCTTGGACTCTTTCCCGACGACGCACTGGCTTCCCAGTGGTTTGAGCGCCTGAGGCTCTTTGCCATTAACAGCTATTCGCATAGCAGCGATAAAAATAACCAGACTATCGTAGATCCAGAATATAATACAAAGACCGTGGCTCAACTCTACCGCGGCCAAAACCTCTATGACGACTATACCCTGCAGAACCATAACTATTTCCACACATCCTATCAGAACGTAGTAATGCAGGAACTTGGTGAGGCCGCATTAGCCTTGAAGCTGTTCCAGCAGGAACTCTACGGCAAGGAAACCTGGAAGACCAACGCACTGATGCACCACAACCTGGAGGTGCAGGCAGAAGTGCTGAACTGGCTCGCACTGACAGACGGCGAATTGGCAATGCCCAATGGCAACGACTGGAGTCTGTTCCTCTACGACCAAATCACATCATACTCCACCAATGCCTGTTTCCTTCGCAATCAGGATGCATTGATGTTGGAAAACCTGGCTTATAAGTACATTAAGGCAAGGCAAAAGACTACGCAAGACGGGTCGTGGCTGCTCAGGGCCGATGTGGGTGCACGCCGTATGGGAGTTGAAGCCCATCGTGTGATGATGACTTACTTGATGCACCATGTGCTGTCGACGGCCGATTTGCAGCCTACTCGCTTTGAAGACTTCCGCCAGCGCTACTCGGCAGCACGCAAGTTTGACACCCAGAACATCGTACGCGCCTTTACTTCAGACCGCTTTACCACTTTCTCCTGGTCGGCAGGCCTGAGCAGTTATACTGGTTATATAGCAGCCAACTCGGCTGACAAAAACAAAATCGTGGTACCTTTTCGTGCCAATAACACCGGAAACTTCCTGGGTTGGTATGAGGTAAGCGGAAAGAAAACCAATGCCACACCCGTGGTAAGTGGTGTCTATCAACTCAAGGGCGACGGTTGGACCATGAATGGCGAACTGAATACCAACGATGCCACACTGAACAATCGTTTCTCCATCTATTCAACTCCAGGCAACGCTGTTATATATATTGATAATGTACGCGCGAACAGCGATGTTACCATTACCAAGGAAAAGGGCGGATTGATGGCTATTTCCATGGATGAATTGACCAAAACACAGCGAACGCTGATCCACGAAAACGGCACTGCCACCGTGAGCAACAGCAATACGCAGACGCTGAGCACATCGTGGCTGAACATCGATGGCGAACTGGGCTTCGTGGGTACAGGCGAGAAGGAGATGTATTTTGGTGATCGCGCCAACAATAATTCGGTGATGACCTCGAAACTCTATTCGCTCTATAGTGGAAAGAGCCGCTCGGTGAAAACGGGCGACGTGGTGGATCGTCGCATCATGGTTTATTACACCAATGTGGATGCCACTCAGACCAAGAATCTTGCCAGTCAACTTCTCGACCTTCGCAAAAAAGTTCCAACAGGATGGAATGGTGCGATGGCCTTCGATCCCAACGGTACAGGCTACCTGCTTCTTTCTAACTTTTCCTCGATGGAACCGTGCATTTTGAAGGATTTGGACACCCCCTATGGGGCACCAGTCTTGACGATTCCCGCTTCGTTCCCCAATGCAGTTTCATTTGCCGTGGAACCTAACCATAGCTTCTGCAATGTCGTGAAGTTCTATACCTATCAGGGAATTTATGCCGTTCAGGATGCTGACAACCCAAACGTGGCTTATTTCACCAGTTTGGCCAAATGTGCTGAGTGTGACATTATATTCAATGCCGTTACCGATGAGGGCATGAAGGACGTGACGGTAAAGGTTAAGGGAGGTGAGACCATCAAGGTCACCATCGATGGAAATGATGTCATCATAGAACATGACTCAGTCTTTCCGCAAACTCAAACCGACGATTACACACAAGGCTACACCGACATTACTTCGCAACTCGAAAACCCTAATTTCGAGGAGGACGTCACCTACGGCAATCGTGGACAGAACGTGACGGCCTCCGGAGTGACCTATGCCGATTGCTATGTGAACAGTGTGGCAGCCACCAATGCGAAATGGCCAAACATCCTGCCGGTAAAAGGATGGACGGCTGGCAATAAGCTGGAGGGTGGTTCCAACTACTGCCGTATGTACTCCATGCCTTATTCCATGGATTTGTTTTGCGTCAGTCCATCCAACGTGGGCAACTATGCAGCGCAAACGGCAGGCATGATCAGTGACAGAGATAAGGGAAACCGCTGCCTTACGGTTCTAAACTCATGGGATAAGGGTGCTAATGCTATCACTCAGACAGTCAATCTGCCCGAAGGTGATTATCGTCTGCTTCTGGACATGAAATATGAATGTACCAATCAACAGCAGAACGATGGGCAACGTGTGGTGGCATCGGGCAACACCAATACCTCGTTGACAGGTGTCAAGGTGGGCAGTAAGACCGACTATCGCTACCCACAGGAACCCTCCACTTGGCAGACCATGGTTTACGACTTTACCATTGAAAAGAAACAGAACGTGACTCTCTCATTAGGTTTTCAGACATCTGCTTCTGTGGGGGCTGCCAACAATACCTTATTATATATCGACAACGTGCGGTTATTGCAAAAGACACCCACTGGCATTAACAAAACGCTTGTGACTTCACTTGCCGACCGGCGTATTTACGACCTGCAGGGGAGGCTGATAGAGGGAACTCCCCGCAAAGGTATCTACATTCGAGACGGACAAAAATACATCGTCCGATAACTGACAGACCGAAAAACCTACTAACCTAACACTAACCTATTATGCTGATCAGGCTCTTTTGTTTTCTTTTTGTTGCAATGAGTTCACTGATGGTGTCTGCCGTCGAGGTCAACTATGACTTCAGTAGTCTGCCTAATGGATCGAAATTGTGCAATGATGCCCGTATCGTGGAGATGAGTGATGGCAACAAAGCCCTTTATACAGGTTCTCGCAACGGCTATCTCGACTTAGGAAAGGACTTTGGGAACACCATAGTTCCGCAACTTTCGGGCGATTTCACCATCAGTATAGACCTGATTGTCGACCCTGAGGACAACTTGCTCTCGCAGAATGGCAACTTCGTGTGGTGCCTGGCATCGCAGGAACCAAATGGAAATCCGCAGAACTACATGATGTTGCGTGTAAAGATAGGTGAACTGGGATATACCATGCGCTACGGATCTGGAAACTACCGTCTGCAAAGCAATGCCCAGCTGCTTATGGGCGAATGGCAAAACGTGACTTATGTACGGGAAGGTAACACCGCACGCCTCTATCTCAACGGCAATATTCTCGAAGAGATGACTTACGGCAATAATGGGGCAGATCGTTACTATTCGCCTGCCGACATGTATGCTCAGGCAGGAAGCCTTGACTATAACTATCTGGCTCGCTCGGCATGGAGTGGCGATGCCTATCTCAGGAAGACCATCATCGACAACTTCTGTATTCTGGACAGGGCGAAAAGCGAGAGTGAAATTATGGACGACTATGAGAAACTCTGTGAGATGGCTGTTGACTTTGAGGATGAGGGCGAAGATCCTGATCCCACAGACGAACTTGACTATAACACGGTGGAAGGCGTAAAACAGTTGATACAGAACGTTAATGACGCCTATCAGAGCGCGCACCCCTACAACCGCCGCAGTTTCTGGGATTATGCCGTTTATCACACGGGCAACATGGCGGCTTACAAGTACACGGGCAAGCGCGACTATCTGGACTATTCCATTAACTGGGGCGAGTATAATAACTGGTATGGATCGACAGGCGACAACCCGGCTCGCTGGCGCTATTCCTATGGCGAGGGCAGCAACTATGCCCTCTTCGGTGACTGGCAGCGCTGCTTCCAGACCTATGTCGACATCTATTTCGACGAGTTGCAGGCCGATGAGCAAGGCCAGGGCCGTTGGAGTGACAGCGAACTTGAGCGTGTGGTCAGCAGGGCAAAGTTTGTGATGGACTACATGATGAAATCCGATACTGTGGACTATTGGTGGTGGTGCGATGCTTTGTACATGGCGATGCCTGTGATGACGAAGATGTGGCGACTCACGGGCGACGAGGGATATCTCACGAAGATGCGACAGTGTTTCGACTATAGTCGTAACCTGATGTATGACGAAGAGAACCACTTGTTCTTCCGTGATGCAGGATACATATATCCCGCTCACCAGACCACACGTGGACTGCCCGACTACTGGAGCCGTGGAAATGGATGGGTGGTGGCAGGACTGGCTCGAGTCTTGAGCGAACTCCCTGCCGATCATGCCGACCGCAGTTATTATGCCGAGGTGTTCAAGGATATGTGCACGGCCGCCATTGATTGCCAGGTGTCCGAAGGCTTTTGGCCAGAAAGCCTTGCCGATTCGCTATATGCGCGCTGTCGCGAGAGTAGTGGAACCTGCTTGTTCACCTATGGAATGTTGTGGGGCATGAACAACGGCCTTCTCGAAGAGGCCGACTTCATGCCAACCGTCAGCCGCGCCTGGCATTATCTCACGCAGATTGCCCTCCAACCCGATTGGACGGTGGGCTATATGCAGCCAATCGGAGCTGCCGCCAATGAAAATGCCCAACTTTATCCTTCCAATGTCACGCAGTTCGGCACCGGAGCCTTCCTGCTTGCAGCATCAGAAATGGGCCGTTTCATCGAGAAAAATCATTACAATGGGATTCTCATTCCATCGGTTAAGGACAAAAAATACGATGACATCGGCAATGAGTCCCATCGCCTTTACGATTTGTCGGGGCGGCCAATATTGGGAGATAAAAAGGGAGTATTTATCAAAAATGGCAAAAAAATCCTGTTAAAATAGTTATTTTTTCAAAAAAATGTTTTAATTTTGCGACCGAATAATGTGAACCTAACGATAATAATAAATCAATAAATGTAATAACTAAATCTCAAAATGTATGAATTACCGCTTTTTTGAACTGACCAGAAAAGCCTTTTATGGGCTATGTCTGGCAGTGGTTTGTGGCGGATTCACTTCTTGTAAAGATGACTATGACCTGGACGACGAGGGTAACTACCCGAGTTGGCTGGGTAATAGCATTTACGACGAGTTGAAGAATCCTAACCAGGAAGTGCTGACCGGTACTTTCAACACCTATGTGCGGCTCATTGAAGATCTGGGCTATGCCGAGACGTTGGGAAAGACAGGTTCAAAGACCATCTTCCCTGCCAACGATGAGGCATTTGAGCGTTTCTTCAAAAACAACACATGGGGAGTGTCGAGTTATTCGGACCTGACCGACGCAATGAAGAAGCAGTTGCTTTATTCGTCGATGCTCGACAATGCTATTCTGGTGGAGATGCTGTCCAATGTGCAGTATGATGCCACCAGCGTCACGCAAGGTGTAGCCATGAAGCACACCACGGGTGCCAACATCATCGACTCCATTACCCACGTCTATGGTGCTGCCGGACTACCCCAGAACAACAAGTATTGGGAGCGGTTCTACAACACAGGCATTGATATGGTGATGGATGCCACTCAGCCCATGATGGTGCACTTCACGGCAGAGCAGCTCATTGGTAACAACATTACCACGCAGGGTGCCAACAGTGACTTCGAAGTGATCACGGGTTCGCCCTACAACGATTCCGAGAACTCGGCTTATGTGTTCCGCAACAAGATTATTCACAACGACGTAACCTGTAAGAATGGTTACATCCATCAGTTGGAGAACGTACTCGTGCCGCCAGGTAACCTGGCTGAGGTCATCCGTACCAATGGCCAGAGCAACTACTTCAGTCGCATGTTGGAACGTTTCAGCGCTCCTTTCTACGATGCAGTGGTCACCAACAGCTACAACGACGTTGCATTGGCTCGTGGCGAAACGCTCATCGACTCCATCTACCAGAAGCGCTACTTCAGTTCACGTTCACAAGGATCCCAGTTGGTGCTTGATCCGAACGGTGCTGACGTAAAGGACATCCTTCCTTATGATCCGGGATGGAACGCTTATACCAATGGTCAGACAGGATCCAATCCTTTGAGCGACTTGGCTGCCATGTTTGTTCCTACCGATGAGGCCATGAAGACCTATTTCCTTCCTGGTGGAAGCGGCTCGTTCATCATCGACCAATATGGCTCAAAGCCTAATACCGAAGCCAACCTGGCTGAAAACATCGACTCTATTCCTCAGGACATTGTTCAGGCTTTCCTTGACAACCTAATGAAAGCCTCGTTCATTGCCACCGTACCCAGTAAGTTTGATGACGTTATGGACGATGCTTCTGACCCCATGGGTCTTTCGCTCGATGTCATCAATAAGAATGCAGACGGTACTTATGACGTGAAGATTGCCAACAACGGTGTGGCTTACATGCTGAACACTGTTTTTGCTCCTAACCGTTATGTGGCTGTCTCGGCACCTGCCCTTCTCACGGATAACATGAGAATCATGAACACGGCCATACAGGATGGTTATAATGGCAACACTACGGTGAGCCTTGGCCAGAACTTCTATGCCTATCTGCTCGCTATGGGTGCCAACTATGCATTCTTCATTCCTACCGATGAGGCCTTCTCAAGATTCTATATCGATCCTACCTATTTGAAGAACGATAAACCCCGTGCCCTGAAGTTCTACTATCAGAACCGTCGTCCGTTCGTGTTCTGTTCGCAGTGGGATTACAACCCGCAGACAGGCGAAGTGGGTGACTCACTGGGTATGGTCGGTACACAGCAATTCCGTTCACAGCTCATCGACATCCTGAACTTCCACACGGTGGTGCTCAACGAGGGTGAGCAGGTGGGTGTGAACCGCTTCTATAAGACCAAGCACGGTGGCGAGTTGATGCTTGCCAACAACGAGGTTCGCAGCGGTTCGCAGATTGACAATGGTCTCCCTGTTTCGGGTGTGATCAAAACCTACAATCAGAAGAACGGTACGACCTTCTCTATCGATCACGTTATCCAAGCTCCGCAGAAGTCGGTCTATTCAGTGCTCGACGAGAACAGCCAGTTCTCAGAGTTTATGACCCTCTGTAACGGCTTTGGTGCCGAAAAGGACTCGCTGCGCTACTTTGCAAGTGATCGTATGTCTGAGCTTAACCAAGTGACTAAGAAGGAGCGCATTGAAGGCTATCGTATGTTTGTCAACGAGGTAGGTCACTATGGACTTGACTACGACGTGAAGTTCTTCAATTCCTACAACTACACTGTTTATGCTCCCGACAACGAAGCTATGAAGAAAGCCTATGCATTGGGTTTGCCCACATGGAACGACATCCAGGTAATTTATGACCAATACGAGGCACAGTGGCTGGCAGAGAAGGAAGCTGGTCAAGGCTACAGCCAGGAAGTGCTGGATGCCCGTAACAAGGCTCTTGCCATGGTTGAGGAAATCAACGCATTCGTCAGATACCATTTCCAGGACAATGCCGTTTATGCCGACAATGTGATTGAAAGTGGTACCTTCGGCTCTGCTTGCTCTGATACGCTGGGTATCCGTGAGAAACTCACGGTCAGTGGTGGTAACAACACCCTCGTCGTGACTGACAACCGTGGACAGAACATTTCCATTTCCTACAATCCTGCCGGCAACACGAAGATGGTGAACCAGATGACGCGCGATTACGTGTTCAATGCTGTAGCCACAAAGGCTAATACCATCAACACTTCGTCATTTGCTGTCGTTCATCAAATCAGCACTCCGCTCAATCGTCATAAGGATAGCGATCGCTACGACGACTTATGGACGGGTGCAGGAGCACGCCAGAAGATGTCTGCTTACAGGCGACTATATGACAACAGGTTGTATAAACAGTATTAGAATCAATACCATTCTGGAATATGAAAACAAGCAATATAAAATATTTGTTACTGGCGATCTGCTGCCTTTTTACATCGGCAGCCATGGCGCAAGGAACACGTATCTCGGGTACGGTCAACGATGTTGAAGGCCCCGTGATGATGTGTAACGTTGTCGAGATCGATGCCAACAACCGTAACGTGTCTTACTCGCAGACAGACATCAATGGTAACTTCTCGATGGAAATCGTCAATACGAAGAACAAACTTCAGATTTCCTATGTGGGTTACAAGAAGGTGACGATTCCCATTGGCGATAGGACCGTTTTCGACATTATGCTGGAAGAAGAGAACACCCTGAAGGAGGTCGTGGTGAAGGCCAAGGCCAAGTTCAAGCAGGGTGGTCTGGTCATTCCTGAGAATGAAGTCTCTGCAGCCAAGCAGACCTTTAACATGAGCGAGGTGGAAGGTCTTTCCTTCACATCGGCCGATGAGGCCCTGCAGGGTAAGATTGCCGGTCTCGACATCGTGGCCAACTCTGGTAACCTGGGTTCCGGTACGTCCATGCGTCTTCGTGGTGTGACGTCCATCAATGGTTCTGCTGAGCCTCTGATTGTTGTCGATGGTAACATCTTCGATAATCCTGACGAGAACTTCGACTTCACGTCGGCCAACGAGGAAACTTATGCTTCGCTGCTTTCGGTGAACCCCTCCGATATCGATAAGATCGACGTCCTGAAGGACGCTGCCGCAACCGCTATCTGGGGTTCGCGTGGTGCCAATGGTGTAATCTCGATTACCACAAAGCGTGGTTCGCGTGGACCAACGCGTGTAGACTATTCGTTGCGTGTGCAGGCCAACTGGCAGCCCAAGGGCTACAACCTGCTGAATGGTGACGACTACACGATGATGCTGAAGGAGATGTATTACAATCCTGCACAGAGTGCCACAGCTACTACCAATATCAACGAAATCAACTATAACAAGGAATGGGCTGAGTTTGAGAACTGGAACAACAACACCGACTGGGTGAAGGAAGTCCAGCAGACTGGTTGGAGCCAGTATCACTACCTGACCATCGCCGGTGGTGGTGAGAAGGCAAACTTCCGTATCTCTGCAGGTTACGACCGCCAGAACGGTACCATTATCAAGCAGACCCTTGACCGCTTCACCACGAAGCTTGCCCTTGACTACTTCGTCAGCGACCGTATCACGTTCCGCACAACGTTCCCGCTGACCTATACCAACAACCATAAGAACTACGACGACAACATCCTGGGACGTGCACAGAAGATGGCTCCTAACATGAGTGTCTATCGTCAGGACTACCTCACCGGTGCTGATACCGATGAGTTCTACATCATGCTGCCCAACCCCACTGAGTCGCAGTGGCGTGCAGCTGGTTTCGGCAATGCCAATGCTGCCGGTTCCTATGTGCCAGGTACATCGTCGTCGATGCTTTCGGCTATCCGTGGACTGGGCAACCCTGTTGCCATTGCTAATCAGGCTTGGCACGACGAGAAGACCTATCGTATCTCGCCTGAGTTCCGCCTCGACTACTATCTGTTGGGTAAGGACGACGAGAAGACTCGCCTCGACTACACCGGTCTGGTCTACATCGACATCTTCTCGAAGAGCGAGCCCAAGTGGTTCCCCGGATCGCTGACTACCGATGGTTGGACATCTAACAACTACAACTATGCCGAGACCTACGATTACAACTCACTGGCCTTCACGACGCGTCACACGCTGACCTTTACCCCGCACTTCCGTAATAAGGATTGGTACGTCACAATGCTGGGACGCTGGGAGATGACCTCTGGCAACAACAACAGCCAGACCACCGCTGCCGTGAATAACCCCACCGAGTCGCCGAACGTTGATGCCTACCACAACAACCTTGGTACGAGCAACGGCGAATGGCGTTCTATGTCAGGTATCTATCAGGGACACTTCTCCTTCAAGACCCGCTACTCCTTCGACTTCTCTGTCCGTGCCGACGGTACCACCAAGTTTGGTGATAAGAAGAAGTGGGGTTTCTTCCCCGGTGTATCTGCCCGTTGGAACATCAGCGACGAGCCTTGGATGAAGTGGAGCGACTCATGGCTTTCCATGCTGTCATTCCGTCCCTCATGGGGTATCGTAGGCCGTCAGCCTGGTTCCGAGTATCTGCAGTATGCCCGCTACAACCCCAGCGGCAACTACGGTGTCTCGGGTTCACTTGACAACATTATTTATCTTGAAGGTCTGCAGCTCAACCGTCTGCAGTGGGAGCGTACCGCGCAGTACAACCTTGGCGGTGACTTCGGATTCTTCAACGACTTGATCACTGGTGACTTCAACTACTACTTCAAGCGTACAAAGGACCTGCTTATGTCAGGCGTACGCATTCCTTCATCGGCTGGTTTCAGCTCGTTGGCATGGACCAACGTCGGCGAGATGACCAACAAGGGTTGGGAATTGAACGTCAATGCCAACCGCTTCCTGAAGATTGGTAAGTTCGAAGTCAGTGCAAACTTCAACATCTGTCAGAACTTTAACGAGATTGTTGAGATGGATGAGAGCGTACTCGAGTCCATTAACTCCGAATGGGATGCCACCAGACGCGGTACCTATCTGAATCGCATCCAGACTGGTAACCCCCTCGGCTCTATCTATGGACTGCGCTATAAGGGCGTCTATCAGTA
>JAEEGF011156056.1_pt1 | contig 11088 bp, 4 predicted proteins | sample 9134171 | NCBI WGS metagenome assembly JAEEGF01 (sample SAMN16246542, study PRJNA631951) | gut metagenome | biome: gut microbiome; feature: rumen; material: AP-attached | host: Bos | place: Iran: Karaj | collected 2018-10
CTCATAACCACAGGCGCTTGCTTGCGTGTGAAGGGTGTGCTGGTTGAGAGTCCTGCCGCTGGTCAGGCTTCCGAGATACAAGCCAAGGAAATAGAAGTGCTGGGACAGTGTGACAACACCTATCCCCTGCAGAAGAAAGGTGCCTCGTGGGAATATCTGCGTTCGGTGGCCCACATGCGTCCTCGCACCAACACCTTTGGTGCCATCCTTCGCATCCGCCACAACATGGCAATGGCCATCCACACCTATTTCCACGAACACGGATTCTTCTACTTCCACACACCGCTCATCACCGCCAGCGACTGCGAGGGTGCGGGTAACATGTTCCAAGTGACCACGAAGAACCTCTATGACCTGAAGAAGGATGAGCAAGGAAAGATAGATTATGCCGACGACTTCTTCGGCCAGCAGGTAGCACTTACAGTTAGCGGACAGCTCGAGGGCGAGCTTGGCGCCACAGCACTGGGTCAGATATACACATTCGGTCCCACGTTCCGTGCCGAGAACTCAAACACCCCGCGCCACTTGGCTGAGTTCTGGATGATAGAGCCCGAGATGGCCTTCTACGATAAGGAAGACCTGATGGACCTTGAAGAGGACTTCATCAAGTATTGCGTGCGTTGGGCACTCGACAACTGCCGCGACGACCTCGAATTCCTTAATAAGATGGTCGACAAGACCCTCATCGAGCGCCTTGAAGGCGTGCTGAAGGAAACCTTCGTTCGCTTGCCTTACACCGAGGGTATCGAGATTCTGCAAAAGGCCATCCAAGGCGGACGTAAGTTCGAATTCCCATGCGAGTGGGGCGACGACCTGGCCAGCGAGCACGAGCGTTACCTCGTGGAAGAGTACTTCAAGAAGCCTGTCATCATGACCGACTACCCGAAGGAAATCAAGGCCTTCTACATGAAGCTCAATGAGGATGGTAAGACGATGCAGGGCACCGACGTGCTGTTCCCCCAGATTGGTGAGATCATCGGCGGAAGCGTTCGTGAAGAGAGCTATGACAAACTTATGGCAGAGATCCATCGCCGTGGCATGGAGACCGAGAAGCTTGAATGGTACCTCGATACACGTCGTTGGGGAAGCTGTCCTCATGCCGGTTTCGGCCTCGGTTTCGAGCGCCTGATACTCTTCGTAACAGGTATGCAGAACATCCGCGACGTCATTCCCTTCCCGCGCACACCTAAGAACTGCGAGTTCTAAACGATACGACAGAGAGGTGCGAAACATTGGTTTCGCACCTCTCTTCTTTTCTTGCCCTCCCTGGGTAGAATGAGTGAGCCTCCCCCCTTCCTTTTGCGCTTGCCTTTCATACCCCTGCCTTTGTCATAAATACTTTCGTCCGACCGAACAAATAATTGCTTATTTGTTTGGATTTCCGCTTGTTTTTTCGTATCTTTGCCTTTGAATCAAAGCCCATACAAGGGCGAATGTTGCAAAATGTTGCACGGCGTGAGATGAATGTTTCACGACGTGCAATATTCGTTTCAGGGCGTGCAACAATCGTTTCACGTAGGAGTTTTGGTTATCCTCCTATAGTATATCATCTTTTCCTCCTAAGAGCGAGGCTTTATCCTCCTAGGCGTTTGGGCTTATCCTCCTAGGCGTTTGGGCTTATCCTCCTAGGCGTTTGGGCTTATCCTCCTAGGTGTTCTGCTTTATCCTCCTAGGCGTTTGGACTTATCCTCCTAAGTGTCCGGGTCGGAAGATATAGGTGTCGGGGGCGGTTCTCCTTGGAGTCTGATGCCGAACCCAACTAAGCAAGTGCTGAAATACCTACTTGTTACAAACGGGAGATTACCGACCTAGATAGCACAGGAGTGATAATATATAATCTACTTGTATTTGCTGAAATGGAAGTAAATACGTAACTTTGCTGCTGTCCTATAGCAATTGGCAATGACGGGAAGCCTATTAGCCTCCGAGGGATTGCATACCCACAAGGTGTAGGTTGAGATGAAGGGAGCGGAAGGATAAGGACTGGCCCGTCTTTTGATATAATAGAGAGAACGTAGAGACTTATGAGCAAGACACGGTTTACAAAGCGGGAGTATAGGAAACTGGTGGACGAGGAGTACAAAGGCGTGTTCATCAGCAATGTTAGCGTGCTGAAGTTGGTGGAGGCAAGGCTTTCCCGACATCCCCACGGAACGCGAGCCAAGGGCCTGCGAACGGACAAGCGAGGTGGCAAGGAAGCCTATTTGTGGCTGAAAGAACGGTTCCGTGAGGCAGAGGTGCAGAGTTCACGCTTGCATGCGATAAAGCGAAGCATTACTCATTCGGTTAGGCAGATGGCGAAGCGCGAACTGAGGAAAGAGGTGGAGTGATAAGACATAAAGCCTGTACCCCCTTTTGCTAAAGGTAATGAAATTAACAACTTTATGTGAAAAGTTATCGTCCTTTGTATTAAACCTTTAGGCGCAAGGGGTGTCTATCCTGTATGCGACGTCTCTTTTTATCACTTTCACTCATATTGATTTCCGTATTGGCCATGGGTCAGACGGACTCAATCCCCCGACTTAATGTAAGAGGTATGGTTTATGAAAACCAGAGCCTCGACCCACTCGAAGGAGCCCAGGTGCGCCTGCTTCGAACCGACAGTACTCAGGTGGCTGGTGCCCTCGTGCAGAAGAGCGGCCAGTTCGTCCTGCCCAATATTCAGGCCGGCAACTACATCCTGCAGGTCTCCTTCATCGGCTTCAAGGAGGTGAAGTTCGCCCTTACCCTGCCGCGTCGCACAGGCAACTTTAGGGTGAAGGACATCATGATGCGTGAGGATGCCAAGGTTATGGCTGAGGCCGTTGTCGAAGGCAAGCTGCCGGAGATGACGGTGGTCGACGATACCATCATGTACAATGCCGATGCCTTCAAGTTGCAGCAAGGGGCTCTCGTGGAGGAGCTCATCAAGAAACTCCCTGGTATTGTGGTCAACGACGATGGTTCCTATACGTGGAACGGCAAGCAAGTGCAACAGTTCCTGGTCGATGGTAAGGAGTTCTATGGCACGGACGGCAATGTCATCCTGAAGAACCTTCCTGCCGAGATCGTCGACAAGGTGAAGGCCTACGACCGACAAAGCGACTTCGCCCGCGTCACTGGTGTAGACGATGGACAGGAACGTACAGTCCTCGACCTTACTATCAAGAAGAACCGCAAGCGCGGATGGTTTGGCAACATCGACGGTGCCTATGGTACCCACGACCGCTATTCGGGTCGCGTGATGGTCAACCATTTCCTTGGCGACCAGAAGTTCTCGGCTTATGGCAATGCAAGCAATACGCAGGGCAACGGACTCACCGATAACCAGTCGGCCGGTGCCACGATGAACCTGCAGAAGCCCCGTAAGACCAAGCCAGGCGAAAGACCACAGCGCGAACCTCTGCTTGAGGTCAACGGGTCGGTAAACACCAACTTCTCGCAAGGAGGCAACGAGTCGTGGTCGAACTCACAAAACTTTGAGAACCGCAGCGCGGCCTATTCGAACTCATGGAACAAGAATTCGAACAATAACAAGGGCTTTAGTACGCAGTACCGCGTCGAATGGCGTCCCGATACGATGACCAACATCATGATACGCCCCAACTTCTCGTGGAACACCTCGCGCAGTGGTTCCAATAGCGAGAGTGCCTCCTTCCTCGACGACCCCTACAAGTTCACTGACGACCCCTTGGCTGATTATGCCGAGTTTAGCGATTCCATAGGCGTCAACCATCGTCGCAATAGCAACCATTCGCAGAGCGATAACTATTCCTTCTCCGGCTCCTTGCAGATCAACCGACGCCTCTCGAAGCCCGGACGTAACGTAACCTTGAATGCCGACGCGGGCTTCGGAAAGAGCACAAGCGAGAGCGAGTCGTACAGCCAAACCGATTACTATCAGATACTGGCCCACACGGGTGGAGATTCCGTTTATCATAAGGTGCAGTACAGCGACGCGCCCTCCAAGAACCGCAATGCTTCGGTGCGTCTGACCTACATCGAACCCATTGGAAACCAGCTCTATCTGCAGATGTCCTACCAGTACAACTATCGCTTCAATGACCGCGATCGCACGGTGTCCAGTATCTTCGACTGGATGGATGGGACTCAGCCCTTTATCGACCATGGTATTTCCGTCAACGACTATCGCCAGTGGCATTGGGTGGCTCAGCCCGATGTGGCACAGTGCAACTACACGACCAACCGTTATCAGAACCACGACATACGTTTGCAGTTGCGCATCAACCGCACACTTTATCGCTTGACCGTCGGTGCCAACATGCAGCCACAGGTGAACGAGGTTGATTACACAAAGGGTCTCAAACACTACGACGTTCGTCGAGCTGTGTTCAATGCCTCGCCTACCATCAACTTCCGCTATCTCTTCTCGCGTACGGAACAACTCGAGTTCCGATACAACGGCAATACGGGACAACCCGGTATCACCGACCTCATACCCGATACCCTCTCCAATGCCGACCCCTTGAACATACGCCTTGGTAACCCCGAACTTAAGCCTTCGTTCACGCACAACATGAATGCATCATACCGTCGCAGCGTGACCGAGACACAGCGCACCTCCTCCCTTAACCTCTCGTTCCGTACCACGCAGAACAGTACTACCAACCGCACGGAGTATAACGACATCACGGGCGGACGCATCTCCAAGCCCGTCAACATCAATGGTAACTGGAACGGTTCGGCCAACTTCAACTTCAATACCGCCATGGGTGAGGACAAGTACTGGCGCATCAACTTAAACACGAGCTCGTCCTTCACCAATGCCGTCAGCTATGTCTATCAGAGCAAGACGCAAGAGACCGTGCGCAACCGCACACGCGGTATGCATGCTAACCAAGGTGTGCGCCTGTCCTATCGTCGCGACTGGGAGAACAATACCAATCTCGACGCCAGCATCAGTTCCAACTTCGGGTACAACCACACACGTTCGACCAATACCTCGGCGTCGAACCTCGATACCTATAACTTCTCTTATGGTGGTTCGATTACCTTGCAACTCCCATGGGGTATGACCTTCTCTACCGACATCTCCGAACAGAGCCGTCGTGGATATGCCGACAAGGCCATGAATACCAATCACCTCATCTGGAATGCCTCGCTCAGTCAGCGTTTACTGCGCCAGAAGAACCTGACGCTCTCCGTACGTGCACTCGATATCTTGCAGCAACGCGACAATATATCCCGTAACATCTCAACAACTGCCCGTACCGATTCGCGCAACGAAGCCATACACTCTTATGTGCTGTTCTCCGTTGGATGGCGCTTTGGTCGCTTTGGTGGCCGTCAGATGCGTCAGAACCGTGAGAGCCGCATGGAAGGTCCTGAAGGCGATGGTCCGCGTCCAGAAGCCCGTGAGGGTGGTCGTGGTGAAGGCGGTGGCCGCAATGGTGGCGGAGGTAATCGCGGAGGTGGCAACCGCGGAGGCGGTGGCGGCTTCGGCGGAGGCGGAGGCTTTGGTGGCGGTGGACGCTTCTGATGCCTGCCCTCGTTCCTTACGATATCCAAACTAACAACAATTAACATATGAAAGCACTAATTTTGTCTCTTTCTTTATTGCTTGCCTCTCATGCGGCAGCACAGGTCACACCCGCAGATTATTATCGTGCCAGGCACCAGCGTGAGAACTATGCAGGCAAGGTCGTTAATGGTGATGTACGCGTAACGCCGGAGCGTCGCGATGGCGCAAACGGCTTCCAGTACTCCGTGTTTAATGGCGACAGTACCGTATGGTATCATGTCGATGCTGCTACGGGCAGTAAGGAACGCATAGGTAATCCTTATGCCTCGCAACGCCGCCAGAACTGGGGCAGGGGAGGCGGTGGCGACGGTCACCACTGGATGGAAGTTCGTGACGAGAAAGACGGGCGTTCCGTTAATCCTACAGACAGGCGTCAGACCATCTTCCATCGCGATGGCAATCTCTATCTTTCAACCGATGGCGATGACGAGCATGCAGTTGCACTCACACAGGATGGTGTCGACACTTGCTACTATTCTTCATGGGGTCGTTTCTCCAGCAATGGTCGCTACTATGCTACTGTGCTCATCAAACCTGCGCCTAAGCACTATGTCACCTACACGCTTTCCTCTCCCCGTGACCAAGTGCAGCCTCGCTATTCACAGCAGGAGTATGCCAAGCCGGGCGATTCACTGAACTATCGCATTCCCGTTATCGTGGACGTGCAGGAACGTCGAACCATCCGTCCGAACTCGACCGCTCTCTTCGCATCACAATATCAGGTTTCGGCGCCAAGATGGGACGAAGGCGACCAGACGCTAACGTTTGAGTTTAACGAACGTGGGCACAAGACCTATCGTGTGCTTGAGATGAACTTGAAGGGCGAGGTGCGTTGCCTTATCGAAGAACATAATGACAAGTACGTTGCCTATAGTCGCAACCTGCGTCATGACCTTAATTCTCGTTTCATCCTTTGGAAGAGCGACCGCGATGGTTATGCTCACCTCTATCTCTATGACAGGAAGAAAGACCGCCTGACACAACTCACGCAAGGGCAGTTCTGGGTGCGCGATGTACAGCAGTCCGAGATTGACGATGAAGGACGTGGTTACATCATCTTCTCTGCCAATGGACGCGACTGTCGCAACATGGGGCATCCCGCCTCTTCGCTCGATGGTTCCATCACGGAGGAAGACCCGTATAACCTTCATTACTACAGGATTCAGTTGCAGCCAGGCCGAAAGATTGCCTCTGCTCCTATCGCTCTTACCCCCGAACCTGCCAACCATCGCATCACCTTCAATGCTGATAATACGACATTCATCGATACCTATTCCACCGTCCTGCAACCGCCTGTTACCGTGCTGCGTTCTGCACTCGACGGACATCTCATCTCTACGCTTGAGACGTCAGACATAAGTCGTCTGCAGGCTACTGGCTGGCGTGCTCCCGAGGTGTTCGTGGCTCCTGGGCGTGACGGTAAGACCGATATGTGGGGCATCATTCAGCGTCCTTCCAACTTCGACCCCTCGAAGCGTTATCCGGTCATTGAATACATCTACTCTGGTCCTGGCGACCAGTATGTGCCAAAGACTTTCTCCACGTGGCATTCCAACCTTGCTGACTTGGCCGAACTCGGGTTCATCGTTGTACAGCTCGATGCTATGACCACCTCCTTCCGTTCGCTCGACTTCGAGCAGGTGTGCTATAAGAACCTTGCCGATGCAGGTTTCCCCGACCGCATAGAATGGCTCAAGGCCGCTGCAAAGATGCATCCTGAGATGGACATCTCTCGCATGGGCATCTATGGATGCTCGGCTGGTGGTCAGAACGCCCTTGGTGCTATGCTCTTCCATGGCGATTTCTATAAGGCTGCTTATGCGGCTTGTGGCTGTCATGACAATCGTATGGACAAGATATGGTGGAATGAACAGTGGATGGGTTATCCTGTCGACAGCAGTTATGTTAATTGCTCCAATGTCGTGAATGCCCATCGCTTGCAGGGTGCCCTTATGCTTCTCGTGGGTGAGATGGACGACAATGTCGATCCCTCCAGCACGATGCAGGTTGTCAATGCCCTTATCCGTGCCAACAAGGACTTCGAACTCATTGTGCTTCCAGGTGCTCATCACACCATGGGTGATGCTTATGGACAGCACAAGCGCTACGACTTCTTCGTTCGTCATCTCCTTGGTCAGCAACCTCCCGCTTGGGACCAAGTAGAGCGATAAAGGCGAACCCTATACCGAACACCAAATAGTTAGGCCCGCAAGTATTTCTGCTTGCGGGCCTAATCCTTAATTCTTAATCCTTAACTCTTATGGTATTAGTGGTTCCTGAAGTTCCACTTCGAGTTGTCAGACGAGAAGTCGTAAGGAGCAAGGGTGGGAGTACTGTCTCCTGCCGAATAAAGCACATAGTGCTTGTTTAGACCTTCCTGACCGGGAATGCTCTTAGGCATGATGCGGAAAGTGCCATCAATGAGTTGCTCGATGCGCCACAACTGTTCGTCTGCACCCGTGAAGGAGGGCACTGTGGTAACCTCAAGTGCAGAGGTGGCAGCAAGAGCACGGTCGGTGCCTTCGATGGTAATCTTGAAGTAAGGGCCACCCAGGTAACCGCCTGCTTCATTGACGGGGGCAACGGTCCAACGCTGATGGGGACGGAACATATAGTCGCCAATGCGGGCAGGGATATCGCCCTTGGGCCATGTGCCAATAACATCTTGCAAGCTTTGGTTAGGCACGGGAGTGATGGGCCTCTGCATCTGTTCGCGATTGAACCAACCTTGGCGCTCTTGAGTCATGCGAACGAAATCGACGGCAAGTTCAAGTGCATAGCCGCGACGCTCTGATTCTATCTCAAAGGTGCCTCCACGGAAACGGTCGCCTGCTACAGGCCAACCATTGCGCCACAGCAAAGGACGCAAGCCAAGTACACTGCGACCGCCTTGGTCGAAGTCGGCTTCGTAGTGGCACGACATCACCTCAACACCTTCGTCAATAATCGTTCGGCCAAAGTGACCAGGACCACAAACGCGGTCACCAGCGGCTATGACCATCTTGCCACCGCCTTGCAGCATCTCACGTCCGACATTATCGACATAAGGACCAGTGACACTGCGTGCACGACCCACTACAATATTATAAGTGGAGTTAACACCATCGCAACAAGTGCCGTGAGTGCCGAGCAGATAGTACCAGCCATCACGATAGATAAGGTCGCTGGCCTCGCAGTCGATGGCGATGTCTTGTTCCTTATTGCCCTTGACGCGCTCACCTGTTGCAGGGTCGAGCTCGATGAGGCGAATGGTGCCAAAGTAAGTGCCATAACTTGCCCAAAGGCGTCCTGTAGTGGGGTCGAGCAGAAGTCCTGGGTCGATGGCATCATTGTCCTCCATGCCGTCAGAGGAACATACCTCTATGGCTTCGGTATACTTGAAGTCGGGTGACTTGGGATCGAGTGTCTTGTTCCACATGGTGAGTATGCGACCATTGTGGCCTCCGCCCAGTCCGCCTCCTGTTGCTCCGTAGATGACAAGGTAGCGGTCGCCAATCTTCAGTACATCAGGTGCAGCTCCGCCACCTGGGCGTTCTGCTCCGCTATGCCAACTCCAGCCATCCTCAGAGATAAGGCCTCCACCTCCAGTGCCGAAGGTGTAGTACTTACCATCGCACTCGGCCAGAGTCGAGGGGTCGTGAATGTAGGGCTGTCCAACTTGAGCCTCCACGCGGCTGCTGAAGGAAAGAAATATAAACGATAGAATCGTGGCTGAAATGTGTATGGTTTTCATAATGATGACGTTTATTTGTTGAGGTTGATGGTATAGTTTGTAACGGGCTGACCTTTCTCATCGAGGAAACGAACGCAGAAGTCGCTCATGCCAGGACCATTAATAATGGCACCGCGCAGAATGTTACGTCCCTTCTTCAGGTTGAGTCTGGGCGACATGGCATCGTCGCGTACCATACGGCGGTCTCCTGAAAGCAAGAGGGCTTCCTCGCCATTGAGCCACCACATGGAGGCAGAGTTGGAACCGACGGACAGACGAACATTGGGAATGTCCTCAGGGCAGTCGATGACGGTGACGGTCCAGAAGAGCACGCCATAGATGGTCTTGTCGAGCATGTCGGCAAAGCGGAAGAGCTTGACATTATAGTTCTTGCTATCGAGTGCGTGCCAAGTAAGCGTCTGCTTGACGGTCTTGAGTTCAGGTTGTGCCTGTGTGCGGCCGGGAGTCCGATCGAATGAGGTTGTTTCTGTCCGTTGGCCTAAAGCGGTGACCTTCTGCCCGTCCTTAGGCACGATAGTGAACTGGTCCTTGAAGTAGGTCTTATAGAAATGTTCACGCAAGTAAGTGTCCGTGAAGACGGTGTTGGAACGATTAGGCTTGTCGATAGGTTCGAGCAACAGCCAACGACGGATGAAACCGTCTTCATCAGGCTTTGCAGTCGGTGTGGTGATAGACGTGAAGTATTCCGGACGGTTCTTGAACTGTACCCAGTCGATGCTTACAGCCTCGCCCTCGCAGGTAATGTACAGGTCAGTTACGCCTTTAGGTACATACTCAAGCGGTGCTGTCAAGGTGAGCCATTGGCCAATCAGATTACGACGGAAAGGACCGTTCTCGCCTGCAACTGTGAGGGCAACTTTTGCAATCACCTTTCCCGTAGGCTTACCCTCACGAATGCAAAGAGACGTGTTGGCGTTGGCTTTGGTACGGATAACGAGATAAGCATTGGAGGTAGCACTGAAGTCTACACCATTGTATCTCACCCAAGTGCCTTTGGTAGGAAGGTTGACGAACCAGCCACGGAAGCAGTTAGCCGTATCAAGGTATTCGGCAGTCACGCCATTGCTGACCTCGCTGTAACGGTCTATCTGAATCTGGTCGGAAGCCTGATTGATACCTACGCCACGCAGTGTTTCGTGCACTTCCTGAATGGTGCCGTCGGCATTGAACTGAACTCTTTCGATGCAAGCAGAACGGCGTTTGTCCATCGATGGGGAATAGTAGTTGCGATGATAGAAGAGCAACCACTCGCCTTTGTATTCCATGATGCTATGGTGGTTGGTCCAGCACCCGTTGTCATGCTCTGCCATGATGATGCCCTTGAAGTCCCAAGGACCTAGAGGATTGTCCGACATGGCATAGGCCAGCGTCTCCGTACCATTTTCCTTACGCACCCAGGGGAAGGTGAGGTAGTAACGGCCTTCGCGCTTGAAGGCGTATGGACCTTCCTTGAAGCCGTCGGGCAGACCTTCCATAGTCTTGCCTGCAACGCGGATGGGACCATTGGGTATGTTGGCATTGTTGGCATTATTGGCATTAGGATTATTCGGCCTTCGCATCTGCATCTCACTGAAGTCTTCGTCCATGATTTCCTTCATGTTGTCCTTCAGTCTTGCACCGCGTATGCCCATGCCCGACCAATAGATGTAGGCTTGTCCGTCGTCATCGATAAGCACGCAGGGGTCGATGCCCGATACGCCCTTGATGGGTTCAGGTTCACACGTGAACGGACCCTCTGGCTGTTTGGCAGTGGCCACTCCGACGGCAAAGCCTCGCCCGCTCTTTGGTGCATTGGGGAAGTAGAAGTAGTAGGTCCCATTCTTGTAAACACAGT
>JAEEGF012172793.1_pt1 | contig 11088 bp, 10 predicted proteins | sample 9134171 | NCBI WGS metagenome assembly JAEEGF01 (sample SAMN16246542, study PRJNA631951) | gut metagenome | biome: gut microbiome; feature: rumen; material: AP-attached | host: Bos | place: Iran: Karaj | collected 2018-10
GAGGCCTTCCACGGAAAGATCGAAGATTGTACCCCACATAACCGAGGTGCAAAGGCCGCAGAGTACCAGGAGAATTGCAGCAACGGGGATGTTGGCGGGCACTTTCTCCTTATGGGTCGATACCGGCGCGGCGGCAGCGGCCTCTTCGCAGTGCTTGTCGCATGCAGCCTTGTCTTCGCAGCAAGGTTTGTCGCAGGCTTCGCCTTCCTGGCAAGCCTTTTCGGCCTCGCAGCATTCCGCGGGTTTCTCACCCTCCGCGCAGCATTCCGCAGGCATTTCGCCTTCAGCGACGCCCTCTGCATTCTGAGCCTCACAGCACGCAAGCTTGGCCTCTGCCTGGCAGCAGTCGGGAGCCTCGATTACGGCCTCCACCTGGTCTTCCACGTCAACGGCGATGTTCATCTTAACGGTTGCGCTCTTGGGAAGAATGATGGCCGCGATGAGAAGGAGCAGAGCCACGGAGGAAACGCAGGTGAGCTGAGTCTTGGAGGAAACCTTACCGGAGATAACGCTGGAGGTCAAACGACCAACGAGCATGAGCAGCCAATACACACCGGCAATAACGCCCGCGATCTTAGCCGCAAATGCAGGATCCAAACCGGCACCTTTAGCGCTGGAATCCGACAGATAGAAGTTCAGGGTTCCGGGGATACCAACCTCAACACCCACATACAAGAAGATGGCGATTGCGCCAAGCACGAAGTGCAGATACTTCATGGGGTTCTCCACCTGGCCTTCCACCTTCTGGGCTTCCGGGTTCTGGATGGGGACGAAGAGCAGGATTACGAATGCAACTGCAAACACGCCCATTGCCATGAACAGGAGGGTGTTCACATCGGAAATGAGGGTGTCCTTGGTGAGGGTGCCGATCATGGCGCCAACCAGCATGGGAGTGAGTGTTCCCATAAGGGAGTTGAAGGAGCCGCCGATCTGGATGTACTGGTTGGAACGCTTGCCGCCCAGAATCTTGAGCATGGGGTTCACAACCGTGTTGAGCATACATACGGAGAAGCCGCAGATGAATGCACCGAGCAGATACACGATGAAGCTGGCGGGAATCTTGCCGATGAGGGCTCCCTTGAACAGAACGCCGGAAAGGAACTGTACGAACACGCCAAGAAGGCCCACCAGAAGGGCGGCCTCTGCGGTGAACTTGTAACCTTTCTTCTTCAGCAGTGCGCCGGCGGGAATACCCATGATGGCATAGGCAAGGAAGTTCATCATGTTACCCATCATGCCCAGGGTGTTGGATCCGTCGATACCGGGCTGCATTTTCCAGATGTTTCCGATCGGGGCCGCAAGGTTGGTCACGAACGAAATCATGCCGAACAGGAATATCATCGTAATGACTGCAATGATATTGCTGTTTTCTTTGGTTTTAGTCATATCGTTTGTGTTTTAGAGAATAATTGTCAAACATCTTCCAAATATACGAATAATCATCGACAAAAACTACAGGAGTTTTGTGAGAGCTTCATAATAACGCTTGGAAACAGGGATGGACGGCAAGCCGGAGCGCCTGAGCTGTGCAACCGCATACCCGGCCGGATCCTTCTTCACCAGTTCCACATGCTCCGGATTGATGAAGTATGACCGGTGGCAGCGCACCAGGCCGTGCCGGGAGAGATTGTCTTCCAGCGCGCGCATGGATGACCGCAGGCAGAAATCCTTTACCTTGTCGTTATCCACATGCAGGATATGCACATAATTTTCCTCCGCCTCGATATAGAGGATCGCCTTCGAGGAAACGATGAGTTTAATCCGCTTGGCATCGTCGTAGAAACGGATGAGCGTTTTGTCGTCTACCTGGGGGGCCGATGCCGCCTGCTTCCCTACCACCACCAGCTGGATAGTGAGGTTGATGATCGCATAGGGATAAACCATTATCGCGGCAAGATAACCTATGCAGCGTGTCATTACCGTGAGATATGGTATCTGCCCCGACCAGCCTATTCCGAGCAGAATGGACAGGAACATCCCAGAAAACACAACCTCCATCACGCACCATAATATATAGGTAGCCCAGTTGAAGTCCAGCACCCTCCGCAGAATGAACATGAGCATTCTGGACAGCGATAGCACTCCCAGCACAATAACCGTCATCAGAATGAGATTCAGTGTATAGTGCCCTCCGACAGCAAGGAATTCGTCCATCCCGAAAGGATGGTACAGGAGCGTGAACAGGAAAAGGAAAACCGGTATTCCTATGAAGTGGGTGCAGTGCGACTGCATCCCGTAAAAAACGCTTGAAATATGTTTCATAAAAAAGCTTTCGGGATTACAAATATAGCAATTTCGTCCCGAATACCGCACTTTTATCCCAAAAATGCCGATTTTCGTCCCAGCTTCATCCCGCGATTGCCATTTCATGTTTTTTTCGTAATTTTGCGAGTTAATTCTAACCTGTATGGCATACTACGAACTCAACGAGCAGGAGCAGGGCCGCAGAGAATCCCTTGCAAAACTGCGTGAACTTGGAATCAATCCATATCCGGCGCCACTGTATCCGGTCAGCGCCACGACAAAGGAAATCGCGGAAAACTTCAAGGAAGGCGACACAAGCTACCAGGACGTCTGCCTTGCCGGCCGCATAATGAGCCGCCGCATCATGGGTGCGGCCTCCTTCATGGAACTGCAGGACAGCGAAGGCCGCATCCAGGTGTACGTCAAGCGAGACGAAATTTGCCCGGATGAAGATAAAACGATGTACAACACCGTGTTCAAGAAACTCCTGGACATCGGCGACATCATCGGCATAAAGGGCTTCGCCTTCTTCACCCAGACCGGCCAGCTCTCCATCCATGCCAAGGAACTCACCGTCCTCAGCAAATCCCTCCGCGTCCTTCCCATCGTGAAGGTCGATGCGGACGGCACCGTTCACGACAGCTTCGAAGACCCGGAGCTCCGCTACCGCCAGAGGTATGTGGACCTTGTGGTGAACCCGCAGGTGAAAGACGTGTTCGTAAAAAGGGCCAAGATCATCGCCACGATGCGCCGCTACTTCGACGAGGCGGGCTGCCTGGAAGTGGAAACCCCCATCCTTCAGCCCATTCCCGGCGGTGCCACAGCTCGCCCCTTCATCACCCACCACAATGCCCTGGACGTGGACATGTACATGCGTATCGCCAATGAGCTCTACCTGAAGAGACTCATCGTGGGCGGCTTCGCAGGCGTATACGAGTTCGCAAAGGACTTCCGCAACGAGGGCATGGACAAAACCCACAATCCGGAATTTACCTGCGTGGAGCTCTATGCCGCATACAAGGACTATTTCTGGATGATGGAATTCATCGAGAAGATGCTGGAGCAGGTGGCGGAGGCAACCGGCGGGGTGAACAAGACCATCATGGGCAACGAGATTTCCTTCAAGGGCCCGTACCGCCGCCTTCCCATCCTGGATGCCATCAAGGAATATGCGGGAGTGGATGTAAAGGGAATGAACGAAGAAGAGCTTCGCGCCACCTGCAAGAAACTTAACGTGGAGGTTTCTCCCGAAATGGGAGTTGGCAAACTCATCGACGCAATCTTCGGCGAGTACTGCGAGAAGAACCTCATCCAGCCCACTTTCGTCATCGACTATCCAGTGGAAATGTCGCCCCTTACCAAGCGCTGCCGCCACGACAACACCCTCACGGAGCGCTTCGAGCTCTTCGTCTGCGGCAAGGAACTGGCGAACGCCTACAGCGAGCTGAACGACCCCATCGACCAGCTGGAACGCTTCGAAGAGCAGGCCGCCCTCAAATCCAAGGGCGACGACGAAGCCATGTACATCGACTATGACTTCGTGCGCGCACTCGAGTACGGTATGCCTCCAACCTCCGGCGTTGGCATGGGTATCGACCGCCTCACCATGTTCATGACTGGCGCAGAAACCATCCAGGACGTTCTCTTCTTCCCCACCATGCGTCCCGAAAAATTCTAGGCCGATGGCGGAGCTCATCACGTCGGCCAAAAACCCTAAGTTCAAGAACTTGCTTCTGCTGCAGGAGAAATCCAAGGCACGGCGGGAGCAGGGGCTCTTCGTCGTGGAAGGCCGCCGCGAACTGCAGCACTGCCTCGAAGCGGGCTACAACGTTAAGACGGTGTTTATATGCCAAGAAATTGCAGGTAATTGTCATTTCGAGCTTGCCGAGAAATCTGTAATAGAATTATCCCCAGATCTTTACAAGAAGGCGGCTTACCGCGAGGGAACTGAAGGGATTATCGCTGAGGTGGAGTGCAGGAGCCTCTCATTGGAAGACCTATGCCTTCCGGAAAACCCGCTTATCGTGGTGCTGGAATCCGTGGAGAAGCCCGGGAACCTGGGCGCCGTCCTCCGCAGTGCCGATGCCGCCCGGGCGGATGCCGTAATCGTGTGCGACCCGCTCACGGACCTATACAACCCCAACCTTATCCGCGCCAGCATCGGCGCAATCTTCACCGTTCCCACGGTGGCGGCATCATCGGCCGATGCAATCGCCTTCCTCAAAGAGCGCGGCATCCAGATCCTCACAGCTCAGCTGCAGGACTCGTCGCTGTATTACGATGTGGACATGACCCGTGGCACCGCCATCGTCATGGGCACCGAATCCACCGGGCTCACCGATATCTGGCGCAAAGCGGCATCGGCCCATATCCGTATTCCAATGCTGGGACGGCTGGACAGCCTTAACGTTTCCGTGAGCGCAGCTATTCTCCTATTCGAAGCAGTTCGCCAGCGTGAAATATAAATCGCTGATTATAAGGCAATAACACAATTTTAGGTGGGAAAATATCCCACCTAAAATTGTATAGATAACAGTGAATCAATCACTTATATTTCACGGCAAAACCGCGAGGGGTTCCTCTTGACTTAGAACGGAAGATCGTCTTCAGGAGCGGAGGCGGGGGCTGCCGGCGGCTGATAAGCCATTGGCTGCGCGGCCGGGGCGCCCTGATAAGCAGGGGCCTGGGACTGATAAGCCGGACCCTGTGCCTGGGGAGCCTGCTGATAGCCACCCTGAGCCGATGGTGCCTGCTGATAGCCGCCCTGCGCGGGGGCGCCGGGAGCACCCGGGCCGTCCGGACGCCTGCCCAGGAGCTGGATGTTGGTGGCTTCAATTTCAGTGGAGTAGCGGGTGGCACCAGTTTGGTCTGTCCACTGGCGGTTGCGGAGTTTACCTTCGATGTACACCTGGGAGCCTTTCTTCACGTTGCCCTCCACAAACTCTGCGCTGCTGCGCCAGGCAACGATGCTGTGCCATTCCGTATTTTCGCGGACTTCCCCGCTACGGTCTTTGAAACGTTCATTGGTTGCAAGGCGGAAACGTGCAACGCGGGCGTTCGCGCCGGGATTCTGATTGTCGAGGTAACGGACTTCGGGATCGTTTCCAACGTTACCGATAAGCATTACTTTGTTCAGTGACATAATACAAATATTTTGGAATTAACAAGAATTTTTCTTTCGGAAAAAAGACTCATCCAGATAGGACCAGATTCCAGCCACGGCAGTTGCTATCACCTGAGTTTCATGTGTGAGCGTGGCAAAGATCATGGCCGTGCCGAAGGGAATGCCCCAGACGGCGGAAAGCACCCCGGACACCACGGCATGATATGCGCCGAAGCCACCGGGAACAGGGATGATGGAACTGACCGAGCCGGCGAACATGATCAGGAGTGCGTCCGAAGGCTGCAGCGCCGAAAATGCTTCTATTCCGGAAACCGCGTGGATAGCGCACAAGCACATGAACCAGTACAGCACCCAGATAAGGACGGTATAAACTATGAACAGCCAGCCGTGATGCATGTGAAGGCATGACAGAACGCCGTCGCGCATGCCTTTCACGATATCCCATACTTTCGCCCAGAACTTATTCTTCTCACGGAAACGCCATGCAAGATACACTGCCGCACCGCAAATCACCAACACGCCCAGCACTATCCACAACACGTTCACCTTGCCAAGAAGCGCGCTGAAGAGCGAATCCTTGAAGAAGGAACCGGACTTGTCCCACATCGAAAAGGCCACTAGAAGGGCTACTATCAGCAGCGAAAGGATATCCCACACCCTGTCCACCAGCATGGTTCCCAGGGCCTTGTCCAGCGTTATCCTGCGCTTGCCGTTTTCATCGACACTTGAGCGCCTTACCACATATCCGCAACGGACAACCTCCCCAACCCTTGGCAGGATGAGGTTCACCACCATGCAGATATTGTATGCATTGAAACTGGTGCGAATGCTGGAACGGCTGTCGAAAGGTAGCAGCTGCATTCTCCACCGGAGGGCACGAACATAGAACACGGCTAGCGCCGCGCCAAATCCCACGGCAATCCAGGCCCAGTTGCACTGCGATAACGCTTCCCCGAACTGCTTCCAGTCCACGCTGCGCAGCGACAGCCATACCAGCACTACCGCAAGCACAAGCCAGAATGCATAACTGAGGATATTTCGCGTTTTCTTCTGCATACTCTACAAAGTTAGTGTAAAATCCACAAATAATGCATAACTTTGTATACTAAAATTACACCTTATGAAATCCATCCTTGGCATCGGCAACGCCCTCACCGACATTCTGGCCGTTCTCCCGGACGACGAACTACTCAGGAAGTATCATCTGCCCCTGGGCAGCATGCAGCACGTAGACATGGAAACGGGAGACCGTATCTGGGACGCCCTCAAGGAATACGGTGTAAAATACGTTCCCGGCGGAAGTGCGGCCAACACAATCACCTGCACCGCCATCTTCGGCATGCCGTCCAGCTTCCTTGGAAAAATCGGCAATGACGACCTTGGAAACCTCTTCAAAAGCACCATGGAGCAGTACGGCGTAAAGGCCCAGATGCTCTACAGCAAGAAATCTTCGGGCCGATGCATGGTATTCATCACAGGGGCCAATGCCGAACGCACCTTCGCAGACTATATGGGTGCCACCCTGGAGCTTGGCCCGGAAGACCTGAAACCGGAATACTTCGAAGGCTACGACTACTTCCATATCGAAGGCTATCTGGTGCAGAATCAGGAACTCATCTCCACCGCCGCCAGGATGGCAAAGGCCGCCGGCTGCACCATCTCCATCGACATGGCATCATATAACGTGGTGGAATCCAACGACGCCTTCTTCCACAACCTTGTGGAGAATTACGTGGATATCGTCTTCGCCAATGAAACGGAAGCCAAGGCCTTCACCAAGATGGAGCCGCGCGAAGCCATCGACGAACTGGCAAAACACTGCCAGATCGCCGTCGTTAAGGTTGGCAAGGACGGGTCCATGGTGCGCTCCGGGAACGAATTCCATATCATCGAGCCCTGGCCCGCAACGCCCGTAGACGCCACCGGCGCGGGAGACACATACGCGGCCGGCTTCCTCTACGCCCACTCCCTTGGCATGCCTCTCAAGGTGTGCGGAGAGGTTGGTTCCATCATCGCCGCAAAGGTGGTGGAGGTAATCGGCACAAAAATCGACGTCCCCCGCTGGAGAGACGCCAAGGCGGAGATCCGCGAGCTCATCGCGGCCAACACAAAGTAAGATATGCCACTGACGGAAAAAGTAAAGCAGCTGTTCAGGCGTGGAAGCCTGAAAAAATATTCTTCCACGGACCCCACGGGCCTCATGCCGCTGGAGGAGGTTCACTCCGCAGTGGCGTTCATCGACGTGGTGGACACCTCGTTCAACGAGTGCAAGCAGGCCCTTCTGGCCTTCTTCCGCGAGAATAACATCAAAGGAGACATCTTCTTCTTCGACTTCCGCAAACTGGACCAGGGCGAAAGGCTCATCACCAGCATCACCACGACGGTGCTGAAAAAAGACCTCAACTGGTTCGGCAAACCCTCGCAGGAAAAAGTGAACCTGATGCTCGCCGGGGAGCCGGATTTATTCATCTCCCTTATCCCGAATGCCGATTTTCCCATCGAATTCATGGCCAACTGCTCCCGCGCCCGCTTCAAGGCCGGCCGCGTGCAGCTTCCCGGCAACGTATTCGACCTTGTGGTGAAAGACCCCTCAGACCGCAGCCTGTCCGAGGCCGAATTTTTCACGGAACTGTATAAACTCCTCCAGCGCATCAAATGAAAAGGACACTGCACTACCTGATGGTCTTCCTCATCTCCATGGTCCCTCTCATCGAGATCCGCGGAGCCATGCCCTATGCCGTGGGATTTGAGCTGCCCCTGGTGCCGTCCATCATCGTGGCCGTAGTGGGCAACATGCTTCCCGTGCCTTTCATTTTCCTTTTCGCCCGCAAGGTGCTGGTATGGGGTAAGGACAAGAAAGTTATCGGTAAATTCTTCACCTGGTGCCTGGAGAAAGGCGAAAAGGGCGGGCAGAAACTGGAAGCCAAGGCAGGAAAGGGCCTGTACTGGGCGCTCTTCCTGTTCGTGGGCATTCCCCTACCCGGCACCGGCGCCTGGACCGGCACACTTGCCGCCAGCATCCTGAACATGGACTTCAAAAAGAGCACCCTCGCCGTAATGGGCGGCGTCCTCCTTGCCGGAGCCATCATGCTCCTCGGCTCCCTTGGCGTCTTCGGCGCCATCGGCCTGATGAAATAGCCCTCCCCCTCCTGGCTACCCTCACTCCCCCCCCTACACATTGCATGTGTACCTATCACTACACATTGCATGTGTATTTTGCGCAAGGTCGGACGAAACCCCGGGGACCTTGTACAGAAATCTCACTCTCACGCGCTACAGTGTGCAAGGTCCTGCCATTCGCGTCCGACCTTGTACAACGAGGATTATTCCAGCGTCCAGGTGGCTCCGTCCTTTGTGTCCTTTACGGTGATGCCGTAGGAGGCGAGAAGATCCCGGATGCGGTCGCTTTCCGCCCAGTTCTTTTCCGCACGCGCTTTGCTGCGGCTCTCAAGGACCAGTTCCATTACACCTTCCAGGGCTTTTTCCGCCTTGCCGGAGGCTGCGGCATCTTCGTCGCGAAGGCCAAGCACGCCGCCCACGATTTCGTCGAAAAGGCTCTTGAGTGCCCAGGCATCGGCCTTGGAAAGGTTGCCGCCGTTCACTAGCTTCACCGCTTCGAACAGATGCGCGATGGCGATGGGGGTGTTCATATCGTCGCAGAGGGCTTCCTCCACCTTGTCTCTCAGAGATGTGATCTCTGCCGATGGAGCCTCGGAGCACTGCTGCGCGCCGTCTAATGCCCGCCATGCCGCCATGAGCCTCTTGTATCCCTTTTCCGCCGCCTGGAGAGCTTCGTTGGAGAAGTCCAGGGTGCCGCGGTAGTGGGCCTGGAGGATGAAAAAGCGTACGGTCATGGGGCTATATGCCTGCTCCAGTTTGGGGTGCTTGCCGCTGAAGAGCTCCGGCAGGGTGATGAAGTTGCCAAGGCTCTTGCCCATCTTCTGGCCGTTGATGGTGATCATGTTGTTGTGCACCCAGTAATGAACGCCCTGAGTGCCGCGGGAGGCCACATTCTGGGCGATTTCGCATTCGTGGTGCGGGAACATCAGGTCCATTCCGCCGCCGTGGATATCGAACTCTTCGCCTAGGTATTTCTCTCCCATTACTGAGCACTCAAGGTGCCAGCCGGGGAAGCCGTCGCTCCAGGGGGAAGGCCAGCGCATGATGTGCTCCGGCTCCGCCTTTTTCCAGATTGCAAAGTCGTACGGGGCGCGTTTGTCGCTCTGGCCGTCAAGGGCACGGGTGCCTTCCAGGGTTGCCTCCAGAGTGCGCCCGGAAAGGATGCCGTACTTGTGGTCCTTGTTGTATTTCTCCACGTCGAAGTACACCGAGCCGTTGGACTCATAGGCATAACCCGCCGCAAGAATCTTCTTCACGGTTTCAATCTGCTCGATGATGTGGCCTGATGCGCGGGGCTCGATGGAAGGGGATTCCACGTTCAGGAGCCGCATGGCTTCGTGGTAGCGCTCCGTGTAGTACTGGACAACCTCCATCGGCTCCAGTTCCTCCAGGCGGGCTTTCTTCGCTATCTTGTCCTCTCCTTCGTCCGCATCCTGCTCCAGATGGCCCACTTCGGTGATATTGCGCACATAGCGCACCTTGTAGCCCAGATACTTAAGAAGGCGGAACAGCACGTCGTAGGTGACTCCGGGACGGGCGTGGCCTAGATGGGCATCACCATACACGGTGGGGCCGCACACGTACATGCCAACGCGGCCTTCATGGATGGGCTTGAACAGTTCCTTGTTTCGGGAAAGTGTATTTGTAAGATACAGCGGACGCATAATCAGATTGTTTTAACTCGCAAATATCGTAAAAAAAACGGACTTTCAGTCCAGGACCAGTTCCACGGGACAGTGGTCCGAGCCGAAAATCTCGTTGTGGATTTCCGTGCTCACGATTCTTTCTTTCAGCGCTTCGGATACCACGAAATAGTCTATACGCCACCCGGCGTTCCTCTCGCGGGCGTTCATGCGGTAGCTCCACCAGGAATATTTCACTTCTTCCGGATGCTGGTAGCGCCAGGTGTCCACGAATCCGGCTTTCAGCAGCTCGGAGAACTTGGCCCTTTCCTGGTCGGTGAAACCGGCGTTAAGGTGATTGGTCGCAGGGTTTTTCAGGTCGATTTCCTCATGGGCCACATTCATGTCGCCGCATACGATAACGGGTTTTCCAAGGCCGCGGAGATATGCGCGGAAATCGTCTTCCCACGTCATGCGATAGTCCAGGCGCCGAAGCCCGTCCTGCGAATTGGGAACATATACGCATACCAGATACCACTGGGGATATTCCAATGTGATCACACGGCCCTCTGTGTCGTGTTCCGGAATGCCGATGCCGTAGCTCACGCTAATGGGCTCATGCCGGGTGAAGATCGCTGTTCCGGAATAACCTTTTTTCTCTGCGTAGTTCCAATACGACTGATAGCCGAGAAACTCCAGGTCCAGCTGCCCTTCCTGCATCTTTGTTTCCTGGAGGCAGAAAAAATCCGCGTCCAGTTGTGCGAAAATATCGGCAAAGCCTTTACCGGCCACGGCGCGCAGGCCGTTCACGTTCCAGGAGATAAATTTCATTTCATAAGGTTTATTGCACCGAAGACGCCAAGGGAGCCGAGGAGCATGATGGCTCCGGCGAGGAGGACGCCGCCAACCACGGCGAGGGTGCTCTTTTTGAAGTCCATGTTCAGGATGCTGGCGGCAAGGGTGCCGGTCCAGGCGCCG
>JAEEGF011405802.1_pt1 | contig 11086 bp, 6 predicted proteins | sample 9134171 | NCBI WGS metagenome assembly JAEEGF01 (sample SAMN16246542, study PRJNA631951) | gut metagenome | biome: gut microbiome; feature: rumen; material: AP-attached | host: Bos | place: Iran: Karaj | collected 2018-10
TCTGTTTGCCCTTGGAAGTCCATTCGCCGTCATGCTGCATATCGCACTCTCACCATCTGCGACTAGCTGTGATGCTCACATATCGGTTACTTACTCTCCCGCAACGGTTTATTAGGGTAAAGTATAAAAGCCTAAAACTCTTTTGTCAATAGGAGTATTTTTCTCCCCATATTTACTGCTCATGCAGTTTATAGTCCACATCTTCCTTTATTATTTCAAGCATAATAGCTGCAAACCTTGGGTCAAACTGCGTACCGGAGCCTTTTTCCAGTTCTCCCTTGACCACATCCTGCGGTATAACACCCCTGTAGCTTCTGTTACTGGTCATCGCATCGTAAGCATCCGCAACCGCTATGATCCTTGCTTCTTCAGGAATATTTTCGCCGGAAAGGCCATCAGGATATCCCCTGCCGTCATAGCGCTCATGATGCCACCTTGCTCCTATTGCCAGTTTCGGCATTTCTTCAATGTTTTCCAGTATCTTTGCGCCCCTTCCGGGATGAGTTTTTATCTTATCAAATTCTTCGTCCGTAAGCTTTCCTGGCTTGTTGATCACTGCATCCGGCACTCCGATCTTTCCAACATCATGCAAGAGGCCCATCATGTATATTTCATCCTGCGCCTCGTCAGAATAGCCGGCTCTCTTGGCTATTTCTCTGGAATACTCGGCAACTCTTCCGGAATGGCCTTTTGTATAGGCATCTTTAGCATCAATGGCATCTGCCAGTGTATGTACGACATGGAGCGACAGTCCCTCTATTTCCTTGGTCTTTCTTTCAACTTCCGCATGAAGGTCTCTCTGGAGTCTGATAAGATCCAAAAGATGTCTTACACGGAGCGTCAAAACCTCAGCGACAAAGGGCTTTCTTATAAAATCCATTGCCCCGAGTGACAATCCCATGGTCTCCGATTCACAATCATCATTGGCGGTAAAGAAAATGACGGGTATCTCCTTTTTTCCGTTTTCATTTTCCCATTTCCGAAGAAGCCTCATGGTCTCAAAGCCGTCAAGATCCGGCATTTTGATGTCCAAAAGGAGCATATCGATCGCATTTTTTGCCACATAGTCGAGTAAAAGCCGGCCGCTTTTAAGGCAAGTCACCTTAAAGCCCGCTTCAGAAAGAACTGTATTGGCATTCTTCAATATGATCACATCGTCATCCACAACAACTACATGCTCTTCCATCCGGTACCCTTTCCGCCAGTGCTTAATTATCCCACAAGCTTCCGTACGCACTTACCGCTTCATCTACTGTCATTTCACCGTTCGCAACCTTATATGCAGCTGCTCTAAACTCTTTATTAACAGCATCATTTAATCCCGTCTCCTGGTAGCTGAAATACCTGTCCTTAGGGAAGTCTTCAAGAGACGAATAAACTTCATCCATTGAGAAATCGTTTGTCGGCGTAGAAAGTCTCTTGATCGCAGCCATATTTCCAAGCTCTTTCTCTCTCATAAGGAATCTGATAAATTCATTGGTCATATCAAGGTTTGCGCTGTTCTTGTTTACGCTAAAGAACAGATTGACCGAATCCAGGAAATATCCGCCCTCGTCTCCAATAGGAAATACGTAGAATTTGTATTTAAATGGATTTGCCAAAAAAGCTTCCGACTTGCTCTCACGCTTTGCCGTACCCGAAACCATATCTCCGCTTCCAAGCATTATCGGAACATCTCCCTCAAAGAATCGCATTATTACAGCATTATAATCGTCCTCAATTTCCTCTGAGCAGGCTTTAGGGTCCAGATAGCCCATATCAACAAAGGCCTTTATCTTTTCAAGGGCAGGGCGCATCATTTCTCCTGCGGAATTATCCAATGAATTAAGGGATTGTACCGAATCCGGATTCTTTATAACATTGTCGCAGAAAAAAGGAAAAGCAAACGGATAGTACATTGCAGCCGTTGACAGACCATTATAACCCATTATTGGCTTTTCATATCCTGCTGCCTTTAACTTATCACATACTTCAACAAGCTCACTGTATTTACCGGGAACCTTGAGATCATTCTTTTCGAAAATATCCATGTTCACAAGCATTCCGTAGGATCTGGTAAAAATAGGAAGCATGATGACATCACCGTTTTCCAAGGACCATCGTGCCCCTTCTCTTATGCAGCTGAGGTCTATATCCAGGGCAGGATCCGAAAGGATCTCTGCACTTTCAATAACCGGAGCCATTTTTTCATTTTCCAGCATCCATGTTGCCGAGACAAATATATCCGGAGCTTCATCGCTCATAAGTGCGCTGGAGATTGTGTTTTCATAGTCATCCAGATGAACATAATTAAGACTTACATTGGGATAGTATTCATAAAAGCGCTCAAATTCACTCTCCAGTGATTCAAAGTTTGAATATGTCCCCGCAACTTTGATCTGGCATGTCGTTTCGGTTGATAATTTCGGTTTAAATTCCGCGCTACTAGCCGAATTTTGTCCGCATGCTGCAATGTTCAATACCAATGCAAGGGCAGCTGCCGATATCAGTATCTTTTTGACAGGTCCTGTTTTTTTAATCGTCATGTTGCCTCCTTTTTAACCTTTCCTGCCTGACAGAATTTCAGGTATCTGGTCATAATCAAAATTGTCGACTGCCTTCCGGATAGCTTCAAATCGTACCGCTTCATCTTCCGGGAATCTGTATTTTTGAAGGTTTTCCACTATATTGACAATATTATCAATATCAAATGAAGCATAATGCTCAGAGATAGCAGCATAAGCCTCCTCTATTTTTTCTTTGGAAATAGGTGGCCTATCATCTTTTGACTCCTCATCTTTTATATCGAATAAAGGCTTAAGTTTTTTTATCAGTTCCCTGTACCCGATCAAAAGATTTTCTATCTCCCTATCGAGAGTGCCTGTATCACCGGATTCTCCTGCCTTCTCAAGGCGCTCTGCAAAATCTCCAAGCTTCATTGCTCCGATAATACGAGAGGTGCTCTTTAGAGCATGGACTTTGACCGTGGTGTTCTTAATATCTTTTTTATTCCAGTATTTCTCTATCTCTTCAGCATTCTTTGATGCGTTGTCAAAATATATCCTTACCGTATCCATAAAGGCACCGCGGCTTCCGCAATGCGCTATGCCGGTATTCACATCAAGCTCCTCAATATTCCAGAGAAGGTCCGGGATACAATTATCGGTGTCCATGTCATTTAGTGTGTCATAGTCGGATGCCGGAATTATTTTTTCTTTTGGCAGATATTGAAGAAGCACTCCCTCAAGTCTGTCCGGATCTATAGGCTTTGTTATATAGTCGTCAAAGCCCGCGTTTATGTACATTTCCCGCACACCTGAAATGGCATTGGCGGTAAGGCATACTACAGGAGTCCCTGCATTTGGAGTATTCGATATTCCCTTCATTTCCTTCAGAGTATCGATTCCGTCCTTATCCGGCATCATATGATCAAGGAAAATAACATCGTATGGTCTGTGCCTGAAAAGCGAAATGCCTTCATCTCCGCTATTTGCAGTATCTATCTGCACTTTTGTAAACTTCAAAAGACTCTTGAAAACAGAGAGGTTGACAGCTGTATCATCAACCACAAGGAGCCTGGCATCCGGAGCTATAAACTTCTCGCGGTACTTTCTTCTCTCGGAAACAGATCTCCTGAAGGTTTCCTCATAATCACCCAGTGGCTTCCAGTCCTTTACGCCCTGCAGGAGCTTAAATGAAAAAGTTGAGCCCTTTCCGTACTCGCTCTCCACCTCAATATGGCTTCCCATCATATTTAGGAAGCTCTGCGCTATGCTCATGCCAAGGCCGGTTCCTTCAATATTCCTGTTTTTGTTTTCTTCAATACGCTCAAAGGCCTGGAACAGGCGCTTCATATCTTCCGGTTTTATTCCTATGCCTGTATCTGTGACACTAATGATAAGGCTGATGGAATTTGGTTTTTCCTCTACTTTTTCAAAGCCTGCCTTAAAGGTGATTGACCCTTCTTTTGTGTATTTGACCGCATTTGAAAGAATATTTGTAATAACCTGCTTTATACGGATCTCATCTCCGTTTAATATAACCGGTATATTTCTGTCCACATCAAGATTAAACTTAAGGCCCTTGTCCGTTGCTTTTACCTGGACCATATTTACCAGATCATTTAACAAAGACGCAACGCTGTAATCGACATTTATGATGTCCATCTTGCCGGCTTCTATTTTCGAAAAATCAAGAATATCATTGATGAGCCCAAGAAGTGTTTTCCCGGCTGTTCTGATACTTTCGGAATAGGCAATGATCTCGTTCTCATGACTTTCACGGAGCACCATCTCATTAAGGCCCAGAATCGCATTCATTGGTGTACGAATATCATGTGACATGGTTGACAAGAAGTGGGATTTGGCCTCATTTGCCTGGTTGGCGGCCTCTGCGGCCTCCGCCAGCTTCTTGTTGTAGAGCATAAGAATCAGGTAATTAAAGACAAGGAGCATAAGCAGGCCAAAGGTTACCATTCCAAGCAGCAGCCAGTCTACAACTGTATTTGTCGCCTCAAGTTCTACTGCCGGTATGTACGCCAGAAGAAACCATGTATCCATCGATTGCAGGGGAGTATATGATATAACACATTCCTCTCCCTTTGAGTTCAGCATCCTCATGGTTCCGGTCTCCGACGTGACCTTCTCCGTCATGTTTTTATAATCTGTAATATCCCCTTTGTTATAGGACTTATAATATTCAAAAAAGTTGGAGTTCTTTAAAGACCTGCCGTGGACCAGATATTCCCCCTCCTTGTTGATCAAGGAAATCTCCACATTTTCATACTCCCCCTTTAAAAAGACAAGCTTATCCTCCAGCACGCTTACAGGTTCAACACGCATCAGCAGCGCATCTTTAACTTCGCCGGTACTGTCATCCAGAATGGTCACAATATTCAAAAAAGCAATTGACTGTACCCCATTTTGTGGATTTGTATATGCTCTTGTCAGATTGACATCTCCGACCTTCCGCCCGATTTCATCAATATTCTCGAACACATTTATATTGCGGTATGAAACCGAATAATCATGCTCATCTTTAATTCCGGGATGCGTAGAGATGCCTTTTGGGGACGGATTATCCAAAAGGATCAAATGGCCGTATATAACAGGAGAGATCTTAGCCTTTCTGACAAAAGAGATTGCTTCTACAGCAGTCATTGGTTTCCCTGCTTCAGCTGTGCGGTTTATATAATTCGCCCATATATCGCAGAGATGCTGTTCGTCCTCAAGGTAGTTTGTAATGATCTGCTCGGCAGTAACTGTCATCTTTTCAAAGGCCTCAGTAGCGCTCTCATTACTTTCACGCATTTTTGCATTGGCATATTGAATTATGAAAAAGAGTATCAATCCCATTATTACAAGGTCGATAACAACGATCAGCGTCTTTTTCACGCTTTTACCTCCAATAGACCAGTATCTTAACACGGCATGACGCACGTTTATTAACACTTTTTCAATAATATTATACCATAAAAATAGACCCTGATGACTTCTTTGAAAACAAGTCATCAGAGCCGTATCATAAGCTGATTTCCTTATCTTATTTCCTTATCTTACTACCTTATCTTACTCCTGTAAGGTCGTTAATAACTTCACCCGCTATGATAAGTCCGACTACCGAAGGAACAAAGGCTGTTGAGCCCGGAGTACTTCTGCGCTTATTGTCGCTGTCAGAAGCATCCTCCAAAGGTTTTCTCGGTTTTTCCTGTGAATACACAACCTTAAGAGAATCTATCCCTCTTTTTTTGCACTCATGCCTCATCACCTTTGCCAGAGGACAAACTGTAGTCTCATAGATATCTGCCACCTCAAACATTGAAGGATTCAGCTTATTTCCTGCTCCCATGGAAGAAATGACCGGAGTACCTGCGGCTTTGGCCTTTTCTATAATTGCAAGCTTTCCGGTTACTGTATCGATGGCATCTATAACATAATCATAGTCGTGGAAATCAAACTGATCCTGTGTCTCAGGTAAAAAAAATGTCTGATACGCCCTGACTGTACAGTCAGGATTTATGTCATGCACTCTTTCTTTTGCCGCTTCAACCTTATACTGCCCCACCGTTTTCCTTGTAGCAATTATCTGCCTGTTGATATTCGAAAGACAAACCGTATCATTGTCAATAAGATCAAGGGCTCCTACCCCGCTTCTTGCCAGAGCCTCAACCACATAGCCGCCGACTCCTCCTATCCCGAAAACCGCAACTCGGGACGAAGAGAGCTTATCCATGGCCTCTGCTCCATATAATAACTGTGTTCTGGAAAACTGTTCTAACATTTAAATTCCTCTGTTTTTCATATTACAAATAGCAAGAATATTCCAATTCCTCATTCAGTAATCAAGACTTCATGAGGATCTTTTCAACAGTAACGATATTATCCCTGTCGCTTTGCTTGTAATCAACATTTTTACCTGTAATTCCATTTTCAAAATCTGAAAGTTCATCCAGATCATCCCAGGGAATAAGACAGGCGTGAAGTTTATTCTCTGTATCTTTTAATATCCTTGTCTTACCGTCCTTACGGTACATCTCTGCTCTCTCTGCCTTCACCTCTTCGCTCATGGAGTTATATCCCATTGAGTAATGGAAAGCACACCACCTAAGGTGCTCTGACTTTGAAAGATTTTCCAGTTTTTCTCCCGTAATGTCAGCCGGAGTTTCTTTTCCCAAAACACCCAGTCTCTGGAAAAGAGAATGCAGATAATCCGCACTTGCTCTGCAGCTCATGCGGCTGAAATAGTCGCACTCATCCCACTGCTTACTGATATCACCGGTATCTCCGCAGTAATAGTGATTGATCTCCATAGCAAGCTGATCCATCTTGCCTGTGTAGAGGATATCCGCATCATAGATAGCGCTCTTTTTCCGCTCTTTTCCCACACGGTAAGCATAGACCTTATCTCCAAGGCACTGGTAGATTGGCATTGATACGCCTTTTTCCCTTAAGATTTCCTGGAATCCGTACGCAATTTCCCTTCCGGTTTTCTCGTCGCCCACAGCAATAACAATGTATTTCAGTTTCTTGGCATTCTTCATGACATATTCAGTTGCGCTAAAGCTGCGTCCGTCAGAAGAAGAAAACTCGATATCATAATTCTCAAGCATGGATCTGTAACGCATCTTGAAAAGGCCGTTGGTATCCTCAAGCTTGGAATCAAATACCATTACATGAAAGGAAGATCCTTCAAACTGGCCGTTTGCCACAAGTTTGCGAAGGACCTCCTGCCCTACATGACCAAAGCCAACAAGAAGGCACTCTGCATCAGAAGTCGCCTTGTAATTTTCGTCAAAAGAGATCTGATTGCATAGCGGATATTTCTGCAAAAGAACTCTCGCCACCAGCTCGGCCTTGTCAAAGACCTTTACAGAGCCATATCCGTAATGCTCCTCCGTATTAAAAAGAGTTTCTCCCTGGCTCTCTTCTCTTCCAAGCATAACCAGCTTGGTCTGACCAGGCTTAATATCGCAGTCCTTTAATGTCTTAAGGAGCATTCTTGCATAGGAAATATTGGAATCCGCATCATTTGACAGGGCATTAAGCCTTATTGAGCCATGTCCTTTTTTTACCGAAAGGCGCTTTAAGAACTTCGGACGAACCTTGGTTGCTGCTTCATCTGTATACAGCATTCCGCCGAGGGCTCTGATCTCAGCCTCCTTTGCCGCAGAATCGGAAACAAAGACAACAGAGATCTTTTTGTTTGTCGCAAGCTTTTTGCCAAATTCTATGGCGTTGTCGTCGGTACCGTAAATAAGCTCGATATCATGAAGTCTTAAGAGCCAGGTCCTGAGCCTGTTGATAGCTCCTTTTCCCAGGGTTGTCACAACAGCGCTTACCAAAGCATAATAGGCAAAAAAATGTATGACCCAGAAAAACAAAAGCCACACGGAATTGCCATCTACCAGCTTTGAAAAGTCATCTACCCGGTTGACGCCTCCAAACATCCTGACAATATCTATCATTGTCCTGATTATTGCCACCGGATTCATGCCCACCACAAAGGCATTTATATTTCCGTATATAAAGATTCCGCCAAGGATTGCCACAAAAAAAGCAAATCCCGACCACCTGTTGCGGTTGTCTTCATCCAGCGCCAGGTAACATATAAGCGCCAGAAAAAGAGCTGATGATAGTAAAATGACGACAATACTATGAGCCCAAAACATATAAAACTCCCTTGTAATAATAAATGGTTCAAAATAACCTCTTACTTGTCTTCGCCAAGCTGCTTTCTGCACTCTTTCCTGAACATCTCAAGGACGTCACTTGGGCCGATTATCTTCACCAGGCCTCCCATGGCGAATACCCATCCAAAGAACTGTCCGCTGATCATTACCGTAACTCTTGTATCTGACCAGCCTTCCTCATCGGATGGTTTTATCGGAATATCTTTTCCAAATCTGTCGATTACGATCCCCACCATATCATTCTTGAATCGTAAGTTAACAGGAACGCCTGCTGCCTTTCCGAACATACCGAAATTCATATTGATATAGCTGGCCATGTCTATAGCTTCAAAGACATCCCTGCCTTCTCTGTTCTTATCCGTAATGGTGAGTTTTCTGATCTTATCAACCCTGAAGTGTTTGATCTTTTCTTCCTGAGTATCATAGGCGATAAGATAATAGTTTTCGTCATCCCAGGTAAGTGCCCAGGGGCTCTCGTCATAGAGCCCCTCTCTTCTCGGCACCATCTCTTTTTTCAGATTCCAGGTAAGATACTCAAAGGTTATTTTCTTATTGGCTAAAATAGCGCTGTGGAGCTCATCGACTATGTAGTAGATACTCTCATTCATAGTCTTGATCCTGCCGTGAACCTCCACCTGACGCCGCAGTTCTTTTGCCTGATATTCACTTACCAGGCCTGTTATCTTATCTATGAGCTCATCAGATTTTTTCGCAGTGATAAATTTGGAGGACTGAACAGCATCAACCAGGAGTTTCAGCTCAGCCATCTCAAAGGCCCTTGCACCCATGTAGTAATAATAGCTGCGACCTTCCTGATCCAGAATGATGTCGACGCCAAGATCCCTTAGTGCTTCAAAGTCATCATAAATGCTCTTTCTGTCAGCAGTTATGCCATGTTCTTCAAGAAGAGCAAGAATTTCGGGCATAGTAAGCCGATGTTCATCATCTGTCTTCTTGGTCATTATCTGATTCAGATAATAAAGCTTAAGCTTTTGATTTGCTCCCCTTGCCATTTCTGCCTCCTTGTTTGGGCTATAAATAGCCCACGGGTGGACCTAGGGGACGGAGTCAGCGGACCATTTTTGCGGACCGCAAAAAATGGTCCACTGACTCCGTCCCCCAGGTCCACTTTGTTTCTTATATGCGCTCAAAGACCGGCATATAGTCTATCGGAGCGTCCACCTTCACGGTCTGTCCGCCTTCAAAGGTAGTACCATCGCTTGTAAGCTTCCACTGTCCCTCAGGAAGGTAAACCTCTCTTTCAAACTCATCAAGATGAAGAATCGGTGCTACGAGGTACTTGTCACCAAACATGTACTGATCCTGAAGGTTCCAGCACTTCTCATCCTCCGGGAACTCATAGAACATTCCTCGCATAAGCGGTGAACCGTTCTCGGAAGCTTCCTTGTAAAGATCTGCAATATAAGGCTTTAAGCTTATTCTGAGGTCATAATACTTCTTCATGATCTTGAAGTTATCCTCACCATAGCTCCACATCTCGTTGTCCTGACCGGTGTGAAGATATCCGCCACCCCAGTCTCTGTCGTCGAGCGCTGGAATATTGTAAGGACCTCTGTCCCCGTGAAGTCTGAACACAGCAGTAAATACAGCAAACTGGTACCATCTGATGAGGAGCTGTCTAAAGTCAGGATCCTCCACATCATCAGTCATGAAACCACCGATATCGGTGTTCCACCATGGAATTCCTGCAATGCCCATGTTGATACCGCACTGAACCTGATCCTGAAGTGACTCAAAAGTACTTGGAACATCTCCTGACCATACAACATTTCCGTACTTCTGGCTGCCTGCCCATGCGCATCTAAGAAGGTTTACAACGCCTCCCTTTCCCATATCCTTCATCTTGTCAAAAAAGACTCTTGAATACATCTGAGGGTACATGTTGCTTATCTCAAGTGCTGCTCCGTCGCTGTAGCGGAAATTGTCAAAATCATATACGCCGTAATCAGGTTCTGAATTATCAAGCCAGAATCCGTCAATTCCAAGATCATAGTAATTCTTTTTGCAGACTTCCCATACATACTCTCTTGTCTTTGGATTGAAACAGTCTATCTCTACGCAGTCTCCCTGATAATCATAGGTCTGAAGCGCACCTCTCTCTGTTCTGATAAGAAGTCCCTTCTCAAGCATCGGGAAGAAATTCTCACTCCTTCTGTCTACAGATGGCCATACTGATACAACAACTCTGATGCCCATGCTGTGAAGCTCGTCAACCATAGCCTTAGGATCCGGCCAGTAGGTCTTGTCGAACTTCCAGTCACCCTGAACTGTCCAGTGGAAGAAGTCGATGATAATCTGGTCGATCTTGATACCAAGCTCCTTGTACTTGCGGGCGATAGAAAGGACCTCCTCCTGAGTACGGTAACGGAGTTTGCACTGCCAAAGGCCCATGAGTTCTTCAGGATACTCAGTAGCACGGCCTGTAACCTCAGTGTAGTTCTTAACGATCTCCTTTGGAGTATCAGCTACTGTAAGCCAGTAGTCCATATCTTTAACAGACTTCATATCCCAAATAGTCATGTTGTTACCGAAGGTAACCTGACCAACTCCCGGGTTGTTCCAGAGCATACCATACATAAGGTTAGAAACAGCAAAAGGAACTGAGATCTGGGAGTTACGCTGAGCAAGCTCCAATGTACATCCCTTAAGATCCATTTCCTGCTGCTGGTACTGGCCCATTCCAAAGATCTTCTCACCCTTGTTGCTCTCAAAGCGAACCTTCAGCGCATAATTGTTGCCACCGCAAAGGCCCTTCCATTCCCTGTTCACAACCTTAAGACATCTGCTCTCCTTGGAGATAGTTCCGCCGTAGGATCTGAAGTACTCTCGTAAAAAGAGCTTGTCATCTCTGTAAAAAGAAAGAACTCCAGCATAGTTTACTTCCGCTCTGATGCGGCC
>JAEEGF011879705.1_pt1 | contig 11086 bp, 9 predicted proteins | sample 9134171 | NCBI WGS metagenome assembly JAEEGF01 (sample SAMN16246542, study PRJNA631951) | gut metagenome | biome: gut microbiome; feature: rumen; material: AP-attached | host: Bos | place: Iran: Karaj | collected 2018-10
GCCATCGAGGTGGCCCGTTTCTTCCGTCCTGAGGAGATCTTCGACTATCAGAGTGGCGCCTTTGCCTACGTCTATGGCGATGGCGAGTGCAAGTAAGAGAGCGTTCATCGCGATGACATTCCTCTTCGGAGGGCTATCATGGGGACAGACTTGGGCTCAGCCCCAGGAGCCTCTGTCCCCGTGACTTCCTCCGACAGTGTCTCCTTGCGTCCGTCTTTCGGCTTGGACTACACCAGCGAGCTGCAGACCAACTTCTCGTGGACGAAATGGGTGAACCTCCTCGAACTGAGTGCGAAGGTGCCCCTTTCGAGAAAGTTCTCCTTCAGTCTGGCTTCCCTCAGCGCCGTCACCACCGATGAAGACTATTTGGCCAACGACCTTCAGGTATTCTCCAACATCGAAGTGTGGAACATCCCGTTTGCGCTGACCGTGGCGGGGTTCACCTGGCATATCAACGACCGCCACTCCCTCTTTGCCGGCATCCGTCGCATCGACGAGGACTACTTCTGCAGCGATGCCATGTCACTCTTCACCAACAGTTCGTGCGGCGGATTTCCCACCATCACCGCCAACTGTCCCGTTGCTGTCTATCCCGTGTCGGCCTTGGGCATCCACTATGCCTACGATCGTGAGAACCTTGCCATTCTGGCGTCGCTCTACAACGGCACAGGGGCTTATGAGTTCACGGGGCGCTACAATGTGTTCCGTTTCTCTCCGCAGAACGATGGGCTCTTTGCACTGGGGCAGGTGGAATACCGTCATCACGACAGTCACTATTTCTTGGGGGCCAGCCTTTATGATGGCGACCTATGGTGGGAAGACAAACATGATATGTGTCCTTCCATATGGGCCTACGCCGAGCAGAAACTCACACCCGGCTTAACCCTGCTTGCCGCATACGGCCACGCCTTCGACAGCGACGAATTTTGCAAGAACTTCTGCGGTCTCGGCGCGACATACACTTATAAGAAACTTGATTTCGGCCTTTTCTCTGACTACACACGCATCATGGGTATCGATGAGTGGGCCACGGAACTGACGTGTAACGTCAATCTCACAAAATACCTATCCCTGCAGCCCGTGCTGCACATCATAAAGACTGACGGCGAGACCAATTGCATCGGTGTGCTGTGTCTCAACGTCAGTCTGTAATTCATATTTTTATAATTTGACGGAGGAGATATCTACGAGGTTGTTGACGATCGCGTAGATAGTCAGACCTGCCGGTGAGTGAATCTGCAGCTTGCGGGCGATGTTGCGGCGGTGGGTGATGACGGTGTTGACGGAGATGCAGAGGTGGTCGGCGATCTCCTTGTTCGACATACCCTGCACCAGGGAGATGATGACGTCCTTCTCACGGTCGGAGAGGGCATCGGGGTTCTGACCCGTCGCTGCCTTGAACACCATGTCGGTGATGTTGCGGGTGACGTCGCTCTGCTTGGTCTGTTGCTCCAGACGGCGGATGGCGGGCACGAAGATATGATCCTCGACCATCGCGTGCTGACGGAGCCACACCTCGTTTTCGTAGATGTCGTGGAGGGTGGCGGTGAGCTGGTTGTTGTGCAGGCCGTCCTGAGGCAGGTATTTGATGATCAGGAGTTTCAGTTCGCGCAGTCTCTTGTCGGTGGCGCCGTGGTGCTTGGAGAAGGTATCCACGTTATAGTCGTTGGCGGGACGCCCCTCGATCAGCGACTGCACGTAGGGGAACAGCGTCTTCTGCTCATATTTCATGTGGCGGCGGATCTCATGGGCATATTCGTCGTAGAAGCGCAGGATGAGCTTGGCCAGCGACTCGCTCTCGTCGAGCGACTCCTGTAGCTCCCGGCGGATATAGGGCAGCTGGAAGTCGAGGAAATAGGCGTGGCTGGCCTCTAAGTAGTGCAGCAGGGTGGGGACGCTGAGCTGCTCGTCGGCCTCGAACTCACCGTAGCTGTTGGCCGTGAAGTTGACCACCGCCAGGAAGGTATAGGTGTCCACATCGTTGTCCTGGCACGTCTCCATGACCGTCTTATCTCCAAAACCAAGGCTGATGCCGAAACTGCCCAGCATCTGCAACAGGTCGTAATTATCGCGGATGAGCGAGATCATCTTGTCGTCCGCCTCATACATCTTCTGATTCTTCATAACTATGAACTATGAATTATGCACTATGAACTACCTAATTATGATTATCGGGTGCAAAGGTAGACATATTTTCCGATATGTGCAATAATCATAATTAGGTATTTTCCTCGTCACCAACCCCGCCAAATGCCCGTTTTAGGGCGATTTCACTATTTTTAGGTATTGGTGAAGCCGATAAACTGCCGTACCTTTGCAGTCCAAAAATGATAAAAGAACAGATATTTTTTAGACATAAGGACATAAGAACAGATATTTTTTAAGACATTAAGAATATAGGTATATGAGACAGAAGGCATTGATAGGTTTATCATTGATTATTTATCATTTATCATTTAGCCCTGCGCACGCTGCAGAACCCGATACGCTTGGTTATAACAAATTCCGCTTCGGCGGCTATGGAGAGGTGGTTGCGAATTTCAAGGACTATGGTATCAACCGCTTCTATGGTCACAGCGAGGGTAACGCCAAACAGAATCACAATACCATTTCCATTCCCCGGTTTGTATTAGCTTTCGACTACAAGTTCACACCGAAGTGGATTCTCGGTGCTGAGATAGAATTTGAATATGGCGGTACAGGCACAGCCTATGAACTGGAGAATACTGAGAACGGTGAATACGAGACAGAAGTGGAGAAAGGCGGTGAAGTGGCATTGGAGCAGTTCCACATCACGAGGATGATCATTCCAGAGTTTAATGTCCGGGCAGGTCATCTGATAGTGCCTGTAGGCCTCACGAATGCGCACCATGAGCCTATCAATTTCTTTGGCTCTTCACGTCCTGAGGGTGAGACAACGATTATTCCATGCACCTGGCACGAGACTGGTATTGAGTTTCTCGGTAAGTTTGGCAAGGGCTATGCCACCTTCGACTATGAGGCGATGATCGTGACGGGTCTGAACGCCAACGGTTTTGACCGTAACAAGTGGGTGAGAGGTGGCAAGCAGGGACTCTTCGAGGGTGACAACTTTACCAGTCCGGCCTACGTGGCCCGTCTGAACTATACGGGTGTTCCTGGCCTGCGCCTTGGTGCTTCTCTTTACTATTGTGCCAACACGGGTGCCAACGCTGACAAGCTGATTACGTATGATGAGATCGGCAAGATTCCCGTGACTATCTGGTCGTTGGATGCCCAATATGAGAACAAGTATGTGACCGCCCGTGCCAACTATCTGTCGGGCAACATCGCCCATGCAGATCAGGTGGGTGCCAAGAACGGCAGGCTGTCGAACAAGTCGGGTTACAGCCGACTGACACCTATTGCCAAGCGTGCAGTCTCATACAATGCTGAGGTGGGCGTTAATCTAAAGACCATTTGCGGCGGCGACAACCGCTTCCCCGTTATCTATCCCTTTGCTCAGTATGAATACTATAATTCCCAAGAAAAGGGAGAGGGTATGGATGTGATGGATGCACGCTGTCAGGTGAGCAAGTGGAACTTCGGTATCAACTGGAAGGCTTTGCCCAACCTCGTGATCAAGGCCGACTACACCACCCGCCAGATTGGTACCGCTAAGGTGTTTGGCAAGGGTGCCTATAACAGCGAGAACGAGTTTGGCATCGGCATCGCCTATATCGGATGGTTCACGAAAAAGTAAAAAGGTAAAGAAGTAAAAGATATACATTATTAATATAAAAAAGAAAATGAAAAAGAATCTTATTTTGATGAGTCTCGCAGTGATGGGACTCTGTGCATTTACCGCTTGCAGTAGCGATGATGACAACAAGAATGATGGGAAACAGGAGGTAACCATTCAGGACTCTGAGTATGATGCCATCATCAACCAGTATGTTGATGCCGTCGTGCTTCCGACCTACTCAGACCTGAAGGCGAAGAACAGCGCCCTTTACGATGCTGTGGTCGCCTTCGGTAACAATCCCTCTAACGCTGGCTTTTCGAAGATCTGTGATGCCTGGCTGACAGCCCGTGAGCCGTGGGAGTCGTCAGAGGCTTTCCTCTTCGGTCCTGTGGCCGACTACGGTCTTGATCCTAACATGGACTCTTGGCCGCTCGATCAGGAGGCTATCGTGAACACCCTGATGTCGCAGCAGTGGAACGAGATGGAATGGACTGGCGACTACGATGAGGATGACGAGGCGATTGCCGCTGCCCAGAACATCCGTGGTTTCCACACCCTCGAGTTCCTGGCTTTCCGCGACGGTAAGGCTCGTACGTTGAACGATGCTGCATCAGACGACGATCCCGCTAACACCGTGTACAATGAGGCCAATGCCAATGCGTGGGCTCAGTATATGAGAAATACCGCCCAGCTGCTCGTTGATGACGTGACGCTTCTGGTCAACTCCTGGAACAACGGGTATGCTGCAGCCTTCAAGAACCATAACGGCGGAGACTTCACCAGCGGACTCAGCTGTATTGAGCAGATCATAGACGGCTGCGTGGATATCGCAGGTGAGGTAGGTGAGGCTAAGATTGGTGAGCCGTACGACCTCTATGTCTCTGGCAAGACCACCGAGGGCCTCTATGCCGTGGAGTCGTGGTACAGCTGGCACTCTCGTGACGACTATACGAACAACATCCTCTCTATCCGCAATGCCTACTTTGGTTCACGCGACGGCAGCATCAACGCCAACTCGCTGTCGAAACTCGTTGCCAAGTATAACCCGGAACTCGACGTCAGGGTAAAGGCTAGCATCACTGCTGCTGCCAACGCCATCCAGGCCATTCCACAGCCCTTCCGCAACAATATCAACTCTGCTGAGGCTGCCGACGCTATGGATGCCTGTGCTGAACTGGCCGATGTGCTGGAGAACGAGCTGAAGCCCTTCCTGGTGAACGCTACGAAGTAAGCGCAGGAGAGATCAAGCATATTCCGCTAAGCGGAGACGGAACGAGAATTTCCGTCTTCGCTATTGTGGTCTAAAAGAGATAAAAAGGAAACGAAGCACGTGATATGAACAAATACTTATATGTTTTTTTACTGTTTTCGGCTGTATCGGGGTTGACCTCCTGTGACGAAAGCGACCAGCTGGATGTGGACGATATCAGCATCCCAAGGGGCTATGCGCTTTCTGCAGGCACATCCACAGGCTTCTACAATTCGTCGGTGGCTTACGACCAGGCTGCACGGTGGCTCTCAGGGACATACAGTACCCGTTTCAATACCGGCGATCGTCTCTATGACAACGTGAAGGTGGCCAACGAGAACGGTCACGGCGGAGGTCTCGGTCCTGTGTATGCCGGATACAGTTGTGGTAGCTGTCACCGCAATGCGGGACGTACGGAACCTACCTACTGGACTAGCTTCAAACAGGGCAGCAACGACGGTTCAGGTCCTTATGGATTCACGTCGTCGCTGATATACATTACCCGTAAGAACGGCACTTTCTTCCCCAACTACGGTCGTGTGATTCATGATCAGGCTATTTATGGCGTAAGGCCGGAGGGAAAGCTGAAAGTGAGGATCGACTCGATGGAATTCAGTTTCCCCGATGGTGAGAAATATACGCTCTGCAAACCCCAGTGGACTGTCACGGAGTGGTATACGGACAGTGTCAAGCCGGAGGATCTCTTCTGTACCGTCCGTGTGCCGCTGCGCCATGTCGGTATGGGACAGATCATGGCCCTCGACCAAGATGAGATAGAGGCCCTTGCCCGCAAGAGCAATTATCCGGAGTGGGGTATCAGCGGACGCTGTAATTACATCAACGAACGAGGCAAGCTCCGCCTCGGACTCTCTGGCAATAAAGCGCATCATGCCGACCTGACTGTAGAACTTGGCTTCTCGTCGGACATGGGTATGACTAATAGCCGCTATCCAGAGGAGATCTGTGAAGGGCAGATACAGATGGAGGAAGGTTCGATGATGGGGCTCTCCTATGATATGCTTGATGTATCGACAGAAGACATGGAGGATGTTGACCTGTATATGCAGGGTCTGGCCGTTCCTGCCCGCCGCAATGTCAATGATGCTGATGTGAAGGCAGGCGAACAACTCTTCTATGAGGCTGGATGCCATCTCTGCCACGTTACGACACTCCATACCAAGACCCGCGGCTCCGTACTGCTGGCAGGAACAGCTCTTCCCTGGCTCGGAGGCCAGACCATCCATCCCTATTCCGACTTCCTGCTTCACGATATGGGGTCGGAGATTATGGGCGTCGGTCTTAACGACAATTTCGTCAGCGGTCTGGCACGCGGTAACGAGTGGCGCACCACGCCGCTTTGGGGCGTAGGACTACAGAAGAAAGTAAATGGACATACCTATTTCCTTCACGACGGCCGGGCCCGTAACTTCGTCGAGGCTATCATGTGGCATGGCGGCGAGGGTGAAGCCTCAAAGAACAAGTTTAAGAATATGAGTAAGAAAGAACGTGACCAGCTGGTGCAGTTCCTGTGGTCACTATAGATAATTGAGAATTGAGAATTGAAAATTGAGAATTATGATTACCAATAAGATGATTTCCTTTAAGAGAATGAGTAAAAGTCTGCTGATAGCTTTATCATTTATCATTTGTCATTCATCATTTAGCCCAGCATGGGCGCAGTCCGAGTTGAATATGGACAACGGCGTGATTCCTATTGCCGATGACCGCGGCTTTACCCTCCAGAGTAATGACGGGAGCTTCGTGTTCAAACCCTATCTTTATATGCAGAGTACCCTCAACTTCAAATACTACGATGATGAAGGTCTCGACAAGGCCTACAACCAGGACAATGTCGCCAACTCCGGTTTCGCCATGCCCTACGCCATTATCGGTTTCACGGGTAAGGCCTTTGGAAAGATCGACTATAATGTTTGTATCAATGCGGCTGCTTCTGGAGGCAACGTGCTTCAGCAGGCTTGGATAGACTATGCCGTCAGTCCGGAACTCCGTTTCCGTGCCGGTAAGTTCAAGACGCCGTTCACACATGCCTACCTCACCACACTTGGTGAGACGCTTTTCTCATCGCTGCCCACATCACTCACAGCCGTGGCCATCCTGCCTTACTCGCTGAATGCGGTCACTCCTGGCATCGGCACTGGCTTCGACCTTGGCGTGGAGGTGCATGGATTGCTGGCCAATAAGTTCGGCTATGAGGTAGGTCTCTGGAATGGAACCGGTTCTGGCCAGAACGGTGCCACCAAGACCATCAGCGACGATATCCACATCCCTTCTCTGCTCTATGCCGGTCGTCTGACCTACCAGCCCAAAGGTGCCATGCCCATGACACAGGGTAACCCCAAGTTGCAGCATGAAGACAAGATGCTCATTGGTGTCAGTGCCAACTACAACGTAGAGTCTGAGAATGAATCGACTAATGATTTCCGGGCTGGTGTGGAGTTCGCCATGCTGAAGAACAAATGGTACGTTGGCGCAGAAGCTTATTATATGCATATCGGTTTCACAGACCGTCAGAAGATCGACGACACCTATAATTATTGGGGTGGATATGCCCAGGTGGGTTATTTCGTCCATCCACAGATGCAGCTTGGTCTGCGCTATGATTTCTTCGACCGTAACGGCACCACCAAGGATGGTATCCTCAATATGCCTGCCGCCACCGTCAATTATTTCGTGCCCAAGACCAATATCAAACTCTCGGCTATGTATCAGTACATCGGACGCACAGGTCATGAGACACAGCTCGACCGTGATATGGACGACCTCGGCATCTGCACCCATATGGCTCAAATCATGCTTCAATATGCGTTCTGATATGAAGGAATATAGAAAGCTGCTGGTAGCTTTATCATTTAGCGCAGCGCTCATCTCCTGCGACGACGGGCGTATCTATCCGGAAACTGTCGTCACGTCGGAAGGCAAAACAGTCATACTCGAAGGCGTGCTTGATGGACTTGATAGCTGGACCAGTTCCTACCGAGTGTCCATCGCAGGCTTCGAGGGCGCTGATGATGAGTATGCTGATGTGTCGAAGGTAATTTCTGCTAGCGATGTCGTAGATGGTAAGGTCAATGTCGAACTGTCTGGCATCAAGGAGAATGTCACATTAGTACGTCTCTGCATCCTCGACCGTCTGAGGAAACATATCGTCACTTTTAGTGAGGTGGATGTGTCCAAGGCTACGGAAGTAGTCAGGATGGATGTGGGAACCATCAATATCAGTATGTTCAATGCTATACAACAGGCCTTCTTCAATACTACATGTGCGAACTGTCACGGAGCCAGCAACCGTGCTGCCGCAGGTCTCTATCTCACAGAAGGAAAGAGCTATGAGGCACTCGTGGATGTTGATTCCAAGAAAGTAGAGGGGAGGAAACTGGTTGAGACTAACAACGCCAACAACAGTGTGCTTCACATGGTGCTGAACCAACAGAAGGTGGAAGGCATCTCGATGGATCATCGCGACCTGGTGTCAGAGAAGAACGAGATGACCATCCTGCCGCTTATCGACAGTTGGATCAATAACGGTGCAAAGGAAAAATGATTATGGATAAGAAACTACAGAATTATAAGTTTGAGAATGCATTTGCCGATGTGTTCCAATTTGATAATGGTACGGAGGTACGTGAGTATCATGCCATGATTCACGCCAGTTCGTCACGGCTATCCTATACCCAGCAGTTAGAGGCGGTCTTTGGGGCCTACAACCAACTGATAGAGGGACCGCTTAACGGCGCTCGGGCTGTATTCAAGCGCTACTTCCTCAGCGATGCCGCCAATCAGGCTGACGAGGTCATCGCCTCAGATGTCACGGACTGTGCTAAGAGCATCATCCAGCAGGCACCACTCGACGGCACGAAGATTGCTCTCTGGGTCTATCTGATGACGAACGTGCAGACAGGCATCAGCAAGAGTGGCTTGTATGAAGTATGTCACGGAGGATTCCGACACCTTTGGAACGGCTCAGCCCACAATATGGCCGCCAACTCGGAATACCAGACGCGACTGCTCTTCAATGAGTATAATATGCAGTTAATTCAGGAAGGATGTACGTTGGAGGCCAACTGTATCCGTACCTGGTTCTTTGTCAATGATGTAGACCTGAACTATGGTGGTGTGGTAAGAGCCCGCAATCAGTTCTTTTTCACACAGGGTCTGACGGTGAACACCCACTTCATCGCCTCTACAGGCATCGGAGGTCGTCAGCAGGATCCCAATGTGCTCTCGCAGATGGACAACTATGCCATCGCAGGTGTCAGGAAGGATCAGATACATTATCTCTATGCCTCTACCCATCTGAACCGCACCAGCGACTATGGTGTGAGTTTTGAGCGTGGCACGCAAGTCAACTATGCCGACCGTCGTCATGTCTTTATCTCTGGCACCGCTTCTATTAATAATAAAGGTGAGGTGATGTATCCCAAGGATATCATCAAGCAGACGCATCGTATGTGGGAGAATGTTGAGGCATTGTTGGCTGAGGCCGACTGTAATTTCAACGATGTAGCCGAGATGGTGGTCTATCTGCGTGATACTGCCGACTATGAACTGGTGCGTGAACTCTATGAGGATCGCTTCGTAGGTAAACCTTATGTCATCGTCCATGCTCCCGTCTGCCGTCCAGGCTGGCTTATCGAGATGGAGTGCATGGCCATCAAGGCTGTCGATCTGCCAACGATGCCGAAGTTCTGATAATTGACAATTGATAATTGAGAGTTGAGAATTATGATTACTTCTAAAGGCAGAATCCGGGCTTGCCTGGTCATCATAATTCTCAATTCTCAACTCTCAATTCTCACTTCTTCTTCTGCCCGCTCCATCCAGACCATCAATGCCGACAAGGCCAAAGAAGTGGCCCGCGAGCAAGTCGTATGGCGTGACCGTCTCTGTCCCTTCTCGACCTTTGCTTTGGATTTCCTGCAGTCCGTCTATGGGAAAAGCAACTACAAAGGACTCTCCCCTGAACAAGTTGTCTATGGCTGGTTGCTCCGTCCGGAAGTATGGAAAGACGAGCCGATGATCCATATTCCCGATGCAGACCTGCGACGTCAACTGAACATCGAAGGCGAATATGCCAAGTTCTCTGAACTTTTTGACGATACACTCGGTTATAAACTTAACTCGCTGGGTTCCGACCTCCCTGAGAGGATGCGGCCTTTGGTCCGTGAAACTCCTGCCGTCGTCAGTCTTGATGAGAAGATAGGCGACATCATACTCCTGACAAAAGGCCAGCTCTTCCAACCACGTCCCAACGATACGCCTCCCTTACCCTCATGGCGCATCGAGGCAGAGATCCTTTGGAATGTCACGCCGCCTTGGGTTATCCTTTTGTTGATAGCAGCAGTCATCGCCATTTTGGTCATTTTGATAAAAAAGAAAGCTTTGCAACCGAATTGCGAATAAATTGTTGTACCTTTGCAGCGAAAAAGGGAAATAGGATATGACAACGACATTGATCATAGGACTGTTGATTCCGCTGCTGGGCACGATGCTCGGCTCGGCTTTTGTGTTCTTTATGCGCGACGAGATGTCAGTAAGGCTGCAAAAGTCGCTGCTGGGTTTCGCATCGGGTGTGATGGTGGCGGCATCGGTGTGGTCGCTGCTGATACCTGCAATGGAGATGGAGGTAGATAGTGGCAAATGGGCTGTATTCCCTGCTGCCGTCGGATTCCTGTTGGGTATGGGTTTCCTGTTGCTGATTGACGAATTGACACCACACCTGCATATTGGCACAGACAAGCCAGAGGGAATGCACTCTCATCTGTCGAAGACCGCGATGCTGGCCCTTGCCGTCACTATCCATAATCTGCCAGAAGGAATGGCCGTCGGTGTGGTGTTTGCAGGAGCGGAGAATGGCGCTGCTCACATATCCTTGGCGAGTGCCGTTGCCGTGTCGTTGGGTATTGCCATTCAGAATGTCCCTGAGGGTGCTATCATTTCTATGCCGATGCGAGCTGCTGGCAATTCACGCTGGCGGTCGTTCATGCTGGGTTCTCTGAGTGGAGCCGTCGAGCCTATAGGAGCAATTGCCGTCCTATTACTTGCTTCTTTCCTCATGCCCGTTCTCCCCTATATGCTTGCCTTTGCCGCTGGAGCCATGTTCTATGTCGTGGTCG
>JAEEGF011891835.1_pt1 | contig 11086 bp, 6 predicted proteins | sample 9134171 | NCBI WGS metagenome assembly JAEEGF01 (sample SAMN16246542, study PRJNA631951) | gut metagenome | biome: gut microbiome; feature: rumen; material: AP-attached | host: Bos | place: Iran: Karaj | collected 2018-10
ACCCGTTCCTCTGGTTTCAGCCGGAACAGGCCGAACACGTCCGTGATCATCTTCCTGACTCCCGTATCCATAAGTGGTTCTACATTCTGAAGAATCCGAAGAAGTACATCACTGCCGCCTGGCGTTTGCTCGACATATCCTCCACACGTCCGATGATTGAGCCGTTCTTGCGGATGTTGCCGTTGTCCTCCACGCGTCCGATGATCGAACCATTCAGGCGTACATCACCGTTGTTTTCAATCCTTCCGATGATAGATCCACGCTTACGGATGTCACCGTTGTTCTCAATACGGCCCTCGATGGAGCCATTCACGCGGATGTCGCCGTTAGACTCGAAGCGGCCCTTGATAGAGCCATTGAGGCGCACGTCACCGTTGGCTTCGATCTGTCCCACGATGGAACCTCCCAAGCGCAGTTTCTGTACGTTACCAGCGTCAGCATTGACGCAAACACCCAACAGCAGCACGAGGGCCACTGCCAGTCTCATCACAAAATTCTTGTTCTGTTTCATTGTTTAATGGTTTAAAATTGAGTTATATGTCATTTACAGTTGAATGCGAGCACTTGGCGGTTTTCGAGCCAGCCTTCCAGACGGTCGCCGATGTGAACAGGACCAACGCCTGCAGGGGTGCCGGTATAGAGCAGGTCGCCCGTCTTCAGCGTGAAGAACTGCGAGATGTAGGCGATGATCTCATCAACGGTGTAGAGCATATCCGAGGTACAGCCCTCTTGCACGGTCTTGCCATTGATGTCGAGGTGGAAGTGCAGGCGCTGGAGTCCGGACTGTTCGCAGGGAGCCTCAGGATCCGTCAACAGTTTCTCCTTGGGCACCCACTCGCCGATGGCGGCAGAGCCGTCGAATCCCTTGCAGATCGTCCAGGGCTGGCCTGCCTCAGAGGCTTTCTTCTGCAGATCGCGGGCTGTGAAGTCGATGCCAATCGTCAGGGCGTCGTAGTAACGGTGGGCAAAGCGCTGGGGGATGTTCTTGCCCAGACGGCAGATGCGTACCACCACCTCCGTCTCGTAGTCGATGCGTCCGAGGTGGTCAGGGATGAAGAAGGGTTTCCCCTGGTTCAGTATCGCCGAGTCCGCCTTCGTAAAGATCACGGGCTCGTCAGGGCGCTTCAGCGTCCCGTGCAGCTCCTGGTTGTGCGCTGCGTAGTTCATTCCTATCGCAAAGATTTTCATAATTCTTCTTTTAATATCCTCATCCTTTATATTCCGTAGGCGTCACTCCAAACTGCTTCTTGAAGACCACGGAGAAGTGGCTCTGGGTACTGAAGCCGCAGAGGTCTGCAATCTCTGAGACGGTATGTTTCCCACTCTTCAGAAGCTCTGCCGCCCGATTGAGTTTGTAGGTGCGGAAGAAGCTGGAGGGTGTCTCACCCGTCAGACCCTTGATCTTATAATAGAGTTTCGTGCGCGAGATGAGCAGTAGCTTCGTGATGCGCGACACGTCGAGTTCAGAGTTCGAGAGCTCTTCCTCCATCAGTTTGTAAAGTTCCTCCATGAAGTGCTTGTCCTGTTCTGAGAGGGCATCTTCCACACTTTCGTCCTCTGTTGTCGTTGCTTTCGTGAGCAACTTCCGCACACGGTCACGGTTTTTCAGCTGCGACTGGATGAGGGCAGAGAGCACGGCTGGCTCGAAGGGTTTCGTCACATACGCATCGGCACCCACGTTGAGGCCCTCCACCTGGTTGTCGGCTGTGATCTTCGCCGTGACGAGGATCACGGGGATATGACAGAGCTGGATGTCCTGCTTGATCTCCTGACAGAGCTGATAACCGTCTTTTCCTGGCATCGCCACGTCGCTGACCACGATGTTCGGCTCGGCAGCGCGCATCTCCTCAAGGGCGGTGTCGGCATCGAGGCAGGTGATGAGGCGGTAGTCCTTCGAGAAGAGCACCCGCATATAGTTGACCACCTCCGTATCGTCGTCAACGATGAGGAGCGTCGGACGCTCGTCTTCCTCGTCAGCCACCTCCACGGGCGTGGGCTCCACGGGCAGGGTGGCATCAGAAGCGAGGGAGGCATCTGCAGCCAGGGGACGACGCTCTTCCTCCGAATAGGCCTCCTCAGCCATAGGATAGACGAGGGTAAAGACGGCACCGGTGCCATCCTCGCGGTTGCCTGCCACGAGGGTGCCGTGGTGCAGTTCTGCCAGGCGACGGGAGTAGTAGAGGCCGATGCCCGTACCCCAGTTGATGATGCCCTTCGTCTGGTTGTCGAGCTGGTAATAGCGCTTGAAGATATTCTCGAGCTGGTTCTCAGGCAGTCCCTTGCCCGTATCGGCCACGGTGATCTTCACCATATTCTCGTACCCCCGCGCCCCCGCGCCTTCGTTCCCTCGGTTGTCCGCCACATCGAGGCTCACGTCGATGTGTCCGCCTCTGGGTGTGAATTTCAGGGCGTTCGAGATGAGGTTTGTGAGAATCTTCTCCAGCTTGTCGCCATCCGTCCACGCCATGAGTGTGTCCTCCATGCCGAAGCGGTTGATGGTGACGGCTCTCTCCTGGGCGTTGTAGATGAAGTAGTCGCACACGCCGTTGATCACCTTCACCACGTCGAGCTGTTCGACGCTCAGCCGCAGTGTGTCGTTCTCGAGCTTGTTGAAGTCCATCAGCTGGTTCACGAGCTTGAACATCCTTTGGATATTGCGGTTGGCGATGGTGAGCAGGCTCTTGTCGTCGCCGCTGAGGCGTTCGCTCTTCACGACCTGGCTCACAGGCCCAGCGATCATCGTCAGCGGCGTACGGAACTCGTGGGCGATGTTGGCGAAGAAACTCATGTTCATCTGGTTCGTGCGCTGCTCCTGTTCTTTCTCCATCTGTGCCTGACGTGCAGCCCGACGTGCAGTCACCACGCGACGGGCATTGCGGTAGAGGTAGTAGGCGAGGGCAGCGGCGAGGGCGAGGTAGATGCACCATGCCCACCAGGCGTTGGCGGGAGCAGGGTCTACGGCCACGCGCAGGGTACGCTCGCCAGTGATGGGCTCGTCGCTGGTGGCGTCGGTGGCTTTCACGCGGAAGGTGTAGCATCCTGCGGGCAGGTTGGCATAGCTGGCGGTATGGGTGTTGCCGGCATCGATCCAGTCGCTGTCGAAGCCGTCCATCTTATAATAATAATGTACGCGTTCATACTCGCCGAAGTCGAGGGCCGTGAACGAGAGGCTGAAGCTGTTCTGGTCGTGAGCAAGGCGTACCTCTTGGCAACTGTCGAGCAGGGCGTCGATGGGGCCGTCGGCAGAAGGGCGCACCAGCTGGTTGTGGATCTTCAGGTCGCAGAGCCGGATGGGCAACTGCCTTAGCGTGTCGATGTCGGCAGGGTTGAACATCGTGATACCGTCAGTACTGCCGAAGACGAGACTGCCGTTGGGCAACTGGCACGAGGCACGGTCTGCGAACTCGTCGCCCCCGATGCCGTCGGCCTTATAGAGCGAGGTGATGCGCCCCGTCTTCCGGTCCCAGCGGTTCAGGCCCTTCATCGTGCTGATCCAGATATTCCCCTGGCCGTCTTCCTCGATGCTGCCCACGTCAGAGCAGGAGAGGCCTGCGATGCGCGTCATCTCGTTGGCTTTCGGGTTGTAGCGCAGCAGTCCGTTGCTCACGGTGCCTATCCACACGTCGCCCTGCGAGTCCTCCAGCATGTCGGTGGGGATGTAGACGCTTCGGCGGATGCACTGTGCCATCGTGGGGATGTCGAGTTCGCTGAGCTTGCCCGTCTGCGGATTCATCTTCGTGATCTTCTGGAAGAAGGCAGAGATGAGCATCTGTCCGTCTCTCAGTTTCAGCAGCGAGGGTATGAAGCAGAAGTCGGCATTAAACGCCTGCTTCACAATCGGCTCCGACTCCTGACTCCTGACTCCTGACTCCTGACTCCTAAACCCTACTATATCATTCGTGCTCGTCGAGACCCACACGGTGCCGTCGTCAGTCTGTTCGAAGTCCATGGCGCCAAGCACGGGTGTCTGGCTGAGTATGGCGAGCCTCCCTCCCTCATAGCGGCACTTCATCACGATGCTGGCCGTGGAGAGCCAGAGCCGTCCGTCACGGTCGCAGAAGATGTGCGTCACGGCGTTCTTCTGTTCGCCCGCCGGCAGCCCTTCGAGGGGGATGAGTTCTGCCTTCTGGCTGTCGAGGTGGTAGACGTAGAGCCCCTTGAGCAGGGTGCTGATCCAGAGGTTCTGCTGTCGGTCTGTGGCGACGGCGAGCACGCTGGAGTTGTCGATCACGCGGTTCAGGTAGCTGTCCGAGCCGCCGAACTTCTCCTTATAGTAGTAGTCGGCGAAGAGTCCCTTGTCGTAGGTGCCGAGCCACACGTTTTTCCGTGAGTCCTGGAACACCAGTGTCACCAGTGCGTCAGGCACGGGCAGCGTGAATCCCGCCTCGCCCTCGCCGTGCAGCGTCTGCGCCAGCAGGTTCAGTCCGAACATCCCGTTCTTCGACGTGCTGAGCAGGATGGTGTTGTCTTCCAGCAGCCTTGCCGCCTGTATGATGCTGTTGTGGGCCGTCAGCCGCGTCTCCATCTCCGTGGGGAGGGGCACGAGGCGCAGCGACTTCGTGTCGAACAGCCGCAGGTTGCCGTAGCCGGAGAGGATCATCAGCCCGTTGGCGAGCATCTCTGAGTAGAAGTAGTACTGGTCGCCCAGCGCCACCTCGCGCTTCAGTTTGAATGTCGAGCTCTCGTAGATGAGGATGCGCTGGCTCTCAGTGATGAGTATCTGGTCTGAGGCGTCAATCACGCAGTTGCCCCACGTCCACTGTTGCCCCGCTGTCTGCCGCGAGATAATCGGGTGGAAGGCCTGCAGCTGGTCGTCGTAGCGAAGCACCTCCGTGCCGTTGTATGCAAACAAGCGTCCGCGGCTGTCCTCGAGCAGCTTCTGTATGTTCAGGTTTGCCGATTTCACGCCGATGCGCTTGAAGCAGTCCCGGCGGGTATAGCGGCAGACGCCGTTCACCGTTGCCACCCAGAGCCGTCCCTGCTGGTCGCAGAGCACGTCCTTGATTTGGTTGTCTGGCAGTCCGGTTGTGTCGTCAGCGCAGAAATACTGGTGATACTCATGCCCGTCGTAGCGGTTCAGTCCGCGGAACGTGCCTATCCACAGTTGCCCGGCCTTGTCCTCCGCGATGCACTGCACACGGCTGTTCGACAGCTCCTGCGCCACTACAAAGCCGTTCTCCTCGTCTTTGTCTCGCTGCTGTGGCGGCTCTGTCTTCTGGCAGGAGAGCAGAACCAGTGTCAGCAGTCCCACCGCTATCTTTATCGTCTTATTCATACGTTATTCACTTTGTTGTGTGCAAAGTTAAGAAAAATAATTGAAAATTGAATTATTGAGAATAAAAAATCCTAAAATCCTATATTCCTTAGGCCTCCAAATCCTCTGATTTGAACAAATCGGAACGGTTTTGAACAAATTGAAACGCCGGAAAACACTTTTGAACACTGGCGACAATCAAAAGAACATGCTGAAATGAGCGTAAAAGGAATAATATCTACTTTTGCACCCGAAATCGGCCGCAAAGGCCAAACGGAATGAAACAATTATACATCTAACATTTTTAAACTAACAATTAAAACTCAATGAAAAAGAGCAGTATTCTAATGATGTTGATGGCACTGTTCGTGTCAGCTACATCCTTCGCCCAGGGAATCAAGGGCACTGTGATTGACGAGCGCGGTGAGGCCGTGATCGGTGCGACCGTCAGCGACAAGGCTGATGCCAAGAACGCCACCATCACCGACTTCGACGGTAACTTCATCATCAACGTGAAGGCCGGACAGACGATCGTCGTCTCCTACATCGGCTACGAATCTCAGGAAGTGGCCGCTAAGAACGGTATGACCATTAGCCTGCAGCCAGACAACAAGGTGCTCGACGAGGTGGTGGTCGTGGGTTACGGTGTACAGAAGAAGAGCTCGGTGACGGGTGCCATCTCGCAGGTGAAGCCCGAGGACATCGAGAACCGTACCATCGCTAACGCCCAGCAGGCTCTGCAGGGCAAGACCTCGGGTGTGCAGGTGATTAGCACCTCCGCCGCCCCGGGTTCATCTCCTACAGTGCGTGTGCGCGGCTATTCCTCTAATGCCAGTTCTAATCCCCTCTACGTCGTCGACGGTGTGCGACTCTCCGACATCAGCGGCATCGACCCCTCGACCATCTCCTCGATGGAAATCCTGAAGGACGCTGCTTCGGCTGCCATCTACGGTGCTGAGGCTGGTAACGGCGTGGTGCTGATCACCACCAAGAAAGGTAAGGCCGGACAGGGCAAGATCGCCTACGACTTCCAGTGGACTGACGAGAGCCTGGCCAAGGTTCCCACGATGCTCAACGCCCAGGAGTATATGAAGTATATGATTGAGGGTAAGCTCTTCACGCAGGAATTCATGGATGAGAACAGATATGGCAACACCGACACGAAGTGGACTGACGTCGCCTTCACCCACGGACACATGCAGAAGCACAACCTCTCGTTCACTGGCGGTAACGACCGCGGCAACTACTATCTGGCCCTCTCTTATCTGAGGAACAACGGTATCGTGAAGGGTGACGCCGACCTCTACAAGCGTCTGACCGCCACCATCAACGGTGAGTATAAGATCAAGGACTGGCTGAAGGTGGGTACCACGAACCAGGTGGAGAAGTACGACGTGCGTTCGGTTTCTTCCAACAATGAATATGGTTCTCTGCTGACGGCTGTGCTGATGATGGATCCGCTGACACCGGAGTCTTACAGCAACGGCGTGCCTGAGACGGTTTCAGACCTGGTCGCTCAGGGCAAGCACCTGCTCCAGGACGAGGACGGCAACTACTACGGCACCTCCCAGTTCTACAAGGGTGAGCAGTACAACCCGCTGGTGATGCGCGACAACAACCTGTCGAAGAATGAGGGCTTCAACGTGACGGGATCTATCTATGGCGACTTCACGCTCATCCCCCATGTGACCGTCACCTCCCGCTTCGGCTATCGTCTGGGTGGCACGCGCAACGCTTCGACGAGCCTGCCCTTCTACGGCAACTCCACACAGAACCGCGACTACGTGAGCCAGAGCAACACTTCGAGCACCTCTATCTATTATCAGTGGGAGAACTTCGTCAACTACATGCAGACCTTTGCCGACAAACACACCGTCAGCGCCATGGCCGGTATCTCGTTCCAGGACAGCGACTATGATTTCGTGACGGGCAGTCTGAGTGACAACGGTGAGGACGCCCTGCTGAAGAACGATCCGCTGTTCTACTATCTGAACTATGCCAACGCCTCGGCTACAAAGGGCGTGAGCGGTGAGACCACCAACACCACCAAATATTCTTACTTCGGCCGCGTGGGCTACGACTTCATGGGCCGCTATCTCTTCCAGGCTTCGCTCCGTGCTGATGCCGCCGACCTCTCGAAACTCTCCAAGAAGACCCGCTGGGGTTACTTCCCCGCTGTGTCAGTAGGTTGGACCATCAGCGAAGAGAAATTCTTCAATCCGATTAAGAAATGGTTTGACAGCCTGAAGTTCCGTGCCTCCTGGGGTCAGAACGGTAGCCTCTCCTCATTGAGCGGTTATCCCTACAGCACCGACATGACGCAGGGTGGTCTCTACCCCTTCACCAGCGGTATCCAGTACACTCAGGCTGCTACCCCCACGTCGATGGGTAACGACGATCTGAAATGGGAGACCTCTGAGCAGCTGAACTTCGGCTTCGACGGTATCCTCCTCGGCGGACGCCTGACCTTCGGCATCGACTACTTCATCAAGAAGACCAAGGACCTGCTCGTATCAGGAACCACACCGTCGCTCATCATCGGTGGTACGACATCACCCATCAACGCCGGTAACGTGGAGAACAAGGGCTTCGAGCTCGAGCTCGGCTGGCGCGACCATATCGGTGATTTCAACTATAGCGTCCGTGGTAACTTCTCGACGTTGTCGAATGAGGTGACCTTCCTTGATCCTTCACTCGTACGTCTGGGCGGTACTGGTTTCCACACCTATACCATCACCTACTTCGAGAAGGGCTATCCCGTGTACTACTTCCGTGGCTATCAGTTCGATAAGATCAATCCTGAGACCGGTGATCCGATGTTCAAGGACCTGAACGGTGACGGTGTGGTAAATGACGACGACCGTACTGATATCGGCAACGCCATTCCCAAAGTGACCTACGGTCTCACGATTACTGCTGCCTACAAGGGCTTCGACCTGACCATCTTCGGCACAGGTGCTGCAGGCAACAAGATCTTCAACTGTATCAACCGTCCGGACTACGCCACCTCCAACAAGATGAAGGAAGTGTTGTATGAAGACCGCTGGACGGAGAGCAACAAGAGCGGCACCAAGCCCCGTGCAGGTGCTAACGATATGGATAAGTACGCCGACTCTGACGCCATGGTCTACAGCGGCAACTACTTCAAGTTCAAGCAGATTCAGCTGGGTTACACCCTGCCGAAGAACCTGCTGAGCAAGGTCGGCATTTCCCACTGCCGTGTTTACGGTTCTCTCGACGACTTCTTCACGATCAGCAGCTATCCCGGCTTCGATCCCGAGGCTTCGGCCAATGCCCTCTCTGGTATGGGTATCGACAAGGGCGCTTATCCTACATCTAAGAAGTTGGTGCTGGGCTTCAACGTCGAATTCTAAGCCACAGATTTCACAGATTATCACAGAAGATTTGATTATCACAGATAAAAAAGACAGTTATGAAAAAGAATATTTATAAAATGGTTGTGGCAGGAGTATTCTCTTTCCTCCTTCCTCTTTCCTCTTATCTCTTCGTAAGTTGCTCCAGTGAGCTCGACATCGAGAAGCACGGCAACATGGGTAGCATGGACACATACTACACCACTGACGAGAATGTCAACACCGCTTCGGCAGCTCTGTACCTGTCGATAAGGTCGAACTACTTCACCTGGTATTTCCTCAAGAATCTGCTTTCAGACGATGTATGGTGCGGCGGCGGTCAGCGTGGTGACAACGGTGAGATGGAGAAACTCAATGAGTACACTTACGACTCGAATCACAGTTCGGTAGAGGGCGTCTATTCCGGCTTATACTCTGTCATCTACAACGCCAACTTGATCATCGACATGACCCAGGGCGACACCCCCGTCATGAAGCACGCCATCAACGAGGCCAAGGTGCTGCGTGCATGGGCTCACTTCGAACTCGTCAGCCTCTGGGGCACCGCTCCGAAGGTGGACCATCTGCTGGCATCCGATGAGTACCGTCAGGCTAACAGCGACCCCGCAGAGACATGGGCTTTCGTGGAGCAAGACCTGACTGAGGCCATCAACAGTGGTACACTGCCCTCTAAGACCAGCGTCAATGACGCGGAGACAGGTATACGTGCCACCAAGGAGTTCGCACAGGCACTGCTGGGTAAGGCTTACCTCTTCCAGGGTAAGTACAGCGAGGCTGCCTCGATGCTCGACAACGTGATCAACTCTAACAAGTACGCCCTCTTCTCTGGCGAATATGACCAGCAGTTCCACGCCGCCGCCAACAACAACTGTGAGTCGGTGTTCGAACTCCAGAAGCGTTACGACACAGAGCAGATGTGGAACCAGATGGACATGGTGTACATCATGCAGGGCTGGCGTTCTGACAAGCTGAAGTATAAGGGAACGGCTGCCGATGTGCTCGCTACGGGTACATACGGCTTCCTGAACCCACGTAAGTCGCTCTATGATGCCTTCGTAGAGTGGGAGGGTGCCGACGGATACCGTCTGAACAAGAGCGTGCTGACCTATCAGCAGCTCCAGGAACTCGGTGTGAGTATCTCAGGTAGTAACGCCGTCTATGGTGACGAGGGTTACTTCTACTGGAAGACGCAGTCATACAAGGAAGACTGTGTGACGGATATGTCGTTCTTCCAGGCCGGACAGTTCATCGACCTGAAGATCATGCGCTATGCCGAGGTGCTGCTGATGGCTGCCGAGGCTCAGTTGCAGGCTGGCAACAGCGGCAAGGCCCTCGACTACATCAACCAGATCCGTACCCGTGCCCAGGAGCAGCCGCTGACAGCTGTCACCCTCGATGACATCAAGACGGAGAAGCGTCTGGAACTCTGCTGTGAGGCCATCCGCTATCAGGACCTCGTGCGCTGGAACGATGCCAAGAGCGCCATGGCTGAACAGGGAAAGCAGGTTCCAGCCTTCACCACTGACGGTGTACAGTGGAACTGGCAGAACTCGGTCTATGGTTTCAAGGACAAGCACATGCTCCTGCCCATCCCTCTCAAGGAACTCGAACTCAATCCTAACATGAAGCAGAATCCCGGTTGGTAAATTTTAACTAATAATGGTGCAGGGATTTCAAAAAACATTTGTATCTTTGCACCATGAATAACTAAATTATGAGAAAGATGAAGAAATTATTCGTAATCGCTGCCCTCTGTCTGACGGGCATGGCAGCACAGGCTCAGCAGAACCTCAGCTGGGGACAGGGCCCGCAGGTGGCTTCGCCCGTAGTGAATGCTGACAATACCGTCACCTTCAACATGATTGCCCCACAGGCACAGAAGGTGGAGATCACTGGCGACTTCCTCCCCCCGAAGAAGGTTGAGTTTGGTGGCAACACCTACGACGCTCCTGGCGTGGTGGATCTCGTGAAGGACGACAAGGGCGTGTGGAGCTTCACCTCCGAGCCCCTGAAGCCCGAGCTCTATACCTACAATATGATTGTGGACGGTGTGAAGATCATCGATCCGCTGAATGTCTACAACATCCGCGACATCAACAACTTGTTCAGCGTGCTGCTCATCGGCGGCGATGCCCGTGCAGACCTCTACAAGGTGAACAAGGTGGCCCACGGCACCGTGAGCAAGATCTGGTACGAGAGTCCTACGGCAGGTCTGACGCGTCGCTTGACGGTTTATACCCCAGCTGGTTATGAGAAGAGCAAGAAAAAGTATCCCGTGCTCTATCTGTTGCATGGTATCGGTGGCGACGAGAACGCCTGGAGTGAACTCGGACGTGCTGCCCAGATCCTCGACAACCTCATCGCCCAGGGCAAGGCTGAGCCCATGCTCGTGGTGATGACCAACGGCAACATCTCGCAGGAGGCGTGCCCGGGTGTGACCTCTTAGGGCGTCAAGGTG
>JAEEGF010228704.1_pt1 | contig 11085 bp, 7 predicted proteins | sample 9134171 | NCBI WGS metagenome assembly JAEEGF01 (sample SAMN16246542, study PRJNA631951) | gut metagenome | biome: gut microbiome; feature: rumen; material: AP-attached | host: Bos | place: Iran: Karaj | collected 2018-10
CATCATCGAACACAACCTCGATATCCTCAAGAGCGTGGACTACATCTTCGACCTGGGCCCCGACGGCGGCCAGGGTGGAGGCCGGATCGTTGCAGAAGGGACTCCTGAGGAACTCGCCGCTAATCCAAACTCGGTAACGGGGCCTTATCTGAAGGAGGTACTGTAATCTTAGTTTAGCCCTCTGTTGAAGTATTGAAGAATTATTCTTAATTTTGTAAGAATAGTCTTTTTTGGGGGTTATGTCGTCCGGTTGTCAGGTCAGCGTTAAGTCGTTTTGCTTCAATCCGTTCAGGGAGAACAGCTATCTCCTTTGTGATGAGGTGGGAGGCGAGTGCGTGTTCGTGGATCCCGGATGCTATGATGAAGCTGAATCGGAGTCACTGAAATCATTCGTTTCTTCACATGGGCTGAAACCTAACGCCATTTGGCTGACCCACGGTCACTTCGACCACATATTCGGAGTTGCCAGTCTCGCCAGGGACTATTCCATCCCGGTTTACATGTCTTCGGAAGACAAGATGATCCTGAGAAGGGATCCTGTTTATGCGCAGGGAGTCGGACTCAAGGCACCAGACGTGTCATTCGAGACAGAGGACTTGGTGGATGGGCAGATCCTTGCCTCATTCGACAATGGAGGCTTCAAGGTAATCACCACTCCGGGCCACACTCCGGGAGGTGTCTGTTTCTACAGCGAGGAGAACAAGATCCTCTTCTCCGGCGACACGCTTTTTGCCGGCTCGATCGGGAGGACAGACCTGGATGGTGGCGACTATGATAAGGAGATTGTGGGAATAATGGAGAAGCTTATGCTGCTCCCTGGCGACGTGGAAGTCTATCCGGGGCATGGTCCATCCACTTCTATAGCTGAGGAAAGGACGACCAATCCTTTCCTTCAGCCTTTCAACGAACCTTGGGAGAACGAAATCGACTTATGATATGCACATAGGAATTGCTGGAAATATCGGCTGCGGCAAGACCACTCTCACAAGGCTGCTGGCGAACCATTATGGATGGACTCCCAAGTACGAGTCCGTCACATACAATCCTTACCTTGAGGATTACTATAAAGACATCCCTCGGTGGTCCTACAACCTTGAGACCTATTTCCTGGCCCAGCGCTTCAAGGATGTGCTGGAGATTTCAAAGAGCCAGGATGTGATCATCCAGGACAGGACACTCTATGAGGGTGTGTATATCTTCGTGGCAAACAACTATGCCATGGGTAACCTCAGCAAGCGAGACTACGAGACCTACATGGACCTCTTCGGGGTAATGTCTTCCATGGCCGGCATGCCGGACCTGCTGATCTACCTCAAATGTTCGATTCCGCATCTTGTTGCCCAGATCCAGAAGAGAGGCAGGGATTACGAGCAGTCCATCGGACTGGACTATCTGGCCGGCCTTAACGAACGCTATGACAAATGGATTGCAGAGTACAAGGGCAGGGTGCTTACTATCGAGACCGATAACCTGGATTTCGAGAACCGTCCCGAAGACTTTGCATTGATTACTGACAAGATTGACGCCGAACTCTATGGCCTTTTCCCTATTGATAATATTAAATAATTCAAGATATGCACATAGCGATTGCAGGTAACATAGGCAGTGGCAAGACCACCCTCACCAAGATGCTGGCCGCCCACTACGGATGGACTCCCAAGTTCGAGTCCGTCGATTTCAACCCCTACCTTGCCGACTTCTATGCCGACATGGAGCGCTGGTCTTTCAACCTCCAGATCTATTTCCTCAACAAGAGGTTCAAGGATGTGGTGGAGATTTCCCGTTGCAGCGACATTATCATCCAGGACAGGACCATCTACGAGGATGCCCGCATCTTTGCACCGAACCTCCATTCGATGGGACTCATGAGTACCAGGGACTTTGAAAACTATTCAGACCTCTTCGACCTGATGATGTCCCTTGTGAGCAAGCCGGACCTTCTTATCTACCTGCGCTCTACCATTCCCAACCTTGTGGCCCAAATCCAGAAGCGCGGAAGGGACTACGAAAGCAGCATCAGGATCGATTACCTTACCGGGCTCAACAAGCGTTATGAGGACTGGATCAAGGAATATGACGGCCATCTCCTGATCATAAACGTGGATGAAATCAAGTTTGAGAACAAGCCGGAGGATTTCCAGAAGATAACTGACAGGATAGATGCCGAGCTATTCGGCCTCTTCCCTGAAGTGAAGCAGATCGATGAATAAGTTATAAATCTCAATTAATATGAAAAAAGTAATTATTTATGCTGTTGCAGCCGTTGCGCTGCTTGCATGCGCCTCATGCGCAAACAAAAAGAATGTGATCACCGGCCATTTCGATGGCCTTCCCTGTGATTCCCTTAAAGTCGAGGTAGTCGATATCCTCAATGCCAGGGTACCTCTTTCCACTACCATTATACCGGCCACTAACGGAGATTTCACTATCCCGTTCGCCGACACCACTGTCCGTGGTATCATCATCTATTGCCCTGATGACGAGAGGGGCCGTGAGCATGGAGTTGCATCCATCACCTTCGTCCCCGGTGAATATGCCAAACTGAGCGGAAGGCTAGACTCTGTCGTGGTCGATGGTTCCCAGTTCTTCAAGGACCAGAAGGCCTATGCCGAGCTCGTAAAGCCCGACCAGGACAGGATGTCCGAGATAGTTCAGGAATATCGTGCCGCCGCCGATGACGAGGCCAAGTCCGATTCCATCATGAACGTTTACAACGAGGTAAATGCCCATGTCAATTCCCTGACCAAGGATTTCATCAAGAACAATCCTGCCAGCCTGTACGGAGCCACCCTCGTCAGCCGCCTCATCGGTGAGGACGGTAAGGATGCTCTTGAGGTTCTGGATATTATCCCCGAAACTGTGCAGAACGGATATCTTAAGCCCCTGATTGACAGGTCCAGGACTGGTGCCCAGAAGACAAAGGCCAGGGCTGAGGCTGCCGAGAAGGTAAAGGACGGCATGCAGGCTCCTGACTTCACCCTCAAGAATGAGAAGGGAGAGGACTTCACCCTTTCATCCATCTACAACAACGGCCAGTACATCATCCTCGATTTCTGGGGTGAGTGGTGCTACTGGTGCAAGAAGGGTATTCCTGACATGAAGCAGCTCTACAAGGATGCCAAGGGCAAGATCGAGATCCTCAGCATCGACTGCAATGACACCGAGGAGGTCTGGAAGAATGCCATCAAGGAGCATGAGCTTCCTTGGCTGCACGTTTACAACCCCGGTGACGAGAAGACAGACGTTGCCGTCACCTATGCTATCAAGGGCTATCCCACCAAGCTCATCCTCAATCCTGACGGAACTATCAACAAGACAATCATCGGAGAGGATCCTGAGTTCTACACCTACGTCAAGTCCCTCATCGGTAAGAAGTAATAACCATGTCAAGACATATTCCATTCGCCCTCATCCTGGGGGCGGCAATGGTTTTGAATGCGATGTCCGCCGCCGCCCAGGCGGTGGACATCGTGCCTGATGGGGCTTTGCTGAGGGCTCCCTTCTCCTCTCAGGACGAGGAAAGGTTCCGCCAGCCTGACAAGGTCTTCTACCCGGAAACCTGGTTTCACTTCATTGGAGGGAATGTTTCCAAGGAGGGCATAGATGCAGACCTGCAGGCTATCCATGATGCCGGCCTGTCCGGAATCCAGTGGTTCCACGGCTACTTCGGAGGCCCCTGGCCTGCAACCGGCCACCAGCTTACAACCTTGAGCCCCGAATGGGAAGACATGGTTGGCTACCTTGGACATAAGGCAGACAGCCTCGGCTTGAGACTTACTGTCCAGACCTGTCCTGGATGGTCGATGGCAGGAGGCCCCTGGATAACTCCGGAGAATGCAATGAGGGAGATTGTCTGGACAAGGACCGACATTCCCGCCGGCACGAAAGCTTCTTCCTCTCTTGCAAAGGCTGTTTCTGCAGGTGAACCCTGGAGGGATTATCAGGACATCGCTGTCCTGGCTTTTCCCACGCCGCTCGGCGATACAGGAATTCCTCTCCAGCCTACAGTAACCGATGCTGCCGATGATTCCTGGAAAGCCCTTGTGGAAGGACGGAATGTCAAGGGCCTTTCGCTGAAAGAAAGCTCTTCCCACACAGTTACTTTCACCCTTCCGGAAGGAAGTGTGATACGTACCCTAGAGCTGCCCCCTGTGGGAGCCTTCTCACACAACTTCTGCTATGATCCCGGAATTCACGTAAAGCTTACGGCAAAAGTGTCATCCGGAGAAGAGAGAATCCTAGTGGATGCTGACCTTCCCATGAGCAACTGGCAGGACGGTGATCCTTACGACATGGTGTTCGCCTGCAATGAGGTGGAAGGAGCGAAGAGCTATTCATTCACCCTGACCAACGCCCATCCGGCAAGCGTACGGTTCGTACGTTTCCTCTCCGCTGCCCGCAAGAACAGTTGGAGGGGAGAAGCAGGATGGACCTTAATCGCAAAGGAATGGAGTCAGGAGCGTCCTGAACAGAATGCTTTGGCTTACGTCAACACCAAGGATGTCATTGACCTTACGGACAAGATGTCTGCTTCCGGCTCCCTGGACTGGATAGCTCCGGACAATGGATCCCCGGAGGGGAAATGGACGGTGCTCCGTATAGGACATGTAAATTCCGGCCGAAGGAACTCTCCTGCTCCTCCCGAAGCTACTGGATGGGAATGCAGCAAGTTCGATCCCCGAGGTGCTGAAATCCAGTTTGCCAATTATGTGGGCATGCTTCAGGACGGCCCATTGGGAGGTAAGGCTTCAGGCATGCTGATGGACAGTTGGGAATGTCACACCCAGACATGGACTCCAGGCATGGAAGGAATCTTCGAGGAGTCTGCCGGCTATCCATTACGAAGATATCTTCCTGCCCTGATGGGTTATGTCCTTGACGGACAGGATAAGACCAGCAGGTTCCTGATCGACTGGAGGCGCACCGTGAACGACCTCTATTGCGAGAACTTTTTCAAGAAGATGACTGATCTCGCCCACGGCAAGGGCATGAAGGTCCAGTTTGAGACCGCCGGAAGCGATGTGGTGACGATGGATCCGATGGAGTACTTCAAGTACGCCGATGTGCCGATGTGCGAATTCTGGCAGCCTTTTACCGAGGGTTATGTCGGCAATCTGGATTTCAAGCCTATCAAGCCCACCGCATCTGCCGCCCACATCTACGGTAAGCCCAGGGTGGCCGCTGAGAGTTTCACAAGTTTCTCCCTGACTTGGGACGAGCATTGGCAGATGCTCCGGGATGTTGCCAACTTCAACATGAGCGAAGGCGTCACGCACAATGTTTTCCACACCTACACCCATAATCCGCAGGTCGGTTTCCTGCCTCCGGGTACCAGTTTCGGAAGCAATATCGGAACTCCTTTCCTTCGCGGACAGACATGGTGGAAGTATATGTCCTATTTCACAGGCTTCCTGGCCAGGCAGAGCTATCTTCTCGAAAGGGGATTGCCTGTGGTGGACGTCCTTTGGTATCTTGGAGACGAGGTTGGACACAAACCTTCCCAGTACACTGGAAACGGAAAGCGCCAGGAGGGAAACATCCGCTTCCCTGATGGCTACAAGTACGATTACTGCAATCCTGATGTCCTCCTGAACCGCCTTAGCGTCAAGGACGGGAAGATAGTCACTCCCGAAGGGATAGCCTATGAGGTTCTCTGGCTTCCAGAGAGTGGTAGGATGCTTCCTGAGACGGTTGCAAAGATCCGTGGGCTGATCCTGGCCGGTGCCAAGTTCATAGGTAATGCACCTAATGATCCGGCTACCCTTAAAGGCGGGGAAGAGATGCTTCTCCGTTTCGATGAAGAGGTCATCACCCTCTGGGGAGATCTCGAGCCCGGGCGTATCAACAGGATGGGCAAGGGTGCCATCGCAGTGGGGATGTCCCTGGATGACGCTCTGAAAGCTTTCGGACTGCGCCCCCACCTTGTCTGTGAAAACAAAGACCTACTTTGGTCTGAAAGAGAGGCGGATGGAGCCACGTGGTTCTTCATCGCTTCTCCTTCCAACGAGGAATTCCACGGAACTGTCCGGGTCAGGGCCAAGGGAAAGGCTCAGTGGTGGAATCCGGTGGATGGCAGCGTCCGTGACCTGAAAGCACGTGGTTGGGGAAGGTTCAAGAAGATCCATCTCGACCTGGCCCAGGCTGAAGGAGGCTTCATTGTCTTCCGTAGGGACGGTGCTTCTTCCAAAGGAATGGTTGCTGCACCTGGCAACCAGGTAATCAATGTAGGGAACTGGTCCGTTACTTTCCCTGAGGGATGGGGCGCTCCCACCGAACCTGTCCTTCTGGACGCCCTTAAGCCATGGAAGGACCTCGACCTTGGAGAAGAAGGGAAGGCTTTTTCCGGCACGGCCACATATTCAGCGACGTTCAACGTGCCCGCCGGGGCAGTAGGGAAGGAGTTGATTCTCGATCTTGGCAAGGTGGATTTCATCGCCGATGTCAAGGTGAACGGTGAACCGGCAGGTGTCCGGTGGACGGCTCCATATACCCTTCAGGTCGGTAAGTTCGTCCATGAGGGAGAGAACACCCTCACTGTGGATGTTACCGGTACCTGGTACAACCGCCTCGTCTATGATGCAGGACAGAATGAAGAACTCCGCAAGACCTGGACAATTTCCGGTCCTTCCGCGGATGCACCTCTACATGACTCAGGCCTGCTTGGCCCGGTCAAAGTCTGTGTTGGACGTTAACCTATTACAGCACCATTAGTTACGACTTCCTGCGGGGTGACGAAACGCATTGTTCCGTCGCCCTGCTTTGCCATAAGGATCATTCCCTTGGACTCGATGCCGCGGATGACCCTGGGCTTGAGATTTGCCAGGATGCAGATCTGCTTTCCAAGCATGTCTTCCGGAGAATAGTATTCAGCAATGCCGGAAACTATGGTTCTCTTGTCTATTCCGGTGTCGATGGTAAGCTTCAGAAGCTTGTCGGTCTTGGGGACTCTTTCAGCCTCCAGGACTGTGGCTGTGCGGATGTCCATGGCTCCGAAATCCTCAAAGGTTACCTCCGGTTTCTGGGGCTCAACCTTGGCGGCAGCCTCCTTTGCCTCTGCTGCTTTTGCAGCTGCCTCGTTGGCGGCCTTGGTTGCATTCAGCTTGGCAACCTGGGCCTCTACCACACTGTCCTCGACCTTGGCGAAAAGCAGAACGGCCTCACCGAGTTCATGTCCAACAGGCAGAAGGTCTGCCTTCCCCAGATCGTCCCAGCAGAACACCGGCCCTTCTACAAGTTCAGGGGCAGAGAAAGCCGGAGCAGCTGTCGGGCTTAGGCCGTACTCAGCCGCAGCGGAGCGAGGATGGACTCGGCCGGACCCGAGCGGCTGTCCGGCATCTACCGTGTGCAGGGCACGACTCTCGCCCGGTTTGAAGAAGTTGACCGTTGGCTCTCCTTCTCCGGCACGATGGTCGAAACCGGCATTCAGTCCGACATTCAGGATCCCGCGCAGTTTCTCTGCCGAGAACGGAGTGAAAGGCTCGAATGCGATGGCCAGGTTGGCACAGATCTGAAGGGAAGTGTAGAGGATTGAAGCCGTCCTGTCCATGTCGGTCTTGGCGACCTTCCAAGGCTCCGTGTCAGAGATGTACTTGTTGCCAACCCTTGCTATGCTCATAGCATCCTTCAAAGCCTCCCTGAAATGGAAATCCTCCAGATTGGCTTCCAGGCTGCGACGGAGTTCAGGAATCTGAGCAAGGGCTTCGGCGTCAATGGCTTCAGGTTTCAGATTGGCCGGAACCTTGCCGCCGAAATATTTCTGGGTCAGGACCACTGCCCTGTTTACGAAGTTTCCGAGAATCGCAACGAGTTCGCTATTGTTCCTCTGCTGGAAGTCCTTCCAGGTGAAGTCGTTGTCTTTTGTCTCAGGAGCATTGGCGCATAGCACGTAGCGCAGCACATCCTCCTGGCCGGGGAACTCGTCAACATATTCATTGAGCCATACGGCCCAGTTGCGGGAAGTGGAAATCTTGTCGCTCTCGAGGTTCAGGAACTCGTTGGAGGGGACGTTGTCGGGGAGGATGTAGTTCCCGCGTGCCTTCAGCATCGAAGGGAAGACTATGCAGTGGAAAACGATATTGTCCTTGCCGATGAAATGGATCAGGCGAGTGTCCTCATCCTTCCACCACTTCTCCCAACTTTCAGGAAGGAGTTCCTGGGTGTTGGATATGTAGCCGATAGGAGCGTCGAACCAAACATAAAGGACCTTGCCTTCGGCGCCTTCCACGGGCACGGGAACACCCCAGTCGAGGTCGCGGCTGACGGCTCTGGGCTGCAGGCCTCCGTCCAGCCAGGACTTGCACTGACCATAGACGTTCGACCTCCACTCCTTGTGGTTCTCGAGGATCCATTCACGAAGCCAGGGCTCGTACTGGTCCAGGGGAAGATACCAATGGGAAGTCTTTTTCTTTATGGGCTGGGCGCCACTGAGCTTGGATTTCGGATCTATGAGTTCCTCAGGGCTCAAGGTGCTTCCGCATTTCTCGCACTGGTCACCATAGGCGTTTGGATTGCCGCATTTGGGGCAGGTTCCGACGATGTAGCGGTCAGCCAGGAATGTCTTCGCTTCAGGATCGTAATACTGCTCGCTCTCCTTGGTGATGAACTTTCCCTTGTCATAGAGTTCACGGAAGAACTCGGAGGCATTCTTGTGGTGTACCTTCGAGGTAGTGCGGGAATATATGTCGAAATTGATTCCCAGCCTTGTGAAAGAATCCTTGATGATGCCGTGATACTTGTCCACTATATCCTGCGGGGTCACTCCGTTGGCGCGTGCCTTTATGGTGATCGGCACACCGTGCTCATCGGAGCCGCAGATGAAGAGGACATCCTTTCCCCTCATCCTGAGATATCTTACATATATGTCGGCGGGCACATAGACTCCGGCCAGATGGCCGATATGCACAGGACCGTTGGCGTACGGCAATGCGCATGTCACAAGCGTTCTCTTGAAGTTCTTTTCCATTGATGAATATCTCTTTGACCCGCAAAGTTAGCAAATTCCACCGGATGTTTTCACAAGGAATGTTATTTGTAGGAATTACATGACGTTAAAATGTACATAAGATGACTCTCCGCCTGTCCTTAGCATGTCTCCTGATGGCATCTTCAGTCTGTGCCTTCTCCCAGACAAAAACCACTGACATCAACAATCTCTCCGACGACATGGGTTTCTATGTGGGAGCCTATGTGCCCATGTACAAGGGGCAGGAGGCTGATGTTACACTCGGATTGACATACGGGTATTTCAACACGGACGGATTGGGTTACAGAGCCGGTTTCCAATATACCTATAGAGTTGCCGAGATTGACAATTCCTTCGGTTTTCCGGTTGCATTTGCCTACCGGACAAAAGCACTTTCTTCCGAGGGAAGGCTTAGAAGGGGTGCAATAGCTGCCGGAGAGACTTTTGGCTATGAGGCTATCATGGGGTACCGTGATCCGCTCAGGGGAGCATTGGCCAGTTTTATCGCCAACCTGTTCAGCCAGATGGAATTCTTTGTCGGTGCTACTCCCGGTTACATTTCAGGAGAAAGCACCCCTGTCTCTACGGCATGGTATAAAAGAGGGGCGGATAATATCCAAGAGAACACTTGGACTGAACGTAATGGCAATTTCTCATTATTTTTGGATGCCGGGGCCTGTGCCAATTACCGGATCTGGAGGTTTGACCTTAAGCTAAGTCCGGCTTTTCATTACAACCTGACACGGAACTATGTCCTGCATACCGACACCATTACTTTCGAGAACGGGAGTGACGTAGGGTTCATGGAACCTTCCGAGAAAGCCCTCCGCTGGTTCTTCTCCATGACCGCCGGCCTCTCCTTCAGGTTCTGAGAGCTTGCCGGGACTATCTCTCCCGGCCGAGGCGGACGCGGACGGCCTTGAGGGCCTTGCGGATGCGGACAAGATCCTGCATGACCTTCAGTTCTCCGTCTGTGTCGGAAATGGCCTGTGCCTTTCTCAGCTCCTCCTTCAAAGAGTACTCCCTGTCTTCCAGGCGGCAGGACTGGAACACAAGGATCGCCTTGGGGACATATTTCGTGAGCCATGATCCTTTGGACATCATCGCATCGCGCAGGTTCTTGATGCTTAGCTCATAGCGTTCGTCTGTGGAAAGCTGTGCGGTCACGAAGGCGATCGTCCTGTCTTCTCCGTCAAGCAGGTGCTTGACTATTTCGTCCTGCGAGTACCCGTCATAGTAGCCTTGTGAATATGCCTCATAGGTTTTCCTGTAGGCTGAATTGGCAAATCCGGCCTCGTCGCCGGAGAGGGCCTGGTCAATGAATTCGAAGACGGTCTCCCTTTCCCCTTCCTCCTCGTTGTAGAATTCGGAATCACTCTGGAAATCGAGGGTTGTGGTTCCGTAGGTCAGGATGAAGTTTAGGAGGTCGCGCTCAGCCTTGGCCATTATCCTGTTCTCTTCAAGGGCTGAAAGGCCTACGACGGGTGTGGACGGCCCTTCGACAGGCTCAGGTGCCGTGTTTGCTGCAGCATCCTGGCTTAGGCCGGGCCCGTAGGACTGTCCGGCGAACCCGTCAGTCCGTCGTTCGGCTGCCTTCTTTTCTGCGATTATGCTTTTGGAACGGGTGGCTCCTACCCTTTCTTCAAGGGCTTCTCGGCGGATCTCGAATTTACGGCTGAGGAAGTCTATGTAGGTCTCCCTTTTTACAGCATCGGGAATGTCGGCAACAGTATCGGCGATGTCATTGATCACGACAGCCCTCTTTAGCGGGTCATTCCCGGCATCTGCCATCAGCAGGGAACTCTTGAAATCCACGAAATCCTGTTCCGAAACGGCCAGGAACTCCTCCACTTCAGCCAGGGTGTGTTTCCTTGAATATGAGTCCGGATCATCCCCGTCGGGAAGCAGTACCACCTTCACGTCCATTCCCTGCCTGAGGAACATGTCGATTCCCCTGAGCGCAGCCTTGACTCCGGCCGGATCGCCGTCATACATGATGGTGACGTTCTTGGTGAACCTTCCGATCAGACGTATCTGTCCCTCAGTCAAAGCTGTTCCGCTCGAGGCCACCACGTTAGTGATTCCGAGCTGGTGCATTGAGATCACGTCCAGATAACCCTCCA
>JAEEGF010625459.1_pt1 | contig 11085 bp, 9 predicted proteins | sample 9134171 | NCBI WGS metagenome assembly JAEEGF01 (sample SAMN16246542, study PRJNA631951) | gut metagenome | biome: gut microbiome; feature: rumen; material: AP-attached | host: Bos | place: Iran: Karaj | collected 2018-10
TATCTTGGCTTTATGGCTACTACGCAGAAATACATGCGCAGACTCCCCGGCCGGATCGTGGGTGAAACAACGGACAACGCGGGGAATCGGGCCTATGTCTTATCCCTGCAGGCGCGGGAACAGCATATCCGCAGAGAAAAGGCCGGCAGCAACATCTGTTCCCACGAAGCGCTCTGCGCCCTGACCGCAAGTGTCTACCTTGCCGTTATGGGTCCGGACGGACTGGCGGAGGCCGCAAGTTCATCGATGGCAAAAGCACATTATCTCTGCGAACAGCTTTGCAGCCTTCCGGGGATCAGCCGCCGTTTTGAAGGAGAATTCTTCCATGAATTTCTCCTCGATATGCCAAAGCCTGACAAAGTCCTGGCCGCTCTGGACGAAAAAAACATTTTAGGCGGTCTCCCATATGCGGACGGCGTCCTTTGGTGTGTGACGGAAAAAGTTTCGAAGGAAACGCTGGATGAAGTTGTTTCTATCGTAAAGGAGGCGATTGCATGAAGCTGATTTTTGAAAAGAGCGTGCAAGGCCGCCGTTGTTCGATCCTTCCTGCCTGTGATGTACCTCCGACCGAAATGCCTTCCTCTCTGAAAAGAGAAACAGCTCCCATGCTTCCGCAAATGAGTGAAACCGATGTTTCCCGCCATTATACGGAGCTCTGCAAACATGTGCATGGCGTTAATTGCGGTTTCTATCCTTTGGGTTCCTGCACCATGAAGTACAATCCCCGCATTGATGAGGAAATGGCTTCCCTCCCCGGTTTTACTGCAATCCATCCTCTGGCTCCCGAGTCATCTGTTGCCGGTTGCATTGAAGTTCTTGAAACCGCAAAAAAATATCTTTGCGAAATCACCGGTATGGACGGCATGACTTTCCAGCCTGCAGCAGGTGCGCACGGAGAATTCACCGGTGTTTTGCTCATCAAGCAGTATCACGACAGCAGAGGCGATCAAAAACGCACCAAGATCATTGTACCTGACTCCGCTCACGGTACCAATCCCGCCACGGCGGCCATGTGCGGTTATCAGGTGGTGAATATTCCTTCTGCGCCTGACGGATGTGTTGATCTGAATGCCTTAAGAGCGGTCCTCGGCGAGGATACGGCAGGTCTTATGCTCACCAATCCGAACACAGTCGGCATCTTTGATGAGAACATTCCGGAAATCACACGGCTCGTTCATGAAGCCGGCGGACTTTGTTACTATGACGGAGCCAATCTGAATGCAGTCATGGGTGTCGTACGTCCCGGAGATATGGGCTTTGACTGCGTCCATCTTAATCTGCATAAGACTTTTGCGACTCCGCATGGCGGCGGAGGTCCGGGGGCGGGAGCAGTCGGCTGCAAATCGTTCCTCGTTCCGTTTTTGCCTCACTACGCCTTAATGGAAGAGGAAGGGCATCTTCAGGTCCGCAGTTTTATGGGGAACTTTTTAGTGGTCGTTCGTGCCTTGACATATCTGCTGACGCTTGGAAGAGAAGGAATTCCGGGAGCAGCTAAAAACGCCGTCCTGAACGCCAATTATCTGATGGCTCGGATCAAAGGCACCTTCACTCCTGCTTTTGACCGGATCTGCATGCACGAATTTGTTCTGGATCTGTCCGAATATAAAAAAGCGACTGGCGTATCCGCTCTGGATGTTGCCAAATCGCTTATCGACTACGGCATGCATCCTCCGACAATGTATTTCCCGCTCATCGTTCATGAAGCGCTTATGCTGGAACCAACGGAAACGGAAAGCAAAGAAACGCTGGACTGGGCGGCAGAGGTCTTCCGTACTCTTTATGAACTCGGTTACAAGGATCCCGGATACATGCACGAAGCGCCTCACGCTGCTCAGATCGGCAGACCAGACGAAGTAAAAGCTGCCAGAACTCCTGTTCTCCGATACACCCGTTCATGATCGAAACGCTTAAAACCTATGAAAGCGGATCATTCGATCCTTATTTCAACTTAGCTGTGGAGCAGCACCTGCTGGAAACCGTCGAAGGCGGGTGCTGCCTTTTGTATCTGTGGCAGAATGAAAATACTGTGGTCATCGGACGGAATCAGAATCCCTGGGCAGAATGCCGCGTCTCTCTTCTGGAAGAGGAAGGAGGCCACCTTGTCCGGCGTCTTTCCGGAGGCGGTGCCGTATTTCATGATCATGGAAATCTGAATTTCACTTTTTTAGTCCAGACCTCAGACTACGATCTTGAAAAGCAGCAACGGGTTCTTCTGACCGCATGCCGGCAGTTCGGTATCTCTGCCGAACTGTCCGGGAGGAACGATCTGACCGTCGGCGGACGCAAGTTTTCCGGAAACGCATTTTATAGAAGCGGAAACCGTTCCTACCACCACGGAACACTGTTGGTCGATGTGGATGGAAACAAGCTTTCCCGTTACCTTACGCCGGGAAAAGCAAAGCTGGAATCGAAAAGCGTTTCCTCTGTCCGTTCCCGGGTCGTAAATCTGAAAGAACTCTGTCCGGCAATCACGATCGATGCGTTGAAAGAATCTTTGATAAATGCATTCGAGCAGGTCTATGGGCTGAAAAGCCATCCATTGGTTTTGTCGGAAGAAGATCAAAAAAAGATCGACGAATTAAAGGCTTTTTATATGAGCCGGGCATGGTGCTGCGGAATCCGGCTTCCTTTCACTTTCCGATGCGAGAAACGGTTTCCCTGGGGGAATATCGAACTGCAGCTGCTGGTAGAAAGCGGGATTGTCCGGCAAGCCCGGATCTATTCAGATGATATGGATTCCTCTTTTCCTCCGGCTCTGGAAAAAGTTCTCGAAAGCTGCCCATTTTCCTCTTCCGTTCTTTCATCCCGCGTACAGCAGGCTGGTATTATTCACTCTGAAGATATCTGTACTCTATTACAGCAACAGGAGATATAAACATGTTTGATTACGATCTAATAGTTATCGGCGCAGGTCCCGGCGGCTATGAAGCTGCCCTCCATGCCTCAAAAGCCGGTCTGAAAACTGCAGTGGTAGAGCGCCGCGAAGTTGGAGGCACCTGTCTTAACCGTGGCTGTATTCCCACCAAAGCCCTGCTCCATGCCTCCGCAGTATTTGAGGAAGCAAAGGAAGGAGCTTCCATAGGGATATCAGCCGACGGACTTTCCTATGACCTTCCTTCTATGTATGCCTATAAACAGCAGGTTGTGGAGAAGCTCCGTTCCGGTGTGGAAAGCCTTCTGAAAAGCACAAAAACAGCTCTTCTACGGGGAACCGGTACTGTGGCAGCGCCTCATACAGTTACCGTTTCGGGGGAAAGCGAAGGAGTCTATACAGCTCAGAACATTCTTCTTGCCACAGGCTCTGTTCCCGCAAGGCCTCCTATCCCCGGGCTCGAACTTGACGGAGTTATGACTTCCGATGAACTGCTTGACGGCATTTCCGGTGACTTCCAATCGATTATCATCATCGGAGGCGGGGTCATCGGCATGGAATTTGCCACTTTCGTTACCGACCTTGGTATCAATGTTACCGTCATAGAGGGTTTGGATCGTCTTCTTCCTGCCATGGACCGTGAACTGGGACAGAATCTTACAATGATCATGAAAAAGCGCGGTGCGGCAATTTACACCGGGGCTATGGTAAAAAATCTGGAAAAAGCTGAGTCCGGTCTTCAAGTGAACTTTGAATGCAAAGGCAAACCGATCAGTGTTGTCGGCGAGAAAGTACTCTGTGCCATCGGCCGCCGCCCGTATACAGATGAATTGTTTAAGAATGATATGCTTCCCGAAATGGACGGTCGTAGGATCAAAGTAAACGAACGGTTTGAGACCAGTCTCCCGGGCATCTGGGCAATCGGGGATGTTTCTTCTCCCGTGCAGCTTGCTCATGTCGCCACCGCGCAAGGTATTTTTGCCGTTAATGAAATGATTGGAAAACGAAGTGATTTCCGTCTTTCTCTCGTTCCCGGATGCGTATATACCCGTCCGGAGATCGCTACCGTCGGCCTTACGGAAACAGAAGCAAAAGCGCTGGAAATCCCCGTCAAAACAGGAAAAGCCATCATGTCATCTAACGGCCGCACTGTTATCATCAACGGCGACCGTGGATTTATGAAACTGATTGCTCACGCTGAAACAAAGCACCTTCTGGGAGCCCAGCTCATGTGCACAAATGCTTCCGACATCATTTCTCAGCTTTCAGAAGCAATTGCATGTGGTCATACTCCAATGGATCTCCTTCAAATCATACGCCCGCATCCTTCCTATGATGAAGCATTAAGTGCTGCTTTGCGCGATCTTTGTTACAAACTTGACCCGGATTATTAATAGTTTTCTGACATAATTACAAAGGCCGTGGCAACGATTGCGGGGTATCTTTTCAGCCGCATTCCATTCTTTACAAAAAAGAGAGCTCTGTTTCAAGCTCTCTTTGAATTGTTTTGGGGAATATTACTTTACTGTTTATCTCCTGTCTCTTTCTTACAGTACTTTTGAGAGGAAAAGCTGCGTTCTTGGATTTTTAGGATGTTCGAACAGCTCTTTCGGCGTATTTTCCTCTATCATTTTACCTTCATCCATAAAGATTACCCTGTCGGCAACTTCTCTGGCAAACCCCATTTCATGCGTGACTACAACCATTGTCATGCCAAGATCTGCCAACCTCCGCATAAGATCAAGCACCTCCCCAACCATCTCCGGATCAAGGGCAGACGTCGGTTCATCGAACAGCATGACTTCCGGTTCCATTGCCAATGCACGAATAATCGCGATCCTCTGTTTCTGACCGCCTGAAAGCATGTTGGGATAGGTGTCCGCTTTATCGGAAAGCCCAATTCTCTCAAGCAGCTCCAGAGCTTTCTTCTTTGCTTCAGCCTTGGTGCGTTTTTTCAGTGTCACCGGTGCCAGCATGATATTCTGAAGCACGGTCTTATGCGGGAACAGATTGAAATGCTGGAACACCATTCCCATCTTCTGTCGCTGTTCATCGATATTGACTTTTTTCCCCGTTAATTCTACGCCATTGAACAGAATCGTTCCTGAAGTCGGTATTTCCATGAGATTGAGACATCTTAGAAGTGTGGATTTTCCACTGCCGCTCGGTCCGATAATCGCCACGACTTCACCGGCTTTGATTGACAAGTCGCAATCTGTCAACGCTTTTACATTCCCGTCAAATACTTTTCCGAGGTTTTTTGCACAGATAATCTCATGCCCGATCTCCACGACGCATCCGCCTTTCAATTGCCTCAATTCCCTTGGATGCCGGGAAGTTGATCAGAAAATAGATAAACGCAGCCAGAACATACGGTGAAAGTGTTTTGTAAGTTGTCGTTGCAACCGTTTTTGCGCCCCAAATCAGCTCTGCCATTCCCAGAATCGAGCAGATAGAAGATTCCTTCACCATCGTGACCAATTCATTGGCTAGCGCAGGAAGAATATTCTTAATCGCCTGCGGCAACACAATCAGCTTCATTCCCTGAAACTTGGATAACCCAAGAGATCTTGCCGCTTCCATCTGTCCGGCATCCACTGCCAGAATACCTGCGCGGAAAATCTCAGCGACATACGCCGAACTATTCAGAGCCAGCGCAACAACACCCGGAATAAAACGGGAAATATCGATAAATCCGAAAATTGTATAAGGCTGGATTTTTATAACAGAGAAAAGACCGTAATAAATAATATAAAGCTGCACCATCAGCGGAGTGGAACGGAACACAGCTATATATGCCCCGGATAACCATTTTACCGGTTTCCATTTGCTCAGACGCATCAAGGCAAGCAACAGTGCCGGAAGGACTGCCATCGCAACGGATACGACTGAAAGGAGCAGGGTGTATTCCACACCCTGCACAAAGAATGACAAATACTTCGGTAAAAATGAGAAATTAAAGAAGTTAGACGGTGACATTCCGTCAAACAGACCGTACAGCATGGCTTTTATTCAATCGCCTGATCGGAAAGCGCGTCTGCAGCTTCAGAAAATGCCTGAATCTGATTTGCTTCCAACAGCTTTGCAATCGTTGCATTGATTGAATTCAGCAATCCTTTCGGATCACCTTTTTGTACTGCTACACAATAAGGATATGCGTCCCCAAGGCTGACATTTGAGACAACCAGATCACTGTTGCTCTCCGCGTACTGCAGAGCTACCGCGCCATCCAGAAGAATTGCATCAACCTTGTCATATACAAGCTGATTGACCAGATCATTTACCGATGTCAATGCTACCAGGTTTGCGCCCGGAAGATCGCTTGTTACGAGATCCGCCTTGGTCGTTCCGGTCTGTGCGCCAACGGATTTCCCCGAAAAGCTTTCAACGCTTGTATATTCAGCTGTCTTTTCTGCTTTGACCAGAATCATCGGGGGGTAATCCGTATAATACGGATTGGAGAAGTCTGCAGCTTCCAGTCTCTCCGGAGTTTCTTCAATCGCTGCAATGACAATATCCACATCGCCTTTCTGAAGGGCTGCCATCAGGCTGTCAAAGTCCATGTTCATAACCGACAGCTCTTTGTTCTGGTCTTCTGCAATTGCCTGCGCCAGCGAAATATCGATTCCTACATATTGCTGCTGTCCCTTTTCATCCAGAACGATGAATTCGAACGGGGGATAGTCCGCAGATGTCCCGAGAATGATTTTATCCTTAGCAGCTGCAGGCGCCGAACAGGCAATTGCCCCCAGGCAAAGAACCGCTGCAAGAAGAATTATAAAAAACTTTTTCATATTGAATTACGCTCCTTTATTGGAATTGACGCCAGTATACGCCTTTCAAGTTTGCTTGTCAATTATATTTATGCATTATTAGTGTATTTTTATTTATTTTTTACGTTCTTATCATTGATATTTGTTGATTTTATGCATTTTCGGTGATATGATTTCTTCGTATTAAATAAAGAGGTTGTTTCCATGGAAGATTCCATTTCCTTTTCAAGACTCATTGTCTCGCTCTCTGCGATTCAGAAAAACACTGCCGGCATTATCTCTCATCTCCCATGTGGGGCAAAACTGATTCCGGTTTTAAAAGCTGACGCTTACGGTCTTGGTCTGGTTCCTGTCGCAAAAGCATTATGTTCTTCGGACCGAATCGCAGGCTTTGCTGTTGCATATATAGAGGAAGGTCTTCAGCTTCGGAACAGCGGTGTTTCTCTCCCCATTTTTATTCTCGGACCGGCTCTTCCCTTTCAGTATAAACCGGCAATTCTTTCCGATCTCACCTTGACCGTCGGAAGCCTTTCCGATCTCTCACTTATGTCACGTGCAGCCGAAGCGCTTGAAAAAAAAGTCTCTGTGCAGATTAAATTTGACACCGGTCTTCATCGCTTCGGAATAAGCCCCGATGAATTAAATCCTCTTATTTCCGCTCTTAACTCTTGCAGCCCATTCTGCTCTCTGAAAGGAACCTATTCCCATTTTGCAGATCCTTTCGATGCGGACAGATGTAAAGCCCAATTTCAAAGCTATATGGCCTTATCAGACGCTTTGGAATCGCATGGGTTTTCGATTCCTCTCCGCCACATCTGTGACTCTGCAGCAAGCGAGTTGTATCCGGAATATGCTCTGGACGCGATCCGGGTCGGAAGAGGTCTGATGTGGGACAATCCTGCCCTACCAAACGGGAACATTCTCGAAGCTGCCACTTTGCAGACCGTTGTAACCGGTATCTGGCATCGCAAAGCAGGTGAAAAAATCGGATATGGAGACGGCTTGACCCTTTTAAAAGATACCCGCATCGCTTCCATCGGAATCGGCTACGGAGATGGAATCGATCTGAACGCCGTCAGACAGCATCTTCCGGTTCTCCTTCATGGACAGGCCTGCTCTCTTTTATATAGCTTTATGGATCATACGCTTGTCGATATCGGTGACCTACCATGTGCACCGGGAGATATGATAACTTTCTTCGGATATGACGAGTCAGGCATTTTTCTCAGCGCTCAAATGCAGGCAGCAGCCTGCGGTGCCAATGAAGCCTGTGCATTTACGACTGCTCTTCTCCCTCGAGTCAAAAGAGTTTATACTTTTTGATCCGATTATCGTTCTCTGCTTTTTCTATGCATTCCATTTTCCATGAAGATGCATGAAATACGAATAAATACTGTATCTTTGTCTTTTCATGCATCATGTATTACTCGTATATACAACCACCCTTATGCGGTGGATAACCTGTTTTTTGCCCATATTTCGCACCTCTGAGTGTGGATAACTCTGTGGATGATGTGGATTAATATGCAAATTCAGCCTTTTTTCATGCTCTTGCATATGCATTAATGCTTTTTGCATAACCATTTTCTGTTGGTCATTAAGTTGATCACATCAAAATTCAATTAACATTTTTCCGAACAAAAAACAGGAGATGACTATTTCATCTCCTGTCTTGTTGTTCCCTATGTTTTAGTTCCAGATTCTATATGCCATCAGGAAATGCTGCTTCCAATAGGAACCGGAAAGAACCGATTTTGTGATTCTGACCTGTCCTGCACCGCTGGAAGCGTCGATCATCTTTCCGTTTCCGAGATAGATTCCGACATGCCCTACCGACATGCTGCTTCCCTTAAACACCATAATATCCCCGCGTTTGAATTCTCCCCATCCGGTGATTCTCTTATACTTGGAGCAGGTCCTCCAGGTAATACTGGTCATATATCCCTGTTTTACGCCGGCCTTGTTCAAACACCAGTACACAAAGCCGGAACAGTCGAATCGATTCGGGCCTTTCGCACCGCGTACATATGGACATCCCAGTTTGCTTTCGGCAATTTGAATCAGCTTTTCGACCTTTGCCGCAGATGTATTCGGCGTTGCAGTCGGTTTGGCAGTCGGCTTGGCGGTTGGTTTCGGAGTCGTTTTGCCGCCGGGCTTGCTTGTTGCTTTCGGTGTAGTCTTGCTTCCGGGTTTGCTTGTTGCCGTCGGTTTCTTCGTTGCCTTCGCTGTTGCCGTGGATGGTGCACGTTTTGCGCCGGAACTGTTCAGCTTTTCAAGTGTCTTGGAACCAACCGCTCCGTCCTGAGACAGGCCGTTTCTCTTCTGGAATAGTTTGACTGCTTCTTCCGTCTCATCTCCGAAGTATCCTGAAACCTGGGAAGAACTCAGATAGCCGAGTTCTTTCAGGCGTTTCTGCATATCTTTTACCTTGCTTCCGCTCATTCCCAGACGAAGCGCATATTTCAGTGCATCCTTGGAAGTCAGCTGATTCATGGTTGACGGTCCCAGAACGCCGTCTTTGACAAGCCCGTTCGCCTCCTGGAATGATTTGATTGCGGAAACCGTCTTGGAGTCCATGTTTCCGGTTGCATCATAGCTGCTTCCTAAATATCCCAGTTCAATCAGACGATTCTGATATTCGATGATGGAATCATCCTTGTCTCCGCTCTTGAAAACATTACCGATTACTTCATCGGAAAACAGTTGTTCTTTTGTCTGAACACCTACCAGCCCGTCCGCATGAAGCGCGTTCGCCGTCTGGAAAGCAATCACGGCAGCTTCCGTTTTCTCGCCGAATGTTCCTGTTCTGCTGTCTTTGTCCAGATAGCCCAGTTCGTACAGACGCTCCTGAATTTCTTCAACCGCATCTCCTTCATCGCCCATCTGCATGAAAAACTCCTTTGCGGAATCACTGAACATCAGGGCATAAACTGTTTCATCCAGCTCGCCGGTTTCCTCCAGACCGTTTCTCCTCTGGAACTGTTTCAACGCATCCAATGTAATATTTCCGAAATGTTCCGTCGGTTCATCGGAATCCATGTATCCGAGATCCATAAGTCTCTGCTGAACGACGGCGATCGTTTCATCATCGTCACCCTTTTTATATACTTCTCCGCCAAGGTAAGTATCATCCGGATTGATCGTAGGCGTCGGCTCCGCTATTGCTGAAGGAGTCTCCGGAACCGCAGTCTCCGTCATTTCAATCGGTTCATTTCCTCTGTTCAAGGGATGACATACGCAGGCGAAGAATCTGGCTGAGAAAACAATCGTCAGAATCAGTCCTGCAATCACTACCGCGCACATTGCAAACAGAACCAGAAACAGAAGCGGGCGGCTGACGCGCTGCTTTTTCGGTTCAGCGCCGTCTTTTTCCCCCATCTTTCCGGAGATATGTCCAAGTGCTTTGCTCAGCCATCCTTCAACTGTCCGGATAATTCTGGAGACTGTCGGAGGAATCGCCTGCAGCAGTTCTTTTCCTTTCTGCTTTAGAAATGTCCATGCCTTTTTCAGCGCAGGTACCACTTTATCCTTAAGCCATGGAACGACCTTTTCCTTTGTCCATGAAACTGTTTTATTCCAGGCGGTTTTTGTCCATGAAACGATTTTGCTCCAGACCGTTTTCATGGCGTTCAGAAACTTCTCCTTCATATTTTTCACCTCATTATCCGATTATCATTATAACAGGGAAATGTAACAGATTTGCGTCATCATTATAAACATTTCCATCTGCTACCGGATCGAATAAAGGGACAGTGCCCTGTTCAGTTCATCCCGGATTTGTCTTTGCCGGATCTCCGGCTCTAAAAGTGTAACCTGTGACAGATTGTTCAAAAGAAATCTTCGTACGGCGGTCCACGGTGCCGTTACTTCCGCCAGAACATTATCCCCTTGAGGAATCAGTTTTGCGGATCGCCCGAAACAATCTGAAATTTCATCAACGAGACGGCCAGCGCAAAGCAACGAATATTGTTCCGCAGTATCCTGATGAAATACAGCGCGATTGACATATCCGACAACGTCCAGACCCCCGCGGCATTCTGCAAGCTCAGAGCTTGCTCTTGCAGGCAGGTCCGAAAGCACTGCATCCCGGATATAATCACAACGGAAATGAAGCAGCCTTCCGTAACCAGACACAGCAGCCAATACATAATATCGATCATTTGCCATAAACAAAGCATAAGGAGAGATCGTATAGGTTGCATCCGGAGACGCGGTCATTCCATCATCTGACTGAGCAGTATGATATAAGAAAGTGACCTGTTTCTGCTCTTCGATTGCTGTGCGGAGACGTTCCATCGTATCAAACACCTCCATCCTGAGCAGCTGCGGTGTTTCCTTTACAGAGTAAATCGGAATTTTCGGCTGCATGGCGCGAATTCTCCGATCCGTTTCTTCACTGACCGGAGCTCTTAAGAGCGCGTCATAAATGACAGGGTCGAA
>JAEEGF011874390.1_pt1 | contig 11083 bp, 10 predicted proteins | sample 9134171 | NCBI WGS metagenome assembly JAEEGF01 (sample SAMN16246542, study PRJNA631951) | gut metagenome | biome: gut microbiome; feature: rumen; material: AP-attached | host: Bos | place: Iran: Karaj | collected 2018-10
GTCACGGTGCATGACACGGCCTATATTAAGGTCCCGTACGCCGTGCACGACACAACTGTCGTGTCGGACAAGGTGATGCAGACGGAGTATGTGACGGTGCATGATACAACCTATATTGATGTTCCGTACGCTGTGTATGATACCACCGTCGTTACCGACACAGTGACGCTTACGAAGTATGTGCCGGTGCATGACACCACGTATGTCACTGTGCATGACACGGCCTATATTAAAGTCCCGTACGCCGTGCACGACACAACTGTCGTGTCGGACAAGGTGATGCAGACGGAGTATGTGACGGTGCACGATACGACCTATATTGATGTTCCGTACGCAGTGTATGATACCACTGTCGTTACCGACACAGTGACGCTTACGAAGTATGTGCCGGTGCATGACACCACTTATATCACGTTGCATGACACAATGTTTGTTGTCGACACCGTGGACTTCACACCCTCCTCCGACTTGGCTTTTGCATCCTCCTCCGCCGTGGCTTTGACAGCCCCCGTGGCAGCCAGCCAGCCAGCCGCGAGAGCGGACAACTCTGCAACGGAACAGACTCAGAGGAAGGCAGGCAAGACGCTGAAAGTTGCACTAATGATGCCGCTCCACCTGGACCAGCTGGACCAGATAAGCACCTCGAAGTTCGATGTGGAACAGCGTGGCAAGAGGAGCTACCGCCAGTTTGAATTCATCGAGTTCTACGAAGGTCTGCTGTTGGCCCTTGACAAACTGGCTGAACAGGGTGTCAGTGTGGAGCTGAATGTAGCCGACGTCAGTGGCAACACTCCCGCCCATGTCGAGGAGGCTTTTCTGAGCCACCATGTCGACCAGTGCGATTTTGTGGTCGCCTTGTTGCTGCGTGACTGCTTCGACAAGGCCGCCGAGTTGGCCCGACAGGCGGGTGTATATATCGTCAATCCCATGGCCACCCGCAGCGAGCTCTGTTCGGAAAATCCCTATATGGTCAAGATACAGCCCTCGTTGAAGGGTATGATTGCGTTGATGCTGAACAATATGAAATTCGAGCGTCCTGATGCCCATCTCTATATCATCCATTCGAACAGCAAGGACGAGAAGGCGGCCATGGATGAGCTAAAAAGGCAGCTTACCGAGCGTGGCGACATCAAGTACACAATCTTCAACTGGAGCCAGAGTGCCCGCTTGGTGTCGGTGATGAAGGCTACGCCGCGGTGCAATGTGCTGAGCATCTATGACCAGGGCAAGGATAACAACCGCGTCTACAGTATCAATCTGCTCAATCGCCTGTCGAGCATCAAGAAAGACAGTCCCACGCTCTACACCCTCACCGATTGGACGCGCGAGTACAACGATATCGACTTCGCCCAGTTGCAGCTCCTCGGCTACCATACCTACAGCCTTGCGTGGGATATGACCAACGACGTGCATGTGCAGTTCCTGCAGTCCTTCCGCAACCGCTTCGGTTCGGAGCCCACGTCGCAGCTGGCCGCTACGGCCTACGACCTGATGCTTTACATAGGCGGCGGCCTGGCTCGTCGCAACAGCGATTTCTGGCTTACGCCGGGCAACAGCCTGCCGACCCTTGTGCAGCCTCTCCACCTCGGACGCAGCGGTGCCGGCCTGGAAAATGACAAGGCGCAGCTCTATCGGCTGGATGACCTGCGCTTCATCAAAGCCCTCTTCAAATAATGGAATACCAGAACACTATCAATAAAGAATTCCGTCTGACCGGTCCCGGCCTGCATACAGGGCGCACGGTGACGGTCACCGTCAAACCTGCCCCCGAAAACTTCGGCATCGCCTTCCGCCGCACCGACCGTGTCAACATCATCACCCAGCCGGCGCTCGCCGAGAAGGTGGGCGAGACTTCGCGTGGCACCACCCTCGGCAGCGGCCGTCACACCATCGCCACCATCGAGCACTTGATGTCGGCCCTTCATGGAATGAAGATCGACAACGCCTTGGTGGAACTTGACGGAGGCGAGGTCCCCATCCTCGACGGCTCCTCCCGCCCCTGGCTGCTGCAGCTGGTCCGCGTTGGTGTCCGCCAGCAGCAGGCCGAACGCAAGGTGATCGATATCCGGCAGCCACTCCATTTCGAGTACTCGCCCACCGGCTCGGTGTTCGACGTCGAACCCTGCGACCACTTCGCTGTGCACTGCGAGATCGACTTCAAAGACACCGTCATCGGGTGCCAGCAAGCCGACATGAACGACTTCAGCGAGTATGCCGCCAGCATCGCCCCCTGCCGCACCTTCGTCTTCCTGCACGAAATAGAACCCCTCCTGCATCTCAACCTCATCAAAGGCGGTTCGCTCGACAACGCCCTCGTTTTTGTCAACCGTGAGCTCACCTCCAAGCAGCTCAAGCGGCTGGCCAAGACTTTCCACAAGGACGTCAGCCACTTCCGAGTGCACGACGGGGTGCTCAACACCACCGACCCCTACTTCCCCAACGAGCCGGCCCGCCACAAGCTGCTCGACTTTGTAGGCGATATCCGCCTGGTGGGCTGCATGCTTAACGGGCGTTTCTCCATACGTAAACCCGGCCACAAGGCCAACAACGCCTTCGCCCGTTTCCTGGTGAAGGAATTAAACAATCAAACAAGCAATCAATCAAACAGGTAATGATACTTTACGACCTCAACCCCAATGCCAAGATCGGCAAGGACGTGACCATAAGCAACTTCACCACCATCTACGACGACGTGGAGATTGGCGACGGCACCTGGATTGGTCCCAATGTTACCATCTTCCCTGGTGCCCGCATTGGCCGCAACTGCAGGATATTCCCCGGTGCCGTCATCGCCGCGGTGCCGCAGGACCTCAAGTTCGCCGGCGAATACACCACCGTCGAGATTGGTGACAACAACACCATCCGTGAGTGCTGCACCATCAATCGCGGCACTGCCGCCAGCGGCAAGACCGTCATCGGCAACGGCAACCTGCTGATGGCCTACGTGCATGTGGCCCACGACTGCGTGGTGGGCGACAACTGTGTGCTGGCCAACAATGCCACTCTTGCAGGACACATCATCCTCGGTGACTACGTCATTCTTGGAGGCAAGACGGCCTGCCTGCAGTTCATCCACATCGGCTCGCACGTCATCACCCAGGGAGGTGCTCTAGTCGATAAGGACATCCCGCCTTTCGTCAAGGCTGCCCGCTATCCCATCCAGTATTGCGGCATCAACAGCCTGGGGCTGCAGCGTCGGGGCTTCTCGCGCGAGAGCATCGACACCATCTCCGACATCTACCGCTACATCTTTGTCAAAGGAATACCCCTGCCCGATGCTGTCGAGCTCGTCAAGGAACGCTACGGCCACACCGACGAGGGCAAACAGGTGCTGGCTTTCATCGGCAACGCCAATACCGGCTTGCTGAGCGGATACAAGAGTGTCCGCAAGGCGTGACGGAACGTCCCGTCAAACGTGTATCATGGTAGTCCCGACAACGGCAACCCGTTTGCCGTTGCCGGGACTTTCTATTATGGTCTGGTACAACGCCGTGGTGCGTCCCTGTTTGAGGGGGGTGCAGCGGGCTGTGAGCACGCCGTCCGTCGCCGGTGCCAGGAAATGAATGTCGCTGTCGAGTGATACCCAATGCAGGGTAGGGGTGCTTTCTACTCCTGGCTTGTCAAGACAGTCGCTGTTCGCCGCCACGGCGGCGCAGAAGTCGGCCAAGGTGAACAACACACCGCCCATCACAGCTCCACGGGCATTGCGGTGACGGTCGTCCAGTGTCACGGTGCAGCAGGCTTCATGGTCCCCCACCGACACAATCTCCACTCCCGTCAGCGAGGCAAATCGGTCGTCGGCGAATATGCGCCGGGCGGAGTCCTTCTTCTCCATGGCGTCAGAAGCAATACGCCAGCCCGAAGGTGAGCGTGCGGTTGAAGGCTCCCCGGTTGTCGCGGAAGAGACGGTAGGTGCCGCTGGCGGCCTGGTCAACCACACTCAACATTGAGGTCTGGAAGCGTACCTCGGCGGCGATGCTGTAGGAGAAAAGGTAGCGTGCCGACAGCGTCAGCGGACACCAGTCGAAACGTCGGTAGTTGTCTTCCTGTGCTGCGTTCCGTTCGCCGTCGCCGTCGCTCACACGTGCGCCCACCAATATGGCCGGCGCCACGCCGGCAGCCAGCCGCAGGGTACCGTCGAGCAATGTATAGCTCATCATCAGGGGCATCTCCACATAGTTCAATGTGATGGTGCGGTCCAGAAAGTCGTTGTTGATGTTCGATCCTTTCTGGGTGAAGGCCAGCTCAACTACCATGCGCCAAGGGGTGCGTTCGTCCCATCCGAAATAGAAGCTGGTGCCCAGGCCGCCGCGCAGGCCTAGATGGCTGTAGCTGCCAGCACCGTCGCCGTCAATCTGGCTGAAGTTGGCTCCGAACGAAGCGCTTGCATCGAAACGTCGCTGAGCGCTGGCGCCGAGGGCGCACAAGAGCATCAGCGTGCAGATAATAGTCTTTTTATTCATATTTTAAATAATTAACCATTAAGGAAATGTCAAGTGTTTTTTTTAGGAGTTAGAGAAGTTAAAGGCAAACGTGTGAATGTGTGAATGCGTGAATGTGTGAACGTGTGAATGTGTATTTCTAAGTTTTTAATTTTTAATTCCACTACCCACTACCAACTGAAAACTCCCTTCACTCCCCATTTTTTTATAGATTCAACTCTTTTCTAAGGTTCTCGGCTCCGCCAAACACGATGCCTTTCATGCCCATTTGGCAGGACGCAGCCACATTGTCGGGGTTGTCGTCTACGAAGATGCAGTCGTCGGCTTGCAGATGGTAGCGGTTGAGCAGCACCTGGAACAACTGCGGGTCGGGCTTGACGTATCCTTCGGCAGCAGAGACGACATAACGGTCGATCATCTGCAGGATGGAGAAGTGCCGACGAGCCTCGGGGAAGGTCTCCATGCTCCAGTTGGTCAGACCATATATTTCGTATCCTGTATCTTTCAACTCGGTAAGCATCTCACGCATGCCGGGCATCTCGCCAGTCAGCATTTCGCGCCAACGGTCGCGGTAGAGGGCGATGGCTTCGCGATATTCAGGAAAGCGTCCTTGAAGTTCTTCGATGCAGGCGTCCTGGCTTTCGCCGCGGTCGATGCGTTGGCGCCAGTCCATGTCGGTTACATGCCGCAGAAACCACCAGGCCTTAGCCTCGTCGCCGAAGTACTCACCGTAAACCCGCTCGGGGTGCCATTCCACCAGTACGTTGCCGAAGTCGAAGATGATATTTTTGTACATTGGATGTTGTTCTTCTTTTTCGGAAAGATAACGCCGTCAAAATGCATTTATTGTATATTTTTTTCTCCATTGTCCGTTATTTAGAATAATGTGGCTATTATGTAAGTGAAATAGCTGACAATGGACAAAGCACGGGGATACAATCACGACAGGCTGGATGGGCTGGTGAGTCGTTACCGCAAGCTGATACGCATACTGTGTTGGCGTAATGCGGGTGGTGACGAGTATGCGTGTGACGACCTCGTGCAAGAGTGCTATCTTTCCCTGTGGCTGCATCTTGTGTCGTTGCGTGACAATGCAACCGCACTCGAAGAGACGGCTTGGGTGGTGTGGCAATGCCGTAGTGTTTTCTCGCATAAACGTCGACAGCGGCGCATCGATACCATTCCTCTTGATGAGCGGCTGGCCGACTATCTCCCTGCACCCGACTATTAAATGTTAAACAATATACGGGAGCGACCATTTGGTTGCTCCCGTTATTGTCTTTGTTGTCTTTCGGCTAGCGACCCTTGTACATATCGTCGTAGTACTTCTGGTAGTCGCCTGAGGTGACGTTGTCCATCCACTCCTGATTGTCGAGGTACCAGCGGACGGTCTTCTCGATGCCCTCCTCGAACTGCAGGCTGGGCTCCCAGCCGAGCTCGCGCTGCAGCTTGCTGCTGTCGATGGCGTAGCGCATATCGTGGCCGGCGCGGTCGGTGACATAGGTGATGAGGTCCATGTCCTGTCCTTCGGGACGGCCCAGCAGGCGGTCGACAGTATTGATGACCACCTTGATGATGTCGATGTTCTTCCATTCGTTGAAGCCGCCGATGTTGTAGGTCTCGGCCACCTTGCCCTTGTGGAAGATGAGGTCGATGGCACGGGCATGGTCCTCCACATACAGCCAGTCGCGCACGTTCTCACCCTTGCCGTAGACGGGCAGAGGCTTGCGATGACGGATGTTGTTGATGAAGAGGGGTATCAGCTTCTCGGGGAACTGGTAGGGGCCGTAGTTGTTCGAGCAGTTGGTGACGATGGTGGGCAGGCCATAGGTGTCGTGGAAAGCTCGCACGAAGTGGTCGCTCGAGGCTTTGGCGGCGCTGTAGGGACTGTGAGGCTGGTATTTCAGGTCCTCGGTGAAGAACTTCTCGCCGTAAGCCAGATGGTGCTCGCCGCTGGATGCTTTGGTGGTGAAGGGGGGCTTGATGCCCTCGGGACGGGTCATCTCCAGGGCGCCGTACACCTCGTCGGTCGAAATATGGTAGAAACGCTTGCCCTCATACTTCTCCGGCAGGCTCTCCCAGTAGAGTTTGGCGGCCTGCAGCAGGCTGAGGGTACCCATCACGTTGGTCTGTGCAAAGGTGAAGGGATCTTTGATGCTGCGGTCCACATGGCTCTCGGCGGCGAGGTGGATAATGCCGTCGACCTTCTCGTCTTGCATCAGTTTGTAGACACCGTCGAAGTCGCAGATGTCCATCTTGACAAACTTGTAGTTGGGCTTGTCTTCGATGTCCTTCAGGTTGGCAAGGTTGCCGGCGTAGGTCAGCTTGTCAAGGTTGATAATCTTGTACTGCGGGTACTTGTTGACAAACAGACGTACCACATGGCTTCCGATGAATCCGGCTCCGCCGGTGATGATGATATTCATAGCAAATAAATATTTTGTCTAACAACGCATAAGAATCAACATTATTGTGTGGCTTTTTGAAAAAAAGTCGAACGCCGGAGGAATGCTTGAATGTTTGATTGCTTGAGGTCTCGTGGTGTGCCGTCGGCTCTGCCGACAAGTCTTGAGGTCCCAAAGTCTCGAAGTTTTTTTGTATCTTTGCATCGTCATTTGCAAGATACTGTTATGACAGATAAGTTTGAGAATACGATACATAAAAACCTGCACCAATACTTGGTGGGCATAGGTGAAGTCGATGAGCGGCTGCCTGAGTGTCCCGATGTGACAGACAAATGGGAGTCGATAGGCAGTTCCTATATCCCCGACGGGGCACGCGAGTACCGCGACTACCCGGTGGCCAGCCTCGGATGGATGATGTATATCGGGATGGCTGTGGCCAAACTGTGGGACGACGAATGGGAGATATACTCGCAAGTGGAGGACCTCTACCTTTATATGCGTGACAAACGCGGCTATGACGCCTTAGACGAGTACATCTGCGAGGATGTGCTGATGGTGCGTGGAGAAGAGGAGGAGAAACTGTCGGAGGTGGTCGGCGAGTGCGCCACCCGTGTCAATTCCGACCTCATACGCGAACATTTCGAGCCTGGCACCAAGGAGGCTTTCCAGGCTTATGTGGCTTGCCTGCGGCAGCTCTACCTCTTCGGAATGACCATGCAACTGAGGCGGATGGGCTATCACATGGAAAGGATACGATGAAGCAGACAGAATCCATAGATGGACGTGAGTGTATCCTCTACTCGATGGACGGTGCTCGGATTTTGTTACTGCAGCCCGTGGACGACCACGACCAAAGCCTGTTGGACAGCGAGGTGGAGATGATGGGCAGTCTCACGGACATCCCGTTCAACCTCGTTGCATTCACCATCAAAGACTGGATGACAGAACTCACCCCATGGCCGGCGCCGCCCACATTCGGCAAGCAGCCTTTTGGCGCCGGCGCGGAACCTACTCTCGGATATATAAAGGACACCCTGTTGCCGGCCTTGACGGAACGTTGGGGTGATATGAAGGTTATTCTCGGTGGCTACTCGTTGGCAGGCCTTTTCAGCCTCTGGACAGGATACAATTCCGGCCTCTTCGCCGGCATCGCTGCCGCCTCACCGTCGGTATGGTATCCGCAGTGGACAGAATATATCGAAGGGAAGAAGATGCACAGCAAGGCCGTCTATCTGAGCCTGGGAGACAGGGAGTCCCGCACCAAGAACCCCGTGATGGCTCATGTGGACGTTGCCATACGCCGCCAGCATGAACTCATCTCCGCTCAGGGTATCACCACAACGCTTGAGTGGAACGCAGGCGGACATTTCATCGACTCGGAGAAGCGCATGGCGAAAGCCTTCTCCTGGGTGGTGGGAAATATATGATGCTGCATCCGATAATAGAAAAAGAGCGCTGAATTCAGCGCTCTTTTTGCTCCCCCTGAAGGACTTGAACCTTCGACCCCCTGATTAACAGTCAGGTGCTCTAACCAACTGAGCTAAGGAGGAATCTTTCTCGAAAGCGGGTGCAAAAGTACACACTTTTTTGATACTGACAAAATATTTTTTCAAATATTTTATCTTTTGTGTGCTAATGTGCTGTTATGTCGGTTGATATATTCTTTAGTTTTTCAATCAGGTCAGAGGCGATAAGGCTCGATTCTGTCTGTCCCCCGATGGCAATATCACCCAATTTGCCGTGTATTTCCACCGCTAAGCATGCGATTTCGTATGGTGTTGCATGCAAGTGGTTGGAACATAGCATCCCAAGCAGTATTCCGGTCAGGACGTCGCCGCTACCGGCTGTCGCCATGCCGGCGTTGCCGGTATGGTTTTCATACACTTGTCCCTCAGGTGAGTAGACACGTGTGTGATGTGCTTTCTTTACAATTATCAAGCCATAATGTTTGGCCATCTCCGCAGGGGCGTTGTCGCCAAACAAACGTTCGTATTCGCGTGAATGTGGTGTGATGATGGCCCCTTTGGCCTGCGACAGCCAGTCGCTGTGGAGGGCGAGTATGTTCAGCGCGTCGGCATCGAGCACCAGCGGCATGTCGGCGGGCCGCTCCGAAAGAAGTGTGTACAGCGCCTCTTGTGTGGTCTCATCGGTGCCTATCCCGGGGCCTATGGCGATGGCCGAATAGCGCTCCAGTTGGTTTGGCGGCAAGGAGAATATCTTGTCGCAGGGGTCGATGCTGACCATCGCCTCGGGGAATGCCGCCTGCATAGGGTCGACGCATCTCGAGGGTAGGTGGACGCTGACCAGGCCGCAGCCGCTGCGTAGGGCCGCCCGCGCGGCCAATATGGCGCAGCCCATGCGGCCGTAAGCGCCGGCGATGAGCAACGCATGGCCATAGTCGTGTTTGGTGGTCTCGGGGGGGCGCATTAAATAATGGTTAAAGGTTAATGGTTAAAGGTTAATGGTTAAAGGTTAAAGTTTATAGTTTATAGTTTAAAGTTTACGGTTTAAAGTTTACGGTTTAAAGTTTACGGTTTAAAGTTTACGGTTTAAAGTTTACAGTTTAAAGGTTAACGGGTTTGGGTCGAAGAGTCTAAAAGTCGAAGAGTCGAAAATTACTTAACACTAAACACTTAACACTAAACACTTGACACTAAACACTTGTTTATAGATTAAGAGGCTGGCGTTTTTAATATTTGCGCCAGCCTCTTTAATCGTTAGTCGTTAGTCATCAGTCGGCGGTTCCCACGGCGCCCTCTTCGGGACGCAGGGTGACGGCGACGTAGTTGTTCAGGTTGACATACTTCTTGGCGAGGGTTTTGATGTCCTTCGGGGTGACTTTACGCACCATGTTCTCGTAGTCGTTCACCTGGTAGTCGCGGCTCTCGTTGTAGCGGTAGCTGCCCTGGATCTGACCCATCCAGAAGCCGTTGTTCTGCTTGCTCTTGCCGCGGTTGACAATCATCTGCTCCTGCACCTTGTTGAGGGTCTTCTGGTCGCAACCTTTCTTCATGTACATGCGGAGGATGTCGATGCAGTCTTTCTCAATCTTGGCGGCCTTCTCGGGGTCGCAGCCGATGTAGAACTGCCAGCTGACCTGTCCGACGGGCGAAATCTCGTAGTCGAAGCCGGCCGAGGGGCTGTAGGCGTCGCCGTTCTTCTCACGGATGATTTCGGTGACGGTGATGCCGAGGGCTTCGCCAAGTTCCTGGATGGCGATGCGGGTCTGCGGGGTGAGCTCGGAGGCGTTGACATCCATCTGGCCTGACATGATGAGCATGCCCTGACGCTCGATACCCTTGACGGCCACACCGTGCTGGATGCCTTCGGCAAACTTCGGGTTGCGGTTGACAAACATGTCGTTGCGCTGACGGCCGTTGACGGGCAGGTGGTTGAGGTAGCGGGCGATGAGTTCGACGTCGCTGTCGCTGACGTTACCCACGAAGAAGAAGGTCTGGTTCGAGGCATCGGCGAAACGGTTGCGGTAGATGTTGAACATACGGTCGAGGTTGAGGTTGCGGACCTGCTCCTCGGTGGGGACGACGACCTGACGCTTGTCGTTGGGGAAAGCGGTCTTGTAGTACTTCTCTATGAAGGCCACCTGCGGGTTCTCGCGGACGAACTTAATCTGCTGGATGGTGTTCTCGATGTTGCGCTCATAGGCTTCCTGGTCCTTGCGGGGGGCGGTGTAGTAGAGGTTGATGAGCTGCAGGGTGGTCTCAAGGTCCTTGGGCGAGCAGCTGCCGGTGAAGCCCTGGGTCTCGCTGTTGATGTAGGGGCTGATGCTGAGGTTCATGCCTTTGAGCTTCTTGCTGAGGTCGGTGGCGCTGAAGTTGGCGATACCGCCGGCATCGATGAAGCCGGCTGCGTTCTGGGCTTCGTAGGCGTCTTTGTCCTCATAGAGCGAGGTGCCGCCGAGGCCGAAGCTGCCGATCTGAATCTCGTCGGCCTTGTAGTCGGTCTGCTTCACGATGAAGCGGATGCCGTTGGGCAGGGTGTACTCGTAGTAGCCAAGGGCGCTGTTGTATTTGGTGACGGTGTAGTCGCTGGCGGGGACGTTCTCGCTGAAGAGAGGCTCGTCCTTATAGGTGTCGACCCAAGGCTCGGTGGCAATATTCTTGCTGTTCTTGATGATGTTGAGGGCCTCTTTCTCGGTGGGCACCTTGAAGCCGTCTTTCTCGGGGGCGGTGAGATAGAAAATCAGATTCTCGTCGGTGATCCAGGTCTTGACCAAGG